>Ga0209797_10000838_pt1 | contig 15351 bp, 18 predicted proteins | sample DOMMetBare3Fresh_2_FD_187472 | JGI IMG/M metagenome (GOLD analysis project Ga0209797, IMG submission 187472) | Wetland sediment microbial communities from St. Louis River estuary, USA, under dissolved organic matter induced mercury methylation -... | ecosystem: Environmental > Aquatic >... | reverse complement strand
CCATCCTCACCGGCCTTTCCCGGAGAGAGGTGTTGCGCGTGAAGCGGCTTCCGGCCCAGGACGATCTTGGGGCCCTGGATCGGATCAACCGGGCGGCGCGTGTCATCACGGGCTGGGTGCGGGACCGCAGGTTCAGCGACGAATCGGGACAACCGACGGATCTTCCGTTCGACGGGGGGAACGTCTGCTTCCTGCAACTCGTCAAATTGTATAGCGGGGATGCGCCGGCCCGTGCGGTGCTCGATGAACTGATGAGAGTAGGGGTCGTCGATCGGACCCCCGACGGAAGGATTCGCCTGCTCGAACGGGGGTACATTCCAAGGACGGGGGAAATCGACAAGATCGGGATCCTCGGCAGCGACACGTCGGACCTTGTCTCGACGATCGATCACAATATCTGCCATCCGGATGCCCCCTTCTTCCAGAGGAAAGTCTGTTACGACAACCTCCCTTCCGAAGCGCTTCCCGAGTTGAAGAGACTGGCGGGGGAACAATCGCAGGCGTTGCTGGAACACCTGGACCGGTGGATGAGCGCGCGGGACAGGGACGCAAACCCCCGGGAACCCGGGACGGGCCGAATGCGGGCAGGGGTCGGGATCTACTATTTCCAGGAGGACTACAGAGGAGAAAACGAAACATGAGCCCCAAGGGACGAACCGCCCGACTCCTGATCGGTGTTCTGCTGCTGGCGTTGGCTTCCTTCACATTTTCCACCTGCGGGGGGACCGGTACCGATTTAGCAGGAGGGGGAGTCAGCGGCACCGGCGTCAGTACGGGTTCCATCATCAGTTTCGGCAGCGTCGAGATGTGCGGCGTGCATTACCTGACCGACAGCGACGTCGCACCGGACTTCATCACGCATAAAACATCCCATGGCATGGACAATACATCCATGATGGTCAGCGACCTGTTTCGCGTTGGGATGGTCGTGACCATTCACCACGGGGCCAACGACAACAACGCGCTGGAGATCGAATACCGGGACAATCTCCAGGGGCCCATCGCCGCCAAGAATACCGCGGAAAAAACCGTCACGATTCTCGGACAAACCGTCGTTGTGAGCGACGCCGCACTCTTTGCCTCTCTCTACCTGAACGAAATTGTGGGGGTCAGCGGGTTCGTGGATTCCGCCGGCCGGATCCGGGCGACCTACATCGAACGGAACCCCCACTCCCACCATCACGGCGGCGAGATCGAGGTCAAAGGATTCGTCTCCGGCCTGTCTTCGTCCGGATTCCGGCTCGGCCCGTTGCCCGACGAAACCGTGACGACCGTGACGGTTTCGTTTGCCCCGGCGGTGGGTATCGGACTCGATAACGGAATGTACGTCCAGGTCGTCACCACCGATCCGCAACCGGTTTCCGGCGTGATCACGGCCACCCGGATCGATAAACTCTCCCCTCGGACGGTCTTTCCGGAAAAATCCATAGTCGACCTCGAAGGGTTGGTCACCGCACCACGAAGCGGGTCCGGGAACGCTCTCTCTTTCGCCGTGGAGGGGAAACGGGTGCAGACGGACGACGCCACGCAATACGTCGGAGGCACGGCGGCGAATCTTCAGCCCGACGTGAGATTGCAGGTCCAGGGTACGGAGAACCACGGAGTTCTCTCCGCCGGCAATATCATTTTCCGGTAGACGACGCGGGCCTTCGAACGCAGTTCAGAAACGAACACGAACAATAGTAGAGGGGAAAGAAAACATGAGAACACCTGCGGAAACCTGTCGGAAGATGCTTTACCTGTTGTTTGCCTTGACACTCTCCATCGCACTTGCGGCATGCGGCGGTGGAGGCGGGACCAGTGCCGCAACCCCCGGGGGAACCGGTGGGATAACCGCGGGAGCGGCCACGGTTCAGGGGCAGGTATCCGGGACCGTCTTTGTGGCCGTGGACAACGATACGAACCTCGAAGCGGGGCGCTCTACGAGTGCGACGGGCTTGACGACGTTCGGCATGACATTGCCGACGGGGAAGAGCTACATGTTCTATCTGCTGGTTAACGGTGTAACGGGGAATCCCCCGAGGGTGTTCCCTGTCTACGCGGGAACGACGAACGTTTTCCGGGTCACCATCGATGCAAACGGCCAGACCATCAACCTCGGCTTGGTGAATCCGGACCTCGCCGGGGGCGCGGCTACCCCTGCGAACAACCCCATGGAGTGCCCCGGCGTGATGGCGGGGGGAGAGAACCGGTCGATTCCGCCGTTCCTTATCGGCGCAGGCGATAACCTGTTCACCCAGGCTCTCTACATCCCGCCCGTTTTGACTCCGGCCTCGACGACGAGCACGACCGATTCCTATGACCTTGCCATTCGTGAGGCGGATGTCGAGATCATCCCCGGCAAGTTGACCCGCATCATGGGCTTCAACGGTCTCACTCCCGGCCCTACCATCCGGGCGCGCGTGGGACGTCAGGTCGTCATGAGCCACACCAACGGTCTTCCGGTAACCACTCTCGGCGGCGCTCCCGGCGATGTCGCCATTCACCTGCACGGCGGACACGTACCCTCCTCCGAGGACGGCTTCCCGACGGACACGATCCGGCCGGGCGCGACCCGCAGCTATACCTATCCGAACAACCAGCTGCCGGCCACCCTTTGGTACCACGACCACGCCATGGGCTTTACCGGGCCCCATGTATGGTTCGGGATGGCGGGGTTTTACATCCTGACGGACGACTACGAGGACAGTCTGGGGCTGCCGGGTGGCGCCTACGAAATACCGTTGGTCCTCCAGGACCGCAACTTCGATTCGACCGGGAAGCTTGTGTACACCGGCAACCGGAATGGAGAGACGGGCAACACGATTCTCGTGAACGGCACCATGCAACCCAATTTAAAGGTTGCCTCCCGCAAGTACCGGTTCCGCGTGCTGAATGGATCCAATATGCGCAAGTACCGGATCGCCTTGAGCAACGGCCAACCTTTCCATGTGCTCGGCATGGAGGGAGGATTCCTGCCCGCGCCCGTCAAAGTGACCTCCCTCGTGCTGGCCTCGGCGGAGCGCGCGGATATCGTGGTGGATTTTTCGTCACTCCCCGTGGGCAGCTCCGTAGTGCTGCAAAACTCCCTGGGGTCGGGGAGCACGGCGAACATCATGCGCTTTGACGTGGACAGGGCGGAGACGGACAGCAGTCAATTACCACTCAGCCTTCGCCCGCTTGAGAAGCTGAGCGCAAGCCAGGCCGTGCGCACTCGCAGCTTCACGTTCTCCGGCGGCATGATGGGCATGATGGGCGGCGCCCCCTGGGTCATCAACGGAAAACCGTTCGATCCCGACAGGGTGGATGCGGATCCGAAGCTGGGTACGGTGGAGATCTGGGAGTTCCGGAACATGTCCATGATGGATCATCCGGCGCACCTGCACCAGACCATGTTCCAGATCCTGGACATCAACGGGAATCCTCCCCCGCCGACCCACGCCGGATGGAAGGACACGGTGAACGTCCCGGCCATGGGCACCGTCCGGATTATCATGCGTTTTGCCGACTATGCGGGGAAGTACGTCTTGCACTGCCACGTTCTCGAGCACGAGGACAATGCCATGATGGCGCGGTTTGACGTGGTGCCTTAACATTCCGTGCTTCCGGAACACCTCGAGGGAAAGTTGATGCTATTGGAATACGGGTGAACCCCAAGTGCTAGCGCTGATTGGGAACAACAATGGGGCGAAATTCAAAACTACGCAAGATCTTACATTGCGTACCAAAGGAGATGGAAATGTCTAACAAGAATGTGCGGGGATCTATCGGGGCTCTTTTCGTCATCGTGATCGCAGCATTGTTTGCAGCCTGCGGTGGGTCATCCGGGGGAGGGGACACCTCGTCCCTTGCGCCGGCAACGTCCAACCTCGCCCCTCCGGCCGCAAGAACTGTCGTCGGGATAGTGGACGCGGGAGCCGCACCGTTAGCAGGCACCCTGTCGGACAAGGCGGCCCCTTCGGCCATGATGGAGGGAACGCAGGTGTCCCTCGACGGAGGAACCGCAAGCGTACATGTGGGAGCGGACGGGCGGTTCGCGATTACGGAGATTCCCAACGGCGACCACACCCTTGTCTTCCACCTCGGGAGCGGCGGGACCACAGAGGTCCCCTTTCGGATGCTCGAGGGACGGGGCGTGAACCTCGGGACGGTGCGGATCCGGAACGGGCACCCGGAGGGGATCGGCGGCTTCGACGGGTTCCATTTCGGCTTTGTTGATTCCAACGGCGACGGGATCAACGACCTATTCGTCGATGCCGACGGCGACGGGATCTGCGACAACGGCTCCCTCTATGCCGGCTACCCGTACATGATGGACCTCGGTTATAAGGACGGCAACGGCGACGGCCTGAATGATCATTTCCGGGACGCGAACGGGGACGGGATCAACGACCTCACGGGGAGGACCTACGGGCACGGATTCGGCTTCGCCGATGCCGACCACAACGGGATCAACGATTTCTTCGTCGATGCGAACGGGGACGGGATCTGCGACCTGACCGGAATGCCGTACAGCCATCCCTTCGGCTACCGCGATGACAACCACGACGGGATCAACGACTTCTTCGTCGATGCGAACGGTGATGGGATCAACGACCTGACGGGGATGCACTATGTCGGGATGCCCGGATGGGTCGACCAGGACGGCGACGGGCTGAACGACTTCTTCCACGATGCGGACGGGAACGGGATCAACGACCTCACGGGGAGACCCTACGGGCACGGGTTCGGATGGCACGACGCCGACAGGGACGGCCGCAACGACCGGTACCGGGACGCGGACGGCGACGGGGTCGTCGACGGGCCCACGGGACCGTACGCGCAGATGCATTATGGGAACGGGTTCCCGATGCCCCACACGGATGCGAACGGCGACGGCGTCGACGACGCGACCGGCGAACCCTTCCATCATGGCTTCGGCTGGGTGGATGCGAACGGGGACGGCGTCAACGATGTCTTCCGGGATGCGGACGGCGACGGGATCAACGACCTGACGGGGCACGGCTACGTCTCGGGCTACGGGCACGGAGACGGCGGGCACCTCCACGACCCGGTCGACTGGCCCATGGAGCCCCCGCACATGGGCAGCGGGAGAATGATGTAACAGAATCGCCCTCCGGGAACGCACGGGGCGCCGGGAATCCCCCGGCGCCCCTTTCCATTTGTAAGTGATCTGCCCGTCCAAATCGGTCCAGGTTGGTTCGGTGCTTTCAGACCGATTTCGGAGAGGGGGTTCGAGTCCCCCCTTCGATACCATCGCAATAATCAAAGGGGGGGGTGCTCCCGTGGTCGCACCTTTTCCCCGTGCGGATTCCGGTGATACCCGGCCGCGGGGAGGGATTGATTATTCCCGGACATAGGAATCCTTGCCGATTTCCGCCGAATCTTATTTTCAAAGTGTGGTTTGTATCTGGACGGCGGAATGGCGTCGGGTAGCAACCCCCGAAGGGGGTAGATAGGAGGGCTTATGGCTTCCGAGGTGATGGTAGATCTCGGGACATTGCGCGAGCAGGTGAAGGAGAAGTACCGCGATGTGGCCATGAATCCTCGCGGCAGTTTTCACTTCCACACTGGGCGGCCGCTCGCAGCCCGGTTGGGGTACGACGAAAGCGTCATCGCATCGTTCCCGGAGTCGGCGATTGAGTCGTTCGCCGGAGTGGCGAATCCCTTTTCCTTGCGCTCCCTGTTGGAAGGGGAGCGGGTGGTCGATCTGGGATCGGGGGGAGGATTCGACTGTTTCGTGGCTTCCATGCAGGTTGGCCCCAAAGGACATGTCGTCGGTGTGGACATGACGCGGGAGATGCTCCTCAAGGCCCGTGGGGCAGCGGCGGAGATGGGTCTGAATCATGTGGAGTTTCGGGAAGGGTTGATGGAGGACCTTCCCGTCGGGGACGGATGGGCGGATGTGGTGATCAGTAACGGCGTGATCAATCTCTGCGCCGATAAGAGACGGATATTCTCGGAGATCGACCGGGTGCTCCGGCCCGGGGGGAGGATACAGTTCGCCGACATCGCACACGGCAAGCCGGTCCCGGAGGAAGCGATCCGCAACATCGACCTCTGGACGGGTTGAATCGCCGGGGGCCTGCCGTGCGCAGGCTGGGAAAGGATGCTCAGGGAAGCCGGATTCAAGGACATCGAGATCGGGGCTGCCGTCGATACCTTCGGCGGTGCAAGGGGAGAGGGGAACGCCAGGGAGTTTGACGTTCACGGCTTTCCGTTTCTCGCCTGGAAAATGGAATAACCCGGCATATTCGAGACGGATACACGGTCAGAAGAAATATTGTCGGGGGAGGTTGTGGAGGGAGCCCGAGTGGATTGCGACGAGCTCCCTCCGGCAGGACGTTGTCCGGACCGACTCTTCTTTACTTTTTCTTTTTGGTTGTTTTCGTTTTCCCGGTCTTGACCTGCTTTTTCGCCGTCTTCCCCTGTGGAACACACCCGCAGCCGCAGTCCATCTTCTTGGCCATCATGTCACCCCCTTTCGTCCTTTCTGTTTTTCTACCGCTTGGGAACGTCGGCATCCGCAGATGCACCGCTTGGCGAAGTCCGGCGGGAGCCGGTACATCTGGAAACTCTTTTCCGCCATCCTGAAGATTCGCTCCTGGAGCTTCTTCTTGCCGTCGTGAAGCCGTTTCCTCAACGCTCCCTCGGTAATGCCGAGGAACCGGGCGGCGTCCCTCGTCGAGAGATCGTCGACGTGGCAGAGCAGCACGGGAAACCGGAGCGTATCGGACAGCGAAGATACGACCCGTCTCACCTCCTCTCCGAACGCGTCGGCTTCGCGCCGATCCTCCTTTGCTTCCGGTTCGGAATCCGCCGGGAGAGATTGCAGGACTCCCGCCTCCTCGAGCGCCCCGAAACGGTGCTGTTCCTTGAGCGATGCCAGGGCGAGGTTCCTTCCGATCTTCCGCAGCCAGGGAGGGAAGGAGCTCTCCGTTCGAAGGTCCTGCAAGGACTGGAATGCCGCCACAAACGCCTCCTGGGCAACGTCCTCCGCAAGCGCCGGGTCTTTCAGAATCTGGAACGCCGTGGCGTACACGAGATTCTGGTACCGGCGAATCATCACAGCGAAGGCTGCGGTGTCGCCCTCCTTCGCTTTCCTGACGAGGTCGATTTCCTCTTCCCGCCGCATCATTCCTCCTTCCTCTTGCCTATATAGATAAGGCCGCCCCGGAAATGTTACCAACAAAAACCGTCTGACTTGTTCACTCGGAGGTTTCGAATTGTCCGGACACTCGGAGAACGCCTCGGTTGAATATGTCATTCTGATTGTATTAGAATCTTCTAATAATGTAAAAGGAGGGGATATGGACCCCGACCGCGCCTACGAACGAGCGGAACTTCTCAAGGCGTTCGCGCACCCCACCCGCCTCCAGATATTGGCGGAGTTGCACAAAGGGACACGGTGCGTGACGGACATGGAGGACATCCTTCCCGTCACCCAGGTCAACATCTCCCAGCACCTGACGGTCCTTCGAAACGCAAGACTGGTGGATTTCGCCCAGGACGGCGCGCTGCGGTGTTATTACCTGAGTCGTCCGAAACTGGTCGAGGGGGTGCTGGCGTTGCTCTCCACGGATCACCCCGTCATCCGGAAGACCAAGGAGCAGATCGACCGGGAAAAGGCCAAGGGTGCGAAGGAGAGGGTGCCGGTCCGTGGCTGAAGACATCCGGATACCACTTCTGGAACACGAGCCTTCGGAGACGCCCGTCTTCACCGCGGCAAACCTGCTCGAGGGAGCCCGGATTCGGAAGGGGTTGCCAAAGGTCTCCGTCCCGGCCGGATGCCTTCTGGACTTCGACGGGGAACTTGTCCAACACCTTGCCGACACGGGAAGGGCCGCCGAGGATTCCGCCTGGCCCTGTTTCCATACGCGCCTCTTCCGTTGGCGGGAAGGGAGCGCAGAATACGGTGTGATCGGCGGCACGATCGGAGCCCCGTATGCCGTCCTGGTCGCCGAGGAACTGTTCGCTCTTGGATGCCGCGCCCTTGTAAGCATCTCCTCGGCGGGGCTTGTGGCCGAACGGTTTGCCCCGCCCTTCTTTCTCTTGATCAACAGGGCCTTGCGCGACGAGGGGACGAGCTGCCATTACATGCCTCCCGGCCCGTATGTCGATGCCGATCCCTCTCTGGTCGCGGCGGTCCATAAGCGCGCGAGTGGGTTGTCGGTACCGGTCTATACAGGGCCGTCATGGAGCACGGATGCCCCCTTCCGGGAGACGGAGCGTCTCATCGCTTCGCGCCGCATGGAGGGGATCGTTTCCGTCGAAATGGAGGCCGCCGCTCTTCTGACTCTCGGGAAGGTCCTGGACAAGCCTGTCGTGTGCCTTGCCCACGTGACGAACACGATGGCAACCCGGGAGGAGGATTTCGAGAAGGGGGGAGACGCGGGGCTTGCGGATTCCCTTTCCGTGTGCGCCGCGGTCCTTGAAGCCGCTCTGGAATATGAATAAAGGAAGACCAATACAGGAGAGGGAGGACGGTAAGAAGGACCTCTACACGCTGGTCCGGGAGGCGGACCGCGTCGTTACGTTCTGAAAAACGGGGCACTCCCATTGACGGGGCGGGAACAAAAGGCGGCACGTTGATTTTGCCTTCGAAGAGGTAAAAGAGATGAGCAGAGAGGTTGTCGTTCGTCTCGCTTCTTTCATTGCGGTGTCGCTTGTAATGGCGGCTTGGGAGACTGCGGCCCCCCGCCGCCAGCGGATCGTCTTCAGGGTGATTCGTTGGCCGGCCAACCTGGGAATCCTGGCCTTCGATACGGCGCTCGTTCGGCTGCTGTTTGCGGCCCTTCCGTTGGCGATAGCTGTAAAAACCCAGGAACAAGGGTGGGGACTGCTGAACGCGTACCATCTTCCCTTCTGGATGAAAGTGGCCTGCGGGGTCATTCTCCTCGATTTCGTGATCTATCTGCAGCATGTGATGTTCCACGCCGTACCCCTCTTCTGGCGGGTGCACATGATGCATCATGCGGACCTCGACTTCGATTTCACGACGGGCGGACGGTTTCATCCGGTCGAGATCCTTCTCTCGACGGGGATCAAGGCGGCCGCGGTGGCCGCCCTGGGTCCGCCCCCCCTTGCCGTTCTTCTCTTCGAGGTCCTCCTCAATGCAACCTCCATGTTCAACCACGGGAACGTCAGCCTCCCTCCTGCCGTTGATGGAATTTTACGTTTCATCGTCGTTACGCCGGACATGCACCGGGTGCATCACTCCGTGATCCCGCGGGAGACAAACAGCAACTTCGGGTTCAACCTTCCCTGGTGGGATCGGATCGGGGGAACCTACCGGGACCAGCCGTCCATGGGGCACGACGCCATGACGATCGGCCTTACCCGGTTTCTGGAGGAGAAAAGGCAGACCTTTCTATGGATGCTCCTTCTACCCTTCAGAGAGACCGGCGGCGGGTATCCGACAAAGGGGAGAGGGAATCGGGGTAAGGACCCGGAATGAATTGCGGATCGACAAGACACGTCGAGGAAACGACCGCGAAGGGTCGAGGGTCATCGGGGGTCCAGGAGCCGGTCCTGGGACTCCGGCAGAACCTCGGACAGTTCTCGCTCCTGGTCCTGGTCAACGCTTTCGGGGCGCTCCTCTCGGGGATTATCGCGGATCTGCTGGGGGTCGTCTGGGCCATCGCGGTTGTAGGGGTATTGACACTTGCTTCCGGTCTGGTCGTCGCTTTGCGGATGACCGAAACATTGAAACGCGGGTGAAGGAAGAGGTCATGCGGGGAAAACGGATGAAAGCCATTTAAATTCTTATGGAGGAGGACCGATGAAGAGGAATCACGATCTTTCCACACGGTGCGTACATGCAGGGGAAATGAGAGATGCCGAGGGATCCCCGCACACACCAATCTACAACACCACCACCTTCGGGTTCCGTTCCACGGCCGACCTCCTCGACGTGGTGGAAGGGAGACGTCCGGGGAACCTCTACACCAGGTACGGCTTGAACCCGACGATCCGGAGCGTGGAGGTCAAGCTCGCGAGCCTGGAAAACGCAGAGTCGTCCCTCGTGTTCGCCTCGGGAATGGCGGCGGAGGGGGCGCTCTTTTTCACCCATGGACGGAAGGGGATCGTTTGTTTGGGGAACGCCTACGGCGGCACATTGGCGCTGCTTACCGATCATCTGCCCCTCTTGGGGATACCGACGACCCTGCTCCTGGGAGAGGAGGTCGGGAAGTTGGAGGAAGTCCTGAAACAGGGGCCTGGCCTTGTGTTTTTCGAAACCCCGACGAATCCTACGATGGAGATCTTCGACATCCGGGAGATCTGCCGGCTTTCCCATTCGTACGGCGCCCTCGTTGCGGTCGATAACACGTTTGCCTCGCCCATCAACCAGCAAGTGCTGGCCCTCGGCGTGGATATCGCCGTTCACAGCGCCACCAAGTACCTGGGAGGCCATAGCGACCTGACGGGCGGGGCTCTCATGGGGTCGAAAGAGCACATCGAACCGGTTGCGCCTTGGCGGAAAAACCTGGGACAGATGATGGCTCCGGAAGTCGCCGGTCTTCTGTCGAGGAGCCTGCGGACACTTCCCATTCGCGTGGAGCGGCAGAATAAGACCGCACAGGCCGTTGCGGAGGCGATGAGGAACCATCCGAAGGTCGCCAGGGTCCTTTATCCGGGGCTGCCGGATTTCCCGCAGCACGCTCTGGCGAGAGCCCAGATGTCCGGGTTCGGGGGGATGCTGACCCTGGAGATCAAAGGGTCGGGGGAAGACGCAACGAAGGTCGTCGACAGCCTTGAGCTTATCATCATCGCACCGAGCCTCGGCGGCCCGGAAAGCCTTGCGACGCAGCCGATGACGACCACTCACCACGGACTGGCACCGGAAGAGCGACTGAAGAGGGGGATCACCGATTCCATGATCCGCTTCTCCATCGGAATGGAGGCGGCAGAGGACCTGATCGACGATCTGAACAATGCTCTGGAGAACGTTTGAGGGTTTTTTCGAAGAAGGGGGGTTAACCAGTGAGCCGTCGGATCTATCTCGACTATAACGCGAGCACGCCGATCTGCCCCGAAGCGGTGGAGGCGATGCGGCCGTTCCTCGCCGATCACTACGGGAACCCGTCGAGCCTCCATTGGGCCGGGGTGCCCGCGAAAGATGCGGTGGAAAAAGCCCGTGGGCAGGTGGCGGGCCTGCTCGGGTGCGACCCGACCGAAGTGGTCTTCACGAGCGGCGGGAGCGAGTCGAACAACCACGCCATCAAGGGGGTCTTCTTCGCCAACGGGGATCGGGGGGATCACATCATCACGACGGCAGTGGAGCATCCGGCCACGATCCATCCGTGCCGGTTCCTGGAAACGCTAGGGGCGAAGGTGACCGTCCTGCCGGTCGACCGGTTCGGGATGGTCGATCCGGACGACGTCCGCAAGACGCTCACGTCGAAGACGATCCTCATAACGATCATGCACGCCAACAACGAGGTGGGAACGATCGAGCCGATCCCGGAGATCTCCGCCATCGCCCGGGGGGCCGGCGTTCCGTTCCACACGGACGCTGCGCAGACCGTGGGGAAGATCTCTGCCGACGTTGAGGAACTGGGCGTGGACCTCCTCTCGGTGGCGGGCCACAAGGTCTATGCCCCGAAGGGGATCGGCGCAATCTACATTCGGGAAGGGACGAGGATAGAGCCGTCTGTCCACGGCGCGGGCCACGAGGCGGGGCGGCGGGCCGGGACGGAGAATGTCCTTCTTGCCGTGGCGCTCGGTGCAGCATGCGAGGTGGCGCGGAAGTGGGTAGGGATGACGCAAGTGAAAATCCTGCGTGACCGGTTCTGGGAGGGGCTCAGAGGGAATCTCGGGGAGAAGGTGACGCTCAACGGCCATCCGACGGAGCGATTGCCGAATACCCTCAACGTCAACTTCGTGGGAAGGATCGGCGCGGAGGTCCTTGCGACGCTTCCCGGGGTTGCCGCCTCGACCGGCTCGGCATGCCACGCCGGTTCGGTGACCCTTTCACCCGTCCTGGCCGCCATGGGGGTGCCGCCGGGGGAAGGGATGGGCGCGGTCCGGTTCAGCCTGGGGCGGGCTTCGACATGGGAGGAGTTGGAGGAAGTTCTGGGGGTGCTGAAAGACTCTGTATAAGTTGACTTGCGCTACGATGGACTGGCCAGCCCGGAGGTCGCCCTTCGCATCGAGAAGGCACTGGATATTGTACGCAAGACTGCTGCGTAAGCTATCGGACGGTTTGACGGCGTCCGGAATCCGGAATCCCCTACAGGATGTACCCACCAGAACAGATACAAATGACTTCATAAATGATATTATGTAACCACTTAAGTATCCTTTTGGGAGGCGCATGCGATGATTGCCGTCGGTATTCGGGAGTTGAAGATGCGGCTCAGCGAGTACGTCCGGAAAGCGTCCCGGGGGGAGGAGATCATGGTGACCGCCCGGGGCCGGGAGGTCGCCTCCCTTGTTCCGGTGACAAAAGAACGACGCGCCTTGAAGCGGCTCGCGGATGACGGCAAGGCCAGGATGCCGGTCGGGAAGCCGCGGGGGGCGCGCGGTCTTTCCGCCAAGGGAAAACCGGTGTCGGACACGGTGATCGAGGACCGGCGGTGATCCTCTACCTCGATACGAGCGCACTGATCAAACTGTACATGGAGGAAGCATATTCCGACGATGTGCGCGGGTGGGTGGACGCGGCGGAGATCGTCGCCACCTGCCGGGTCGCATATCCCGAGGCGGTGTCGGCACTGCATCGGCGCATGCGGGCCGGTGACCTTCCGAAAGCCGGGTACGGAACGGCGGTCCGGGCATTGCGGAGAGACTGGGGTCGACTCGCGGTCGTCGATTTCGACGAGATCGGCGCGGGTCGACTGGCGCGGAAATACGGCCTGCGGGGGTACGATGCCGTGCACCTCTCGTCCGCCGCGATGATGGCCTCCGTTCCGGCCTGCCCGGACATCGTCTTTTCGTCGTTCGATGGTGCGCTGAATCGCGCGGCCACGGGGGAAAAATTGCCTGTCCTGACCTGCGGATGATGTGTATCGTAATGCTACCGGGCTCAGGAACCGGGCGCCGGGGGGAGGCTTGAATGATCCGCGACGCGGAGGCACTGCGGCGTTTCGAGGATGACCTGGCCCGGGGGGAAACGTCCGATTTCGCCCGGACCCTCCGGCTGGTAGATTCCCTTCACCGGGAGGCGGTCCGGTTCGGCGTTTCCCCAAGGATGGATCCGATGGATGGAATCGAGGTCGTCCTGCGCATCGCGAAGGCGCTGAACCTTGTACGCAAGACTTCTCCGTAAGCTATCGGACGGATTGACGGCGGCCGGCATCCCCTACATGGTGATCGGGGGTCAGGCGGTACTCCTGCACGGGCAACCGCGGGCGACCCTGGACATCGACATCACCCTCGGTGTCGATGTCGAAGCGTTCGGTCGGGTCCTCGATGCGGCGGGAACGATCGGACTCGATCCAATACCGGAAGACCCGGAAGCGTTCGCGCGAAAGACGATGGTCCTGCCCGCGAAGGACCGGGACAGCGGGATCCGGGTCGATTTCATCTTCTCCTTCCTGCCGTACGAACGTCAGGCGATCGGGCGGGCGACGGTGGTCGCCATCGATGGGGTACCCGTCCGGTTCGCCTCCGTCGAAGACCTCGTCATCCACAAAATGTTCGCCGGTCGTCCGAGGGACATCGAGGATGTCCGGGGCGTCCTGATCCGCCACCCGGAATGCGACCGGGAATACGTCGAACGATGGCTGGCGGAATTCGAGGGCCCGATGGACATTCCTTACAGGGAACGGTTCCGGAAAATCGTGTCGGACGCAGACGGCTGACCCGAAGGAGGTGTGCCGAGATGCCTTTCGTGAACATCAAGATCACCCGCGACGGCGTGACGCCGGAGAAGAAGGCAGAGGTGATCCGCGGGGTGACGAAGCTGCTGGTGGACGTGCTGGGGAAGAACCCCGCCACCACGATGGTGTTGATCGAGGAGGTCGAGACCGACAACTGGGGGGTCGCCGGGGAAACGGTCACGGCGCGCCGGAAACAGGGGAAATGAGCCGGCAGGCGACCGGGGCGCGATAAGTCTCCAGGAGGCATGAAAAAGGCCGGGCGGAGGCGTTCCGCCCGGCCGTTGTATTCCCGCCACCCTTCGGCGGACGCGCTCAGCCCCCGCAGGCGATCTGCTGGAAGAAGTCGTTCCCCTTGTCGTCCACCAGGATGAACGCCGGGAAGTCCTCGACCTCGATCTTCCAGATCGCCTCCATCCCGAGCTCCGGGTATTCCAGCACCTCGACCTTCCGGATGTTCTCCTGCGCGAGCAGCGCGGCGGGCCCCCCGATCGACCCGAGGTAGAAGCCGCCGTGCTTCTTGCACGCGTCGGTCACCGCCTTGCTCCGGTTCCCCTTCGCGATCATCACCATCGACCCGCCGTGGGACTGGAGCAGGTCGACGTAGGAGTCCATCCTCCCGGCGGTGGTGGGGCCGAAGGAGCCGGACGGCATCCCCTTCGGGGTCTTGGCGGGGCCGGCGTAGTAGATCGGGTGGTCCTTCAGGTACTGCGGCAGCCCTTTCCCCTGGTCGATCCGCTCCTTCAGTTTCGCGTGGGCGATGTCGCGGCCGACGATGATCGTCCCGGTGAGGGAGAGCTGCGTGGTGACCGGGTACTTCGACAGCTCCGCGAGGATCTCCTTCATCGGCCGGTTCAGGTTCACCTTCACGACGCCGTGCTCGTGCTTCCCGCGGTACTTCGCCGGGATCAGGCGGCCCGGGTTCCGGTCGAGCTCCTCGAGCCAGATCCCGTCCCTGGTGATCTTCGCCTTGACGTTGCGGTCCGCCGAGCAGGAGACGCCCATCGCCAGCGGGCACGATGCGCCGTGGCGCGGCAGGCGGACGACCCGGACGTCGTGCGCGAAATGTTTTCCGCCGAACTGCGCCCCGTAGCCGGACTTCCGCGCGGCGGCGAGGAGCTTCCCCTCCATCTCGAGGTCGCGGAACGCCTGGCCCCCCTTGTTCCCCTTCGTCGGGAGATGATCCAGATACCCGGTGGAGGCGAGCTTGACGGTCTTGAGGGCCGCCTCGGCCGATGTCCCGCCGACGACGAACGCGAGGTGGTACGGCGGGCACGCCGCGGTCCCGAGCGTCTTCATCTTCTCGACGAGGAACTTCTCGAGCGAAGCGGGGTTGAGGAGCGCCTTGGTCTCCTGGAAGAGGTACGTCTTGTTCGCGGACCCGCCGCCCTTGGCCACGAAGAGGAACTTGTACTCCATCCCTTCCGTGGCGTAGAGGTCGATCTGCGCGGGGAGATTCGTCCCCGAGTTGATCTCCTCGTACATGTCGAGGGGGATCGTCTGGGAGTACCGGAGGTTCTCCTCCGTGTACGTCTTGTGGACGCCTTTGGAG
>Ga0209797_10000835_pt1 | contig 15407 bp, 6 predicted proteins | sample DOMMetBare3Fresh_2_FD_187472 | JGI IMG/M metagenome (GOLD analysis project Ga0209797, IMG submission 187472) | Wetland sediment microbial communities from St. Louis River estuary, USA, under dissolved organic matter induced mercury methylation -... | ecosystem: Environmental > Aquatic >... | reverse complement strand
GAAGATGTTGGCCGGCTTGATGTCCAGGTGCAGCATCTTGTGCTGGTGCACGATGCGCAAGCCGCGCAGGATCTCGTCGAACAGGCTGCGGATGGTGGACTCGCGGAACACCTTGTCGCGCTTCAAGTCGCGTGCGGTGACGATGAAGTCCTGCAGGGTGTCGCCCTGCAGGTAGTTCATCACCATGTAGACCGTCTCGTTCTCGCGGAAGAAGTTCAGCACCGAGACCACGCTCGGGTGGCTGATCTGCGCCAGCGATCGGCCTTCCTCGAAGAAGCTCTTCAGGCCCAGGCGGTACAGCGGCAGCTTGTCGGGCTTGACGCGCGGCGTGAGTTCGCCGGGGGAGCGCTCGGCCAGCGATGCCGGGAGATACTCCTTGAGGGCGATCAGGCGCCGCTCTTCGTCCTCGGCGAGGTACACCACACCGAACCCTCCGGCCGCCAGCTTCTTGACGATCTGGTAGCCGCCGACCACGGTGCCCGCGGGCAACGGGGCGGGTTTGGGCTTCGACATAATGCGCGGATTGGGTGTGCGAGAGGGGACCTTTTGTCAGTCTACAGCATGACCGGATACGCCAGCGCCAGCGCTGGCGCGGCTTTGCGCACGGACGGCGCACCTGTGGCGGGCCCGTCGGTGAGTGCCGAAGTGCGTTCGGTCAACGGCCGGTTCCTCGACCTGTCGCTCAAGTTGCCGGATGAATTCCGCACGCTGGAGCCGGCGCTGCGCGAACTCGTGTCCAGTTGCGTCAAGCGCGGCAAGGTGGAAATGCGGCTCACCGGTCCGCGCGAGGCCGCGGGCGACGTGGCGCTGCCGGGGGCCGAGGCCTTGATGGGCCTGGCGCGGGTCGAGTCGATGGTGCAGGGTTGGCTGCCGAAGGCCGCGCCGCTGTCGGTGCACGAGGCCTTGCAGTGGTGTCGGGGCACCGCGGCGCCCCAGGCCCTGGACGAACCGGCGCTGCAGGCCGCGCGCGAAGCGCTCGCGGGCCTGCGTGCGGCGCGCGAGCGCGAGGGCGCGCGCCTGGCCGCGGTGCTGCAGGAGCGCATTGCGCACCTGCGCGCGCTGGCCGCGCGGGCCGAGCCGCTGCTGCCGGTGGTGGTGGACAAGCAGCGCGAACGATTCCTCGAACGCTGGAACGAGGCGCTCGCCGCCAGCGGCGCGGCCAACAGCGTGCCGGCGCAGGCCCTTCAGGAGCGCGCGCTCAACGAAGCGGCCGCGTTCGCGATCCGCATCGACGTGGCCGAGGAGCTGGCGCGCCTGAAGGCGCACCTCGACGAGATCGAGCGCCTGCTCGAGTCGGGCGGCGAACTCGGCAAGCGGCTGGACTTCCTGATCCAGGAGTTGCACCGCGAGGCCAACACGCTCGGCTCGAAGTCGGCGGCGTTGGAGCTCACCACGGTGTCGCTGGAGATGAAGCTGGCCATCGAGCAGATGCGCGAGCAGGTGCAGAACATCGAATAGCCACTGCCGGGGTGACTTTGCGCCCTGCGCACCTTCGATGAGTCCTGACTCCATCGGGCACGCGACCGCCGCCGCCATCACGTCGGCCGGTGCTCAGTCGGGCATCAAGGTCGCCATATCGGTCGTCGAGAATTGCTCGAATCCGACCGCAGCCATGTCCAGCCTCGCTTCGCGCAGCGGCCGCGCGGCCACCGCCGGCTGCAGGCGCCGCTCGGCGTGCAGGAACAGGGCTTCGAATTCCGGGGCTGGCACCGGCTTGGAGAACAGGAAGCCCTGGTACTGATCGCACCCGGTGCCGCGCAGGAAGTCGAGCTGCCGCTCGGTCTCGACCCCCTCGGCCACCACGCGAAGGTGCAGCGCGTGCGCCATCGCGATGATCGCCTGGGTGATGACCGTGGCGCTGTTGTTGGCGGCCTGACACTCGACGACGAACGAGCGGTCGATCTTCAACTCGTCGATCGGGAAGCGGCGCAGGTAGCTGAGCGACGAATAGCCGGTGCCGAAGTCGTCCAGCGCGATTTGCACGCCGAGCTCCTTGATGGCATGCAGGGCGTTCGTGACCGTGACGCCTGTTTCCATCATCACCGACTCGGTGAGTTCCAGGCAAAGGGCGGAGCCGTCCAGCCCGGCGCGGGCCAGTGCATCGCTGACCGTGCGATCGAGATGGGGCCGCCGCAACTGCAGGCTCGACACGTTGACGGACACTGCAAATTCAGGCGTGCCTTGCCGGCGCCAGGCGACGATCTGTCGCAGCGCCTCCTGCAGCACCCAGTCGCCCATCGGCACGATCACGCCGCACTCCTCCGCCACCTCGATGAACGCACCCGGCCCGAGCAGGCCGCGCTGCGGGTGCTGCCAGCGAACCAGCGCCTCGGCACCGCAGATGCGCGCGGTGGCGACGTCGACCTTGGGTTGGAAGTGCAGCACCAGCTCGTTGCGCTCGATGGCGTGATGCAGTTCACGCTCCATCGTGAGGCGGCTCGACGACCGGCCATGAAGCTCCTGCGAATAGACGCGAATGCCACTGGCCCCGGCGTGGCTGCCCGAACGCGCATCCCGCATCGCCAGCTTGGCGTGACGCAGCACGTTGTCCTTGTCCTGGGTGTCACCCGCGAAGACCGCGATGCCGATCTGGCAGGTCACGCTGAGCTCGTGCCCGGCCAACAGGAACGCTTCGGCCATCGCCTCGACGATGCGATCCGCGACCATGCCGGCGTCGCCGCTGTGTGTCATGACCGGCAGCAGCACGGTGAACTCGTCGCCGTCGCCCCGCGTCAACTCGGCCTCGACCCCGGCCGGAAGGTCGCGTGTCACGACGTCGGTGCTGCGCAGGCAGGTCTGCAGGCGCAGCGCAACCGCGCGCAGCAGTTCGTCGCCCAGCGCCGGGCCGAGCGTGTCATTGATCTGCCTGAAGCGGTCCAGGCCAACCTGCAGCACGGCGCCCGAGACTTTCTGGCGGCGTGCGAACTTCAGGGCCCAGTCGAGCCGGTGCAGTGACGACTCGCGGTTGGGCAAGCCGGTCAGGCTGTCGGTGTAGGCCAGGCGATCGTGATGGAACTTCGTTGCCAGCGTGTTGCGCAGTCGCAGCTGGAGGTCGATCGGGTCGATCGGCTTGACCAGGTAGTCGCATGCTCCCAGCTTCAGTGCGCGAATCCGCGTCGCCCGCTCGTCCTGCGCGGTGATCGCCAGGACGGGCACGTGGCGCAGCACGCGGTCGCGGTTGATCCAGTCCAGCACGTCGAACGCGGTCGGCCCGCGCAGTGCGAGCTCGAGCAGGATCATGTCGGGACGCTCGTGGCGCACGCCGTCGGGCGTGCCCGCATCGGGCACCACCGTGACCACGTTCTGGTAGCCCAGCGAGCGAAGGAACGCCTCGAGCGCGCCGCTGTTGAGCGGTTCGTCATCGACGATGACGATGCGTGCACGCGCCCACGCCTGCGCACCGTCGGCTGCGTCCTGAGCCATCGACTCGATCGCTGCTGATGGCAAGGGATGGGTGGCTGTGTCCAGGCTCATGGGCATGTGTGACGGATTGGGCGTGTCGGCCCATGGGCCGCTGATCAACGATGTCGGCATTGTCTGACGCGCTCTGGTCTTCGGCGCGTCAGCGTGGGTGGCGAAGGTGCGCGAAACGGCGCGCTTCCGGCCATATTTCAGGTTTTGCAGACTCGGTGCGCGTGCCACGGTTCGTGCGATCGCTACCCTTGCGGGGCAAGTCATGTCTGCGTCACGGCCCACGGCACGAGCGCTGTGCATGCCTGTGATCGCGTTTCGCGAATTCGACAATAACGCCGCGGCCGGCACCCATGCTCCACGCCCATCAGCAAGACAAGCCAGAACCCAAGCTCAAGGCAAGCCTGCAGCGCTGGCTTCACCAGCACTGCGACAGCTCCGACGCGGTCAGGGGCGGCGTGGTCATCGCCGTCGCCCCAAGGCAGGCGTTGCCGGACGTCGTGGCGGAATGGCCGGCCAGTGGTGCGCTGACCCCTGCGTTGTCGACCGCGGCTCAGGCAGCCGCCGAGCGTTGCCGTCCGGTGGTGGTCGCGCCGACCGTGCGGCTTGCCGACTCCGACCACAACCGGGTCATCGCGCTGCCGATCAAGTCCGGCGAGCGCGTGCTGGGCGCTGTGGCGCTGGCGGTGCGCACCCGCGACGATTGCCCGGTCGAGCAGTTGTTCCACGAGTTGGCGAAGGCCAGCGAAGGCATCGGCTCGAGCCTGAATCCTGGCGCCGCGGAAGGTCAGGCGAGTTCAATCGCCCAAGTGCTCGCGCTGCAAGCTGCGCTGCTCGCCCCGCCCACGCTCGCCGAGGGCGCCGCGGCGCTGGTCACCAAGCTGGCCGTTGCCACGGGCAGCGAGCGTGTCACCCTCGGCGCCCTGGACCCGCAGATGAACGTCATTGCGGTGTCGAACAGCGCCGAATTCAAGGACGAGCAGTCACTGTTGCGTCTGGTGGCTGCGGCCATGCAGGAGGCGGCCGACCAGGGCGCGCGCGTGTGCTACCCCGCCCTGGCCACCGGCCCGGCGCGCATCGTCCTCGCGCATGCCGACCAGCACGCCCGCACCGGTCACGCGCTGCTCACCGTGCCGCTGGTGCACGACGCCAAGGTCACCGGCGCGCTGCAGCTCGAAGTCGGCAGCGGCGCCATGCCCGGCGAAGAGCAGATCGCGTTGTGCGAAGCGGTCGCCAGCGCGATCGGATCGCTGGTGGCGCTGCGACTGAGCGCAGAGCGGTCGCTGCACGCTCGCGCGGCGCAGTCCTTGCGTGCGATCTGGCGACGTCTTGCGAGCCGTGACGACCCGTTGCCCAAGGTCGCTGTCGCGGTCGCGGTGGTCCTGGCGGTTGCCGCGACGCTGATCCCCGCCACCTACCGCGTCGGCGCCTCAGCGCGCATCGAGGGCGCCGTGCAGCGTGTCGTGGCCGCGCCGTTCGACGGTTTCCTGCAGCGCAGCCATGTGCGCCCCGGCGACGCGGTGCGTGCCGGCGATCTGCTGGTCGAGATGGCCGACGAGGATCTGGCGCTCGAGCGGCGCAAGTGGGAAGGCGCGCTGACGCAACACGAGAACACCTATGCCGCTGCCCTGGCACGCGACGACCGGGCGCAGTTCGTCATCAGCCATGGCAAAGCCGACGAGGCTCGCTCCCAGCTCGAGCTCGTGCGCCAGCAGCAGGCGCGCACGCGCCTGCTGGCACCCATCGACGGCGTCGTCATCAAGGGCGACCTCAGCCAGGCGCTGGGCTCGCCAGTGCAGCGCGGCGACACCTTGCTGACGCTGGCGCCACGCGAGCAGTACCGCCTGATCGTCGAGGTCGACGAGCGCGACATCGCGGACGTGAAGCCGGGCCAGAAGGGGCATCTCGCGCTGGCGTCGCTGCCGTTGCGCAGCCTCGAGCTGGCGGTCGATCGCGTGACGCCGGTGTCCAACGTGCGCGACGGCCGCAACGTCTTCGATGTCGAAGCGCGGCTGATCGGCGCGCCGCCCGACCTGCGCCCCGGCATGCAGGGCGTGGTGCGGATCGATGCCGGCGAGCGTTCGTTCTTGTGGATCTGGACGCACCGCGCCGTCGACTGGTTGCGCCTGGCGTGGTGGTCCTGGGCCCCCTGACATGACGGCGAGCTTGTACAGCGCCCATTGGTATCGGGTCGCCCGCCTGCGACCGCGCCTGCGCCCGCAGGTTTCGGTGCAGCGCCAGCAGTGGCGCGATCAGCGCTGGTACCTGCTGACCGACGCTGCCACCGGTCGCCAGCACCGCATCAACGACAGCGCTTACGAGTTCATCGGCCGCTGCGACGGCCGTCGCACCGTGCACGAGGTGTGGGACAGCCTGCTCGAGGCGCGGGGCGACGACGCACCGACCCAGGAGGACGTGCTGCGCCTGCTCGGCCAGCTCAACGAACTCGAACTGCTGCAGTCGGAGCAGGCCAGCGATCCACGCGCACTGAAGCAACGGCGCGACGACAGGAAAAAGGCACGGCGCCGGCAGTTGCTCAACCCATTCTCGTTCCAGTTGCCGCTGGCCGATCCGACCCGGTGGCTGACGCGCCTGGACCCACTGGCCCGGTGGCTGTTCCGTCCTGCGGTGTTCTGGTTGTGGCTCGCCGTGCTGCTGCTCGCCGTGCTGACGGCAGCGATGGAATGGCCGGCCTTGAAGGCGCACGCCGGGCAACACCTGTTCAGCGTCGGCAGCCTGGCCATGGCCTGGGTGCTGTATCCGCTGATGAAGGCCCTGCACGAGACGGCCCATGCGATGGCCGTACGGCGCTGGGGCGGCGAGGTGCATGAATTCGGCCTTGGCATCATGTTCTTCGTGCCGGCGCCTTATGTCGACGCGTCGGCGGCCACGGCGTTCCCGCGACGTGCGCAGCGCGTGGTGGTCGGTGCGGCCGGGATCATGGTCGAGCTCGCGCTTGCCGCGCTGGGCCTGGCGCTCTGGATGGCCACGCAGCCGGGCCGGATCCACGACGCTGCGTTCTTGCTGATGGCCATCGGCGTGAGCTCCACGTTGCTGTTCAACGGCAACCCGCTGCTGCGCTTCGACGCCTACCACGTGATGTGCGATCTGCTCGACCTGCCCAACCTGGCGGCTCGCAGCGGCGCGTGGTGGAGCCAGCGCCTCGGACGCTGGCTGCTCGGCAACCGCGCCGAGCTGTCAGCCTCGGCGGCAGGCGAGCGCAAATGGCTGATGACCTACGCGCCGCTTTCGTTCGCCTACCGGGTCGTGCTTTCATGCGTGCTGGTGTTCTGGTTGGGCGGCCAGTGGCTCGTGCTGGCACTGCTGGCTGCGCTTTATGTCGCCCTCACCGTGGTGCTGCGGCCGCTGCAGGCGTGGGCGCGGCAGGCGATGCAGGCGGCCGCGCCGGGTAGCGATCTGGCGCGCGTGCGTCTGCGGCTGGGTCTCCTGGTCGCCGGCACCGCCGCCGCGCTGTTCCTGCTGCCGCTGCCGCATTCGACGGTCGCGCCGGCCGTCGTGTGGCTGCCCGAGCAGTCCCAGGTGCGACCTGAAGTCGATGGCTTCGTCGCCGAGTTGCCGCTGGCTGACGGCGCACGCGTCAAGCCCGGGGACCTGCTGCTTCGCCTGGACAACCCGGAGCTGAGCGCCAGCCGCGACCAGGTCGCCGGCCGCCTCGACGGCCTGCAGGTCGAGCAGTACCAGACGATGCTGCGCAACCCCAACGCGGCGCAGAATCTGCTGCTCGACATCGAGCGCACGCGGGCGGAACTGGCGCGCATCGACGAGCGCATTGCACGGCTGCAGGTGCGTGCCCGCGTGGCCGGCACGCTGGTGATGCCCAAGCAGGGTGATCTGCTGGGCGCCTACAGCCGCCAGGGCACCGTGCTCGGGCACGTGTTCGCACCCGAGGCGCTGCGCGTGCGCGCGGCGGTGCCGGAGACCGATGCGCACCTGGTGCGCAGCGGTCCGATGCGCGCCGAGGTTCGCCTGGTCGACGCCCCCGGGACGATCCTCGAGGCGACGCTCACGCGCGACACGCCCGCGGCAACGCGACAGTTGCCGAGTGCGGCCCTGGCCGATCGCGGCGGTGGCCCCTTCACCACCGATCCCGCCGAGAAGGACGGCCTGCACATCCTGCAGCCGGTATTCCTGCTCGACCTCACGCTGCCCGGTCGCACGCTCGAACGCGTCGGCGGACGCGCCTGGGTGCGTTTCGACCTCGGCAGCGAACCGCTCGCCCTGCAGGTCTACCAGCGCGCTGCGCAGCTGTTCCTGCAGCGCTTCAATCCGGCCGGTTGATCGCGTCGGCCCCGGACCCTGCGACGATGCACGCCGACCTACCGATCCCGGGCCTGCTGTGGGGCGACTATCCCGAGCGCGAGGCCGCGCCGCGCGCACTCGGCGAACGCTTCGATGCCTGGATGCGTGCCGCGGCCGACCGCAGCGGCGCGTGGCTGAACCGCGGCGACACGGCGTTCCTGGCACAGGTGCGCCGCGTTGAGGCAGAGCTGGTGGCCGCAGGCCTGGACGATGTCGCGTTGCGCACGCTGCGGCTCGAACTGGCACGGCACGGCTTGCAGCCGTCCACCATCGCGCGCTGCTTTGCGGCGGTGTCGGTGGCGGCGCATCATCACCTCGGCCATCGCCCGTTCGACAGCCAGCTGATCGCCGCGCGCGCCGTCGTCGACAACCGGCTGGCCGAGATGGCCACTGGCGAGGGCAAGACACTCGCCACCGCACTGGCGGCAGCCACTGCAGCGCTTGCCGGCATGCCGGTGCATGTGATCACCGCCAATGATTACCTCGTCGCCCGCGACGCCGAGCGGCTGCGCCCGCTGTACACGGCGCTCGGCCTGCGCGTCGGCGCCGTGGTCCAGGCTGACACGTCCGCGGTTCGCACAGCGTCCTACGCCTGCGACATCACCTACGTGACGGCCAAGGAATTGGTGTTCGACTACCTGCGCGACCGGGTCGCGCGACCGGATCGCGCCGACGACATCGCGCCGCCGCTGGCTCGGCTTTGCGTCGTGCCCGGGCATGCACAGGCACCGCGCCTGTTACGGGGCCTGTGCATGGCGATCGTCGACGAGGCCGATGCGATCCTGATCGACGAAGCGCGGGTGCCGCTGATCCTCTCGCAGCCTGGGGACATGGCCGAGGCGCACGACCACGCCAGCCAGGCGCTGCGCTTCGCACGCACGCTGAGCGCCGGGATCGACTTCGTGCTCGACGTCGAGGCACTGGCTGCGCGCCTGAGCGAGCAGGGATCGCAGCGCCTGGAGCGTGCCGCGGCCTCGCTCGATGGCGCGTCGACCGCGCCCGCCTGGCGCAACCGCTTCCACCGCGAGCATGCGGTGTGCACCGCGCTGGCCGCGTTGCACCTGTACGCGCGCGACCGCCACTACCTCGTGCGCGACGGCAAGGTGGCGATCATCGACGAGACCACGGGCCGCGTCGCCGAAGGCCGGGCGTGGTCGAACGGCCTGCAGCAGCTCATCGAGATCAAGGAAGGCTGCGTGCCGACGGCCGCGCTGGCCACGATCGCGCAGATCACCTACCAGCGCTTCTTCCCGCGCTACTTCCGGTTGGGCGGCTTGAGCGGCACCCTTTGCGAGGCAAGCGCCGAGTTGTTGTCGAACTACGGAACGTCGGTCCGTCACATCGCGCTGCGCCGGCGTTGCCGCCGACGCATCGGCGCGACCCGGCTCTTTGCCGATCACACCGCGCTGTGGGCGGCGGTGGCCGACCGCGTCGCCGACCTGCACCGGCGAGGCGTGCCCGTGCTGGTGGCCACCGACTCCGTGGCAGAGACGCAGGCGCTTGCGCGCCTGCTGGCGCAGCGCGGCTTGCCGCATGCCGAGCTGCACGCAAGCAGCGACCGCGACGAGGCCGAACTCGTGGCGCGCGCCGGCCAGCGTGGTGCGATCACCGTGACCACCAACATGGCCGGCCGCGGCACCGACATCGTGCTCGGGGAGGGCGTTGCCGCGCTGGGCGGCCTGCACCTGATCTGCTGCCAGCTCAACAGCGCACGCCGCATCGATCGCCAGCTTGCCGGCCGCGCCGCCCGACAGGGCGACCCGGGTTCGGTGCAGACATGGCTGTCGCTCGACACGACCTTGCTCGCGCGTTTCTGGCCGTCGCCCATCGTTGCGGCGCTGCGCCGCGTGGCGACTGCGCTGCCCTCGTGGGCGGTGCGGCTGATTGCGCGCGTGCCGCAACGCTTCGAGGAACGGCGGCAGCGCGAGCAACGCGCGCGCCTGATTCGACACGACACACGCACCGAACGCGAGCTTGCCTTCGGCGGCCGCAGTGAATGAGGAACCGAAGATGATCCACCGCCCACTTTGCTTCGCCCTGGTTGCCACCTGCCTGGCCACGCCCGTCGCGGCCGCTCCGGCGCTGGGCTGCCTGATCGAGCCCGACCGCGTGACCGACGTCGGCAGCCCCGTGATGGCCGTGATCGAAAGCGTCGAGGTCGAGCGTGGCCAGATCGTGCGCAAGGGCCAGGTGCTGGTGATCCTGCGCGCGAGCGTGGAGCAGGCCGCCTTCGACGCGGCCCGGGCGCGTGCCGCCGCCCAGGCTGATCTGCAGGCCGCGGCGGCCAATGCCAGCTTCAACCGTGAGCGGCTCGCGCGCGCCGAGGACCTGTTCCGGCAGAACTTCATCTCGCAGCAGGCGCTCGACCAGGCGCGCACCGAGGCGCAGCTCGCCGACCAGAAGCTGAGCCAGGCGCGCGAGCAGCAAACCGTCTCGTTGCACGAGCGCGGCGTGGCCGCGGCACAGCTGCAGCAGCGCACCATTCGCAGCCCGATCGACGGCGTGGTGGCCGAGCGCTTCATGAGTGCGGGCGAGCGCGCAGACGACAAGCCCTTGCTGCGCATCGCCCGCATCGACCCGTTGCGCGTGCAACTGGTCGTCCCGACGTCGCTGTACGGCCAGGTGCAGCCCGACGCCATCGTCAGCGTGGTTCCCGACCTGCCGGGCGCGCGTCCACTGTCTGCCCGCGTCTCGATGATCGACAAGGTGGTCGACCCGGCAAGCAACACCTTCCGTGTGCAGCTCTCGCTGCCCAATCCGGACCACTCGCTGCCCGCCGGGCTGCGCTGCAAGGCCGATTTCGGTCCGCTCTCGGCCGCCGCAGGTCAAGCCGCGACCGAGCCCGCGCGCGCCGCGGCGATCGCACCGGCCGAGCGCGCCGGTGCCGCCGCACCAGTCCCTGCGCCTGGCGCCAAGGCGGCCACGGGCGCGCCAGCCAAGCCTGCGACACCGCCCGCGGTGGCACAGGTCGCGGCCACCGAGGCTCCCCGGCCGCGTTGAGCCGCAGCGTACGACCGCCGTCACGACGACATACATGAAGCGCCGCCCCGCCAAGCGCCCCCGCCTGCTCGTCGAGGAGCTGGAACGGCGCATCCTGTACTCGGCCGATGCGGCGGCGCTGCTCGGGCTCGGCGGGTCGGTCCACAGCGCAGAGGTGCGCGTCGTCGAGCCCGTGGCGCCGGCGCCTCCGGTGGCCGTCACGACGGTGACGGCGCAGCAATCGCAGTCACGCGAGATCGTCTTCATCGACAGCCGCGTGCCCGACGCGATGAAGCTCGCCGACGCGCTGATGCAGCAGCGCGGCGGCGACCGCACCTTCGACATCGTGGTGCTCGACGCCAACCAGGACGGTGTCGCGCAGATCAACCAGATCCTGGCCAACGAGCACGGCCTGACCGCAATCCACATCATCTCGCACGGCAGCGACGGCGCGATCGATATCGGCGGCACCCACCTCGACGCCGCGCGTCTGGCGGTCGACGCGAAGGCGGTCGCTCAGTGGGGCCAGTCGCTCGCGGCCGGCGGCGATCTGCTGCTCTATGGCTGCGATGTCGCTCAGGACGCGGCGGGCCAGGCGTTCGTGCAGAGCCTCGCAAGCTTGACTGGCGCCGACGTGGCCGCCAGTGCCGACGCGACCGGCAGCGCAGCGCTGGGCGGCAACTGGGCACTCGAGTACCAGACGGGGCGCATCGTGACCACGGTCGCGCCTGGCGCCGCGGTGCAGCAGGCGTGGACCGGACTGCTGGCCAACGACCCGCCCACCGTGACCGACCGCGCGCTGTCGTTCGACGGCACCGACCTGGTGGTGGTGACTCCACAACCCAGCCTCGTGATGAGCGCGGAAGTCACGATCGAAGCGACCGTGCAGCGCACCGGTGCTCTCAGCGGCACGCAGATCATCGTCAACAAGGAAGGCGAATACGAGATCGGCATCTCGGCCACCGGCAAGCTTCAGTGGGCGTTCGCCAACTCGACGCCGGGCTGGAACTGGGTGGAGACGTCGTACACCGTGCCGGCGGACACCTGGGTACAACTGGCCGTGACCTACAAGAACGGGGTCGTCAACACCTACGCCAACGGCACGCTCGTCGACACCTACAACGGCAGCGGCGCCATCGGCGACGTCTATGGTCAGTGGAACGATCTGAGCATCGGTGGCCGGCAGAACAGCAGCGAGCAGCGCTTCACCGGCCTGATCGACGAGGTACGGGTCTGGAACCTCGAGCGCAGCGGCGCTCAGATCCAGGCTGCCTACAACACACCGTTGGTCGGCAACGAACCCGGGTTGGTGGGCTACTGGCGCTTCAGCGAGAACGCGGGCACCGTGGCCACCGACAGTTCCCCCGAGGGCAACAACGGCGTGCTCGGCAACGGCGTGGCAGCCGACATGCCGGCCCGCACGGTCAACGTCGACTATACGATCGTGGAGGGCAGCACCCTGAACGTCGCCGGCGCCGGCGTGCTGGCCCGTGCGACCGATCCAGAGGGCAGTGCGCTCACCGCCCAACTCGTCAGCGGACCGGCCTACGCCGCGGCGTTCACGCTCAACCCGGATGGGTCCTTCAACTACACGCCGAGCGCCAACTTCAGCGGCACCGACAGTTTCGTCTTCAGCGCCAGCGATGGCTCGCTCGCTTCGCAGCCGGCCACTGTCGTCATCAACGTCACGCCCGTCAACGACGCCCCGGTCCAGGTCTTCACCGGCACCAACTTCAACGGCGCCTACGCCTACAACGACGCCAGCGGCAACTGGTTCGTGCAGAACACGCCCGTCAATACGGGGTCGATCCAGAGCCAGCCCTCGGGCGCCGTGCTGCACCTGAGCAGCAGCGCGGGCGGCAGCAGCTCGTCGGGCGTGATCGCCTATTTCGACGGCTCGATGAAGCTCGGCGACCTGCAGGGTGCCAGCGTGGCCAGCAGCGGCGACGCGCTGGCGATGAACCTCTACCTGGACACCGGCAACGACGGCAGGTTCTTCAGCTTCAACGGCAACCAGTACACGGGACTGAACGCAGACAGCTACGCGTCGGTCACGCTGACGACCAGCGGCGGCACGATCGACGACAACACCGTGTTCACGAAGGTGGGGGGCATTGCCGCCTTGCCCGCCACGTTCACGCTGGGGCAGTTGAAGTCGGGCGCCGTCGCGGGCATCGACGTCAACACGCGCGTGGCCTTGTGGCTGGGCGGCGGCAATGCGTTCTCCACCGACATCTCGAGCGTGTCCGTCGCGGCAAGCACGGCCGGCAACCTGACGCTGCAGGAAGACTCGGGACTGACGTCGCTGGGGTTGGCCGGTGCGGCCTTCGGCCCCGGCGGCGGTGCGGACGAGGCGGGCCAGACGCTCACCTACACGGTCACCGCGGTGCCGAATGCGGCCATCGGCAACGTGGTGCTGGCCGACGGCACCACGGTCGTCACTGCCAACACCAGCTACAGCCTCGCCGAGCTGCAAGGCATGCAATTCCGGGCCAACGCCAATGCGAGCGGCGCAGCGGGCACCTTCAGCTTCACGGCACAGGACAGCGGCGGCGTGGCCAACGGCGGCCAGGACACGATCACCAAGTCGCTGGCGATCAACGTCGCTGCGGTCAACGACGCTCCGGTCAACACCCTGCCTGGCGCGCAGATCACGAATGTGAACACGCCGATCGTGCTGGCCGGTGCCACCGCGATCAGCATCAGCGACGCGGATGCAGCAACCGGGCAGGTGCAGGTGACGCTCGGCGTGGCCGACTACCAGCAGGGATTCGACAGCAACAGCGCCGGCTGGAACATGTCCGTTGTCGAGGGCGGCTCCTTCGTGGCGCAGAACGACGCGACCATCGTCGCGTCGGGCACGAACGGGATCACGGCCCGCTCCGGATCCACCTATGCCGTGGCGGCGCAGAACACGCTCGGCGCCGGCGGCAGCGCCTTCACGCCGTTCGCCGCCACGCGCGCGGCCGGCTACTCGAACGTGTTCCCGCCCGGGGGCTTCACGACGTCCGTCGACGTCTACCTCGACCCTTCCGGCGGCTACGCCAACGACACGCAGTTCGACTACACCGCCGCCATCAGCGACGTGGCGATCGGTGGCAACGGCCTGCCGCTGGCACGGCGCGACTTCGTCTTCAACGCCGGTTTCTACAACGATGTGGATGGCACCGGCTCCACCAACCGATTCGTCATCTCGGCCAGCAACAACGCCGGGCACACGGCCAACGGGCCGCGCCTGGGCGCGTCGCCGCTCGCGATCACCACGGCGGGCTGGTACACGCTGGAGCACCGCTTCTACGACAGCGGCGGCGGCGTGCTGGCGGTGGACCTGATCGTCAAGGACAGTTCAGGGACCGTGCTGAGCACATGGACGCGCTCCAACCCCACCGACATCATCGGCTCGACGGTCGGCGGCGGCCGCTACGGCTGGTTCGCGAACCAGGAGTTCTCGTCGCTGGCGTTCGACAACGTGAGCAAGACGTCGGCCACCCGCGGCACGCTCACGCTGGGCAGTACCGCCAACCTGACGTTCTCCCAGGGTGACGGTACCAACGACTCGAGGATGACGTTTACGGGGACGCTGACCGATGTCAATGCGGCGCTCGGCAGCATCACCTACCAGCCGGCCAACAATTACAGCGGCTCCGCATCGCTGCTGCTGGTGTCCAACGACATGGGCAACACCGGTGCAGGCGGGCCGGGCGTTGCCTTCGGTGCCGTGCCCTTGACGGTGACCGCCCCGCCCGTGGTCACGACCACAGGCGCGCCGCTCGCCTACACCGAGAACGATCCCGCCACGCTGGTGGACCCGGGGCTGACCGTCAGCGACACGGACAGCGCCAACCTCACCGGCGCCACCGTCACGATCTCGTCCAACTACTCGATCGGTCAGGACGTGCTGGCCTTCACCAGCCAGAACGGCATCGCCGGCGTCTGGGATGCCGGAACCGCCACCCTGACGCTGAGCGGCACCGCGTCGGTGGCTACCTACCAGGCCGCATTGCGCTCGATCACTTACGTCAACTCGAGCGATACGCCGAGCACGGCGGACCGCACCGTCTCGTTCACCGTCATCGACGACACCAGCATCACCAGCGCGGCCGCTTCGAAGACCGTGACCCTGGCCGCCGTCAACGATGCGCCTGCGATCACGAGCAACGGCGCTGGCGTGGCCGCCTCGGTCTATGTCGCCGAGAACACGACAGGTGTCACGACGGTGACGTCGAGCGATCCGGATGGCGGCGCAGCCGTCTACAGCATCGTGCCGGTGGCCAGTGGCGGTGGCGCCGATGCAGCGATGTTCTCGATCGACGCCAGCACGGGCGTGTTGAGTTTCCTTGCCGCACCCGATTACGAGAGCCCCGCCGATGCCGGCGGCAACAACGTCTACGACGTGACGGTGCTGGTCAGCGACGGCAATGGCAGCAGCGACACGCAGAGCCTGAACGTGCGCGTCGTCAACATGCCCGACGGCATCGCGGTGGTGCCCGCGTCGGTGAGTGCGCTGGGAAGCGAAACGCGCGTCAACACCACGACGGCCGACAGCCAGCAGCTCAATGCCTACCCGGGTCACGCCGTCGCCACCGATGCCAACGGCAATTTCGTGGTCGTGTGGGAAAGCAACCTGCAGGACGGATCGGGTTACGGCATCTATGGCCAGCGGTTCAGCGCCGACGGCACGCGCTTGGGCGCGGAGT
>Ga0209797_10000834_pt1 | contig 15417 bp, 15 predicted proteins | sample DOMMetBare3Fresh_2_FD_187472 | JGI IMG/M metagenome (GOLD analysis project Ga0209797, IMG submission 187472) | Wetland sediment microbial communities from St. Louis River estuary, USA, under dissolved organic matter induced mercury methylation -... | ecosystem: Environmental > Aquatic >... | reverse complement strand
CGACGACGGTCGCCGGGTACGCGTCCGCGACCGATCCGGCGCTCATCCAGTGGTACAACAGCGAGAAGGCCCGAGTGGCTGCACAGGCCGTCATCGAGCAGCCGGTCTACGACTCGCTGGCCAAGGAGGCCGGGCCGGTGGCGAGGTGGACCAGCCTCGCGTCGAAGGGCGGCGTGGCGCAGTGCTACCCGCACCCCTACGCGGCCGACGTGCAGATCATCGGGCCCGAGGGCGGCAGTCTCCGCATCGGCCCCAACAGCTACACCGTGCCGCGCCAGGCGCTCTCCAAGTACTACGTGATCACCGGGGAGTCGCATACCGCGACGCAGGTGGCGGTGCAGTTCGGCCCCGAAGGGCTGGGCTTCTCCAAGCAGACGCTGCTGCAGCTCAGCTATGCCCAGTGCGCGTTCCCGGCCGGCGCGACGAAGACGGTGGTGTTCACCGACAACAACTGGAACATCAAGGAGTACGAGCCGTCGTCCGACGATCTCCTGGCGCAGCTGCTGAGCGGCTACGTCGTCCACTTCTCGCAGTACGCAGTGGCCTGGTAAGCGCGGCACGCACTGACACTCGCCGCGCGCTGGCCAGTGGCCAGCGCCGGGCACCAAAAAAACTGCTCACCCGAGAAGAGCACACCCGGAGCGATCCGGGGTCGCAAAACCAGAGGTCTCACCGGCAGTTCGGTGAGATGGCTCGGTGCCGAAGGTGACTCCCACCGCCCCCGCGCGGTGTCGTCCCACGGCCCGCGCCGCCAACGACACCGCGCTTTGTCATGGGACGCCAGCCGTCGGCACGAGACGGCGACGCCATAGGAGGATGAGATGAACCGGACCTACACTGTGACCGCCCTCGCCCTTGCCGCGCTGGTTGGCGGTCTGGCCGCGTGCGCCTCGGACACGGGGCCCACCGAGCCGGTGAGCTTCGCGAAGGCGGCCAAGACCACTACGACCACAAGCACGACGAGCTCCACGGGGATCAAGCTGCCGAAGTGCAAACCGCAGCCGTACCAGAAGACCGTGCAGACGGTCGGGCCCTGGGGCGGCGTCATTGCGGCCGGCAAGTACACCCTCGCCGTCCCGCCGGCGGCCCTGGCCTCCAACGTCACCATCACCATGGAAGCCATGGCGGACAGCACCAACAACGTGCGCTTCTCCCCCGACGGCCTGGTCTTCAACTCGGCGGCCAAGCCGACGCTCACCATGTGGTGGGGCAACTGCCCGGCGCCGAGCGACCCGAACGCGGTGGGCGTGCTGTACGTGTCCGAGGCGTTCAACCTGCTGGAGCTGCTCCCGTCGTACACCGATCCGTTGGGCTTCACCACGTCGGCGGCGCTGAGCCACTTCTCCCGCTACGCGGTGCACTACTAGGCCATGCCCAGACTCCTACGACGACTGGAGCCACCTATGTCCGTCCGCCGCTTGCTGATCTCGATGGGTCTGGCGCTCGCCGCGACCGGGTGCGCGGAGAACCTGTCCGCGCCCGGCTCGGTGGAGCAGGGGCCGCACTTCCTGAGCTGGGCGACGCCGGTCCAGCCCCGGTTCGACTTCCAGGGGATGGCCGCGGGCGGCTCCCCCATCTCGATGTCGGTCACGCAGATGCCGGCGGTGGTGGACCAGGCCAGCAGCGCGACGCTCAAGGCCAGCTCGCTCAGTTGGTCCCATACCGTGGGGACTGGCGCGAACCGGCTGCTGGTCGTGGGCGTGTCGGTCGAGGATGGCAAGACGGTGAGTGCCGTCAGCTATCGTGGGACGCCCCTCACGTTCCTGGGCGCCCGCGCCGCCAGCGGGGGATACCGGGTTGAGCTGTGGTACCTGAAGGCCCCGCCCTCGGGGACCGGCACGGTCGCCGTCAGCCTGTCCGGCTCGGCCAATATGGTCGGGGGCGCGGTGTCCTTCTTCGGGGCCGATCAGTTCGCCCCGTTTGGCAGCTTCGTCTCCGCCAGCTCGACAAGCACCACGGCCTCGGTCACCGCGACCGGCAGCGCCACGGACCTGGTGATCTCCGCGCTGGCGATGGATGGGAATGCGTCCTCGCGCACGCCGGCGGCGGGTCAGACCGCGCGCTGGAACCGGGTCTCCTCCTCGGCGGACGTCGCCGGCGGGGCCAGCACCACGGCGGGCGGGCCGAGCGTCACCATGAGTTGGACTGCCAGCTCCGCACGGCCCTGGGCGATCGTGGCTGCCGTCATCAAGCCGGCGCCCGCCGGCGTGGCGCTGACCCAGTACCAGGCGACCTTCTGGGCCAAGCGCGGCCAGTCGCGCTCGGTCCAGATCAACTACGCGGCCGGCGGCGGCACCTCGCCGTTCATGAAGCTCCAGATCAGCGATCCGACCTATGTCCCGGGTACTGGTACTCTCGCCGTGGGCGATTCCGTCCTGGTGACGGCCACGGTCGACCCCAACGCGGTCACGGTGTCGCTCGAGCCGCACCAGATGCAGTTTGGCACCCCGGCCCGGCTGCAGATCTGGTACGGCGGCGCCGGCGGCGACCTCAACGGCGACGGGGTGGTGGACGCCAGCGACTCGTACATCGAGAATCAGCTGCTGGGCATGTGGTATCAGGCGGACCCGACCACCTCGTGGGTCCCGCTCTCGGCCACGCAGTCGCTCACGGACAAGTCGTTCACGACGCCCCTGCAGCACTTCTCCGGCTACGCGGTGGCCTGGTAGGGCGGCCGCCGCCGGGCAGAAGAAGACCGCGGATCCTTCACGAGGTTGGGCATTGAACAGCCCGACCCAAACGGGAGCTACCATGCGAGGGAACACGAGGAGTTGGCGGTCACTCATCTTCTGTGCGGTGCTCGGAAGCGCGATCGGGTGTTTCTCTGATTCCACCCCGAGCGAGCCGTCCGCACCAGGGCTCGAGCCGGCGCTGGTGTCGACCGGTTCCGCCAGACTGGCCACCTGCAGTCGGCAATCGGCCAGGGTCGTCTCCAGGACGATCGACAAGTACGGTGGCAGCCTGACGCTGAATGGCCACCAGCTCTACGTCCCGCCGGGCGCGCTCTCCCAGGCCGTGACCATCACGATGAGCGCGCCGGTGGATACGATCCGGACCGTGCAGCTGTCGCCGGAGGGCCTGACGTTCAACCCGCTCGCCCAGCCCACCCTCTACATGAACTACACCGGGTGCAAGCAGGCGGTGACCGGGATCGCGTATGTGGGGGACGACCTTCGACTCCTGGAATTCCTGGCTTCGGCGGTGGACGGCACGCGCGGCTGGACGAGCGCGCGACTGCGCCACTTCTCCCGTTACGCGGTGCACTACTAGCCATGGACCGGCACCTGACCTCCGACGACATCCCGGGGGCCTGCGCGACCGGCGCGGCCCGCGCCAACACTAGGATGGAGCACACCATGCTTCGCAAGCACCTCGTGGCCGGCCTGACCCTCGGCGTCCTCGCCTTGGTGGTGTGGGGCTGCTCCGATGCCGGCCCGACCGCTCCGGCAGGGTCGGTGGCCGCGCCGTCGTTCAGCGTGTCGAGCGGCAACCCGGACCTCGTGATCTGCAAGACCAAGCGGAGTGCCAGCGTCAGCCAGCGCATCGGCTCGAAGGGCGGCATGTTGACGCTCAATGGTCATACGCTGGTGATCCCGCCCTACGCGCTGAGCTCGACGGTCACGATCACGCTGAGCCAGGAGAAGGGGATCAATTCGGAGGTGGATCTGCAGCCCCAAGGGCTCCAGTTCGCGGTCCCGGCCAGCCTCACGCTGGACTACAGCGACTGCACGATCCCGCCGTCGGCGGCGTTTGTGGCGTATCTCAACCCCAACGGCACCGCCGAGCCGCTGCCGTCGGAAGACCTGCGGGACCTGCTGAAGGTCACGGCCCCGCTCGCGCACTTCTCGCAATACGCGGTGGCGTGGTAGCCGCAAACCACGGCCCCGCTCCGCACGAAGAAGGGGGCATGCCTTCGGGCATGCCCCCTTCTTCGTGCCGCGGGTGGCCCGCCGGCTCAGGCTGGCGCCGATGGGCCGCCGACGATCTCGACGTCGCGCCGGAGCAGCTTGGCGAGAACGTCGGCCTTGCCGGCCCCACCCCAGCACTCGAGGCCGAGATCGGCGCCGGCGTGCCGCGGCACGATCCGCACGATCAGCGACTTGGGGGTGAGCTCGATGGTGACCGTCTCGACGGCGGCGGTGTGCCCGCGGTCGAGGCCGTCCGCCAGGCGGAGGAGCCCGCTCAGCCGGCGCACGATCGCCTGATCCTCGGCGGGGAGCGCGGCGAACTCGGTGTGCTGCTTCCGCGGCCCGGTGCGCCGGTGGTAGCGGCTGATGAGGGCGACCAGGCCGCGCTCGCGCGGTGGCAGGCCCAGCCGCTCGGCGTGGGTGAGGAGCTGGAAGCTGTGCTTGTGGTGCTTCCGGTAGCTCACCAGCTGGCCGACGTCGTGCAGCAGTCCCGCCGCCTCGAGCAGCAGCCGCTCCTCCGGTTGGCAGCCGAGCTCGCCCACCAGCTGGTCGAAGAGCTGGAGCGCAAGGTGGCGCACGTGCTCCACGTGCCGTCGGTCGCTCTGGCACCGCTCGGCGAACTCCCGGAAGAGCCGCAGCGGATCCGGCGCGCTGACCTCCTTGGCGCCCGCCATCTCCAGCAGCAGCCCTTCTCTCAGCCCGAACGCGCTCACCGTGAGCGAGCGTGACCGCACCCAGTCGAGCAACTCGGCCGTGACCGCCAGCCCGGCGAGGATGATGTCGGCCCGCTCCGGGCTGAGGCCCGGCACCTGGCGGCGCTCTTCCGGGGTCCGGCTGGCGAGCCAGTCGATGAGCTGCTCCACCTCCGCGGCGGTGACGGAGACCCCGTGCACCGTGTCGCCCGGCGGGATGCCGCGCCGCGCCTGCACCATGCGGCCCAGACTGGTGAAGGTGCCCCCGGAGCCGATGACCGTGGCCGCCGCCCAGGCGCGGCCGGAGATCCCGCGCTTGAGCTGTTTCCGCACCTGGGCGCGGAGCTGCGCGATCTCCTTGTGGGCGGCGCGCTCGCCGGGGAGGTGGAGCTCGGTGAGCCGCACGGCGCCGAGCGGGAGGGAGACCGTGAGCTCGACCAGGCCGTCCACCGCGCCGATGAGCTCGAGGCTGCCGCCGCCGATATCGGCCACGAGGGTGCGCGCGCCGGCCAGGCGGAAGTGGTGGGCCACCGAACGGTAGGAGAGCGCGGCCTCGGTCTCCGCGTCGATGATCCGGAGCGGGATGTCGAGCTCCTGGCGCACCCGGCGGACGAACCAGGGGCCGTTCTCCGCCTCGCGGACGGCCGCGGTGGCCACCGCCGCGATCCGCTTGACGCCGCGGCGCTGGCAGACCTCCCGCATGCGGGCGAGCGTCTGCAGCGCGCGCTCGATGGCCGCCTCGTCGAGGCAGCCCGTGGTGGCGAGCCCCGCCGCGAGGCGGGGCTGGTCTTTGAGCTCGTCGATGATGGAGAGGCCGGAGGCGGGATCGTACTCGGCCACCAGGAGGCGCACGGAGTTGGAGCCGACGTCGATGGCCGCGATGCGGTCGCGGATGGCCGGGGCCGGGGAGGCCGCGGGCTGCGGCGCGGGCTTCGCGATCACGTGCCCGCGGCGGCCGGGTGGGCGCCCGTGGGCCGCGCCTCGCCGCGGTCCTCGGCGTGGTGCTTGATTGACTTCCCCTCCACGAGGAAGACCACGTCCTCGCCGATGTTGGTGGCGAGGTCGGCCACGCGCTCCAGGTTCCGGCTCACCAGGAAGAGCTCCATGCCGGCGCCGATCATGTGGGGGTCCTCCATCATGTGGGTCAGCAGGATGCGAAACACGGAGCGGTGGAGGGCGTCCACCTTGTCGTCGCGCAGGCAGACCTCGCGACCGGCGGCGGCATCGCCCCGGATGAACGCCTCGAGCGCGTCGGACAGCATGTCGCGTGCCAGGCGGGCCATCTCGACGATCTCCGGCTCGGGCGCGATCGGCCGCGTCTGGCTGAGCCGCTCGGCGCTCTGGGCGATGTTGACCGCGTGGTCGCCCACCCGCTCGAGGTCGTTGGCGATCTTGAGCGCGGAGGTGAGCATCCGGAGATCGCGCGCCATGGGCTGCTGGAGGGCGAGCAGGTTGATGCACTGCTCCTCGATCTCGACCTCCATGCTGTCGATGACCCGGTCGCCCGCGATCACCCGGCGCGCCTTCTCGGCGTCGCGCTCGAGCAGGGCGTCGACCGCGAGACCGAGCGCCGCCTCCGCCTCGCCCGACATGGTGAGCAGGCGCACCTTGACGTGGCTCAGCTCGTCGTGGAAGTGGCGATGGACGTCGAGGCTCATCCGAATCTCCCCGTAATGTAGGCTTCCGTGCGCTCGTTCGCCGGGGTCGTGAAGATCCGCTCGGTCTGGTCGAACTCGATGAGCTCGCCGCGGTCGAAGAACCCGGTATAGTCCGAGACGCGCGCCGCCTGCTGCATGTTATGCGTGACGATGACGATCGTGTAGTCCCGCTTGAGCTCGACGATGAGCTCCTCCACCCGCTGGGTCGCGACCGGGTCGAGCGCGGAGCAGGGCTCGTCCATCAGCAGCACCTCCGGCTGGTTACCGAGCGCCCGCGCGATGCAGAGCCGCTGCTGCTGGCCGCCCGAGAGCCCTGTGCCCGATTCCTCGAGCCGGTCCTTGACCTCGTCCCACAACGCGGCCTGCCGGAGACACCGCTCGACCAGGTCGGGCAGGTCGCGCCGGGCCACGAGGCGGTTGAGCGCCGGGCCGTAGGCGACGTTGTCGAAGATCGACTTGGGGAACGGATTGGGCCGCTGGAACACCATCCCCACCCGCTGGCGCAGCGCCACCAGGTCGGTGCTCGGCGAGAAGACCGAGGTCCCCTCCACCAGGATGTCGCCCTGATGGCGGATGCCCGGGATCAGGTCGTTCAGCCGGTTGATCGAGCGCAGGAAGGTGGACTTGCCGCAGCCCGACGGGCCGATGATGGCCGTGACCGACTTCCGCTCGATGCCGAAGCTTAGCTTCCGGAGGATCTGCTGGCTCCCGTAGGCGAAGCTGAAGTCGCGGACGTCCACGGCGGGCGCGCCGCGCTGGCCCGGCTTGGCGGCGGGCGGCCGCGGCGCGAGCGTGGCCCGCGGCGTAGCGACGAAGCCCTGCTGGGCGCGTGGGGTGGCGGTCATGGTCATCCGAACCTCCCGGTGATGTAGGCCTCGGTCTGCTCGTTTCGCGGCGCGGTGAAGATCTGCCGGGTCGAGCCCGACTCGACCATGGTGCCCAGATAGAAGAAGGTCGTGGTGTCCGACACCCGGGCGGCCTGCTGCATGTTGTGGGTCACGATGATGATCGTGAAGTTCTGCTTGAGCTCGAACAACAGCTCCTCGATGCGCTGCGTGCCCTGCGGGTCGAGTGAGGCGGTCGGCTCGTCGAGCAGCACGACCTCCGGGGACGGCGCGATGGTCCGGGCCAGGCACAGTCGCTGCTGCTGGCCGCCCGAGAGCGCCATCGCGCTCGCGCGGAGCCGGTCCTTCACCTCGTCCCAGAGCGCGGCCTGCTGGAGCGACCGCTCGACGATGCCGTCCAGCTCAGCCCGGGGCAGCCGGCCGTGCACCCGCAGTCCCGCCGCCACGTTGTCGTAGATAGACATCGTCGGGAACGGCGTCGGCCGCTGGAACACCATTCCGATCCGGCGGCGGAGCTGCATCGCGTTCACCCGCGGCGCGTAGATGTCCTCGCCATCCAGCAGCACCCGCCCGGTGATCCACCCGTGCTCCGAGAGCTCGTGCATCCGGTTGAGCGCGCGGAGGAAGGTGGACTTGCCGCACCCGGACGGGCCGATGAGCGCATGGACCCGATTCGCCGGAAAGGCGAGCGAGACACCCTTGACCGCGGTGAACTTGCCGTACATCGCGGTGAGCTTGTCGGTCTCCACGCGCGCGCGGGGCGAGCCGGCCGCGGACGAGGGAGGCCGGGCGGCGGGGGCGGCGGTCTGCAGGGCCGGCTCACCCATTGAAGTCGAAGCTCCGGCGAATGGCCAGCCGCGCCCCCAGGCTCAGCACGAACACCAGCAGGATGAGCACCAGCGCCGCGGCCCAGGCGTAGCGGTGCCACTCCTCGTACGGGCCGGTGGCGTAGGTGAAGACGGTGAGCGGCAGCGCCGCCATCGGCTGGCTCAGCTTGAAGCTGAAGTACTGGCTGCCCAGGGCGGTGAAGAGGAGCGGCGCGGTCTCGCCGGCGATGCGCGCGACGGCCAGCAGGCTTCCCGTCACGATGCCCGGCAGCGTCGAGCGTACCACGATGGCCAGGCTGGTGCGCCAGCGCGGGTAGCCGAGGGCGAGGGCCGCCTCGCGGAGCGAGTTGGGCACGAGCTTGATCATCTCCTCGGTGGTGCGGAGCACCATCGGGATCATGAGCATCGCGAGCGCGGCGCTGCCCGCGAGGGCGGAGAAGTGCTTCTGGGTCGCCACGATCCACGTCCAGGCGAACACGCCGACCACGATGGACGGGGTGCCGTTGAGCACGTCTGCGACGAAGCGGGTGACCGACGTGAGCCGGTTCATCGGGTACTCGGCACAGTAGATCCCGCCGGCGATGCCGATCGGCAGGCCAATCAGGCTCGCCGCGCCGACGATGATCAGGGTACCGACGATGGCATGCGCCACGCCGCCGCCGCTCTCACCGGCCGGGGCCGGGATCTTGGTGAAGAAGTCGAGCGAGAGGCTGCCCGCGCCCTTGAGGACGAGGTTGAGCAGGATGAAGACGAGCGGGAGCAGCGCCACGATGACCGCGCCGATCATCAGCCCGACCATCAGGTTGCTGATCGCCCGCCGGAGCGCGCGCCGGTTCATAGCGCCTTGCTCCCCACGCCCGACCCGCGCGCCACGCGCCAGATCAGGAGCCGGGCGCCGGCGTTCACCAGCACCGTGACCACGAACAGCACGAACGCCACGTAGGCGAGCGCCGAGAGGTGCATGTCGCCCACCGCCTCCGAGAACTCGTTGGCGATGGCCGCCGCCATCGTGTAGCCGGGCGCGAAGAGCGACGCCGCGATCTCGTGCCGGTTCCCGATCAGCATCGTGACCGCCATCGTCTCGCCGAGCGCGCGGCCCAGCCCGAGGATGACGGCCCCGATGAGGCCCGACCGCGCGTACGGCACCACCGTCGTGATGACCGCCTCCCAGCGGGTGGCGCCGAGGGCGAGCGACGCCTCGCGCTGGGTGTTGGGCACCGCCATCAGCACCTCGCGCGACACCGACATGACGTACGGCATGACCATGATCGCGAGGATGATCCCCGCCGCGAGCATCGACGGGCCGTAGATCGGACCCTGGAACAGGGGCAGGTAGCCAAAGGCGTCGCGGAGCAGCGGGAACACGCTCTTCCGGAGGATCGGAATGAGGACGAAGATCCCCCAGAGCCCGTAGACGACACTCGGGATGGCGGCGAGGAGGCTGATGAGGAAGGCGACCGGCTGGCGGATGGCCTTGGGAGCGAACTCCGTCAGATAGATGGCGACGCCGAGCGAGAGCGGCACGGCGATGACCAGCGCCACGAGCGAGGAGATCAGGGTCCCGAAGATGAGGGGGAAGGCACCGAACTGTTCCGCGACGGGATCCCACACGCTGGTGGTGACGAAATCGAGCCCGAACTTGGCGATGGCGAGTCGGGCGCCGCTCCACAGCTCGAAGACGAGGAAGCAGAGCAGCACGGGAATGCTGACCGCGCCCAGGATCAGCAGCCCCTTGAAGACCCGATCGCCGTAGCTGCCGCGCTCGAGCGACGGCTTGGCGGGCGCGGCCGCGTTCGGCGTCAGGTCGCGCTCGGAGAGGGCGGTCATCCGGGGATTCTAGCCCGCACTCCCGGGCGGCCCGTCACAGATTTGTAACGGACCGGTCACGAAGGCTTGAGCCGCTGCTTCACCAGTTCGATCACCGGGGCGGGCAGCGGCGAGTAGTGCAGCTCGGAGGCCATCTGCTGCGCCGCGGGCTCGAGCATCCACGCCACGAAGGCGCGGATCGCCCGGTGCTTCGGCGCCTGCGCGTCGCGGCGGTGGATCAGCAGCCAGGTGAAGGAGGCGATCGGATATGCCTCGGGGCCGTCCGGATTGGTGATCGACACCCGAAAATCGGTCTCCGGCGGGAAGGTCGTCCCCGCGGCCGCAGCGCTCACCGAGGCGAGGGTGGGCGCGATGAACCGGCCTGTCGCATTCCGGATCTCCGCCGCCGGGAGGCCGTTGGCGAGCGCGTAGATCAGCTCGACGTACCCGATGGCCCCTTCCGACTGCTTCACCTGCTGGGTGACCCCTTCGTTGCCCTTCCCGCCGAGCCCGACCGGCCACTCCACCGACGTGGCGTGGCCCACCTTCGCCTTCCACTCGGGCGACACCTTCGCGAGGAAGTCGGTGAAGATGTAGGTCGTGCCGGACCCGTCGGACCGATGGACCACCAGGATGTCGAGCGCCGGCAGCGTCGCGCCGGGGTTGAGGGACGCGAGCCGCGGGTCGTTCCACTCGGTGATACGGCCGAGGTAGATGTCGGCGAGCGTGGGCCCGTCGAAGCGCAGCGCCTTCCCGCCGAGCGACGGCAGGTTGTAGGTGGCGACCACGGCGCCGAGCACTGTCGGGACGTGCAGCACGTCGCCCTGCACGCCGGCGATCTGCTCGTCCGTCATCGGGCCATCGGTGGCCCCGAAGTCCACCGTGCCCTCGGTGAACTGGCGGATGCCCCCGCCGGAGCCGATGGACTGGTAGTTGATTCGGACGCCGGTCTCTCGGGCGTAGGCGTCGAACCACTTCGAGTAGATCGGGTTCGGAAAGGTGGCGCCGGCCCCGGTCAACGACGTCTCGGAGGCGGGCACGCCGCCGCCGGGCGGGGAGCCGGGCGAGCGATCCCCCCCGCCGCAGGCGGGCAGGGCGAGGGTCGCCGATGTGACGAAGCCAAGCAGGAGTCGGCGCGGCATGGGAAACTCCGGACGTGACGGGATGGGCGGGAAGGTACGGCGTGCGGTGGCGGAACGGGAGACGGCCGGCATCGACTGATGCCGGCCGTCCGGACCGTCCGAAACAGCGGAACCTCAGTTACTCGCGACGGCTTTGCCCGCGGCCTTGAGCGTCGGCAGGCGCGCCTGGATCAGCGCCACGACCTCCGAGGGCAGGGAAGCATAATGCAGCTCGTTCGCCATGGCCTGGGCTTCCGGTGTGATCATCCACGTCAGGAAGTCCTTGACCAACTTGGCTTTTGCCGCGTCCGTCGCATCCTTGTGCACCAGCAGCCAAGTAAACGAGGAGATCGGGTAGGAGGCGGCCCCTGGCGCGTTCGTGATGGAGACGCGGAAATCGGTGTCTTTCCCGAGCTTCGCGCTGGCAGCGGCAGCCGTCACCGACTCGAGGGAGGGTTCCACGAAGCTTCCGGCGGAGTTCTTGATCTCTGCGTACGGGAGCTTGTTGGAGATGGCGTAGATGAGCTCGACGTAGCCCAACGCGCCTTCGACCTGCTTGATCTGCTGCGTGACCCCCTCGTTCCCCTTGCCACCGAGCCCGACGGGCCAGTTCACCGACGTGGCATACCCGACCTTGTCCTTCCATTCTCTCGAGAACTTGTTCAGGTAGTCGGTGAACACGTAGGTCGTGCCGGATCCATCCGACCGGTGCACTACGATCAGATCCTGGTCGGGCAGCTTCACGCCCGGGTTGAGCGCGGCGATCCGCCGGTCGTTCCACTTGGTGATCCGGCCCATGAAGATGTCGACCAGCACGTTGCCGTCGAACTTGAGCCGGGTGTCGCCGATTCCGGGCAGGTTGTAGGTGACCACCACCGCGCCCAGCACCGTCGGCACATGCAGCACGTTGGCGTTGACCGCGGCGATCTGCGACTCGTTCATCGGCCCGTCCGTGGCGCCGAAGTCCACGGTGCCCTCGGTGAACTGACGGATGCCGCCACCCGAGCCGATCGACTGGTAGTTGATCTGGACGCCGGTCTTCTTGCTGTAGGCGTCGAACCACTTGGTGTAGATCGGGTTCGGGAAGGTGGCCCCCGCCCCGGTCAGGGTCTGGCCTGCCGCCGGCGCTGCCGCGGACAGGGCGAGCAATGCTGCCAGGAAAGATCGAGTCCTCATGTCGTGCTCCTTATGGGAGTCACCCTGGGCGGAGCGAAGGGGGCATGCCTCTGGTCATGGCTCCTTCGCTTCGCTCAGGATGACTCGCCGGTTAGAAATTCACCGTCAGGGCGCTGCGCAGGCCGCTGATGCTCGGCACGTTGGTGCCCTGGAAGCTCTGGCGCTCGTAGGCCAGGCGGAACTGCGCCTTGCTCGACATGTAGAAGCCGAGCACGGCCGTGAGCGTCGTGGTACGGTTGTTGTCCACGTCGGTATCGGGATCCGCGAAGTCGATCCGGAACGCCGGTTCGATGGCGTAGAGCCAGGACGTCGGGCTCTTCAAGCGGTAGTTGTAGGCGGCGAGGCCCTGAATGCCCCTGATCGTGTTCTTCGCCGAGGTAGCGTCGTTGCCAGCCAGGTACTCGCCGAGAACGTACAGACCTTCGTCGCCGGGCTTGCCGTACTGCGCGTCCACGCCCCAGGCGTAGTTCGTGAAGGCCGAGTCGGGCACTCCGCCGACCGTGACGATCCCATCGTGCGCGAACCACGAGGCGCCGACGTCGATCTTTGGCGTGACGGCCGCAGTCGCGCGAGCGCCGAAGCTCTTCTTGTTGTTCACGTCGTTGAGGCTCTCGCCCTGGCCGTTGTAGGCGCCGACCTTCACCGTCACGAGCTGGAGGTCATTGATCTTGTACTCGTAGCGGAGGCTGGCGCCCACGTCGTGCGAGACGAAGCCGTTGGCGGCGAACAGATCGTTCGAGGCACGCGGGAGTAGGCCCTGGCCCGCGCCACGTTCGATCGATGGGAGGTTGTTGGACGAGGTGAGCTCGTAGCGGCTGTAGGGGCGCTTCTCCTGGCCTCCGCGCAGGTAGAACGCACCCTTGGCGCCTTCCTTGGTGAAGCGCACGTCGATCCACGCGTCGCGCAGGCGGAGGCCGCTGCGGCCGGTGGTGCGGCAAGTAATCGTCGGCGTGCCGCCGCCCGCGGGTACTGCGGACGAGGTGCAGGTGGTGGCCACGTTCGACAGGTTCCGCCCGCCCTCGAACGAGGGCTGGATGTACACCACCACGTTCTCCGAGATGTTGCCCCGGGCCTCGATACGGGCCCGACGGGTGAAGAGGTTGCTCTGCGGGCCGACAGTCGCCGCGTAGTCCGTATTGTCGAAATAGTAGAATTGCTCCTGCAGGCGGCCCGTCACCTTGACGTTCGGGTAGGTGGTCTGCGCCCCAGCGACGCTCGAACCCGCCACCAGCGCCAACGTCGTTACTCCCAGGACCCTCTGACCCAGCGATCGCATGTGCTCCCTTTCGTGTGCTGAGGAGACCAACCTGACGACGAGCCACTCGACGAACGGGAGGGAAGAAGGGGGAGGCGCGTCACGAATGGTCTCCGCGATTGTAACGAAGCCGTAAACCGCGCTCACGTCAGCCACACGAGCCCCGCGGCGGTGCCCAGGGCGAGGAGCTGCCCGGCGAGCACGTCGCCGGGGAAGTGCACGCCCAGCCGTACGCGGGAGAAGCCGACAAGCAGCGCGAGAGAGAGAAGGGGCACCGCCATCACGGGAATCGCCAGGCCGTAGCCGAGGGCGACCGACATCGCCGCGGCGGCATGGCCGGAGGGGAAGGAGAACCGGTCCGGCTCGCGAGCCAGGGGGGCCGGAGCTCCGCCGCGCGACGGCCGCCCGCGCCCTACGGTTCGCTTGAGGAGCTGCACCAGCAGGTGCGAGACCACCAGGGTCCCGAGCGCGATCCGGGAGCCCTGGTGCCAGGAGTCTCGCCGGAGCCACGGTGCCGCGGCCGCGAGCAGGCTGGTTCCGGTGCCGCCCAGGTGGGTGATCACCGTCCACGCGAGCCGGGCCCGACGCGGGGCAGTGGGGGCGATGGCGCACCGCAGCATCAGTGCGCGGTCGCGGGCGTCGAGCCGAACCAGCAGGGGCGCAGTCATCGGTGAGGAACGATCGGCCCGGCATGCCACCCGGAGGTCATGGGGCGGCCACGACCTGGTAACGCCCTCCGCCCGGCCGCCGGGACGATCGAGACCACATCGTCACCACTCCGTGACCAGAGCACCGGAGCTTTCGGCCGTTCGCACCGACCGGAGCCGCGATGCGCGTGCTGTACTGCACCGACACCTATCCCCCCCAGATCAATGGGGTTTCCATCGTGACGGCCCTCTCGGTCGCGGGACTCTGCCGGCGCGGCTGGGAGTGCGCGGTGGCAGCGCCGCGCTACCCCGAGGCCATGCACGCAGAATGGGGTCAAGAGGGCGACTCGGCTGCCGCCGCGGTCGAGGTCGCGAGCCTGCCGAGCGTGGCGCTGCCGGGGTATGCCGACATCCGACTCGCAGTCTCGGGCGGCGGCGCGCTGCGCGAGCTGGTCCATCGGTTCAGGCCGGATCTCGTCCACTGCGAGACCGAGTTCAGTGTCGGCCGCATGGGCCAGCGCGCCGCCGCCGCCGCCGGAGTGCCGATGGTCTCATCGTATCACACCGACTTCGGGCGCTACGCCGAGGCCTACGGGGTGCCGTGGCTCCGCCGTGCGGTCACCGGATACCTCGCGCGCTTCCACCGGAAGAGTCTGCGGGTCTACACCCCGTCCAGCGTCTCCCGGCGCGACCTCCTCGACTTCGGCGTTGCCGATGCCGAGGTTTGGGGCCGCGGCGTAGATACGACGGTGTTCCATCCGTCGCGGCGCAGTCAGACGGTGCGCGCAGAGCTGGGGATGGGGAGCCGGTTCACGTTCGTGTACGTCGGGCGCCTCGCGGCGGAGAAGCGGGTGGATGTGGTGATCGAGGCGTTCCGGCAGGCGAGCCTCATGGTGCCGAGAGGGGTCATTCACCTGATCGTGGCCGGAACCGGGCCTAGCGAGGCGGAGCTGCGTGCCGCGGCGCCGCCCGAGGTCGGCTTCCTGGGATTCCTCGACCGCCGGACCCGGCTGCCGGATCTCTACGCCAACTGCGATGCCTTCGTCTTCGCCTCGGTCACCGAAACCTTGGGCCTGGTCGTGCTGGAGGCGATGGCGAGCGGGCTGCCGGTCATCGCCGCGCCCGAAGGTGGCGTCCGCGACCACTTGGTGGACGGCGCCAACGGCCTGACCTACCCTGCGGGGGATGCCGCGGCGATGGCGCGAGCGATGGTGCTGCTGGTGAACGAATGGGAGCTGAAGCAGCGCCTGGCGCGAAATGCGCGGCGCACGGCGGAGGGATTGAGCTGGGAGCGGGAACTGGACCGGCTGGACGTGAGCTATCGGGAAGTCTGCGCGGGGGGCGTCGCTCCAGCATCAGGCCGGCACGTCGGGAAACACGCACGTGACCGTCGTGCCGCTGCCCCGCTCGCTCTCGGCGGACACCCGCCCGCCGTGCGCCTCCACCAGATGCTTCACGATGGCGAGGCCTAGGCCGGTCCCG
>Ga0209797_10000833_pt1 | contig 15427 bp, 16 predicted proteins | sample DOMMetBare3Fresh_2_FD_187472 | JGI IMG/M metagenome (GOLD analysis project Ga0209797, IMG submission 187472) | Wetland sediment microbial communities from St. Louis River estuary, USA, under dissolved organic matter induced mercury methylation -... | ecosystem: Environmental > Aquatic >... | reverse complement strand
AAGGATTTTCGTCTATCAATAATATTCCCGGAGGCGATGATGATCTTTTTATCAATAAAACCGCTACCAAAAAAAATATTACCGTTGTTATTGATAAAGATGCTGCCACTCTTTCTATTCCAAAAGATACCTGGAAGAACTGGCTGCGGCAAAAGAAGCGACATTTTTCGACAGCGAAATATTATAGACCGGTCCATAAATTTTTACTGGGTCTTTATTCCACATCCCAGTTCCTGTTATATCCATTACTTGCAGCATCAATTATTTTTTATGACTGGCGACTGGCCCTGGCAGCTTATGGTATCCGGTTTATTTTCCAGTCGTTCATTTATTTTTTTACCATGAAAAAATTAAATGAAAAAGATCTTTGGCCCTGGTTTCTTTTTTTTGATATCTGGATGTTTTTTTATTACATCATCTTTGCTTCAGCGCTTTGGAAAAAGCCTCAGCGGGCCTGGAGTTAGTGTGCTGATGGAATTAGGAATTTGTAATCAGGAATTAGTATAAGGGAAATGTCAAAAAATAACTGTCAAATAGAAAATTGCAATTAATTCTAAAATATTTTTCTGAATTTTCTCAAAAACAAATTGAGCAATTTGTTGCGCTGGATGATTTATACAAAGACTGGAACAGCAAAATCAATGTTATTTCCCGAAAAGATATTGACAGCTTGTATGAAAAACATATTCTTCATTCATTGGCTATCGCAGCTGTTTTTGAATTTGAAGCCGGTATGGAAATTATTGATATTGGGACCGGGGGTGGGTTTCCCGGTATTCCCCTTGCTATTTTTTTCCCGGAAGTAAAGTTTCATTTGGTAGACAGCATTGCAAAGAAATTAAAAGTAGTTGATGCCATTGCAACAGAAATTGGATTAAAAAATATAACTACACAACACACCCGGGCTGAAGAAATCAAAACCAGGAAATTTGATTTTGTTGTATCCCGTGCAGTTGCTCCGTTGAAAGATTTGTGGAAATGGAGCAAACCTTTGTTGAAAAATTCCAAACTTCAAATTCTTACTGCAGTTGGAACTGATCCCAATCCCGATCCCGATAGCTATCGGGACCAAATTACAAATTCCATTCTCAAACCTGGCCTAATCTGCCTGAAAGGCGGAGACCTTACAAATGAAATACAGGAAAGTGGCACCCGCCCGACTGTAATTTCTATTTATGATTTATTTAAAGAGGATTATTTTAAAGAAAAAAATTTGCTCTATATACCTCGATAATTATACTTATTTATACATACCACTAAAGTAGTATTGGCAGTAAATACATAAAACATGAACTTTGGCAAATGAAGGAAATTACTGTTTGCATTGTAGATGATAATAATGAACTGCGGGCAGCGCTTCAGGAAATAATTTCCATGGCTGACGGATTTAAATGTACTGGCGCCATGAGTAATGCGTCAGAAGCAATTGCAAATCTCCCGTTGTTAAGGCCCGATGTAGTATTAATGGATATAAACCTGGGTGAGGGTGAAAGCGGAATTGATTGTGTTCGAACTTTGAAGCCGTTGATACCTGCTACAAATTTTATGATGTGTACTGTGTATGAAGAGGACGATAAAATATTCCAGGCGCTGAATGCCGGTGCAAGTGGATATATTTTAAAAAAAACAGAACCTGCAAAAACACTTGAAGCAATCCGGGAATTAAATGAAGGAGGCGCCCCCATGAGCAGCCAGATAGCCAGAAAAGTTGTATTTGCTTTTCGTGACAAACCAACTACTCCCCAAGTCACCGATACTACTCACCTTTCCCCACGGGAAAAAGAAATACTTGAACAACTATCCCGGGGATTGATGTACAAAGAAATAGCAGCACTTTTAGTGATAAGCCAGGAAACTGTAAGAAAGCATGTGTACCATATTTATGAAAAAATGCATGTTGGAAACCGCATTGAAGCCGTAAATAAATATTTGGGAAGGCAACTAAATGGACGGGCTTAGCGATTTGAATCTATACCACGAAAGTAGTATTGGGTGGTATTACCTGTTTAAATATTTTTATATGAAATTTATTAAAGGCCCTGTTGATTTCCATTAATCTTAAACCTTAGATCAAGATTTAGAAAATTTAAAACGCCTAAAAACCTCTGGTTGAATTGCCAGGGGTTTTTGTTTCAACTATTTATTCATTTTAAAATAAAAAAAGGCTGCGTTTCCAGGCAACCTCTTCTTTACGTTTTTCATTTTTTATTTACTGACGCAACCTGATAGTGCCTAAATCAGTTTCTCTTCCCCTGACAACAGTAATATTATTAATCGTTGAATCAAGGTATCCATTCATGCCATCTATTAACAGGCTGTAGGTTCCTTCCTTTAATCCACGGATTTTAAATTCACCTTCATTTTCCGGCATGGCAAATGCAGTATCAGTTGCATTATACGCTTTTATTAATCCAAAAGAATGTACAGGTCTTACTTTACCTTCTATTTCTCCGGTGCTGTGTTTTCCAAATGGTTTCAGTACAGGTTTCAACCAGTACTCACCGTTTTTTAACTTTATTGATCGTGTTAAATCAAAATCCAGGAACAGTTGCAGGTTATTTGAACTGATTGAATCCAGGTGTTCGCGATGGATATTTACATAAATAAAATTCTGGTTATTTATCAAATGCAGCGGATGAATTACACTATCTGCCATCAATGTATTATTTGTACCTAAATTAATTTTTAGTCTTTCAATTTTTCCATTGAATACAAAACCACTCGCTAATAAAGTATCAAGCCCGTTGCGGAGTGTAAGCAAATCATAAACACCGGGCCGTACAGGCAATGTTTCCCAAATATCACATGACCTTCTGGTAGAATCATGATCATCATCATTACCCTGGCCGTCATGATCTTCATCATCGTTTTTCCGGCAGGTATCAACCTTAACCTGGATGCCCAGTATTTCAACTTTTACTTGTTGAAAATCCATAGGCCCATCAGTAAGATAAATTGAAAGTTGTGTTTTCCTGCTGTTATTTACATTACTATTTGAAATATCTTTCTGACATGCAATAAACGCAGCAATAGTAATAAATAGAGCAAAGAAAATGCTCTTTAAAGAAGCTTTTGAATGTTTCATAAAGGTCAATTATTTAAAAATGAAAAAAAATAAAAGGTGGGCTTGTTATCGGTCTACCTAACCAAAATCGTGCCATTGAAATTTTAAAAAATATATTCCCTGGATTTATTACTTTGACAGCGGGAGAATACGCAATGAATTCTGAGCTAATTATGGAAATGTCATTAAAATTTCAATTCAATTTTATTATTCTTTCGTTCAATATCTGCCATCCGTTGTGAAGGATCAATTTCGGCCATTGATATATCAAATAATTTTCTGCTGGTTTCAATAATAAAAGTCGGGCTTGTCCATTTCCATGCATCATAATCGATGCGGGTTATAGAAGAATCTTCTACTGGCTTTTTACCAAACATTAAATAAGCCGGTATATAATGCAGTTCTTTTGCCCCGTCTTTAAATGTAATCTGAAAGTCTATTGGCATGGGCGTAAGCCCGATTTTTCTAATCCTGATTTTAGTTTTGCCACCCTGTTCCCATAAACTGTCAATGCTGTAATCAATAGTTCTTGTTGTATTAACCCAATACTCTTTATACCAATCTAGTTTTAAACCACTGGTTTTTTCTGCAATGCGTATAAAATCATTGATGCCCGGGTGTTTAAATTTCCATTGGCTATAATACTCCAGCAAAATTTTATTTCTTACTTCGGCCCCGGTTATATAACCTAATTGTTCAAGAAATACAGCCCCCTTGATATAAGAGGCTTTTTTATATGCATAGTTCGTATTGAAATGATCAGCATGTGTTGACAAGGCTTCTTCCTTTCCGCTTTTTATATATTGGTAATAGGATTTATAGGCGTCAGATAAAGGGAAATTTTTGCTATCGGAAAAATCAAGAAAATTCAGCACATTTAATTCAGCAAATGTTGCAAAACCTTCATCCATCCAGGCATATAAAGATTCATTGGTAGCAATCATGCCCTGGTACCAACTATGCATCCATTCATGAACTATCAGGTCAGGCCCTGCTCCTTTCAGTAAAGTAGCCATGGGGTATTCCATACCGCCATCTCCACCCTCTATAAAAGAAAACTGATTAAAAGCATACCTGCCAAATTTTTCTTCGATATAAGGCAATGCCACTGATGCTACATCAAGCAATTCTTCCCATTGGCCCTGGTAATACTTCACATAATTATCTGGGTTGTTCAGCAAAACTTTTTTATCCGCAGCAGATAAAGTTCCATATTGCTTTTTTAAAAGTTCAGGAACTATTTTATAAAATGCATGTAACACCAATCCTGGCCTTACATTTTTAGAAAGATGAATAAACTCCGGATCTGCAGCCCATACAAAATCATGTACGTTGGGTGCATTGAAATGCCACAGAATTTTTTTCCCGGCAGGTCTTGTAACTTTTGATCCTGGATTTTCATAACCATAACCTACCTGGCCGGGGTTTTGTAAATAGCCAGTAGCGCCGATAATGAAATTTTTATCGATAGAAATTTTTACATCATAGTCTCCCCATACTCCATAAAATTCACGACCGACATAGGGTGTAGGATGCCATCCATCTTTATCATACTCACAAAGTTTAGGATACCACTGGCTCATACTGTACTTCACACCTTCTTCATTATCTCTTCCGCTTCGTCTTATCTGCAGGGGTACTTGTGCTTCAAACTCCATATTAAATACAACGGAAGTTCCGGGTAAAATTGGTTTCTCCAGGTAAACAACCAGTATTGTTTCTTCCACTTTAAAATTTTGTGACCTGCCGTTCATTTTCAAAGAAAGGATTTTCTGATAACCGATTTCATTGGGCTTTAAATTCTGAATTCTGTCTGTAACCCGAAAATCCCAATCGGGCTTACCTTCTACCTGTACCGATCCCTGCTGACGGCTTTTTTCATCCATCATACTACCGGGTTGAAATGCATTCCAGTACAAATGATAAAAAACTTTGGTTAAAGTATCAGGAGAATTATTCCAGTATTCCAATTGTTGTTTCCCGGAAAATTGGTTTGTTTCTGCATTCATATCTATATCCATTACATATTTTACCCGCTGTTGCCAGTAGCCGTTGATATTTTGCTGCATTAATTGAGCAGCACCAAATAAGGAATGCATGACCAATAATCCTGTAAATATTTTTTTCATAAAGTGGTGATACCTGTTTTATTTATTTGCCCATTAATTTTTCATTGAATTTAATCAGCAGTTTAAAAAGATCCTCATGTTCATTCAGCGGCAAAGTAACGGCTTTGTCAAATATATCATGATAAGCTTTTATTCCGCCCAATGTATAAAAAAAGAAGGCAGGCACTCCTTTTTCGCTAAAAAAATAATGATCGCTATTGGCTGCCTTGCCTCTTGCATTTACAGCTTCAAGCAATTTATTTTCTTCATTTATTTTTTTAAGCCACTCAAATTCTTTTGGAAATTCTGTGGCATTTACTACTGTAATTCCTTCCTCCCCGGTGCCGGCAAGATCTGTATTCGTTAAAAACCTGATATGTTTCAAATCTACCAGTGGATTCTCTGTAAAATGTTTTGACCCCTCCAATCCAATCTCTTCACCAGCAAATAAAATGAACCCGATTGAATAGGATTGAGGATGAGCAGCATAATATTTCGCAAGGTTCATAAGTAATGAAACGCCGCTTGCATTATCATTGGCCCCCGGGAAATAAGTATCCTTTCCCATGCCACCGAGATGATCATAATGAGCCGTGATAAAAATAATTGAATCAGGTTTTATTTTTCCGGGTACTATTCCGCAAACATTAGATGCTTTAAATTTTTTTACAAAATCATTTTCAATATTTACAATTATACTTTCTGGATTATCGTCTATTGCCTTTTTATCAATTTGAATTACTGAAAAATCTGATTGCACTGGCGCTGCCGACCATGTCAGTTTATCCTCCAGCTTCACAATCAGGCGAAGTTTACTGTTAATAAATTGTATGCTATCGGCTTGCTCCAGGCTGCCTTTACCTTTTACTCCTTTGCTATCCGGGCTGATTAAAAAATCTTTTCCGGGAACAAGATTTTTTCCGTTGACAGTAACTTCCATTTTGCCAGGAAATGTATTGACGGGATAAGAAAAAGTTTGAAAAAAATCTTTACCTCCCATTGGCTGCAGTCCATAAATTTGAAATTGTGAAGCTAAAAAATCTGCTGCCTTTTGCATGCCATTATTTGTATATCCCCTGCCCCCAAAAAATGGTGAAGTAAGAGTATCAACCATTTTTTTGGCAAAAGAAAGATCCTGTGCATTTGAATTAATTGCAATGAATATGATAAATAAAAAATATATTTTTCTCATGAATAATATGTAAGGCATGAAAATAGTAATTTCCTCTAAAATAAACGTTATGAGTAAGATAAAGATGGTGGATGGCTATCCCTTCGTTGCATATTCAAAAGAAAGTTATAATGAAAGCAGAACTTTTGAATGCAGTAAAGAATTCTATACCCGGATGGATAAAAGAAGAACTGTAAGAGATTTTTCAGACAGGCCGATACCGAAAGAAGTAATAGAAAATATAGTACTTACAGCATCAACTGCGCCCAGCGGGGCTCATAAACAGCCCTGGACCTTTTGTGTAGTGAGTGATGCCGGGATAAAAAAACAAATCCGCATGGAAGCTGAAAAAGAAGAATACGAAAGTTACCATGGCAGAATGCCGGAAGAGTGGCTGAAAGATCTTCGTCCATTACAAACTGACTGGCAAAAAGAATTCCTGGAAAAAGCTCCTTATTTAATAATTGTTTTTAAAAAAAGTTATGAGTTAAATGAAGATGGCACAAAAGGAAATGTGTACTATGCCAATGAAAGTTGCGGCATTGCCTGTGGTTTTTTGCTGGCCGCTATTCATCATGCCGGGTTAGCTGCCCTTACTCATACTCCATCACCTATGAATTTTTTAAGTAAAGTTCTTCGCCGGCCGGAAAATGAAAAACCCTATCTGCTTATTCCCGTGGGCTATGTAGCTGACGACTGTTGGGTGCCGGAGTTGAAAAGAAAAAGTATTGAAAAAATATCTGCGTGGTATTAATTTTTTCCAGCAACTACAATTACAATTTCACCTTTTACATTTTTTTGTTTAAAGTATTCACATACTTCCTGCAGGCTTCCTTTTTTATTTTCTTCAAACATTTTGGTAAGTTCACGGCTTACACTGCATGGTCTTTCAGATCCAAAATATTGAATGAATTCTTCGAGTGTTTTCACTAAACGCATGGGTGATTCGTAAAAAATCATTGTTCTTTCTTCCCCGGCAAGAATTTTTAATAAAGATTGCCTTCCTTTTTTTAACGGAAGAAATCCCTCAAAAACAAAACGATTCGTGGGAATGCCGCTGTTGACCAGGGCAGGCACAAATGCTGTGGCTCCCGGCAATGACTCAACTTTTATACCTGCTTTAATACATTCTCTAACCAGTAAAAATGCAGGGTCAGAAATGCCCGGTGTACCTGCATCGGTTATTAAAGCTATTTTTTTACCCGATACCAACTGGTCAATTAAATGCTGTAAAATTTTATGTTCGTTATGCTGGTGATAAGGAGAAACCGGTTTGCTGATTTGATAATGATTGAGCAAGTGTGTACTGTTCCGTGTATCTTCTGCAAGAATGAGATCAACATCTTTTAAAACTTCCAGTGCCCGGAGAGTAATGTCTTTTAAATTGCCGATGGGTGTGGGAACAAGGTAAAGCATAAGTCCGAAGTATGAGGTACGATGTACGATGTCTGAAAACTGCTAAGACGTACTTCCGACTTCGTACTTCAAAATTTAATTGACAGAAACTTCAAAATATTCCATCACCGGGTTTGCCAGTAATTTTTTACTTGCGTCTTCTGCGAGTTGCTTTGCCTGCTCTGCTGTGTCAGCATTTATTTGCAGGGTGATGTTTTTTCCAACACGAACATCTTCTACACCGGCAAGACCAAGATTCTGAAGGCCACCCATTACCGCTTTTCCCTGTGGATCGAGTAATTCTTTCAGCGGCATCACTTTTATCTGAACTGTATAATTCATATGAATAATTATTATTTTTTATTTTTGAAAAGCAAAGATAACAGAACATAAGCAACCAGGATTACCGGCACGGCTAACCATTTCAATAAAAACACAGAAGCAATACCCACCACAAGTAAAATATATTTGGGAAAATTATTTTTAAGGCTCCCGTCTTTAAATTTCATACTCATCAGTGAAAGATTGCTAACCATAAGTAAAGAAAGCAATACGATAATTGCATAAATAATCCATTTATTAATCAGTAATGTTTGTATCCCAAATTGAGGATACCAGATAATTAATGGCAGCGAAGCAATTGCTAATCCGGCTGCTGGAGTAGGTAATCCTTTAAAAGAAAATTGTTGTTCTGTATCCAGGTTAAATTTTGCCAACCGCCATGCCGCTGCACAGGGAATAATGACCGCAGGTAATAACCAGACTATTGAAATATCCAAACCTCCATCGTGTTGAGCATAACTGATACGAAGCAGTTGATAAAGTATTAATCCCGGTGCCACACCAAAACTTACAACATCAGCCAGTGAGTCGAGTTGCTTACCCATTTCTGATGATGCTTTAAATAATCTTGCAACAAAGCCATCCAGGAAATCAATAACTGCCGCAACAAAAATCATGATGGCTCCCCATGTTATTTTTTCAGGCAGATCTACCTGGCTGTATCCTTCGCCGTCAACATACACAATGCTTTGCCCGGTTTGAAGTATAAAAATGATAGCGATAAAACCGCAAATGAGATTGAGAAGAGTAAATAGATTTGGAATTTGCTTCATGCAGGAAAGATAAATTTTATTTTTTCATCAGCGCCTCAATCTCTTCAACTGTTACAGGAATATTCTTCATCAGGTCAACATTACCGTTTTTGGTTATCCAAACATTATTTTCTATACGGATGCCCATTTGTTCTTCTTCAATATAAATACCCGGCTCCACGGTGAAAACCATGCCAGCTTGAATAGGTTCAGTCATGGTACCCAAATCATGCACATCAATACCCAGGTGATGAGAGATGCCATGATAAAGATATTTTCTGTAGGCCCTGTTCTCAGGATCTTCATTTTTTACAGCAGTTTTTTTCAGTAAGCCGACTTTCAAAAACAGCTCTGTTGCTTTATCGCCAACCTTGTCAGTGTAATCAAGTATTGAAATTCCCGGTTTTAAAATGCTTTTAGAATAATTATGAAGATCAAGACAGGTATTATAAATTTTCTTTTGCCGTGCTGTAAATTTTCCATTTACAGGAATTGTTCTTGTTAAATCAGCATTGTATCCTCCATACTCTGCGCCAAAATCCATCAAAATCATTTCACCGGATTTACACTCCTGGTTATTGTTAATATAATGCAGTGTTCTGGCTCTGTCACCACTGGCAATGATGCTTCCATAGGCAAGCCCCGTAGCCCGTTGTGAAAAAAATGAGTGCAGAATCTCTGCCTCTATTTCATATTCCATTACACCTGGCTTAATAAATTTTAACAACCGACGAAAAGCAATATCAGTAATATCGATTGCCTTTTGTATTACTTCCACTTCCAATGCTGTTTTAACTGCCCGTAGTTTTTTCAGAATAGTTGCGCTGCGTTTATAATTGTGCAACGGGTATTTTCTTTTCATTTCCTCAGCAAAACGATAATCTTTTACGGGCACCCAGTTTGATTTACGGTCATGCTCATTTGTATTCAGATAAATATTTTCGCTCCAGTGAATCCACTTTTGAAGAAAAGGATCAAGGCTGTCAAGCCAAACAATAGTTTCTATACCAGAAATTGCTGTCGCCTCTTCTTTCCTTAATCGTTTGCCATCCCATTTTTCTTTCATTTCATTGGGTCTGAAAAGCACCAGCACTTCCCTGAATTTTTTTTCTGGATTATCCGGAAAAAGGATAAGCATTGTTTCCTCCTGTACAATTCCGGTTAGCCAAAATAAATCTGAATTTTGTTTGAATTTATGCTGAGCATCAGCATTCATAGGCAGCTCATCATTGCTGTTGAAAATAGCGATTGAACCTGGGGCCATTTCCTTTATAAACCGTTCCCGGTTCTTAATAAAAATTCCAGGGTTTAAAGGGAGATATTTCATGTTTTAGGTTCTTTAATTATTTGTAAAGGCAAGAAGATTCTTTTTTCAAACTAAATAATAAATGACATAAATATGAATCTGGATAAACTGTTTGTTTCTTCTACAATAGTAGTATTAATCAACGACTTTTAAATTTTCATTTGCAAAATAACTGACAGTTTTACAAATATATCACAAACGGTTGTTTGTGTTGAAATGAGTTTGTCCCTACCTTTGCGCCATACAAAAAACGCTTGCCAAAAATGCCAGTAACCGCACTATCAATTCCAACAGAAAGTTTAAAAAAAACAGGCTTAAAACTTACCAAAACCATCCATTACCAGCTTAGCCCGGAAGAATTAGTACAGGATACCCTTCGACTTGGGGAAGGTATACTTTCAGATTCCGGGGCATTGGTAATTCAAACCGGGGAGTTTACCGGTCGTAGTCCGAAAGATAAGTTCACATTAAAAGATGAAAGTACATCTGAACATATTCATTGGAATGAATTTAATATTCCGATTGACGAAAAAAAATTTGAAATCATTCGTAAAAAAGCAATTGACTATTTTGAAAAACTTCCAGAAGTGTGGATAAGGGATTGTTATGCTTGTGCTGATCTGCGTTTTCGTTTAAACATAAGAGTGATTAATGAAAAACCATGGAGTAATCTTTTTGCTTATAATATGTTTTTGCGGCCAAAAGAAAATGAACTTGTCGCAGACTCCTTCGGAGAAAGTTTTTTACCCGATTGGCAAATATTAGCTTGCCCCGGTTTATTACTGGATGCAAAAGAATGTGGCACCCGTCAGCATAATGCATCAGTCGTATCTTTTAAACATAAAATGATTATTGTAGCAGGCTCGGGCTATACCGGAGAAATGAAGAAAGGAATTTTTACAATTCTAAATTATATTTTACCCCAGGAAAAAAATGTGTTGAGCATGCACTGCAGCGCCAATATGAGTGATAATGGCGATACAGCTATTTTCTTTGGCCTTAGCGGCACCGGAAAAACAACGCTGAGTGCAGATCCAAACAGAAAATTAATTGGTGATGATGAACATGCCTGGACTCATGATAATATTTTCAACTTTGAAGGTGGGTGCTATGCAAAAACCATAAACCTGACTGAAGAAAAAGAGCCTGAAATATTTCATGCTATCAAACCGGGAGCATTAGTTGAAAACACAAATTTTTTTCCAGATACCAATAAAATAAATTTTGAAGATGCTTCTGTAACAGAAAACACAAGGGTTTCATATCCATTACACTTTATCAACAATGCACAGGAGCCATCTATCGGAGGTTTGCCTAAAAATATATTCTTTCTTACTTGTGATGCTTTTGGTGTGTTACCACCTATTTCAAAACTTACAACTGGCCAGGCCATGTACCAGTTCATAAGTGGATACACTGCCAAAGTAGCTGGAACAGAAACCGGAGTTACTGAACCCAAGCCTACTTTCAGTGCATGCTTTGGCGCCCCTTTTCTTCCTTTACATCCGGGAAAATATGCACATATGCTCGGCAAAAAAATAAGAGAACATAAAGTAAATGTCTGGTTGATTAATACCGGCTGGACAGGTGGTGCGTATGGAACTGGAAATCGTATGAAACTTTCTTTTACAAGAGCGATGATAACAGCCGCTTTGAACGATGAACTAAACAAAGTTAGTTTTGAAACACACCCTGTGTTTGGTATGGCTATGCCGAAAACTTGCCCGGGAGTGCCGGCTGAAATATTAAATCCGCGAAACACATGGGCCGATAAAACAGCTTATGATCAAAAAGCAAAATATCTTGCTGAATTGTTTATAAAGAATTTTGAAAAATATGCAGGTGGCGCTTCTGAAGAAACAGCAGCCGCTGCGCCAAAAATTTAACCTTTTAACAGATTGTTGTTTGCCTAAAACCCCCTGAGAAATTTTCAGGGGGTTTTTGATTATTTGCTTTTTTAACAAAGGAGAAGTTGTTTTTGTATTTTTTAGGATTTTGAATTAAAATTTTTTCTGCATATTGCCGTTGAATATTTTCCATGAAAAAAATTATATCGCTTTTATTAATTCAATTCCCGCTTTTCCTTTTTTCACAAAAGGAAGATGAAACTATTAATTGGAGCGAAGACAAAAAACTTGTGTGGGATGATTTTAAAGCAGCACCCCAAAATGACGGAGATGTAGCTGCACTTACTGCCACTCATCTTGGTTTTGCTTATAATGTTGAAAACGGGAAAGTTTCTTATACCATTGAATGCCGGTTTGAAAAAACCAGGTCATGGGGTCTTGTAAAAAATAACTGGATACTAAAACATGAGCAGGGGCATTTTGATGTTGCTGAAATTTTTGCCAGGAAACTTTTTAAAGCTATTTCAGAGTACCAGTTTAATAAAAAAACATTCCAAAAGGACCTGGATTCTATTTATAAAAAAATTGTGGACGAAAAGGAAAAATTCCAGGACGATTATGATGACGAAACCGATTTCAGCCGTAATAAAAAAAGACAGGAAGAGTGGTTGAAAAAAATATGTTCAATCCTGGATGAGTCTAAAAGCTGGGCATCTTATGCTAATCTGAAATAATAAACACTACCGATTGCGTTTTATAGCTTTTTACTAACCGTCCACATTGACTTGCAGGTTTCCATTCTCCTTTGTAACTACGTAAAATATTTTCAGCTCTTTCTGCTAATCCAAAACCGGGGTTATTCTTTGCTTTACCTGGCCGATATTTCCATGTACATCTATGATAAAATCAACGTAAATTTTATATGCACCAACAGGAATTGTTTTTGAAACGGAATCCGGTAACTGGCAGTTCTTTTTAATATGTTCCGCCAATGTGTGGGGATTGGTACCTGTCTCTATTTCAACTTTTGTAAAAACCTTATTATCGTCTTCACCATTATTATTGGATGTAATATTATTGCCCTGGGCATATATTATTGCCGAAGCAAAAGAAATTAAAATGAAGGCTAATAACTGCTTCATCAATATGTTTTAAAACAATCCATAAATCTGCGAATCGATCTTGCGGATTATTTCCCCGAGGTGTTCTTCGTTTTCAGGGAATTTATTTTTATCAACATCAATAATCAGCAGTGGGCCTTCTTTGTAACTATCAATCCATTTATTGTAGTACTCATTGAGTCGTTTCAGGTAATCGAGCCTGATATTTTCTTCATACTCCCGGCCCCTTTTTTGAATCTGGCCTACCAGAGTGGGCACGGATGCCTTCAGGTAGATAAGCAGATCCGGTGGCTTTACCATTTGTTTCAGTGTATTGAAAAAATCATAGTAGTTGCTGAAATCTCTTTTACTCATCAATCCCATTTCATGCAGGTTAGGTGCAAAAATATTTGCATCTTCATAAATCGTTCTGTCCTGGATTACAGTTTCTGTGCCTTTCTGAATTTCTACCAACTGCGAGAGGCGGCTATTTAGAAAATAGATTTGCAGGTTAAAACTCCAGCGGGGCATATCTTCATAAAAATCGTAGAGGTAAGGATTATGATCCACATCTTCAAACTGGGGTATCCATTTATAATGTTTACTCAGCAATTCTGTCAATGTGGTTTTTCCTGCACCGATATTCCCGGCAATTGCAATATGCTTTGGTTTTGTTTTTGATTTTGCCATAAACGATTTTAAATTGGCGATTTCGGATTGCAGATTTAACTACCTGATAAATGTAATCTAAAATCTGAAATCTAAAGTCTGCAATTAATAATATTTAATCCCGATAGCCTGTCTTACCAACTCCATGGTAGCCTTTGCACTTTTTCTTGCTTTATCTGCACCTTGCTCCATCATCTGTTTCAGGTATTTTTCATCTCCCAGTATACTTTTTACTTTTTCCCTGATGGGTGAAATAAATTTTACCATATCCTCTGCCAGTTGTTTTTTCATATCGCCATAGCGGATAGTGCAACTATTATAATCATTTTCAAACTTTTTAACTGTATCATCAGTGCTTACCAATGACATTAACAGGAAAAAATTTTCAATATAATCTGGTTTAGCAGAATCATTTTTTGCAGGGCCACTATCCGTTTTTGCTTTCATCACTTTTTTCCTGATTTCTTCATCTTCATCAGCCAGGTAAAGTGTGGCATATTGATTTTCGCTTTTACTCATTTTACCGGCACCATCCAGGCTTGGTACTTTTACTAGTTCGCTGCCATAATTAAAAGCTCTTGGCTCAGGAAATATTTCGCCATAACGGTGATTAAACCGGTTTACAAAATTCCTAGCCATTTCCAGGTGCTGCTCCTGGTCCTTACCCACGGGTACTAAAGATGCCCTGTGAAGAATAATATCAGCAGTTTGTAACACAGGATAGGTTAACAGTCCCGCATTGATATTTTCAGGCTGCAACCTTGCCTTGTCTTTGAATGTAGTTGTCTTTTCCAGTTCGCCTTTATAGGCCAGCATATTCAGGTACAGGTACAGTTCGCTGGTTTCATAAATATGACTCTGGCAATAAAGAGCCGCCTTATCGGGATCAAGGCCGCAGGCAATATTTTCTGCCAGCACCCTGTGTACATTTTCTTTCAGTTCTTTTGTATCGGGATGCGTTGTAAGAGAATGCAGATCTGCCACCATAAAAAAGCAATCATAATCCTCCTGCATCTTTACATAATTTTTTACAGCGCCAAAATAATTTCCCAGGTGTAAAAAACCTGTGGGCCGGATGCCACTCATGACTATTTCATTTTTCCTGCTCATACAACTTCGCTTGTAATCTTTTAAAATTAAACAGTTCTTTTCGGTATTTTACCGCTGCTACTTCGAACAAGCTACGTAGTACGCAGTGGGGCGGCGAAGATAATAAGAGTTTATGGTTTGCATTTTACAAATAGCCTCTTATCCAATATTTTTTCCTGTCATAAACAATCAACTTTAAACTTTAAACTAACTGCTATATTTGTTCAATGGAAGTAAATGACGCATTGGTAGAGAAACTGGCCCGGTTATCAAGGCTTGAATTTAATGCCGGAGAAAAATCAGAACTTAAAAATGATCTGCAGCGGATGATAAGTTTTGTAGATAAATTAAATGAACTTGATTTAGCCGGAACAGAACCCTTGCTTCACATGTCAGAAGAAGTAAATGTGTTAAGGGAAGACGAAATAAAAGGATCAATAACCCGGAAAGATGGGATGAAAAATGCGCCGGGGCATGACGAAAAATTTTTTATAGTACCGAAAGTGATAAAAAAATAAGTTAGTAGTCAAAAGTTAAAAGTCGGGAGTGAGAAACTCTGAACTTCAAAATAAGAACAATGAACT
>Ga0209797_10000832_pt1 | contig 15451 bp, 16 predicted proteins | sample DOMMetBare3Fresh_2_FD_187472 | JGI IMG/M metagenome (GOLD analysis project Ga0209797, IMG submission 187472) | Wetland sediment microbial communities from St. Louis River estuary, USA, under dissolved organic matter induced mercury methylation -... | ecosystem: Environmental > Aquatic >... | reverse complement strand
AGCCGGCTGCATCCTGGGTTCGGGTGGCGCCGCCCATCACCTGTTTGACCCGCGCACCGGCCGCAGCGCGCAGCAATGGCGCCGGCTCACCGTGCACCATCAATCCGCAGCGGTCGCGGACGCGCTGTCAACTGCGCTCTATGCAGCTTCCCCTGTCGAGGTCGAGGCGATTGTCGGCAGGATGGGCGGCGTGGCCGTGTGGGCCACTGACCGCGACGGTCGTGAGCACCGATGGGGCCGCATGCCCGGGTGACGTCCGATCCAGCGCCTCGGCCGACTACTTTCCGGCGCCAATCTCGGCAAGCCCCTGCTCGAGCAGGCGCAGCACTTCGGGCGGCACATCGAGTTCGAGCGCTTCGGCGTGGCCGCGCTCTGACATCTTGCGCCACGTCTTGGCCAGAATGCCGGGCATCTTGGCAGGCTCGGTCTTGGCCATGAAAACCTCAAGATAATGCTCGAGGAATACGACGCAGACCACATCTTCCAGCAACTGCGCCTTGGGATCGACCTTGAGCTTCTCCTTGCGCACCAGCGCGCCGACGCGCGCGATGTCGCCCGGCTCATAGCCGGCATTCGCCATGATCTCGCCGAGTCGCTGGGCGTGGAGATCCCTGAGGTCTTTGCGCCATTTCAAATAGCCGGTGCGGCCCTCGGGATAGCTTTTGCGCGGCGAGCGCCAGCGCTCGATGTGTTGCCCGCGGGCGGCGATGCGCAACGGCTCGGATGCATCGGGAGCCATCCGCGCCAGCGTCGCACTCATCCGCCGCCCGTAGACCAGTTCGGCCGGCTCTCCCCGCCCCCCAACATCGATCGTGTTGGGATCAGCGGCATTTGCAGCGTCGATAGCCGCAATGACGGCCTCGTACCGGGAGCTTGGATTCAACATACGCCAAGCCCCACGGTCAGCCGCACTACCGTTCGCTGAGCCGCATCCGCTCCGCGGGGCGCGCCGCCGTCTTCTGCTTGCCGTCCGCGTCGAACTGTTTGAGATAGGCCCATAGGTTCTTGGCTTCTGCCAAGTCCTTGATGCCCACGAACACCATCTTGGTGTTCGGAATCTTCGCTTTCGGGTCCTTAATGTAATCCAGGAAGCTCGCCTCGTTCCAGACGATCCCGGCACTCTTGTTGGCATCGGAGTAATTGTAGCCCGCGATCGTCCCCGAGGTCCGGCCGTCAAGCCCGTTGAGTTGCGGCCCGACCTTGTTCTTGGCAGTCGGACCAACGTCATGGCAGGGCGCGCACTTCTTGTACGAGTTTGCGCCCGCCGCGAGATCCTGCGCCAGCGCCGGTCCCGCCAACAGTGTTGCGATCGCGACTGCAGCTAAGAGCTCCTTCATGTCAACCTCCATGCTGTGGGTGAGTTGCTCATTTCAATGCTGTTCCCGGCGCTAGGGGTGAGGATGCGCGCCCAGCCGCCGGTGCAGGCGCGCATCGTGGGTTTCGAAGTGGCGCGCGAACCAGGCTTCAAGCCGCGCACCAAGGGGTTCATCGTCAATGTCCTGATTGTCCTCGACGCTGTCCATGATGTCCCGGATATCGTCCAACAGACGCTCATGGTCCTGCTTGTGCTGCGCGAGTTGATCATATTGGGATTCGCGCATGAACTTCTCCTCGAGCGCGAAGTGCGCGGAGATGCCCTTGAAGAGGTCGCCCAGGCGATCCGCAATGTCCGGCTTGCCGCGCTTGGCAACAATCATCTCATGCAGCTTGTTGACGAGGTCGATGAGCTCCCGGTGCTCGTGGTCAACCGCCGCGACCCCGACGCTGTATTCATCCTTCCATTGCAGCAACGGCATGTCTCTCACTCCTGCGATGCTTCAACGGAAAACGAATTCGCCGTTCGCCGACCGATAGTCGATGACGAAGAGCTGATCCGGGGCAAGCTCCAAGACTCCGCTTCGCTCGTGATCGAAACCCTCGGCTCTAGGCGTGTCGCGCATACGGACGGCCAGGTCGTGTCGACCGGATGGCAGCACAAACCGCTCGTAGACCCGCGACGGTCCGTCGCCGGCAATGCCGGTCGGGGACAGGCTCGCCCGAAAGATCGTGCGCCCGTCGACATCAAGCTCCACGTCGATCGGACGGCGCCGGCGCGGACAGTCTTCGACCTTGCGCATGTTGGGCGGCAGCTTGGCGATCTCTTCGGGAGTGAGCCGCCGGCACTCGGCGCGACGGTCGGAGCCGTGCACGAAGGTTAGCATCACGATCCCGGAGCCCTGCGGTATCTGCCGATATATGGGATGATCCGAGAACGCCGCAACCGCAGCAAACAGCGCCACAATCACCAGGAATTGGACGCCGATGCGGAGGATTGAGCTCATGACCCGATCTCCTCCTTGATTGACGCAGAGCCATCGGCGGGGTTTGCGGCGGCCCCAGCCGGAGCGTGGGTGTCGCGCTTCACCGGCCCCAGCGCCGCGATTCGGCTCCTGAAAGCCGCAAATTCCTGGTCGAAACGCCGGCTCTCGAGCGCCGATGTCCAGATCGTGGCCAAGCGACCACGCGGAACGCGCGCTCGCAAATAGGGATCTCGTTGCCCCGCAAAACGCTGCTTGGCCCAGTTGATACCGAGGCGATGATAACAAGCGCTTTCCGCACAGCCTGCGACGACGACCCCTTCCGCGTGCCTGCGGCTGATGATGAAGTCGATCAGCGAAGGCGGCGCCATCGCAACGCATGGCAGTCTGACGACGCCGCTGAGGCGTCCGGCCGCACCGCCATGCTCGCAGGCGAGCACCAGAATGCGCGGCGAGTCCTGCAGCGCTTCTGCCGCCGCAACGACACGCTCGCGCAACTCGCGCAGCGGATAGTCCGGCAGATCGATGCCGGTCCGCAACTCCTCGGTGCGTCGAAAGGGACTCGACGACGGGCAGGAGCCGACACAGATACCGCAGGAGACGCAGAGCGCCGGATTGACCTGCGCCTGCGTGGGAAAGGGCAGCGTGTCGGTCCGTCTCACCATGCGGATCGCCTCGTAGGGACAGTCCTCCGCGCAGCGGGTACAGCCATTGCAGTGGACGAGATCGACTTCCGCCGGTCGCGCGCGCCGCAACGGTGGCAGCCACGGCATCAGGCCGACCATCAGGAAAAACGCCGCGAGCAGCGCCCACACCGCACCCCGCCCCCAGAAATCGGTCAGCGGGTAAAGCGGCAGATAGAACCAATCCAGCCCGACCTCGACCGGCGCCCTGGCCAGATCGACGTGTCCCTGGGAGACGGCTGGTTTCCAGAACGAGACCGCGATCAGCGCCATCAACGACATCAGCGCCAGCGCGCGCGGCGGGTTCACCTTCGGCCGCGAGATGCGCAGGATGTGCACCCACATGATGAACAGGAGAAAGAGCGGGACCGCCACGTGCATGAACACCATGAGCGTGAAGAAGCGACTCGTCAGCGTCCCGGTCGCGATGAAGTTGCGCGCGATCGGCTCCCCAAAGATCGGCAGCCAGTCGAGCAACTCGGATGTGACCAGCGCCACGTATTGGGCGAGCCTGTCCCACACCAGCCAATAGCCCGTGATTCCCGAGGTGTAGAGCAGCCAGATGATCGGCAGTCCGGTCAGCCACGAGAACCAGCGCACGCCACGATAATGGTCGTAAGAAAACTCGCGCAGCATGTGAACGACCAGCATCACGACCATGAGATCGGATGCGTAGCGATGCAGGCTGCGCATGACGCCGGCATGATACCAATGGTCCTTGGTGATGTACTCGACCGACTCGTAGGCGCGCTCGATGCCAGTATCGAAGAAGATGAAGAGATAGATGCCGCTGACCGCCACGATCCAGAAGAAGAAAAAGCCGAGCGCGCCGAGCTGGGCGACCGGATTGAGCGCCGGTCCAAACAGCCGGTCGAACGGCCGTTCGATCAGCTCGAAGCCGTGCCGGAGCAAGATTCGAATTGCGCCGATCACCTGCTTCTCCGTGGCGAGGTCTGCAGAGCGGCCCGGCGCATCGGAAGAACTCCGATGGCGGCGTCCGCGCAAAATGTCTCCGAGCTCTCATGCATGTCCGGTGCGGCGCCATTCGCGGAAAATCAAGCCGCCGAAAACCAGCAGCGAGAGCGCTGCGATCACGCTGCCAAAGGCCAGCCCATAGTCGATCCGGTAGCGGCCCGCCCCCGGATCGTAAACCGTGCAGATGAACTTGAGGCGATCGATGAGACCTCCGATGCTGAGCCCGGTCGCGGTGCCGTAGACCACGTCCTTGAGCGGCTCGATGAACATCTGGATCGGGAAGTCATCCCCATAGACATGCCGGTAGACCCTGCCGTCACGATCGACGATCGTGGTCTGGGTCACGTGGTCAAAGCCACCGGCCACCGCGGCATAGCTGAAACCAAGATCGTGCAGCAGGCCTTCGATCGTGCCGGCGTCCGCGCTGGCGAGCCGCCAGTTGGAGAACTTGACCCCTTGCACAGCGGCAAACTGCGCCATGCGGGTTGGCGTGTCATTGCGGGCATCAAAGCCTACAGACAGGACCTCGAATTGGTCGGAGCCTATCACCCGGCGCGCTTCATTGACGGCTGTGATGACCCGCTGGGTCGTCGGCGGACACACCGAACTGCAGGTTGAATAGACAAGGCTGATGACCAGGGGCTTGCCGCGATAGGATTCGAGCGCGAGGACGGCCCCGGTCGAATCGGTCAGCGTGTACCTGCCGATCGTCCGGCCGATCGCCTCCTCGCTGCGTGCGATCGCCCGGGCCGAGTCAATCCGGGTGGTCTGCGAAGCCGCCGCGGGCGCCGCGATAGCGAGCGCCACAACCAGCGCCGGAATGGTCCATCTCCCGCGCATGATCACGACGCGATCGCCGCATCAAGCAGCACGCCAGCGATCAGCAACGACAATTGCAGCAGCGAAGCGAAGAAATTAGCCATGGCGGTCTGCCTTGTCGGTGTCCGGTAGAGCACGACGCTCTTCCACAAGAAGAACGCGCCGCCTGAGGCTGCGCCAAGCCCATAGAACAGCCCTGCTCCATACCAGAGCGGGATCAGCGCGATGATCGTGAGCGCAAGCGTGTGCGTCAGGACCGCGAGCGTCCATGCATGCGTCGGCGCCACGATCGGGAGCATGGGCACACCGGCCTTGGCATAGTCCTCGCCCTTGGCAGCCGCCAGGCTCCAGAAATGGGGCGGCGTCCACAGGAACAGCACGACCGCGAGCACGACCGGAAAGAATTGCGGGCTGGGATCGACCGCAGCCGCGCCGGCAAGCACGGCAAAACTACCGGCAAGACCACCCACCACGATGTTCCAGGTGCTGTGGCGCTTGAGCCAGACCGTGTAGACGATGCCATAGGTAAAGGCGCCGAGGAACACGAAGGCCGTCGCGAGCGTGCCGCCGCTCACCGCCGCCAGCGCAAGCGATGCAACGAGCAGCGCCAGAAAGCCTACGAGCCACCAGGGGCCAGCCCTGAACACGCCCGTTGCAAAGGGACGCGCGCGCGTTCGCTGCATCAAGCGGTCGATGTCGCGCTCGTAGTAGTGGTTGAATGCACCCGCTGCGCCCGAGGCCCCGAGCACAGCGAGCGCGAGTCCCCCCACTTGCCACCACGCCGGCGCCGCGCCGCTGGTCGCCGCCATTCCGGTGAGCGCGCTCGCCGCGATGGCTACTCCGATCCGGAGCTTCAGAAGCGAGATCGTCGTCTGGATCGCGGCAAGCATTGGTGGACCTCCGTCACCCTACGGCTCAGCGGAACAGCCAGAGCTCAGACAGATACTTCCAGTTGATGAAGTAGTAGAGGACGAAGCAGACGAAGAAGATCGCGACCAGCACGATTGTGCCCGGGAGCTTCACGGTTGCGTGGCTGCCGTAGTGCGACACGGCCGCGCCGCCTCCCCCGTGCAGCGGGAACGTGAGCTTGTGGCCGCTTTCGACTTTCTTGCCGAACAGCACCGTGCCGACCACGACCAGCACATAGATCAGGCCGCCGAGCGCCGCGATGATGGCGAACAACCCGTTCAGACCCATCATCAGGAACGCGCCCGCCGAGTGCGCGAACGAGAGGTTCGCATCGCTGAACGTGATGTCCCAATGGCGACGAGCGACCCCGAGCGTACCGGCACCCATCATGAACAGGGAAATGCCAGCCGCGCCGATGCCGAACAGGTATGGCTGGATCTTCGCGAGCTTCGGCCACACGATCTCACGCTGGAAGATCAGCGGCAGCACCAGATAAGTCGCCGCCATGAACGCCAGCGTCGTCCCGGCGACGACGGTGCCGTGGAAGTGACCTGGCACGTAGATCGTGTTGTGCATGAGCACGTTGAGCTGCTCCGTACCGAGCACGACACCGGAGATGCCGCCGATGAAGCCGAACATCACCAGCGAGAGGAACATGCCGGAGAACGCCGGGTGTCCCCACGGGGCCTTGCGCAGCCACTCGAACATGCCCTTGGTGAAGCCGTTCTTGCGCTGGGCAGCTTCGATCGCGCCCGGCACCGTCATGCCGTGCACCATGGAGCCGAGCACGGCGAGATACATCATGTAGCTGGTGTTGACGATCTTCCAGCTGGCATCGAGCCCTGGCTCCGCCAACAGGTGGTGAGCCGAAGCGAGCTGGAGGAACAGAATATACATCAGGAACGCGGTGCGGCTCACCTTCTCACTCAGCGGCTTGGCACCGACAAGGAGCGCCGCGATCATGTACCAGATCGCCACATGCGCGGAGACGTTGATCTGCTGGGAGGAGTGTCCCATCCCCCACCACACGACCTTGTACAGCAACGGGTCGATGTTGGAGATCAGACCGAGCGACCAGAGCCAGGTCGGGATCAGGATGACGGCCCCGGACGCGATCGTGAATACCGCGATGATCGCTGCGGTGAGAGCACCGAAAGTCACCAGCGGGATCGATCCCTCATAGGTGCCCTCTTCCTTGGCGATCACCAGCGTGGCGAAGAAGACCGCAACGCCGATCAAGGCACCGACAGCGAACAGGATCAACGCCAGATAGAAATGCGGCTTGGCCTGCATCGGCGGATAGGAGGTGAACATGACGCTCGAATCGCCTTGCAACACAGCAACATTCGCCATGCCGGCGCCGACCACCATCAAGAGGAAACCGAGCCAGGCGAATTTCGGCGCCGCAATCCTTGAGTTGAGCAGCACCGCCGAGGCGAAGTACAGCACCGCCATCTCGAAGAAGATGATCCAGAACAGGAGCACGTTAGCGCCGTGTCCCGTGAGGATCAGATAGAACCAGTCCGCCGGCAGAAGATGCACGGCGGGCCAGCGGGTCAGCGCCACCAGCAGGCCCATCAGCCCGCCGAGCGCCAGAAAGATGACAGCCGCAACGGCATTTGCCTTGATCAGCCGCTGCGCCGCGATATCGACTCGCAGGCCGGTATACTGGCAGGTACGGAAGTCGGCCGTACGGCCCGCTGCGCCAATGACGGTTTCGGCAGTCATGATCCTCACCTCCCCTCGGCGAGGCGCTCGCCCGCCTCAGCCCGCTTGTCCGTGACGTAGATCTTGCCGGTCATCATGTGATGGCCGATGCCGCAGAACTCGTTACAGATGATTCCGAACTCGCCGGTCTCCGTCGGCGTGAGCGTAATGACGTGCTCGTAACCGGGATGGACTTGAATGTTGATATTGGTGGGCTGCAACGAGAACCCGTGCTGCCAATCGATCGACGAGATATGGATGCGGTAGCTGACGCCCTTCTCCAGCTCGAGGATCGGCCACCATTGCCACAACCGGCCGAGAATGTAGACGTCAGCGCCAGTCGGCGGCTTAACGACAGGAATACCCTTCTCGTCTCTGACTCTGTATTTCTTCGCGAACTCGTCGACCTTCGCCTCGTAACTCGATGGCGAGATACGATAGGCCTCCTTGTTTAGATTCTGCTGGCCGATGAAGTGCCAGGCGATCATGAATCCAAACATGAAGAGGCCCCACAAGAAGGCGATCACGATCCAGATCAACTCGACCTTTTCGATCGGCTGGTTCCACCAAACTCGTTGTTCGGGAGGGGTCACGGCCATGACGTCTCTCCTTCCGCTCGATCATTTCGCAAGTGGGATGGAGGCGACCTCCATCACACCCCAGAGGATGTAGAGCACCGTCGGGACGGTGACGCCGAGGAACAAGAGAAGGAACGGATTGTCGAGAATCCGCTGCATCATCGGGACCGGTTCGGCTCTTCCAGTGGGCTGCGTCGACATAGGTGAGACCCCTGTGTGTCCGTTAGGCGGTTTGAACTTAAGCCCCATAGCCGCCTGCCCGCTTTGACTATGATCAAGGTGTGGCAGCGCTCCGACAAATAGGAGTGTCAGCGCACTGGCAGACGATCTCGAGGGTGAACGCGCTTGTCGGCACGAGCTTGGTTGGTATCGGCGATCATCGCTGGAGCGGCGATCTTTGCAATCGTTGCGGGGCATGGCTTATTGGCATTGCGGCCGGAGGAGCGGGCCGAGGTGACGGTGCTTTACGTCGGGGCGGATGATTGCGCGCCGTGCCGGGCCTGGCAGAACAGCGAAGGCGCTGCGTTTCGCGCGTCACCAGAGTTTCACCGACTCACTTACCGTGAGGTGAAGTCGCCAACATTGCTTGACGTCCTCAAGGATGAGAACTGGCCGGACGATCTGCGCCGCTATCGTGATCGCATCGACCGCGCAGCGGGGGTGCCGATGTGGCTGGTCATTGCGGACAGGGAGATTGTCAGCCGCGGGTACGGGCCCACGCAATGGCGCGAGGCCATATTGCCCAAGGTCAGGTCGCTCCTGCGCTGACGGGCGAAGTCGCTTTGACTTGCGTCAAGATTTCCAGGAGCCCGGAACACTAGGCTTTTTCCGCATTTGGGCATCCGCCACCAGGAGCTATTCGATGCGACCGGATGTGTTGCAGTTCCTAGACAAGCGGATCCCGCGCTACACAAGCTATCCGACGGCGCTGCAATTCGACGGCAATATCGACGCCACGACCTATGAGCAGTGGCTTGCGGCCATTTCGAGCGATCTTCCGCTCTCGGTCTATCTGCATGTGCCGTTCTGCAAGGAACTCTGTCTCTACTGCGGGTGCCATACGACGGCCGTAAAGCACTATTCACCGGTGGCGGCCTATGCCGATCTGCTCGAGCGCGAGATTGCCATGGTCGGCCGCCACCTGCCGGCACGGATCGGTGTCGTTCACGTGCACTGGGGTGGAGGCACGCCCACCATCCTGTCACCGCCGGACTTCGAGCGGCTGATGGAGGCACTGCGTCGAACGTTCCAGCTTGGAGCAGGGTGCGAGGTGGCGGTCGAGATCGATCCGCGCTCGGTCACCCGTGAACTGGTGTCGGCGTTGGCGAGCCTTGGCGTGACGCGCGCCAGCCTTGGCGTGCAGGATTTCGAGGAACGGGTGCAGAAGGCGGTTGGACGCTTGCAAAGCTTCGAGCTGACCGCACGCACGGCCGACTGGCTCCGCGCCGCCGGCATCCGCAACATCAACCTCGATCTGATGTACGGGCTGCCTTATCAGACCGTCGATTCGGTTGCCTCGACGATTCGGCGCGCGCTTGCGCTCGATCCCGATCGCATCGCTTTGTTCGGCTATGCTCACGTCCCTTGGATGAAGCGCCATCAAAAGCTGCTGCCGGAAGAGGCACTGCCCTCATCGGTCGAGCGCTTCGAGCAGTATCGCGCGGCCGCCGCCGTGATGACGGACGCTGGCTACCAGGCCATCGGCCTTGATCACTTTGCCAAGCGCGGCGATTCGCTGGCCCTGCGCCATACCGAGAAGCGCATTCACCGGAATTTCCAAGGCTACACGACCGACGAAGCCAGCGCGCTCATTGGCCTTGGCACGTCGGCAATCAGCGCGCTGCCGCAAGGTTATGCGCAGAATGCGCCGGGGACGGTGGCTTACCGCAACGCTATCGAAGGCGGTCGCCTCGCGACGGTTCGCGGCCTCGCCTTGAGCGACGACGATCGCCTGCGCCGCGACATCATTGAGCAGCTTATGTGCAATCTGGAAGTCAACATTGCGGACGTTGCGCAATCACGAAACAGGCGGCTCACCGACTTTGCGACAGAGCTCTCCGCTCTCGAATCGCTCGCCGCGCACGACCTGGTCCGCCATCGGGACGGCATTGTCACAGTACCGGAGCATGCCCGCCCGTTCGTGCGAAACGTCTGCGCTGTGTTCGATGCCTATCTGTCGAGTGGCGAGACGCGTCATTCGCGCGCTGTCTGAAAACGAGTGTGGTCGTGCTGAGCGAGATCGAGGATCAGTACCTCGGAATTGAACTTGTCGAGCTCGGTCTGGCGCACCGGGCCGATTGGAGCGAGATCGAAGTCTCTCCTGTCCGGTTTCCGCCGTACAGCACCATGCTCTATCGAGAGCGCTGCAGAAGATCACGGGCCGATGCGCGGTCATCGGAGGCAAGGCGACGTAGCCGCTCGGCATCCTGCACCTCCACATGCGAGGCGTGAACGTGCACACCAACCGATCTCAGCTTGGCGAAGGCACGGGACAGGGACTCGGGCTTCAGTCCAAGCCGACCCGCGATTAGTGCCTTGTCATATGGAAGCGCGATCGTACATGAGCCCTCCGACGCCGGGCAAAGCGACGCCAGAAATTCTGCCACCCTCTGCACGCCGGTCTGCGCTTTGAGCTGCTCGACCTGCTGGACCAGGTGGTGGAGATGCTGTGAAGTCGAGGCAATCATGGCAAGCGCAATATCGGGCATGCCACGAATGCATTTGACCACGTGGTCGGCCGGGATGCGAACGACGCGGGCATCGCTCACGGCCTCAGCCGTTGCCGGATACGGATGGCCAGTAAAAGCCACGGCCTCGGCAAAGCTGTCACCCTTTGCGAAGACATGGATGACAGCCTCATCGCCCGCCACGGTGATGCGGTAGAGCTTCACCCAGCCACTGACCACAATGAAGAATGCCGTGGCTGGGTCGCCCTGTCGGAAAACGATCTCGCGCTCGCGAAAGGTCAATGTCGCCGCGGGTGCGATCAGCCGTTGGATCATGAGCGGATTGAGGCCGCGGAAAACGTTGATGCGCCTGACAATATCGAGATCGTCTGAGGTCGGAACCGATGCCATTCTCCCGATGTCTCCAGGACCGACCATGCATGCCCTTCGCGGCCGACGTTCAGGCAGCGCGCAGGCACGAGACCACACAAGTTTACAGAGATATCACCTTGGCTGTCGACGGCCGAAGGATTCGGCCTTTCGCCGGCGGCAAAGAGGCCCGGGCCGCAATTCCCAACGGTCCCAAATCCGGACCGTGTATTTGTCGGGAAGCGTCCCAATTCTGAGCTAAGTATTGGTCGGAGTGGCAGGATTTGAACCTGCGACCCCCTCGTCCCGAACGAGGTGCTCTACCAGGCTGAGCCACACTCCGACTGTTGGCCGGTCTTATAACGAGGCCCCCCCCGGGCCGCAAGCATTGAGGTAGGACGTGACAGCGCAGCCGTCGACACGCGTCATGACGGTAACCCCGGAGGCCCTGGCAGAGGCCGTTCGTTGCCTCAGGGCCGGCGGGCTGGTCGCGTTCCCAACGGAGACCGTTTATGGGCTTGGCGCCGATGCCACTAACGCCAAGGCCATCGCTCGCTTGTACGACGCCAAGGGCCGGCCAGCCTTCAACCCGCTGATCGCGCACGTCCACGACGCCGCCACAGCCCGGGGGCTCGGTGTCTTTCATCCGGTGGCAGACCGGCTTGCCGAGGTATTTTGGCCTGGCCCGCTAACCCTTGTGGTGCCACGCCAGGCCGATTGCCCGGTCGCGGAGCTTGCCAGCGCGGGTCTTCCATCGATTGCGCTCCGGGTGCCCGCCCATGCCGTGGCGCGCGACCTCCTCGCCGCGTTTGGGGGGCCAATTGTGGCGCCGTCGGCGAATCGCTCCGGCCACGTTTCGCCAACCACGGCCCAGCACGTCCTCGCCGACCTGCGGGGTCGTATCGATCTCGTCCTCGACGGTGGTCCCTCACCGGTGGGCCTGGAATCCACGATTGTCGCCTGCATCGCGGAGCCGACGTTGTTGCGGCCAGGCGGGCTGCCACGCGCCGACATCGAACGCGTGCTTGGACATCTGCTCGCGGACAGCCCGCCACCGCTCGAGCCGACCCAAAGCGGCGAAGCACCGCTCGCACCCGGCCAACTGGCATCCCACTATGCGCCGCGTACTCCGCTGCGGCTCAACGCCCGCACCGTGAACGCCGGCGAGGCGCTGCTGGCCTTTGGGGCGCCGCTCCCCGGTCATGCCGTCAGCGTCCTCAACCTGTCGCCCAGCGCAGACATGATCGAGGCTGCCGCCAGCCTGTTCTCCTGCCTGCGCTCGCTCGACGCTCTTGGGGCCTCGGCCATTGCCGTGATGCCGATCCCACAGACCGGGCTCGGCGAAGCGATCAACGACCGGCTCCAGCGCGCCGCAGCGCCGCGTCCAGAGGTATGAAACACCGCAGCCGCCACGGTATAAGCTTCATGACCCGAAGGATGAGCGTGTTGCATGAACATCGTTGAGCTGCCCATGCGGGCCATGCCGCCCGAACTGATCGCCCGCTTTGCCGCCATTGTGAGCGAGCGTTACGCCGTCACCGACCCGGCCGAAATCGCTCCCTATCTGACCGAGGAACGCGGGCTCTACCACGGCCGGTCGCCTCTGGTGTTGCGGCCGGGCAGCGTCGCGGAGGTTGCGGCAATCCTGAAGCTTGCGAACGAGACCCAGACTCCGATTGTGCCGCAGGGCGGCAATACCGGCCTCGTCGGCGGCCAGACCCCCCATCAGGGCGAAGTGTTGATTTCACTGCGGCGCCTCGACCGGATCCGCGAGGTCGATCCGACGTCCAACACCATGACCTGTGAGGCGGGCGTCGTTCTCATCAAGGCGCAGCAGGCCGCGGCCGCCGCCGGCCGCCTGTTTCCTCTCTCGCTCGGCGCCGAAGGAAGCTGCACCATCGGCGGCAACCTCTCCACCAACGCCGGCGGCACCGGGGCGCTCGCCTATGGGGTCGCGCGCGAGCTCGTGCTCGGGCTCGAAGTCGTGCTCGCGGACGGCCGCATCCTCAACAATCTCCGCAAGCTAAAGAAGGACAACACCGGCTACGACCTGCGCCACCTGTTCATCGGGGCGGAAGGCACCCTGGGGATCATCACCGCCGCCGTCTTAAAGCTCTTTCCGCGGCCACGCGCGGTGGAGACCGCCTTTATCGGCGTGCCGTCCCCGCATGCCGCGCTGGCGCTGCTCAATCTCGCCGAGGAGCGTGCCGGCGGCTCGGTGACAAGCTTCGAGCTGATCCCTCGGATTGCGCTTGAGTTTGCGGTCAAGCATGCGCCGATGTGTCGCGATCCGCTCGCGGGTGCCCACCCTTGGTATGTTCTCTTGGAACTATCGTCGCAGGCACGGGAGGGCTTGCGTGGCCTGATGGAGGAGATCCTTGCCGCTGGTGTCGAGCGAACGCTGGTCGAGGACGCCACCATCGCGGCGAGCATCGAGCAGACCAATGCGTTCTGGCTGCTGCGCCATCACATCGCGGACACCCAGAAGTACGAGGGCGGATCAATCAAGCATGACGTCTCGGTGCCGGTGAACGCGGTCCCCGATTTCATCGCCGAGGCCACCGCCGCGGTCGAAGCGATGATCCCAGGCTGCAGGCCGGTCCCCTTCGGTCATCTCGGCGACGGCAACATCCACTACAACCTCAGCCAGCCGGTCGGCGCCGACCGCGCCGCCTTCATTGCGCGCTGGGATGAGATCAACGACGCGGTCTTTGCGATTGTTGGGAAGCTCGGTGGCTCCATCTCGGCCGAACACGGCATTGGCGTCATGAAGCGTGAGCTGCTTCCTGACGTCAAAGATCCCGTCGCTTTCGACCTCATGCGCAGCTTCAAGCGCCTGCTCGATCCCAACGGCATTCTCAATCCGGGGAAGGTTCTTTAGGCTGGGCGCAACGCATCAAAACAGTGACGTCTGCCGATCGTCCTTTTTCGTCCTCTTCGTGGACTTGGTAGTCGCCTTAGCCTCTGGCGTCGGTTCTGTGTACGGAGGAGCCGGATCAAGGAGCGCAGGCGTATCATTGACCACGCGGTTGACAGCCGTCGATACTTCGTAGGCTTCGAGCAGCCCCACAGGCGCCGGGACAATCAGGGCGGACGCCGTCTTCGTATCGACGTTGGCGCAGTCGAGCCAGAGATCGAACGCCTCGGGCGGCAGAACGACGGAGCCCGGCGCCGCCGGTCCGTGCGACGACTCACCGTGGAAGTCGGAGCCGCCGGTGACCAGGATCTTCAGCCGCGCTGCCATCTGCAGATAGCGGCCGGTCGTCGCGACGTCGTGGCGGCTGTGATACACCTCGATGGCGTCGAGTCCGGCATCGACGAACTCCGGAATCCACTCATCGACGGCGGTGAGACCGGGGTGCGCCAGCGATGCCAGCCCGCCGGCTTCGTGCAGGCGGGCGATGACGTCCGTTGCCGAGGCGCCGACGCGTGGGACAAACGCCGGACGGCCGCGGCCCAACCAGCGTTCGAAGGCTTCGTCGGTGCAGCTGGCGTGCCCGGCGTCGACGAGCGCACGCGCCACCCATGGCCGTCCCGCCGCCTTGCCGGCATCGGTGAGCCCGGGGGCGAGGATGGCGTCGACGTCCAGCCGGATACCGTGGGCGGCCAGCCGCTCGACGATTTCACGCACGCGATCGATCCGTCGCCGACGCTGCTCCGCGAGAAACGACAGCAGCGCATGCGCGTGGATGTCGATGAAATAGCCGAGCACGTGGACGTCGGCGCGGTCCAGCACCGCGGTCACTTCGATGCCGTGGACGGCCTGAAGGCCGGCCGCCGTGCAGGCCGTCGACACCGCCGCGCACGCCGCCACCGTATCGTGATCGGTGACGCCAAGCGTCGTCACACCGGCCGTCGCGGCACGCGCCACGAGCGCCTCCGGCGTCAGACGTCCGTCCGATGCGGTCGTGTGCGTATGGAGGTCGATCACCGGGCTGGACGACCGGCAGCCGTCTGGCGACGCGGACGATGAGGGAGGCCGAGACGGGCCTGCAGGGCCCGGTACTCGCGAATCAGCAGATCCAGGTGCATGCGCTCTTCGTCGGCGAACTCCAGAAAGATCTGCTTCCCTTCCGAATCCTCGAACCGTTCGCCGTAGCGCTTGAAGAAGCGGTGTGAGCCGCGTTCGCAGCGGATGCCGATGAGCAGCGCCTGCAGGTCGGTGACGACCCCCCTGCGCAGTTCAGCCGTGCCGTCGGCGAACAGGCCGTGCGCCGGTCCCTTGAAGAACAGGAACGTCGGCCGCGATTCGAGGTCGGGGTCGCCGGCGAGCAGCTCGGCATAGCGCTTCTCGAGCGTCCCGAGGTGTTCCTTCTCTTCGCCGGCCAGCCGCTCGAAGACCGCGCGTCCCTGCGCGTCGCGTGTCATACCGGCCGCGCGCGTGTAGAACTCGAGGCCGCTGCGCTCGGTGGCCATTGCAATCCGCATTGCATCGCGCGCGAAGACGC
>Ga0209797_10000831_pt1 | contig 15456 bp, 31 predicted proteins | sample DOMMetBare3Fresh_2_FD_187472 | JGI IMG/M metagenome (GOLD analysis project Ga0209797, IMG submission 187472) | Wetland sediment microbial communities from St. Louis River estuary, USA, under dissolved organic matter induced mercury methylation -... | ecosystem: Environmental > Aquatic >... | reverse complement strand
ACGGATCCGCCTTCGCGAACTCCTCGACGTTGTCGGGTGAGTCCACCGCGAACAAGAGCACGGCGCCGTCCACCGGCTCGGTGAGGGCACCACCCAGCAGGAGCTCCCCACGCTCGGCAAATGGCTCGGCATAGGCCAGATGTGCGGCCCGGAACGGCTGGCGCCGCGCGACGTAGTCGTCCACCACATCGTATAGCAGCAGGTAGTGCACGCGGGGCGGCCTTTCCCTCGATCAGGTGCCCGCCCCGGGGAGATCGTCCCCCTCGGGGATCAGAAACCACAGGAGGAGATACACGAGCACCCCGGGAAACGCCGCCGATGCGATTGAACCGACCACATAGATCACCCGAAGCAGCGTGACGTCCACCTTGAAGTACTCGGCGAGGCCGCCAACCACGCCGGCGATCTGCCGGTTGGTCCGCGAGCGTCGGAGCGGACGTGAAACGTCGGTCATGAGCCCTCCTGCCATACTGGGTGCGGGACCGCCGCCGGCCGGCGTTGGACGGCAGCACGGACGATCACCCCCGTGACATCCTCAGACAAGGTGGGTCCGCGGGAAACCCGGCGGCAGGTCGCCGACTGACGCACGCGCTGGCGCCTCCCACGAGACGTTCTACATTTTGGAGTTGCAGTCTGCCAGGTTCCCCACTCCTGCGAGGATACATCAATGGCCAAGGGTCGCCGCACCACCCACCGCAGCTCCTCGGGCAAGAAGCTCTACGCGATTCGCGACGCCAAGGGTCGCTTCAAGGACATCCAGACCTACGAGCGCGCCCACCGGGCGGACCTGAAGCGAAAGGCCAAGAAGGAAAAGTAGCTGAGCAGGGATCCCTGCGATCGGCCCGGCGCGCCCGATTCTCCCGAGGGATCGGGCGTGTTGGGGTCTAGATTTCGCACTCTCTTCACACCGGCTTCATCGCCTGGAGCCCAAGTTGGGTCAGGACGACTAGCGGAGCTCCTATGCCACGCAGCCTCATAGCAACAGCAGCGCTACTCACCGTGACGGCGAGCCTGGGTCTCGCGGCACCCGTCAGGGCGCAGGCGCCCACCGCGGCCCCTCCCCATTTCAGCAAGGCAACCCTGAAGAAGGGTGGGTCCCTCTATCACGGCGCGGGCGCGTGCGCCGCGTGCCACGGCGAGAACGGCCTCGGTACCCCGGACGGCCCGTCGCTCACCGCCGGCCCCTGGACCCTCGGCGACGGCTCCTACACGTGGCTCCTTCACATGACGCGGCACGCGGGCTGGGGCGCCACCGGGCGGGACGGGGACCCTCAACGCATGCGCGGCCCGACCGCCCTGGATCCGGAGCAGATTCGCCGCGTTACGGCGTACGTGTTCTCGATCAGCCGCGCGAAGCCCCCCGCCCCAACGCCGACGAGCCCATAGGCGCCGGACTCAGGCGCCGGCGAGCGCGCCGAGCTTCAGGACGGTGTTCCAGTTTCGTCCGGTCCCGCCGGTGCCGAGCTGCGTTTCGACGAGCGCGCTCGTCAGACGCGAGCGCCCGATGCCATCCGGGTAGAGGATGTACGCCTGCCGGCCTCCGGTGCGAACAATCTCCCGGCCCCTGATGGCGCCCCGCAATGCCTCCACTCTCGCAGCGGCGGGCCGGTTCCTCGAGAACATCACGACGGGATGGCCGGGATCAGGATCGGCTTCCTCGGGGAAGGGACTGCCAGCGATCACCTCGTCTCATTCCATCGAGCTGCGCACGAAGATCTCCGTCTGCAGAGCGAGACGTTGCTGGATCTCGGTTTCCCGCAGGCGTTCCAGCGGGGTCCCCGATCGCTCCGCGCTTCGAAAGACGAGATTGCCGCTCTGCAGCAGCGATCGCACGTCCCCGAAGCCCCGCCGCGTGAGGGCGTCGCGCAGGTCGGCCATGGCGACCTGCTTGCGCCCGCCCACGTTGATCCCCCGGAGCAGAGCCACGAAGGTCGTTGTGCGAAGCGACCGCGGGTCATACCGGCCCGCCCGCCCTCAGCCGACGAGCGTCGTGAGCGGTATGGAGCTCTCGAACGGCTCGTACACGAAAGCGAGGCTCTCCGGGGTCAGGAGCCAGCGTCGCACGAGGAGCGCGAGTACCGCCCGGCGCGCCGCTTCGCGCAGACTCGGCAGCATGTCGAGGGCGTCCACCTGCACGTCCAGCTCGGCCGCCAGCGCCCGCACGCGCACCTGGTCCCGCGCGGGAGCGTTGCCGAGCGCGGCCTCGACATTGGTCCATGCGCTGAGATAGGGATCGCCATGCAGGATCGGCGGGATGGCTGGGCGCGATTCCGCCTCGCCGAGCTCGGAGAGGCGCAGCACGAATCGGCGTGCCATGGCGGCTTCCGCCCAGGCGGATTCCCAGCTCATTTCACCACCTTCCTCCGGTGTCCGCCTTGGCGGTCATGAACCGTGATGGGCCGCCGCATGCGGGGATTCGCCGAGAGGTGGTGGCGGCCCTCCTTGCCAGCATGACATCGGCAAGCTCCTGGAACACGCACGCCGTCAGCCGCATCACGAAATCTGCGCCATCAGGCGTAGTGCTGGAGAATGTATCGCAGGAGCACCAGTACCATCACGAGCACGATCGCGATGACGACGCCGACCCAGGCGAACATCTTTCGCGCCCGCGCCAGGCCTTCGCGCTGCATCTGAACGGCTTCCTGCTGGTTGGCCAGCGCCCGCCCATACGCCTCGACTTGCTGTCGCTGCAGGTCGCGGATCTCCTCGAGCACTCGCGCCACGCGGTCCTCGTCCATGTCTCCCTCCGGGTAGCGGCACGACGCGTCCGGCGCCCACGAACGCGCACTCTCATCGCTTCGTTCCCGCGCGCTTGACCCAACGCACGATCGAGCTGCCCACCACGACGGCCACGAGACCCACCAGTAACCTGGGCCACGACCCTTCTGTCCCCGCAAGGGTCTCTCGGCCGCCGACGACGACGTAGGCCATTCCCGCAAGGGTCAGCAGCCAACCCAATGCCGCCGTCGCGCGTCCGAAGTGGAAGAGCATAGGAGGCCTTATGCGGGTTTCAGGGGGTGCCTGGTGCCGCCCCGGGATTCCTTCGCCCGGCGGGCGGTCTCCTCGTCGAGCCGCGCCCGAAGAGCGGCCAGGAGGGGGTCCGCCGCGGTGTACCGCTGACCATAGCCGAGATTGAACGCGTAGTCGAAGTCCACCGGGTTCCTGCCCTGCGTGTGCTGCAGAATCGTCTCCAACTTGTCCAGTCCCTTGGCGAGCCTGGCTTCGGGCGAGCCCGCCGTCTCGTACTCGTCCCACAACTCCAGGATTTCGTGTCGGAGGGCCGGGGGCAGCGCGGCGGTCAGCTCGAGCAGATCGGTGCGCTCCTGATCGGCCTTGGGCGTCCCGTCCTGCTGCGCCGGTGCGGGCACGTCGCCGCCGATGGCCTCGCCGAGATCGTGAATGAGGCACATCCGAAGCAGGCGCGCGAGGTCGATGCCCGGAGTGCGGTCGTAGAGTAGCATCGCCATCAGGCACAGGCGCCAGGTGTGCTCCGCAACGCTTTCCTGTTCTCCGGTGGAAGTCCAGCCGGTTCGCGTGACCGTCTTCAACCGCTCCGCGTGCCGGAGGAAGGTCAAGATGCCGTCGATTTCGTCTGCCTGCATACGCTAGAGCCCGAACCGTCGCAGGTGATAAGCCACATGACGATCGCCCCGCCGGTGCCGATCCCGCCGGCTCATGAAACCGCATTGCGAAGGGGTCGGCGACCGGGTCAGCGCCGCCAGGTCATCGAGGCCGGCGCTGACCCGCCGCAGACGTGCCGCCGGGCGGTGCCCGGTCACGCTCGCGGTCCGGTCCGGAGCCGGCGATCCTTCCAGTTCCACCACTTGCGCAGCTCGGGTCGCGGCCGCGATGTGCGCGCCGCGTAGGCGGCGCAACGGAAGGCATAGAGGACGCACGGATCTTGGCGCCGCCCACGGAGCCGATTCAGCCGGGCATAGAGCTGCTCCGGGTCGCGGCGCTCGAGATCGGCGATCCGCCGCACCCCGATTGCTCTCAGGTCGCGTGCCAGGCTCGGTCCGATCCCTGGAAGACCCTGCAGCTCGTCGCTTGTCGAGCTCCTCGATGCCACGGTACCTCCTCGTGCCCAGGCCAGGCCTCACTCATGAGAGCAGCCCAGCCGCGGCCAGGTGAATGTGACTGCGCCTCGTGTCCAGCAACCGACGGTGTCCCGCGTCCACCTGCCGCTCCACACGTGCGGGTCAGAGCCAAGTCCGACTCAGCGACCGGCAAGTCGGCCCGCGGGCCTGTGGACCATCAGGACCAGGGCGGCCAGCGGCGTCCGGATGGCCACGGCTCCCCAGAACTCCCAGCGGCGCGACCTGCAGCATGAATGCCAGCCCCGAGACTCCGGATAGGATAACCGCGTACCGGATCCAGTCGGTGACCAGCGGCGGGAGCCGGCCGATCCGCGGCCGAAATCCCGAACCCGATGATCAGAGGGACGCCCGCGAGCGGGAACCAGCGGTCGCTACGGAAGCTGCCCTGGAGGGGGTCCCCGATGATGCGCCGGTCGGCGGTCCGGTCGCCGTGGGCCTTCCAGACGAGCCCGGTGATGATGTTCCCCAGGAAGAGCACCACCGCGAGCGCGTGCAGGGCCTTCGTCGCGAGATACACCGCTGGATCTCCGGCTCTGAGGGTCGTCACTCCGTCCGGATCAGGGATCCGATCAGCGCCCCGGCGGCTGCGACCGGCACCGCAATGATTACGACTGCCCGGCCCACCTCATCGGCCCCGCACGACGTATCGGGATCGCCACAGAATGCCGCCAGGAAGACCGCCGTGGCAGCCCCTCCAACGAGGCCTCCGACGAGGAGGCCGGTCCACGTATGCGAGTGCTTCTCGGGGCTGTCCACCGGCCAAAGGGCGGGCGCGACGTCCCAAGCCCGCTGCCAGCTGAGGATGCCGTCCGTCGCCGAGGGCTCGGCGCGCCAGGCCGGCAGAGGCGCCGTCACCGCCTGCGCCTGCGCCTGCGCCTGCGCCTGCGCCTGCGCCTGCGATCCGGGGTGGCTTCCCAACAAGAGAAGGGCCAGGAGCAGGCCGGTCGTTCGCAGGACATGACGGCGCACGATGCAACTCCTCGGTGGACGACCCTGGCAGCATAGCACGGCCCCGTCCCCTGTGCGTGACTCAAATTCTACCCGCACCCACACCCGCGAACCAGCGGCTCCGGGGCGATCACGGTCCCCGACGCGACGTCGAGCGGTCGGCGCCTCTGGCTTCCCTGTGCGAGTCACCGCGCCGCGTGCGGGGATGCACTCCACCTCTGGAGCGCCACCCAGACCTCTCGTGACACCGTCACCCCTGACGGGAAGTGGGACGCGAACTCCATCCGGAGCCGCGGCGCGTGCTGCGCCAGGTAGCGCTCCAGGGCTGCCTCGCTCGGGGCCTCGTAGCGTACCCGATAGCGTCCCGCGGCCGCACGGGTGAACACCGCCTCTTGGAAACATCCAGTGGCCAGCAAGTCGGGGATATGGCGCTGCCGCATGTAGCGCTCGTAGGCCTCGATGAGGCCGGCGTCGACGAGCGTCGTTATCTCATAGGTGACCATGATGGGGTCCGTCTCACTCGGCAGTGAGTGCGCTGCCGGTCAACCAGCGGCGCACGCTGGCCTGCGCGGGTCAGGCCTCAACGCCCGCCTCACGATACGCCTCGAGCACGTCCGGGTTGAAGCACGCGAACACGACCTCTTCCACGCTCGACCCGACCTCCAAAGCGCCGCGCACGGCCTCTACGGCGATCTCGGTCGCCGCCGCGAGCGGATAGCCGTAGATGCCGGTGCTGATGGCCGGAAACGCAATGCTCCGCAGTCGATGCTCCGCAGCCAGCCGCATGGCCGAGCGGTAGGTCGAGGTCAGCAGCTCTGCTTCACCGGTATTGCCGCCCCGCCACACCGGACCGACCGCATGAATCACGAACCTGGCGGGGAGGTCGAAGCCCGGGGTGAGCCGGGCCTCGCCCGTCGGGCATCGCCCAATCGCGGCGCAGGCGCGGGCGAGGTCAGGGCCTGCGGCCCGGTGGATGGCACCACACACTCCGCCGCCCGGTGCCAGTGACTCATTGGCCGCGTTGACGATCGCGTCGGTGTGGAGGGTCGTGATGTCGACGACGCGGGCGCTGAGCATCTTGAGGCTTTCCTGAAACAATGCTCCCGGGGACCTCGAACCCTGTGCCTTCGGTGGCATGAGAGGGGGGAAACCGCAGCAGGAGCTCCACGGGTGCGGCACTTGAGGCTGGGTTCGGCCCCTGGCTCCACAGCTGATTCCCCCTCGCCGCCTCTGATCGTCCTCCGTCACCGGCGCTGCCGGGGGAGGAGCCTCCAGGCCTGCCCGACTACTTCCCGCGCGACGGCCGGCGATCGGCCCCAACCAGGCCCGGCAACAGCTTGCGCGCCCGGGCCCGTTCTGCCGGGCTCCCTGTCTTGAGCACGCGCCGAAGACGGCGATGCACCAGATGGCGCAGGCGCTGATCGAACGCGGCCAGATCGACGAGAGCCTGCATCGCCGACACCCGGACGATCACGCTCGCATCCTGCGCTTACTCCCGGAGCGCGGAGACCAGCGTCCTCCGCTCACTGGCGCTGAGCGCCAGACGTGGCAACAGCTGAGCCAGATGCCATCGGAGCTCCTGCTCCCGGGTGGTTGCGGCCAGGGCGAGCAGCTCCCGCCGCAACGGCCGCAGCCACTCGGCGTGCTTCCGCGACACTTTCTCCAGCGCGTCCGCCGAGCGCATCCGCACGAGGCGATCGGGATGCCACAGTCCCGCCGCGAGCACAGGCAGGTGGCCAGGCTGTCGGAGCACGAGAGATACGACTTTGTCCGCCTTGCCGATCGAGCGGCGATCGCCGAGGCGGAGCATGCCGAGGAGTCGGGGCTGTCCCACCGCGTCTCTCCTCAGATCGGTGGTTGCTGCGCGCCGCTCGCAGGGTTAGGCCGCGCCGCCACCCAGAAACCCGGGCAACGCCCGCTCGAGCGCGGCCACGACGGCGAGCGGATCCCCCTGCGGTTCGACCGCGACGGACAGGTGACCACCGGGCACCGGCCGGACGATCTGGAAGAAGTTGCCGTAGCGAATGACTACGTATTCGAGCCCCCCGCAGTCGATGCGGCCACGCTGCCCCAGAAGGGTGAGGAGTGTCGGATTCACGAGTAACTCCTCGTAACGGTCTGACTCGGCCGCGCTCGCTCCCACCAGCCCGGTGCGCTCTCGGAGAATCAGTTCGCCGTGCCGCGCCACGGCGACGTACCGGATCTGTGGCGTGAGGCTGAAGATGCCGTCAACCAGATCGGGCATGGCTGGGCTCCTTGCGGCTTGGGGTCCCGGCCTCGCTCGCGATGGCCAGTGGCCCCGACGGGTCAGCCGGCGGGGCCGCCCGCCGGTGGGGAGCGCCTTGGCCGGCGGACGATCTCCCCCTCGCTAGTCATCAGCGGGTGCGATCCGTCCGGCGCGAGCATTCGTTGCGCCAGCCGATTGAACCTGGCAATGAACTCCTTGCGCCGAGCCCATACGAAGAAGCAGGCGCGGTGCATCGGAGCATCGGCGAAGCGCCACAACGGGTCCGACTCGTTCGCGATGAAATCCGGGGTAACCAGCGCGTCCTCACCGGCCCGGATGGCTTCCCCACACAGGGCACAGTGGGCGCGCCCGCCAGCGATCCGCTCCATGCCCGAGACGCCACCCCGCTCGTCAGCCACCGCCTGACGACCCGCGCATCGCCTGCGGCAGCACGCGGTCACCGGGGTCCAGGTCACGCGGAGAGGACGCCATCTCACCACCCTCCTTGAGACGCATACCCACTCGGAGGGAAGCCATGCTGGCCAACCGGATTACGCTCTCGCGATTCCCGCTCCTGCTGTTGAGCATCCTGATCCTGTACCTGGGATCACCGCTGCTCCAACTCGCCGGAGTTGCACTGCTGTTCGTGGGCCTCATGCTCGACACCGTAGACGGCTTGGTGGCCCGAAAGACCGGCCAGACCAGCCTGTTCGGCAGCGTTCTCGATATCGCCGCCGACCGCACGTACGAGCTGGCGTTGTGGGTGTGCTTCGCCGACCTTCGGATGATCCCGACGGTCATCCCGCTGATCGTGGTTGCGCGGACCACACTCACGGATGCGTTCCGAAGCATCGGGGTCGGCCGGGGAACCGCGCCTCTCGCCCAACCTCGGACCGCCCTCGCCCGGTTCCTGGTCGGCTCGTCCTGGATGCGAACCGGGTATTCGATCGCCAAGGTGACGACGTTTTGCGGCCTGGGGTTAGCGCGGGCGTTCGCTGGTTTCCCTGCGGAGACGACCCTGGTCAGCACGGCAGTACCGATGATGCCCGTGCTGCGGGTCATCGCCTGGCTGACCGTGGTCCTCTGTGTCGTCCGAGGGCTCCCGGTGATCATGGGAACGCTGGCCCAGTACCTTCGAGGCAGTCAGGAAGGCAGGCGTCCGCCCGCCCCTTTACCCGATGCGGGCCTTGCCCAGTGACTTCCGCAGAGCCCCGATCTCGCCCACATGATAGGTCTCGTGCAGCGCCACCTCGTAGACCGCCTGCCCGAGCGAGCGGAAATAGGGATTGGCCACCCGCGGCCCCCGCTCGAGATCCCCGCTCCCGGCGTTCGCCACCAGCTTCAGGAGCCGCTCATGGGTCCGGTCAAGGAGTCTCCACAGCTCGCCTACCGCAGGATACCGGGTCTCAGCGGTCGGCGGGGCGCTGCCCGTCGCGCACACGGCGCGCAGTGCCGGCTCGACGAGGCTCTCCCCCGGCTCACCCGTGGCGAAGAGCTGTGCCACTTCGTCCTCCACACACGCCAGGTGCCCGAGCTGCCAAGCCAGGGGGTTGGGGGCTCGAGCATCGGATCCGGGCTGGACGGCCTCGGCCTCCGTGAAGTCGCGTGCCCAGGTCTTGAGCCAGCTCCGGGCGTCGTCGGAGATGGCGACCAGCGTCGCCTTCAGTTCCATCGCGGTTCAGGGCCTCAGCGAAGGTCGAAGAGGTAGTTGTTCATCTGCGCGATGGTGGCCTGCTGTTCGCTGACCTGGTGCGCGAGCAGGTCGCGCATCGTGACCATGCCGACCAGCCCCGCAGCGTCTCGCACCGGCAGATGCCGGACGCCCCGGGTGGTCATCAGCGCACCGCAGTCGTCGACGCTCAGTTCTGGCTTGCAGGTGATGACGGGAGTTGTCATCACGGCCGCCACGGCGGTGGTCGCAGGATCGAGGCCGGGGGCGACGACCCGCCGCAAGATGTCTCGTTCAGTGAAGATGCCGGCCAGCTGGTCGCCCTCCAGCACGACCACCCCGCCGATATTCCGCGCGTTCATGAGATTGGCAGCATGGAGGACGGTGTCGTCGGGATGGACCGCTACTACTTCATTGCCCTTGAGGGCGAGCAGATCACGCAGGGTGGCCAAGGCGCGCTCCTGTCCGAGGGATCCTCCAGTCTATGGTTTTGACCGGCTCCGCGCCATGCCGGCAGGTATCGTTCCACAGGGTCCGCCGCGGGTGGTGGGCCCGAGTGGCGCCTATTTCGGGCGGGCGAGGCCGTCTGCCGCGTCCATTTTCGGCTTGAGCACAGCCAGGTTCGCCTTGGCGAAGGCAACATTGGCGGGAGAGGCGGTGATGCCAGAGCTGCCCGCGGCACCCTGTGCCGCCATCAGCGCCATTCGCAGCGCCGGCACGCCCACTAGGTACTCTTGCGCCGTCAGGCCGTTCTGTTTCAGGATCGCCATCGCGTTCGGATCCTGCTCCATCTCCGCGCGTTGCTCGGCGGGGGTCAGCTTCATCGTCCTCGCGAGACGAGCCTGAAAGTCCGGCCGCGACACCACGTACCTGGTCATCGCCTCCATCGCAGTGATCAGATGGTTTGCACGCGGCAGCGTAAGCCGATAGCCGAGGATTTCCTGGCGCTGCGCGGACGCGGCCTTTGATGACTCCCCCTGCCCGGCAAGCCGGCCTGCCAGACCCAGAAAGAGTACGACCAGCAGCACGATTGGGCTCCGCATAGCTCCCTCCTGCTTCTTGTTCACGGCTGATCACCCTGCCGGATTCCGGCTGATTGAACCTTTCCGCGCTCCACGGTATGCCAAAGACCGCGGTCTCGCAAATCCGATGACCATACGCCTTCACCTGTCATCTGTCAGGTGAGGACAGCTGTCCGCCATGGGTTGCGACGTTCAGGCTTACTGGGTGCGGGAAGTAGCGCTCGCCTTCGATGCGACCCAGTTGAGCAGCATCAGGGTCGGCACGATGTAGGGAAACACGCCATAGAGCGTGTCGCTCACCGAGTGCGACTGGCGGTCGACCGCGGCAAACACCTGCACGCAGAAGGCCGCGGCCAGGCTCACGAGGCCGACGCCCGGCCATGAGATTGGCCGGTAGATCCACCCCCACGGCACGAACCAATTCCGAAACACATGGCCTCCCAGTGAGAGTCAGATAGCCCACGCAGCTTCATCGTACAGCGTGCTCCCACTTCGAGCAACCGACGCCATATCGGCGGCCGCTGCACGAATCAGGCAGTACCCTGCCCCATCGAGTATTCGACGCGCGTCAGCTCAAATCGAACGACGCCGGGTTCGGAGCCGTCACCAACGAGCCGGAAACCGCACTTGCGAAGGACGCCGATCGAGGGCGTCAACTCGGGAAGTGTCTCCGCAATGGCGCGTCGCACCGACGGAACCGCGAACGCGTGGGCAAGCAGACCTCGCACCGTCTCGGAGGCGTATCCTTGGCGCTGGTACTCAGGCACGACCCCGTAGCCCACCTCGACCGTGCCGTCCGGAGAAGGCGGGCCCCTGTACCCGGCGCTGCCGATCAGGGTCCGGCGGGTCACGCCGTCGGCGAGCACGACGAAGTGGAGCCACCATCCGCTCTGCTCCGGGCCCTCGGCCAGGCGGTCCAGGGTGAACTCGAGTGACGGCGGGTCCAGGAACTCCGGCGGCCAGCTGGCTGGGACGAACGCACGCAGACCCGCTCCAAGGGCGCGGTCGCCCTCCAGGGCGGCGCGGGTCAGTTCGACGGTGGCCGGCACGAGCTCGAGGCGTTCCGTAACGATCATTCTCGCTCTGGCAACTGGAGGCTGGGTCGTAGTCTGCCGTCTGCATGCGCGGGGCGCGCGGAGGGCGAGCGAGTCGCCCACCGCGAGCGCGGGGCCGAATCCCCGCAGAGACGAAGCTCGAGTCGCACCGGTGGTGAAGCCCGGTCATCTCCGAAATGTGCCGGGGTCGGGCAGTCGGCCCGACGACCGCCGCACGATGGACGCGAGCGGATCACCAGGCTAGTTTGGGGTTGATCTGCCCCGGCCAGAAGGGGCGAGCAGAAAGCCCGCCCTAAGCGCTCAGGGTCGGATTTGGAGGGCCGCATGCCTACCTACGAATATCGTTGTCGCGACTGCCACCATGTGTTTGATCGCGTCGAGCCACTCGCCGAGCATGGCGACAGACATCCAGCCTGTCCCAAGTGCAAGAGCAAGAACGCGGAGCAACTCCTCACACCGTTCTTTGCGAAGACATCTCACAAGTCTTGAGTTGCTCCGCTCACAGCCGAGGACTGGAGTGGGTCGCGCTGGCTCAGCGGCCCACGTACGGACGTCCGGCTCCACGCCGATCGGCGCCACGCCGTCCCTTAGCTGCGGCCGTGCCGAGGCCGGCCATATAAGGCCCGGAGCTCGTCCTTCGCCGCCTCGAGTCGCTGGCGCTGCGGCTCGGACACCTGGGTGCCCGCCCGATTGATGTAGAAGGTCAACATCGACATCGCCGAGCGGTAGGGATCCGCCTTCCGTCGGTGGCTGGCTTGCGCGGAGCGTTGCAGGGAGCGCGCGATGCTTCGAGGGTCATCTTGGGTGAATACGCCGGGCTCCAGATCCAGCGCATCGCTGGTCTGCGTCACGCGCTGAGACCACCGCTTCTTCTTGCGTGGAGCAACCATCTTCTATTCCCGCCACCCGGGGTTCGCGCCCGCCTGACGACCTGCGCCTGAGCCGCACACACAATCGGGACGATCGGACGCGCCGTCGCAAGGTAGGAAGAAAGCATGAACGAGCCGATCGCCCAGAGGCTATACCGACGGGCGAAACGCGGGAGCGTTCTCCCCAAACCCCCAGATGAACGGCGGCTCAGCGCCGCATAGCCGGGCGTAGGCGTACAACTGACCGCGGTGATGCAGGAACTCGTCGTTGAGGATGTTGAAACCGACCCAGCCGGGGAATGTCATCCCCCAGGGTGTCGAAACCATCGCCTTCAGTTCGGCGTCCCCGATGCCGGCCACTGCCGCATTCGCCAGGTCCCAACATTTCCTGGCGAACGATGTCACGTCCCGTTTCGTCGTCAGGCCTGAAGCGACCTTACCCTCCGAGGACTCGTCGGCGGTGATCGCGCCCTTCGCGACCCCTTGCGCTATGCCTCTTACAACCGATCCCGATATGTGGGCCACCAGCTCGGCGGGCGTGCGCATGCTCGGAACGGGATGGCTGTGATATCGATCCTCGGGGATCACCTCGAGCAGCCGAAGGTAGATGCCGTACTTCTGGCGGATCTGGTCCCACACTTGGCTTAGCATCTGCTTATCCACAATCATTCCCTTTCCTCAAATGGACCAGTGCCCGACGCAGGGCAGCGCGCGTCTGCCAGCGCGCCCGTGCTTCATAGCAATCGCGGCGCATGGGGCTGCGCCAAGCCGGAGACGACGAATCTGGACGCTTACGCACTCTTGTCGTTGACAGCCAGGAACTTAGTCGGATAGTGCACACTCGCCGGCCGGTCGGGCACGTCTGGCATGTCGAGACTGAAGCTGCGCCGCTCGAGCAGTGTCGCGCGCGTCATCATCGGCCCCACAAAGATCGGCCGCCCACCATAGTAGCCCACGATCATCGTCTTCTGGAACGGTGTCGCGGCGTGCCGTTCTGCTCCCAGCAGCGAGTGCATCCCCATGGTGGGCACGCACAGCCCGAGGAGTGTGCCGAGCTGCGGGATGCTGACATCGGGCAGCTCGTAGGCCGACGGAAGCCGCGCCGGCTTGGTGGAGTCGGCGGGTCCGACGCGCCTACTGGGGCAGGGCCTTCAAGATGCTGCCGGCCAGGCTCCCCGCTGCCTCTCCCAAGGGCGGCAGTTCCTCGTGGCGCGGGTTGAGCACGCCTGCCTGCAAGTCGTCTTCCAGGCCCCGGCAGATCTCTTTCGCCCGGCGCAAGCGAAAGCGCTCTTGAAACGCGCGATAATCGTTGGGGCTTCCCGCGCCGAGCACGCTCCACAGTCGAAGCCGCAGGTCGTCAACGGAGCTCTTGAAGTCCCCCACTACTTCCCGTGGCACCTCGCCGCTGGCAACCCGGGCCTCGATGGCCTGGAGCGTCGCGTTGAACGTGGCGACTTGATCTGCGAACGTCATCTGGGACATCGGTCACTCCGCCGGTAATGGGGAGAGCCGCGAGCCACGGGTGAAGCACCTCATGAAGCTGGCTCGCATTGCGGGTCAACACAATCCTTCGTTCCGCAGCATTCTCCCGGAACGCTGGCGGGAGCAGCGCTTGCGACGGGCCCGGCCGATCGCCCGATCCTAGGGAGGTCGTTGCCGCCGCCGACGTCGGAGGAGCTCCCCGATCGTGCGCTCCTTGAAGTCCTTGAACTCGCCGGCGTCGAAGAAGGTGCCATGGCACACCGGGCAGGATTCCAGCCAGATGTGCGGTTGAGCCGCGTTGACCATCCGGACCATCATGGCTCCATCGACGGGGCAGAACGCCTTTCCCTGAACGTCGTGCATCGGAGCCTGCCACTCGGGACCCGCGTCGATTGCCTCTGATCCGGGCCTTCGCTTCAGATCCTCGTGCTCCAGGAGGTCAAACCAGACGCCGCCGCAGCGGATACAGCGATCCACGTCAGTGTCCTCGAACCGAACCACTTCCATTCGCGCCTGGCACTTGGGGCATTCCATGATCGAGCCCTCCAGTCTCGGACGAGGCGAAGCACGCTCGGACCCTGCATCACTCCCGCCGGCCGGTCGGCCGCAGGCGCGGGGTCGACGGCGGCCCGCCCCGACGTCACGGCGCAGTCGCGAGGATTGTCCGATTCTCCAGGCGCCGCACACCCGGCAGGTCCTGTTTGGCCGCTGCCACCAGCGCGCCGGCCACGCGAGTGGCCGGCACCGGGCGCCATGCCGCGGGGGCGAACGCCCCCAGCAGCTTCCCTACTTCCTCGGCCAGCCGCCGCTCCGCTCGAGGGCCCACGAGCAACGACGGTCGCGCAATGGTCACCGATCGGAAGCCCAGTGCCCCGATCGCGGCCTCCAACTCGCCCTTGACCCGGGGGTAGAACATGCGGGACTCGGTGTCGGCGCCGGCGGAGCTCACCAGGAGGAAGTGCCGGGCACCTCGAGCCAGAGTCGCCTGCGCCAGGGCGAGCGGGTACTCGTAATCCACGCGGCGGAACGCCGCGCGCGAGCCGGCTTGGCGCAAGGTGGTGCCCAGCGCGCAGAACACATGATCGGCACGCACCCATGGTGCGGAGCTGTCGAAGTGCGCGTAATCGACCTCGACCACGACCACCGGCGGCGCCACGAGCTCCGGGGGAAGCGGCCGCCGCACGAGCGCGCGGACCTCGCCCCATGTGGCGTCGGCCGCGAGCTGCCGGACCAGCTCCCGACCCACAAGGCCCGTGGCCCCCGCCACTACCGCGACCGCCCCCGCCATCGGTCCTCCCTTGAATGGACAGCGATCGCCGTGCCGTGCCCCGACGTATCACCGGGAACCGCCAACTGCACGAGGAACCACCAGGCGGCTCAGTAGCGGATGGGTTCCGCGCACCGCCAAGAACAGCGGGAACCGGTACAGCCGACCGGCAACGAGCGCCACGAAGACTGACCACGCCGTGCCGTCTGGAATGAAGCCCTGGAGGCAGCCGCCATTGATATGATCAAGCCGATGAAGATCACATGCCGCACGACTGCGTTCCTCCCCAGCAACGTGCGCAGGTCGACCTGTCAGCGACCGGTCGAGAACCAGCCCAACCTCCCGCCCACCAGGAGCAGCACCAGGATGGCGAAGTTGACCACCACGCCGATGCGCGAGTCGGGCCACGCCGCCACGCACAACACGAGCGAGACGAGCGCCAGGACCAGCGCGAGCGTCGGCCAGGTGGTGCTGCCGCGCCAGGTCGCCACGGCCGCGGCGACGAACCCCGATCCGGCCGCCAGCCACAGGAGGCCCATTACCCGGATGCCGGCGTCGCCGAGATCCACCCGCCCGCCGAGGAGCGCAGTCTTGTAGGGCAGCTCAGGTGTGGTGGTCAGACGCCACGCCACCGCGAAGCCCGGCAGGTGTGCGATCCCGTGCAGAACAAACAGGGCCGCCAGAGCTACGCGCATGCGTCAGTTCGGTGTCGCACGCCGCCGGGAGTGCGCCCGACCCGGTTAGGCTGCCGGGTACGGCCGTCATGCCCGGACGGCTCCGGGCGGTAGCTGGGCCCCAGCGCTAACGACTGGCTCATGAG
>Ga0209797_10000830_pt1 | contig 15457 bp, 12 predicted proteins | sample DOMMetBare3Fresh_2_FD_187472 | JGI IMG/M metagenome (GOLD analysis project Ga0209797, IMG submission 187472) | Wetland sediment microbial communities from St. Louis River estuary, USA, under dissolved organic matter induced mercury methylation -... | ecosystem: Environmental > Aquatic >... | reverse complement strand
CTTTTCCATGCACTTTTTCCAAAGTAACTCATACCTACTATATAAACAGGAATGGTTAACCCAAGTTGCAGCCATGGATTAGCGATCCAGTGCATACGCATACCAAATATCATGTGCAGCACAAACACAAGTGCAAAAGGAAGACAAAAGAAAAACCGTTGAAGATGAGTGGAAAGAAATGGCGTTTTCTTTCCGGTTACTTGTTGTTGGTTTGCTACCTGGTAGCCAAGATCATTTATACCTTTTATCAATTTCGGAGTTGCTGCGCCACCATTCATTTCAAAACTTACATCGCCGCTAACTGAATTCACTTTCACATTTTTCATTCCCTGTTTTTCCAGGTATTTATGAATTGTAAGAGCACAACTGCTGCAATCCATACCTTCTACTTTCCATTGTACATTTTCCATATATATCCTTTCTTTTAGGGTCTTCGTAAGTCTCCCCTTACGGGGGAGATTTAGAGGGGGCCAGTTGCAAATTCTGTTGCAAAAATACGAATTAAAGCAAGGCCAACCATTTAAGGAACTGATAATCTTATACACCACGTTGCAAAAGCACAAATATCTTTGCCCGGTGAAATTCACTTATAAATTAACTGATATAAAAGATGCGGCTGCCCGGTTTTGGCAGGTGATTGATGATAAAAAAGTGATCGCTTTTCATGGAAACATGGGCGCAGGCAAAACAACTTTTATACATGCTTTATGCGAGGTAAAAGGTGTTAAGGATGTTGTTGGTAGTCCAACTTTTTCTATTATCAATGAATACTATTTTCCTGACGGCAGGATATTTCATATCGATCTTTATAGATTAAAGGATGAAGACGAGGCAATAAGAGCAGGGGTGGAGGATTGCCTTTACAGCGATCATATATGTTTTGTTGAATGGCCGGAAAAGGCCCCGGGCATATTTCCAAGCGACACGGTTCATATATTTATTGAAGTTGTAAATTCAGAAACCCGCCACCTTACTATACAGGATAAATAGTTATTTTTGACTCCCAACGATTGTGCTACTATTGAGCTGTTGTTGCGACGCTCCGTTCAACGTTCTGTAGTTCTATTGAGCTTTTTATTTCACGCAAAGAACGCAAAGGAGCAAAGCTCGCAACGCTGCGTCGCCTGATTCGTTGCGACCGTTGCGGGAAATTGATGAGTAGAGTTGATGCAGTAAAAGAGTGCGACGCAACAACAGCTTAATAGAAATAATAAGTGGGGTAAATAATAACTAACAACCAATAATCAGCAACCAGCTAATGAGCCAGCAAAAACCAAAGATCAGCACATCGTTCAGCTACGAGACATTGGAGGAAACGCTGGATATAAAACCCAAAGGCGCAAGGTTGCAAATTGGTATCCCTAAAGAAATTGCTTTTCAGGAAAACAGAATTGCATTAACACCGGATGCAGTGAGTGTGTTGGTGAGTAACGGACATGAGGTAACGATTGAACACAATGCCGGTGAAGCCGCACATTTCCGCGATAAAGATTACAGCGAAGCGGGTGCAAAGATCGTTTATGACCGTGCAGAAGTTTTTAAATCTCCAATTCTTGTAAAGAGTGCACCGGTTATCGATGAAGATATTCCGCTGCTGCAACTAAACCAGGTTATCATTTCTCCAATACATCTTTCGATACTGAAAGCAGAGTTACTTCAAAAGATGATGGATAAAAGGATCACTGCTATTTCATTTGAGAATCTGCGTGATGATAGCGGCACTTATCCAATTGTGCATAGCATGAGTGAGATAGCCGGCAGTGCTGTGATGCTGATAGCTGCACAATATTTAGGTTCTGCAAATCATGGTAAAGGTGTTTTGCTGGGTGGCATTTCCGGTATTGCTCCAACAAAAGTTTTGGTAATTGGCGCAGGTATTGTTGGAGAATATGCGGCAAGAGCTGCCTTAGCACTCGGCGCTTCAGTAAAAGTTTTTGATAATAATGTTTATCGTTTAAAAAGATTACAAAATAATGTCGGGCATCGTTTGTGGACATCAGTAATTGAACCGCGGATGTTATCAAAACAATTAAAAACCTGTGAAGTAGCTGTAGGTGCGTTGGGAAGCGAAACTGGAAGAACACCAATGGTAGTAACGGAAGAAATGGTAAGCAATATGCGGCCGGGTTCTGTTGTGATTGACGTAAGTATTGACCGCGGCGGTTGTTTTGAAACTTCAGAGATCACCAGTCATGAACATCCGGTATTTTTAAAATATGGGGTTATTCATTATTGTGTTCCGAATATTCCTTCTGGTTTTGCAAGAACAGCATCGCAAGCTATCAGCAATGTGCTGATGCCTTTATTAATGGAAGCAGGTGATGAAGGAGGTTTTGAAAACCTCGTTTGGCATCATATACATCTTCGCGGTGGTATTTATCTTTTTAAAGGAGCATTGACGAACTTCTATCTTTCTCAAAGATTTGATCTGAAGTACACTGATTTGAATTTGTTGATTGCGAGTCAGCGTTAAGTTTTTTTGGCCTCCGAAAATAATCTGCTTACTTTGGGTCTTTCTCCCCTAAGGACTCTGCTTAATTCTGCCCCCATTTATTAAATTTTAAACCACCAACAAATGAAAAAAATTTTCATCGTAATGTCCGCGATTTTCTTGTTAAGCTGTAACAACAGCGGAGAAAAAAAAGAAACTGAAAGTAAAATAACTTTCAGGGATTTGGAATCGGAGAATCTGAAAGGTAATATTTCTTCTGTTGAAGAAACACCGTATAAAACAGATAGCACAGGAAAAATTGGGGAGATGGACTCCTGTTGTATTTCAATAACTGAATATGATGAAAATGGTAATGGCATTAAACAAGTTTCAAAAGACAGTAAAGGAACCGTGTCGAGTGAATCTGTTTTAACACGGCATCCAAATGGATTATTTAAATCAATAAGTAATACTGCAAAAGGAAAAAGTACAGGCGGCTTTGAAACCAGGATTGATGATAAGGGAAGTGTCATTTGGGCCGGAGAGATAGATTCAAATGGCAAAGCAGGTGTTTATTATACAAACATCATTCAAAATGAGGTCGGCGAGGTGCTTGGCTGGAAACAATTTGATAAGGACAGTGTATTCAGGCAATCAGGTGAATCAACCTACGACAAGCATTTGTTCAAAGGATTTACTTTAAAAGATAGCGTAGGTAAAGTAAAGAGTTCAAATATGGCTAAATACAATGACAAAGGAGAGCAAATTGAATTCTCAAATACGACAATAACAAAAGATACAACTACAACTACGGTAACAAAGTACACCTACGAAACACATGATGAAATGGGAAATTGGACTCAACGTACTGCCTGGGATGATAAAGGGAAAGCTACAGCGATTGCAAAAAGAAAATACACTTACCGGCAGAAATAAATTTATTTCCAGTCAGTAATATTGATCCTGTTACTGCAAAAATCATATTCGTGGTGGTCGTTTGAGCTTACGACCACCATTCTTTTTTTACAATATTCTTCGATGAGTTGTTTATAAAGATTGACGCCGGTTTCATCAAGATTAGTACAAGGTTCATCCAGCAGCACAATAGGCACATCAGATAAAATTGCCTGCGCCAGTTTTACTCTTTGTCTCATGCCTGAAGAATAATTGCGTATCTGTTTATTTACTGCATTCTCCAAACCAAGAATTGAAATTATTTTTTCTGAAGTGATAGAAGAAAGAAATGGTTTGAAGCCAGAATGAAAATCTAAAAATTCTATCAGTGTCATTTCTTCAACAACTTCTAAGTAGGGAGCACAGATGGAAATGTAGTTGTAAATATTTTCATCTGCCAATTGCTTATTGTCTATTGTCCATTCTCCTTTTCCTTCATTCAAATGCATTCCCCCGCTAAGCACCTGAAGCAATGTTGATTTACCAGAACCGTTTGGCCCGATGATAGCATAAGATTGTCCTGCAGAAAACTCGTAGGTAAGATGACGAAAGATCCAGTCGCGGTTGAAGCGTTTTCCCGCATCAGTCAGCGATATCTTCATCCACACTGTTTTTGGTGAAGCGTTTTATAATACCGCGGTTTGATTCGCGGATGAATGTCACAATTTCATCTCTTTCATCTGTTGCATCAAATTCTTCTTCTAAATATTCAATAGCCTGTGTTGTGTTTAGTCCTTTATTATATATGCAACGATAGATGTCGAGAATATGATTGATCTTTTCTACTCCAAAGCCTCTTCTTTTTAAGCCAATAGAATTTACACCAGCATAAGAAAGCGGAGTTCTTGCTGCTTTAATATAAGGAGGCACATCTTTACCTACCAATGAACCACCACTAAGAAATGAATGTTGACCAATGCGTACAAACTGGTGAACCGCGGTCATACCACCGAGTATTGACCAATCACCAATTGTAACGTGACCTGCAACCTGTGTGTTATTACTCATAATGCAGTTATTGCCAACAATACAATCATGTGCAAAATGACAATAAGCCATGATAAGGCAATTTCTTCCAATCACTGTTTTTTCGCGGTCAACTGTTCCCCGGTTAATAGTTACAAATTCACGGATAGTTGTGTTATCGCCGATGATAACTTGAGAATATTCGCCCTGGAATTTTAAGTCTTGTGGAATGGCGGCGATAACTGCTCCGGGAAAAATCCGGCAGTTTTTACCGATCCTTGCTCCTTCCATTATAGTTACATTCGACCCGATCCAGGTTCCATCACCGATCTCAACATCCTGGTGAATAACGGTGAAAGGATCAACCTTTACGTTGGTTGCCAAACGGGCATTTGGGTGAATATAAGTATGGGGATGAATCATTTAATAAAAGTCTCCCCCGTCCTGGGCGGGGGAGGCCCGGCAAAGTTAATCGTTAAAGCCAAACAGAGAATTTTTTTTAAAAGCAGCTATTTAAGGTAGAATTATCGCCACCCGTTGATCTATGTTAAGACAAATCGCTATTTGTGTTGTAAATTTGTAAACTAATGCATAATCCTCCGGATATATTATCACTTGCATACCGCAAGTCAGTTTTACAGGATCAGTTTGTGATGCTCCAGGAAAAAGTAAGATTGATACCCGGCTCTGTGCAGTACACTATTAACAGATATCATAATCATGGTAACTGGAACATGGAAGATATGGGCATGTTGGTATATCATTACGAAAAATCGAACCCAAAGGAAAACTATCTTGAATTAAAGTTCTGCGTGTCCGGAAATGTGTACTGTCGTCAGAAGGATATTGAATGTAACATGTGTAAATACAGTGCATCAAAATCTTGTGTGGAAAGGGTAGAGAGTGTTGATGTGATGAGCTTCCGTTTTTCACCAGCGCATCTTTCTCAATTTGTAACAAGAAAAGGGAATGAAATACTAAGCGATGATGTTTTAAATTTTACACACCGATCTTCTTTTACCAAAATGTTACCGCTCTGCGGTAAAACAAGAATAGTATTAGAAGGGCTGCTGAATCATACTTTCACTGATAGCCTCGAAAATATTTACATCAACGCACAAACCCAGATGCTGTTGCTTTACTGCCTTGATTGCATGTTGGGGGAAAAAGAAATTGATGTCGTCAATTGCAAGTTTCTTGCAAACGAAGCTGACCGTGACAAGATCACAAAAGCAAGAGAAATATTGATCCAGCATATTGGCGAGCCTATCACTATTAAAGAACTCAGCCGCAAGGTTGCGATCAACGAATGTTACCTGAAAAAAGGGTTTAAAGAAATGTTTGGCACCACCATCTTTGATTTTTATCAAAGTCAGAGAATGGAGCATGCTAAATATCTGTTGTATGAAAAAGGATTGAGTGTAACGGAGGTTTCTATGCTGTTAGGTTATTCTTCTATCTCGCATTTTTCAACTGCATTTAAAAAACACACCGGGCTTAAACCTTGTGAATTATTGCTGAGAGCTTAAATTAAAACATGAGATGAGCGATAAAAAAATATTCACTTTTATACATATTTGCAGTGAATATTTGTTTGTCGCGAACCCCATATGTCAAACAAAAAATGATATTATCATATGAAAGTATTCGCTTTCATATTATCTTCTTATTTACTTTTTCTTTTTACTGTTCCCTGCTGCACAATTGATAATTGTGCTGAAAATAAAATTGAATTACAAGCAGATCATGAAGATGAGGACGACGATTGTGGCAGCTGTTCTCCGTTTTTCACATGCACAGGATGCTCTGGTTTTATAATAACACTTGAAAATAATAATCTTGCATTGATCACTACTTTCTCAAACCAGCAATATGCTGGTTATATCCTTTCTTCAATTCCTGATGTTCATTATGATTTTTGGCAACCGCCTAAGCTTGCCTGATCTTTAAAAATCATAATCAACAAGTTTATTAATTAATCATTTACCTATGCAACAAATTTTTTTAGTTGCAGTAATTCTGATTTTTGGATTTACTGCGTCAGCTCAACATACATTCAAGGCAAAAATTATAAATAAGGAAACCGGTGAAGGTGTAACAAAGGCATCAGTAACGATCGAAGAATTAAAAAGATCATTAGCTGCCGATTCTGCAGGTATTGTTTTGATCAAGGATATACCGGCGGGAAAATATACAATCAAGATCACTTCAGTCGGCTATGCAGAAAAGGAACTGATGTATGACTTTCCGCCAAACCAGGATATAACAATAGAAATGGAAACGGAACATGAAGAGGAAGAAGAAGTCGTAATTCAATCAACAAGAAGCTCAAGAACGATAAAAGATATTCCAACACGAGTTGAATTTGTTGCGGGTGAAGAGCTGGATGAAAAAGCAAATATGAAACCCGGCGATATAAGAATGGTATTAAATGAAAGTACGGGTATCACAACACAACAAACATCAGCAACTTCTGCAAACTCTTCAATTAGGATACAAGGATTGGATGGAAGATATACTCAAATTCTCCGCGACGGATTTCCTTTATATGCAGGGTTCAGTGGAGGTTTAGGATTATTACAAACACCACCACTCGATCTGAAGCAATTTGAAGTCATCAAAGGATCATCTTCTACTTTATATGGTGGTGGTGCTATTGCAGGTTTAGTAAATCTTATTTCAAAAACACCAAAAGAAGAGAGAGAATTAAATTTTCATATTGATATAACAAGTGCAGGCGGAATAAACACCAGTGGTTTCTATGGGCAAAAATTTAAAAAAACCGGGCTGACATTATTTGCTTCACGCAACAGTAATTCTGCTTATGATCCATCAGATGTTGGCTTAACTGCCATTCCAAAATTTGAACGTTATACGGTCAACCCAAAATTTTTCTGGTACATAAATGAACAAACAGAACTGCAATTAGGAATAAATGTTACAAACGAAGACCGGACAGGTGGTGACATTGAATATATTAAAGGAAATAAACCAAATGGATATACCGAGCATAATAATACAGATAGATTCAGCACACAATTTTCCTTTGAAAAAAGATTTGAAAATAATAGTGCTATCAAATTAAAGAATAGTGTCAGCCTTTTCCGAAGAACAATGAATGCCCGATCCACTTATGCTTTTGCTGCCGATCAGACAGCGAGTTTTACAGAACTCACTTACTCTAATCATGGAAACAGGTCAGAGTGGATCGGCGGGATCAATTTTGTGACTGACCATTTTGATGAACAACAACTTACTTCAACACCTTCCAGAAACTATGAGCAAATAACAACCGGTATGTTTATTCAAAATAATCTCATAGTAAGCAGAAAGTTCAGCCTGGAAACTGGTTTACGTGGAGATTATGTAAAAGACTATGGCTTTGTAGTTTTGCCAAGGCTATCAATGTTATTTAAATATTCTTCTAAACTTTCTTCACGCATTGGTGGCGGCATAGGTTACAAAACGCCAACAATTTTTACAGAAGAAAGCGAAAGACTGTTGTATAGGAATGTACTTCCAATAGACACTGATGAAAATAAATTGGAAAGAAGCTATGGTGTAAATGCCGATATAAATTACAAAACAAGATTTGCTGATGATAAAATTACTTTTAGCATCAATCATCTTTTCTTTTATACCCGAATTCATGATCCGTTGATATTGGAACCTGTTCTGGGAGGACCGAGCTATCGTTTCAAAAATGTGGATGGACATTTCGATAGTCGTGGTATGGAAACAAATGTAAAACTGGGGTATGGTGATTTTAAATTATTCGTTGGCTATACATTTACAAAGGCTTATTTGCATGAAGGAAATACAAAGTCTGAGAACTACCTGACTCCACGGCATAGATTGAACAATGTTCTGCTTTATGAAGTAGAGGAAAAATGGAAGATCGGATTAGAAGCTTATTATTTCAGCAAACAACAATTGAGTGATGGAGCAACCGGTAAACCTTATTGGATAACAGGTTTCATGGCAGAAAAACTTTGGGAGAAATTTTCTTTATACATCAACTTTGAAAACTTTACAGATTCAAGACAAACAAAATTTGACACTATTTATACAGGCACAATTGATAATCCGCAGTTCAGGGATATTTATGCACCGCTTGATGGGTTTGTAATAAATGGTGGAATTAAACTACGTCTTTAAAAAGTTTTTTTCAAATCCGGGTTGGTAAGAATGATATAATCTCCTTTATAACTGAATTTTTCCCAATCAGGATTACTGAATGAAGCATCGCTGAAACTGGCGATATTTAAGATCTTTAATTTCTTATTTCTCATCTGTAACTGGGCCGCTGTGCCCAGTTTTTCTTCTGTATGAAAACCACCAACACAATGAAAAACTTTTTTACGTTTATTCTTTTTTAAATAACTATAAATGCTGTAAGCCATTCCTGCATCCCATAAATTTTGACTGTAATAAATATTCTGGCTGCTGCTTCCTGGGCTTCCTTTCATAATGTCCATAAATTTTTCACGGTAACGACCGGTTAATGTATCATAAGGCAGCGGCGGTAAATATTTCTTTGCATCTTTTGATAAACTGTCCAATGACTTAATGCCACGACGGGTGACCAGACTTACATAACGTCTTGGGGGATTAGCAGCGATCGCTGGTATTTTATTTTGTTTGGCATATTCTATCATTGGCCGGTAATCTCTATAATTATTCCACAGCCGTACATCTCTTGAAAAACGGGCTTCATCAATAGTGCCTGCGAGGTATTCATTTAAAACAAGCTGGCCATCTGTCTCAAACATTTCCATGCTTAAAACAATCTTATCGGCATATTGTGCATGCAATGCTCTGAAAATTTTATTTTCTAAATAATGCCCGGCGCTGTCGTTATGTTCTTCGCCAAAAAACAAAACATCTGCATCAGCCATGTCTGTTACGATCTTATCAATTGTTATAATTTGTTTTGAACGGGTATCATAAATTTTATAATGAGCACTCATGCTGTCCTGTGCAGACGATGTCACGGAAAGAAATAACAGAGACAATCCGACAAAAAATTTCATAAGTAATCTTTTGTTGAAAGTACATCATTCTTAAATTAAATTGGATAATCTCAGATTTGTCAAATGGAACTTCCCTTTCAGGGGTTCGGGTTTTTCCATTTTGCGTAAACCGAATTTCCTTTTCCGTAAGAGATTACTACTTCTGTGCTACATCTTTGCGTAAAAAAACATTTATCATGCTTAGAAAGGTGTTAGTGATTGCGTTAGGAGTTACTTCGCAATTAATTATTTCAGCCCAGGAGAAGAAAATATTTCATGATGATTCTACAAAACCTGCTCACAAATATTTACCAGATATAACTGTTGTTGGTCGTTTTAGTAAAAGTGATTACCAGCAGTTACCGGAAGTAGTAGGTACTTCAATTTATGCCGGAAAGAAAAATGCATTGATCGTTTTAGATAATGTGCAGGGAAATGTCGTTACAAATACTATGCGCCAGGTGCTTGCAAAAATTCCCGGTATTCATGTTTGGGAAAGTGATCCCAGCGGGATTCAAATTGGTATTGCCGCAAGAGGATTAAGTCCAAACCGGAGTTGGGAATTCAATATTCGTCAAAATGGTTATGATATTGCTGCTGATCCTTTCGGATACCCGGAAGCATATTACAATCCACAGTTGCAGGCAGTACAAAGAATCGAAATAGTAAGAGGTCAAGGATCATTACAATATGGCCCGCAGTTTGGCGGTATGGTAAATTATATTTTAAGGAACGGAAGTGAAATAAACACAAAATTTGAGTTTGAGACACAGCAAACGATTGGTAGCAATGCATTATTCAATTCATACAATGCAATTGGTGGCAAAACAAAAAAGATTCATTACTATACTTTTTTTGATCATCGTAATGGTGATGGCTGGAGGAGCAACAGCCGCTATTTTACAAATGCAGGATTTGGAACTTTCACATATTACTTCACTCCAAAATTTTCTTTATCTGCAGAAGTGATGCGTTCGCATATTCGAAGTCAGCAGACGGGTGGTTTAACTGATGCCCAGGTACAACAAGATGCACAGCAAAGTTTTCGCAGCCGAAATTGGTTTGATATTACATGGACTACGCTGGCATTGATCGCTAATTATAAGTTTAATGAAAGTGCAAGATGGAACACAAAATTATTTGCAACAATTGGCGACCGCAACAGTGTTGGTTATTTACAATCGATCGCATTAAAAGATAGCATCAATCCAGCTACCGGTGAATATAATAACCGCGCATTGAATATTGATCAATACAGGAACTTTGGTTTGGAAAGCCGCTTCATTACTGATTATAATTTGGGCAAAATGAATAACACCCTATCGGGAGGTATTCGTTTATATACAGGCACTACGCATCGCAGAGCAGATGGTAAAGGAACAACGGGAACAGAGTATGACATGACAGTGACCGGTAATTATCCAAGAGATAATGAATTTGTATCCAATAACACGGCGGCATTTGTTGAAAATATCTTCCGGGTTTCTGAAAAATTCATCATTATTCCGGGTATACGTTATGAATGGTTAGAAGGCGCAGCTTCGGGCCGCAATGGTTATACTTCAACTGGTGCAGAAATTATTTTACAAAATATTAAACGCAGCCGAAACTTTTTGATTGCTGGTGTTGGTATCGAATTTCATGTAGCCAAAACCACGGAAATTTATGCTAATATAACCCAGGCATACAGGCCAATTCAATTTGCAAACCTGCAAGCACCTCCAACAACCGAGGTAGTTGATCCCAACCTTGAAGATGCAAAAGGATATAATATTGATCTTGGATATCGTGGAAAATTGAAAGACTTTTTTCAGTTCGATGTGAGCATTTATTATTTGCAATACAACAATCGAATCGGAACCATCACTGTTGCTGGTACTCCTTCATATCGGCTAATTACAAATGTGGGCAGCAGCGCCAGCAAGGGAATTGAAAGTTATATTGAATTCAATCCCGTTCGTGCATTTACAAAAAGCAAAAAAACTGACCTTATCATATTTGGTTCCTATGCTTATACGCAAGCCCGATACAGCGGCGATCATAAAGATGCAACTACGAAAGGAAAGAAAGTTGAAAATGCGCCGGATCATATTTTTCGTGGAGGAATATCTGCCGGTTATAAAGGATTTTTATTAACTGCGCAACTTAGCCATGTTGGAGAAACATATAGCGATGCTAATAACACAGTTATTCCAACTGCAAACGGAAACAATGGATTGATCCCATCGTATACAATTACAGATATTACGGCTACTTATAAATTTTCAAAAGCCCTTAATATAAAAACCGGTATCAATAATTTATTTGATGAAATATATTTTTCGCGTCGTGCAGGCGGTTATCCCGGTCCGGGTGCTTTACCTGGTGATGGAAGAACATTCTTTATAAGCGTAGGCGCTAAGCTGTAATTCCAAACTATAAAATATTTTTTATTAATGCCGGTGATTTGATCACTGAAATTTTTCATTTGAAAAATTAATATGACTTTGCTCAATTCATGATATGATTCATTATCCAAACGCTGTCATTTTTTTGTAAAAGAAATTTTCACCAATCTTTCATGACAAAAAGATGATAAAACTTTAGTTATGCTGATACACCTTGCGGTCATTAAGCTGAATTATGAAAAAATTATTTGCAACCGGAAGTTTTATAGTGATAAGCTTCTTCTCTTTTTCGCAAGATGATACGCTTTTTTCAAAGACATTAACTGAGCTAGTAATTACTGCAACAAGAACTGAAAGAAAACTCAGTAACGTTGCGGTGCCTGTACAGATCATTTCAAAAAAAGCAATTTCTCAAAGTGGTTCTATAAGATTAAATGATATTCTTTCTGAACAAACGGGTTTATATATTACCAGTTCCGGTGCTACAAGTTCAGCAGGTGGCGGCGTTTTTGGAAACGGCGTGCAGTTACAAGGCCTCTCCCCTGATTATACATTGATATTGCTTGATGGAGAACCAATCATTGGAAGACAGGGAGGTGTGATTGATCTTTCAAGGTTATCCGTTGGTAATATTAAAAAAATAGAAATAGTAAAGGGGCCTTCTTCAAGTTTATACGGTAGTGAAGCGATGGGTGGTGTAGTAAATATTATTACTGAGCAGGCGCAATTAAACAGACTTGATGCATCATTCCGTTACGGAAGATTTAATGCTACAGATGCAAATCTTACAGCCGCAATTAAAAAACAAAAATGGGGATTGCAATTATTCGGTAATCGTAATAGCTCTGATGGTTTTGACCTGGACAAAACAGCTCCCGGAAAAACTGTTGATCCGTTTGGAAGTTATACAACACAGGCCAGGTTTAGTTTTTATCCAACTAAAAAAACCAAGATCAGTTTATCTGGAAGATATTATAATGAAAAGCAAGACAATTATTTTTTAACACAGGATATCGGAAGCAACTCTACCGTTGCAATTACAGGTGATGGTAATGTAAGAGACATGAACCTGAATCCTGTTATTACCCAGCAGTTCAATAATAACCTTCGTTCATCATTGCGGTTCTATTTCAGCCGTTATGAATATGAGCAAACATTAATGAAAGATGCAGATAAATCTGCTTACTACTATGATTTCTTTCAGCAGGATTTTTATCGTGCAGAAAATCAAACTGACATCAATTTACCAGCAAAAAATTTTCTTAGCGTTGGCGCCGGGTTGGTTACTGAAAAATTGAACACTACCCGTTATGCCGGTAAACGTTCCAATGATATTCGTTATGCATTTATACAAAATGAATGGAGGGCTACTGAAAATTTAACTTTTATAGGTGGTTTGCGTTATGATGATAACAGTGCTTATGAATCAAGACTAAGCCCGAAACTTGCCGGGCTTTATAAAATAAATGATAAGCTCCGCATCAACGCTTCTTATGGTGCCGGTTTCAAGGCACCGGATTTCAGACAACTCTTTCTGAATTTCTTTAATACTGCTGCGGGCGGCTATGTTGTATATGGGGCAAACGAGATCAGTTTCTCAGCATTGGAGCAACAAAAACAACAAGGCATCATTTCGGATATTTTACCGAAAGCTTATGAGCTTGCCTTGCTGAATCCGGAAATTTCAAAAGGATTCAATGCAGGTGCCCACTATGATGCAAATGAAAAACTCAGTTTTGATCTGAATGTTTTCAGAAATGATATTGATAACCTGATACAAGTTGACATCATTGCCTTTCGCAGCAATGCAGCGCCTGTGTATAGTTATTTCAATGTAAAACAAGCTTACACACAGGGAGCAGAATTCAATTCTATTTATAAATTAAATAACCAGTTTCAATTACAAGCCGGCTACCAGTTCTTAATAACCGCTGATAAGGCCGACCTTGAAAGAATTAATGAGGAGTCGGTTTTTACCCGTGACCTGCAAACGAACGAAACAAGCAAGGTTACAAAAAGTGATTACGCCGGGTTACCTAACCGTTCAAAACACATGGCCAATGCAAAACTTTTTTATGAAAATGAAAAGAAGGGCTGGTCAGCATCAGTACGTGTTATTTATAAAAGTCGTTGGGGAACTTATGATAAAGATGGTAATGGCCTGATCAACCGCGATGATGAGTTCGCAAAAGGTTCTGCACTCTTTAATGTAAATGCTGCAAAAACTTTCAACGCATTTCGCATTCAAGCGGGCATCGATAATCTTTTCAATTATAAAGATGAGCTCAATCTTCCGGGTCAGCCGGGTATTCAACCATATATGTCATTAACAATGAGTTTAAATAAGAAAACAAATTTCAAATAACAGACTCTTCTAAGCCCTCTCCTGAAGGAGAGGGTTTGGGTGAGGTCAACTATTCATTTATAAAAAACAAAAACAATAATTAAGATGAAAACAAATTTGATTGCTCTGTCTTTTATTTCTGGAGCTCTTTTCTTAGCATCATGTGATAAAGACGAAGTACCTGCACCTGTAACTGTACAAACAAAATCAGTAAATAATTTGCCAGCTGATACTATTCTTGGACTTACATCCATGGGTCAGCCTTATGGTTCCGGCAAATACACTTTATATAGTCTTGAGAATAATAAAGTGATCGATAACACAGATTCAGCAACTGCAAAATGGGATATTGGTTTCCGCGGCACTACTATTATTATCAATGGCGGAAACAGTGGACCTGGCGCTGGCGGAGCATTTGTATATGTAGGTACATATTCCGACCTGGCTACAATACCAACTGATTCAACTTTTCGTGTTGACAATGCACCAGTTTCTTATGCTATTAAAACAGGCAGCGGAAATGGCTGGTACAGCTACAACGGAGCTACACAACTGATCACACCGATCCCCGGTCGTGTAATGGTCATCCGTACAGCAACTGGCAGATATGCTAAAATTGAAATTTTAAATTATTATAAAGGAGGAGTAACTCCTGATGCGACAGCCTCTGATAATGATAAACTGACAAAGCAACGTTTTTATACTTTCCGTTATACTTACCAGTCTGACGGCAGTAAAAAATTCTAAGATCCAATAGATACATATAAACTTAGCCGTCTCGCTTTAGCCGAGACGGCTTTTTCTGTAAATAGCCCACTCGTTTTCCTTAACTTCGCAGACTTTTTAGCAAGGGAATATGAGCCAGAAATACCATGAATATCAGCATCTGAATTTACCGGCAATAGGAGAGGCTATGCTCACCAAATGGCAGGAGGAAAAGGCTTTTGAAAAAAGCGTTTCGCTTCGTGAAGGTGCTACGCCTTTTGTTTTTTATGAAGGTCCGCCCAGTGCTAATGGTATGCCCGGTATTCACCATGTTATTTCAAGAACATTGAAGGATCTCGTTTGCCGTTACAAAACCATGAAAGGTTTCCAGGTAAAAAGAAAAGGTGGTTGGGATACACATGGTTTGCCGATCGAGTTAGGAGTAGAAAAGGAATTAGGAATTACAAAAGAGGATATTGGCAAAAAAATTTCAGTAGAAGAGTACAATCAGAAATGCCGTGAAGCAGTTCTTCGCTATAAAGATAAATGGGATGATATAACCCGTAAGATGGGTTATTGGGTTGATCTGAATGATCCATACATTACCTATAAGAATGAATATATAGAAACTGTTTGGTGGTTGCTGAGTGAATTGTAT
>Ga0209797_10000828_pt1 | contig 15474 bp, 12 predicted proteins | sample DOMMetBare3Fresh_2_FD_187472 | JGI IMG/M metagenome (GOLD analysis project Ga0209797, IMG submission 187472) | Wetland sediment microbial communities from St. Louis River estuary, USA, under dissolved organic matter induced mercury methylation -... | ecosystem: Environmental > Aquatic >... | reverse complement strand
GCGTTCGTGAGCAGGTTCAGCAGCACGCGCTCGACCTGGTCGGGTGCGCAGCGGGCCTGGGCCGCCGCGACGTCGCCGCGCTGCTCCAGCTGGACGTGGCGCGCCCGCGCCTCCGCCTCGAACCCTTCCAGGCACGACTCCACGATCGGCGCCAGCGCGACGGAGCGGAGCTCGAATGCGAGTGCGCCTGCGTCGATGCGCGCCAGCTCGAAGAGGTCGTCGACGAGCGCCCCGAGCCGCCGCACCTGGTCGCGCAGCGGCCCCAGGTACTCCTCCGGCTCGGCCAGCCCGTCGTCGATCGCCTCGAGCATCGCGGCGATCGAGGCCACGGGCGTACGCAGGTCGTGGCTCGCGGCGGCGACGAGCTCCCGGCGGGCGTCGAACAGGCTCTCCAGGCTCGCCGCCATCTCGTTGAAGGACCGGCCCAGCTCCGCGAGCTCGCGCGGCCCCGTGTCGGGGGCACGGGCCGCCAGGTCGCCGGCGGCGACGTTCGCGGAGGCCACCCGGAGCCGGTCGATGTTCCGCGAGATGGAGTCGCCGAGCACGAGCCCGGCAGCGACGGCGGCGGAAGCCGCAGCCGCAGCGACGGCGAGGATCTTGACGTCGTCTCCCATGTGGAACATGACCCAGCCCGAGAAGAGGACGACGAGGAGCGGCAAGACGACTGCGAGCAGCGCCAGCCCGGTCAGCTGCAGGCGCACAGTCGGCAAGAGCCGTAGCCCGACCGTCGCTGCCAGCCCCACCAGGAGCGTGATCGCCGCCACCAGGAGCGCGAACTCGATCACGGCAGGAACCTGTAGCCGACACCCCACACCGTCTCGAGATGGCGCGGGTTGGCAGGGTCGTGCTCGATCTTCGCGCGCAGCCTGCGCATGTGCACCGTCAGGGTTCCCGTGTCGAGGGCGGCCTCGTAGCCCCAGACGCTCGCCATCAGCTGGCTGCGCGAGAACACCTGCCGCGGGTTGGACGCGAGGAAGTAGAGGAGGTCGAACTCCTTCGCCGTCAGCCGGAGCACCTCACCGTCGCGAACGACGTCGCGGCTCACCGGGTCGAGCTCGAGCCCGTCGAAGACGAGCGGCTCCTGCGTCCCCTGACGGGGCTGGGCCCGGCGGAGCACCGCCTTCACCCGCATCACGAGCTCTCGGGCGGAGAACGGCTTCGAGACGTAGTCGTCGGCGCCGAGCTCGAGCCCGACGATCCGGTCTGCCGCCTCACCGCGGGCGGTGAGCATGATCACGGGCAGATCGCCGCGCGAGCGGATCCAGCGACAGAGCGACAGCCCGTCGGTGCCCGGCAGCATCAGGTCGAGGACGACGAGCTCGGGGGTGCCTGTTGCGATCAGCGTGCGGGCCGCGTCGCCGTCACCGGCCTCGAGCGTGTCGAACCCCTCGCGCCGGAGATAGCGGACGACGACGTCGCGGACGATCGGCTCGTCGTCGACGACGAGAACGGTGGTCATGGCGCTCATTGTCGTGCATCCGGCACGGGCCGGCCGTCGATCGGCCGACCGTGACGCGGCAGGTCGCGGTCCCTGTCGTCGTGGCGCGGCACGTCCTGAACGTACCGCCGCACCGAGCCCCCAACGTTACGAGTTCCTGAACGATGCGAGCGGCACGGGCCGCGGTCGCCGCCAGAAGCTGAACAGTGCCTTAAGCCTCGCCGCCAGGCATTGCCGGCGGGCCCGGCGAGCAGCACCCTGGACTGCGGGACGCCCGTTCCGCTCACTCGACACAAGGAGTCACCTCGTGCGCATGTTCGCCTTCCGCTGTGCCCTTCCGGCCGCGCTCGTCTTCGCAGCGCTGCTGCCGGCCGCCGCCTTTGCCGCAGCCGCCGCGTCGTCGGCGAAGCCGGCGATCGAGATCAAGACGAAGAACCTCGGCAAGGTCATCGCCACCCCGGCGAAGCTCGGGATCTACTACTGGGACACCGAGAAGAAGGCCGGAGGCAAGATCAAGTGCACCGGTGGCTGCGCCGCCCAGTGGCCGCCCGTCTTCGTGAAGGGCCCGGTTGCGAAGCACATCGCCGGCGTGATGGCGACCTTCGGGACGGTCAAGCGCGCGGGCAAGCTCCAGCTCACGGTCAACGGCCTCCCCGCCTACACCTTCGTCGGCGACTCCGCGGGCGTCGTCAAGTGCGACAACGTAGACGGCTGGCACGCCGTCAAGCCGCAGCAGTAGCCCGGCAGGGGCTGCACTTCCGGGGGGAGCGGCCCGACCGGCCGCTCCCCCCGGGTGATCGGGGGCAGAGACGCCGCGCTAGTCGCCGGGCGGCGGAGGCGGAGGCGGCGGGTTGTCGACCGGCGGAGGCGGCGTGACCGTGCCGAACGTGCCGCCGCGCAGCGCGTAGAGGAGGCAGTGAACCTGACCGCGGAACGCACTGCCGTTGCTCATCACGAGCGTGTGCCAGCCGCCCTTCAGGCACTGCCTGGCGTTGAGGATGTTGTCGCGCGGGGCAGCGACCCCGCTCGACGTGGAGACGAGGCCGATGACGACCACGACGGCAGTGACGAGACCGACCCGGAGCCGGTTCCCGATTCCCAGCAACCGCATGTGAAGCCCCCTTCTTCAGCGTGGAAACGGAGCAAGCCGCAGGTCCGGCCCGCCCCGTGCTTCGTCGGAGCCGGGTCGTCGCCGCAGCGAGTCGAGTGGGGTATCGGCCATCCGCCGGAGACGCCCCATCACACACATGAGGGAACGGGCCTCTAGGAAAGCAGGAAGCCGAGCGCGAACCCGATCGCCAGGCCGATCGTGGCCCCGCTGAGCGCGCAGAGCATCAGCGCGACGACGAGGCTGCCGTCTCTGGGCTCGACGGCAAGCGAGCCGGCGTGCACCGCCGCCGGCCAGTCCGCGGGGAAGCAGAGCGGCGCTCCGCCTTCGTCGAGCTCGCCGATCAGCTCGGTCATGGCCGTGTCTCCTTTCGACCCGTGGGGGCCGAGCAGCGAACATTGACACCGCCCTATTCGGCCCGGAGCGACCGACTCATGCACGGTCGCTTCCGCCGCGGGAAGCTCGCTCAGACCGGCAGCGCGAGCGCCCCGGCGTCCTCGAACACCGGGAACGGCGCGAGCGGCTCGAACCGCGCCTGGAAGAAGCGCAGGAACTCCGGCTCGTAGGTGATCCGCAGCCCCGGCAGCTCGTAGCTCTGTGCCTGCACGGCGGCGACGACCCGGGCGACGTACTCGAGATGCTCCTGTCCGTACACGCGGCGAGGCAGGGTCAGGCGCACGAGCTCGAGGCCGTCGTACGGGGTGTCCCCGTGTTGCCCGGAGACGATTCCCCGCTCCATCGAGCGAACGCCGCCTGCCAGGTAGAGGGCCGCCGCGAGCGACTGCGCCGGAAACCGGTGCTGCGGGATGTGCGGGAGGAACCGCTTCGCGTCGACGAAGACGGCGTGTGCGCCGACGGGCTCGACGATGGGCACGTCGAGCTCCTCCAGCAGGCCGCCGAGGAAGCGGGCCTGCGCCACGTAGGCGCTCACCACTCGCTCGTCGCTCGACTCGCGGATCCCCTGTGCGAGCGCCTCCATGTCGTGCCCCGCCATGCCGCCGTAGTGCAGGAAGCCCTCGTAGACGACGAGCAGCTCGCGGGCGCGCTCCGCCAGGTCGTCGTCGTTCAGGCAGAGCATGCCGCCGATCGGCACGAAGTGATCCTTCTTCGAGGAGAACACAGCGCCGTCGGACAGGCCGGCGAGCTCGCCGATCAGCTCCGGCAGCGGGCGGTCGGCCAGCCCCGGCTCGCGCTCCTTCACGAAGAGGGCGTTCTCCGACAGGCGCGTGGCGTCGAGGATGAACGGGACGGAGTAGCGCAGCGTCAGCTCCCGTACCGCCCGGAGGTTCTCGAGCGAGAACGGCTGACCGCCGGCCATGTTCAGGCATGCCTCCTGGCGGACGAACGCAACCTCCCCGGGGGCGCTCGAGTCGAGCACCTGCTCGAGTCGAGGGAGGTCGATGTTGCCCTTGAACGGGAAGAGCGACTCGGGGTCGGACGCCTCGGCCACGGCCACGTCCACCCAGGTGCCGCCCGCCAGCGTCACGTGCTCGCGTGACGTCGTGAAATACAGGTTCGAGGGGACGATCCGGCCGGGCCCGACGAGGAGGCGGGCAAGCAGGTGCTCGGCGCCCCGTCCCTGGTGGGTCGGGATCAGGTGCCGATAGCCGTAGAGGTCGCGCATCGCCTCCTCGAGCCGGAAGTAGCTGCGCGAGCCCGCGTACGACTCGTCGCCGAGCTCCATCGCCGCCCGCTGCTCCTGGGAGAGCGCCGAGGTGCCGCTGTCTGTGAGAAGGTCGATGAAGACGTCTGCAGCGCGCAGGAGGAACGTATTGTGCCCCGCCTCGGCGATCGCCTCCGCGCGACGCTCTGCCGACTGCAACGTGATCGGCTCCACGACCTTTGCCTTCCAGGGAGGTGGAAGCACGGCTTCATCGTCGCTGCGCACCGTTCCCCGGGCATCGGTGGAAAACCGAAAGGTAGGTCAGGATTTCGAGCGGCGCCACATGTGCCATGTGAGCAACGCGAACACGACCGTCGTCAGGAGGACGGTGAAGCCGATCGAGAGCTCACCCGCCGCGAACGAGAAGGCCGCCACCACGAGCATCACGAGCGTGTAGGCGGCGAACCACCGGGCCGTGCGCGCACTTCGTCGTCGGCGTCTCACGACTCGCCACCCTACCGACGGCCGTCAGCGTGTCGAGCTCGAGCGCCTAGTGCGGCGTCTCATAACGTTGCACCGGAAACCCCGGGCGCGCGAAGCGCGCCCCTTCAGGATCACGGTGGTCAGCTGCGCAGCAGCTGGCCAGCGTGCAACAAGCATCGAGTGCGGCGTCTCACAACGTACGATCTCAATCGAACGTTGTGAGACGCCGCACTAGGCCCGGTCGAGGTACGCGCAGGGCCGCGAGTCGAGCGGCAAGGGAGAGCGGCCGAAGCGGGTGACGACGAGCTGTCCCTCGATCCCCTCGATCTCCACCGCTGCTCCGAGCTCCGGCAGCTTGCCCGGCACCTGCACGAGCCTGTATCCCTCGCTCGTCGGTGCGAAGGCGACGTAGCCTTCGACCTCCGACACCGGAATCTGGTCGGCCATCCGCGCGTCGGCCTCGATGACCGCGGCGCCGAGGCGTTCGATCGACCGGCGCAGCGTATTGCCGGCGTCGAGGTAGGCGGTCTGGGTGTCCGCCAGCCGCTCGCCGAGCCCGGCGAGCCCCTTGCGGAGCGCCCGCTCGGTGACGCGCACCTGCTCAGCCTGCAGGGCGGCCTGTTGCTCGAGGCGGCTCTCGAGCTCGGCCAGGGCGGTGCGCATGCGCTCGCCGTCGCCGGAGGCGAGTGTCTCCTCGATCCGTTCGAGGCGCCAGCCGATCGACGATGCGGCACGCTCGAGCTCGAGACGCAGATCCTCGCGCGCCTCGATCCCTGCGGCTTCCTTCTCCTCGACGGTCGCAGCGAGGGCGTAGAGATCCTGGCGGAGCGCGCTGTCCGCGTCGGCGGCTGCCGTGGCGGTGCGGATGGCGAGATCGTCGAGGCGGGCCACCAGCTCGACGCCGACCACGCGAGCGGCCTCCACGTCATCCGACCGGAGCGCTGCCAGCTCGTCGAGCCGCCTTGCAACCTGCTCGGCGGCGGCGCTCGCGGCAGCCGACTCGACGCGCAGCGACGAGGCGAGACCTTCCATCTGCGACGCGAGCTCGCCGGCGGCGGCGCGGGCTGCCTCGGCGTCGCCGCTGCGCAGCGCGTGCAACTCGTCGATCCTGGCCGTCAGCGCATCGCTTGCACCGCGGGCGGCCTCCAGGTCGTGGTGCCGGAGCCCCAGCAGCTCTTCGAGCCGGGCGCCGAGCGAGCCAACGCTGCCACCGAGCGTTTGCTCGGTCTGCTCCAGCCGTGCGCGGGTCTCCGACGCCTCGGAGGCGACACGCTGCTCCAGCTCGGCAATCCGGCCGTCGAGACCGGACTCGACACTCGCGCGCCACTCCTCGTGACCCGTTCCCGCCTGCAACTCCTCGAGTTGCGAGCGCAACGCAGCGAGCTCGCCGGCCTGGGCGGCGAGCCGCTCGTGGAAGTCCGCGGCACGACCATCGAGGTCGTGGCGCAGCGCCTCCGTCCGCTCGTGCAGCTGACCCGCGAGCGAGCCGAGCTCGTCGCGCAGCCCGTTGTCGGCGAGCTGCCGGTCGTGATCGGCGAGCTGCTCCCGCAGGTGCTCGACGGCGCCACGTTCGGCGAAGCCCGCCAGGCGCTCGGCCAGGGCCTGCTCGCGTTCGGTGCTCTCGCGCCGGATCGCCTCGAGCTCCGCCGCAACCGTGGCAGCGTGCTGGGCGATGCTTCCGTGCACGCCGGCGAGAGCGTCGGTGGCCTCCCGGCGTCCTGCTTCCTCTGCCGCGTCCGCGCGAGCGTGAAGATCCGCGGCAACACGGGTGATCTCGGCGCGCAGGCCGCCGGCGATCTCGTCGAGTGCTCCCGTGCCGGGGTGCGCGTCGAGGTCGACCTTGAGCGCCTCGATCCGCTCCTCCAGGGCGTCGAGCGCGTGGAGGTGTCGCATCGCTTCGTCGAGGCGATGCTCGAGCTCGCCCGCGCGGACGGCGAGGGACTCCTCCAGATGGGTCTGCAGCCGCCACTCCACCCCCTCGAGCGCCGCCAGCGCGCTCTCGACGCTCGCCAGCCGCTCGGGAACGGCGTTCGCCGCGTCGGCGTGTGTGGCCCGGAGCTCCGCAACCGCCCGGCGGAGCTCCTCGTGTGACCCGGCGACGGCAAGCGCCTGTTCGAGGCGCGCAGAGAGATCTTCGACGCGGGCGCGAAGCCCGTCGTCCACGGCCGGCCGGGCGGCGAGCTCCTCGAGCCGCGTACGCAGCTCGGCGACCTCGCCCGTGGACGGCGTGGCTGCGGCGAGCTCTTCGACACGAGCGTGCAGGGTCTGCTCCAGAGAGGCGCGCTCGCCGGCGGTCGACTCCGCAATACGACCGAGCTCCGCGCGGAGCTCCGTCACGGGGGTCGACTCGGCCAGTCGCTGCTCGAGCCCGGCGAGCCGCTGCTCGACCGACTCCGCGTCGGCAGCGGCGGCGATCAGGTCGGTGGCTTCGCCGACCCTGGCGCGCAGCTCGTCGACGGCGGCCGGGTCGACCATGCGGGAAGCGAGCTCGTCCAGGCGAGAGTCGATCCGCAAACGCTGCTCCTCGAACGAGGCGGCGAGCGACGCGACGGCAGGGTCGGGGCCGCGCTGCTCGAGAGCGCCAAGACGCCCTTCGAGCGCGTCGACGTCGACGACTGGGCGCTGTGCCAGCGACCCGATCTCGTTGTGCAACCCGTCGAGGATCTCCCGCAGACGAGGGCCGGAAGGCTCGTGGTTCCGGGTGTCGATGCCGGCGATCCGGGTGCCGAGCTCCTCCACGCGGGCGGACAGGTCACGCAGCTGGGCGTCGTGCTCCTCGTGGGGACGAGCGGCCGCAACCTGCGCCGCAAGCTCTGCGAGCGCGCGCCGCAGCTCCTCCACCTCAGCTCCGGGCTGACGCTGGGCCAGTTCGTCGACGCGCGGGCGCAGCGTGGCGAGCTCCTCCACCCGGGTGGTGAGCGACGCGACCTCGGCGCGGGCGGCGTCGGCCGCGCCTGCCACGGCCGCGATCTGCTGGGCCAGCTCCGGCTCGACTGTAGGGGCGTTGGCAACCCGGTCTGCGAGCGCGGCGACCCGGTCGCGCAGCTCGTCGATCGCTTCGGGCGCGATGCCGGGTCGGGCGGCAACGGTCGCCAGCTCGGCCCGTACGTCTGCGAGGGCCTCGGGGGCCACCGTCAGGGAGGCCAGGTGCTCGACACGCGCCTGCAACGCCGCCAGGTGGTCGGCGGGAGCGGCGCCCGCCGCCAGCGCATCCACACTCGCTCGAAGTGAAGCGAAGTCCTCGCTCGAAACCGTACGCGCGGCAAGTTCCTCGAGGGCGGCCCGTAGGGCGCCGAGCTCTTCCGACGGCGACTCCTCGCGCGAGAGCGCCGCCACCTCGGCGCGCACCTCGGCCAAAGCCTCCGGCACGACGACACGCAGCGCCATCTCGTCCAACCGAGCCTGCAGCGCCCCGAGATCGGACGCGGAGACGGCACGCGCCGACAGCTCCTCGACGGCCGCACGCAACGCGGCCACATCGTCCGCAGACGACGGCGCCGAGACGAGCGACGCGAGCTCGGCCCGCAGCTCGTCGAGCTGCTCCGGTGCGACCATCCGGGTGGCGAGCTCGTCCAGACGCTCCCGCAGCCCGGTCAGCTCCTCTGTGGGGCCTGCTGCTGCCGGCCGGCGGTCGAGCGCTTCTCGCAGCTCGGCGAGCCGCGCCTCGAGCCGCTGCTCCAGCGCTTCGACGGACGGAAGCTCGCCCAGCCTGCGCTCGACGGCCTCGAGCCGCGCACCCGGCTCCTGCAGGCGCTCCCGCAGCTCGTCCACGGCGGCGCCGAGCGCGTCGACGTACGATGGATCGACCTGGGTCGCAGCCCTGGTGACACGGTCCTCGACCGTGGCGATGGCGGCGCGGACGTTCTCGCCCAGCAGTCTCAGGTCCTCGTTCCACGGTGTCGCGGCCGCAGCATGTTCGACGGCCCGGACGCGCTCAGCGAGCTCCTCGACGGAGCGGCGGAGCTCCGCCGGGACTTCAGCCGGCGTCGCGACCGTCACCGGGGCGCCGTTCTGCCACGGCTGCGGCTCGACCGGATCCGGGGGGCGCAGCTTCTGCAGGGTCGACCACTGCTCGGCGAGCGCGCTCGCGAGGTCGAGCCGCGAGAGGCTCCCCTGCTCGACGAGCACCTCTCCGAGCCGCTTGCCGGTCTCGCGCTGCACGTCGAGCGCCTTGTCGAGGTCGTCGGAGGTGACGAAGCCGCGCTCGAGGAAGATCTCGCCGATTGGGCGCCGAAGCTGCGGCTCGACAGGGGGACCCAGGGGCTCGGCCGTGAACGGTGCGGTCGACTCGGGGGCAGTGGGGGCCGCCTGTTCCTCGCGCGCCTTGCTGTCGCGCTCGAGCTCGGCCCATTGCTCGGCGAGCACGCTCGCGAGCTCGAGCCGGGAGACGCCGTAGTCGGCGACGATGATCTCGCCCAGCCGTTCGCCGCTCTCCTGCTGCTTCTGGAGGGCGAGGTCGAGCTGTTCCTGCGTGACGAGGCCCTTCTCGACGAAGAAGGCGCCGATCAAGCGCGAGGAGACGGCCGTGGATGCTTCCATATCGCCTCTATCGGCAGACACTCGTTCGAGGTATAGAGGATATCGCTCATCCGCCGAGCGCCCCGTTCCCGGGCCGGCGGGTCAGCCGCCGGGCTGCACGACGCCGTGCTCGTACGCGAACACGACGGCCTGCACCCTGTCGCGCAGGCGCAGCTTCATCAGGATGCGGGCCACGTGGGTCTTCACGGTGGTCTCGCTCACGAACGCCTCCTTTGCGATCTCGGCGTTCGAGAGGCCGCGCGCGATGAAGCGGAGGATCTCGAGCTCGCGGGCGGTCAGCTCGTCTAGCTCGGCGGGCGCCTTGCGAGCGGAGTCCGGCGGGTGCCGCACGAATTCCTCGATCACCCGGCGGGTGATCGACGGAGCCAGCAGTGCGTCTCCGCCGGCGACGACGTGGATCGCCTCGACCAGGTCCTCGGGAGGGGTGTCCTTCAGCAGGAAGCCGCTGGCACCCGCGCGCAGCGCCTCGTAGACGTACTCGTCGAGGTCGAAGGTCGTGAGAATGAGGATGCGTGGGCCCTCGTCCTTGCCGTCCAGCAGCCGCCGGGTCGCCTCCAGACCATCGACGTTCGGCATGCGGACGTCCATCAGGATCACGTCCGGCTCCGTCTGGCGCGCTGCGATCACCGCCTCGAGCCCGTCGGCCGCCTCACCCACGACCTCGATGTCGCTCTCCGCGTCGAGGATCATGCGGAAGCCTGCCCGCACGAGCGCCTGGTCGTCGACGATCAGCACCTTCACGCTCATGACGCTCCTTCGAGTGGGAGATGTGCCGTGACGACGAAGCCGCCGCCGGCCCGGACGCCCGTCTCGATCGAGCCTCCGTACAGGGAGACGCGCTCGCTCATGCCGGCGATGCCCTGGCCGCCGCCGTTCCCCTCGACGGCCGCCGACCGGCCGTCGTTTGCGATCTCGAGCTCGAGCTCGCGGTCGCGCCAGCGCACGGTCACCCAGGCTCGGGCAGGCCCCGCGTACTTGAGCGCGTTCGTGAGCGCCTCCTGGACGACACGATAGGCCGAGAGGTCGACGCCGGGCGGTAGCTCGCGCGGCTCTCCTTCGACGGCGAGCTCGACGGGCAGCCCGGCCTCCCTGATCGTGCCGACGAGCACGTCGAGCGTCTTCAGCGAGGGCTGCGGGGCGAAGTCGGGCATTGCACCCTGCTCGCGCAGCAGGCCGACGAGCCGGCGCATCTCGGTGAGCGCCTGACGCCCGGTCGCCTCCACCACCTCGAGAGCCTGCCGCTCGCGCTCCTGCTCGGGCAGCAACAGTCGTCGCACGGCGCCTGCCTGCACGGTCATCACCGACACCGAGTGGGCGATCACGTCGTGCAGCTCCCGCGCGATGCGTTGCCGTTCCTCGGCGACCGCGCGGAGCGAGGCCGCCTCCTGCTCGAGCGCGAGACGATGGGCGCGCAGCTCCGCCGCCTGTGCCTGCTCCCCGCGACTCTTGACGAAGACGCTCGCCCCCCAGAAGAGGCCGAAGAAGATCGCGGGGAAGACGAAGTTGCCGAAGCCGGTCTGATCCCCCTCCACGTTGACGACCGCGACGGCGGCGAACAGCAGCGCCAGGCCGACGACCGCCGAGCGTTGATCGAGCCGACCGAAGAGCCAGGCGACGAGGAAGAGCAGGAAGAACGCGAGGACGCTGTCGCTGAGCGCGCGCCCGTTCGCAACGGTCGCGAGCGCGAGGCCGACGAGCACGACGGCAACGGGTGCCGCGAACGGAAACCGGTGGGAGACGACCAGCGGCACCGCCATGGCGACGACGACGAACGGCACGAGCCAGCCGGGGCCTCTGCTCGTCCCGTCCGAGGAGTCCGGGGACAGCAGCCCCTCGGCCACGCCGGCCAGGCCAAGCGTGAGCGCGAGCATCTCGACCCAGCGGGCACGGGCTACTGCGACGGCGCCTGTCACTGTGCCTGAACCGTAACCGTGCGATCGAGCCGCAGTCGTCATCCCACAGAACGATCACGGCGACTTGACACGCGACTGGTTACGATATATCGTGATGGCACTTCAGAACACGACAGAGGAGATTCCATGACTGCGATGACAGTCCCCTTCGCCGGCCGCTGCCGGCCAGATGCCCGCTCGACCATCTGGTTCATGAGCGGTGAGCACCGGCGCCGTCGCGGCCCGGGCTACGGCCGACACGGGCGGGGCGGCTTCGGCGGCCCCTTCTTCGGCGGCCACAAGGCCGGCCGCGGCGACATCCGCGCCGCCATCCTCGCCCTGCTCGGCGAAGAGCCGATGCACGGCTACCAGATCATCGGCGAGCTCTCCGAGCGCACCGGTGGTGTCTGGCGCCCGAGCCCCGGCTCGGTCTACCCCACCCTGCAACAGCTCGAGGACGAGGAGCTCGTCCAGGCCGAGCAGTCACCGTCGGGGAAGCGGGTCTTCCGCCTCACCGACGCCGGGCGCGAGGCCGCTGCCGCCCTGCCGGGCAAGACGCCGTGGCAGGAGGTCGGCGGCGATGTCGACGACACGCTCGTCGCCCTGCGCGACGTCGCCTTCCAGGTGATGGCAGCGACCCGCCAGGTCGCCCAGGCCGGCACGACCGCACAGGTGGCGGCGGCACAGGAGATCCTGCGCACCGCCCGCAAGAGCCTCTACCGACTGCTCGCCGAGGACGACGTCGTCGACGACCAGCAGCCGGGCTGAGCGTCGGCCGGCCCACGGGCCGGCGCTCGCTGTACGACGAGGGCCGGCGAGCGATCGCCGGCCCTCTTCCCTGGTGTGCAGTCAGGTGGGCCGGCGCCTCAGGCGCGGGCCCACCTGGCGAGCGCGTCGACGACGGTCTGCAGCTTGCGGCCCGCGGGCGTGAGACGGTACTCGACCCGCGGCGGCCGCTCGTCCGTCACGAGGCGCTCCAGCACCCCGGCCCGCTCGAGCTCGACGAGACGCTGGGCGAGTGTCCGCGGCGGGATCTCGCCGACCGACTGCTTGAACTCGTTGAACCGCGAGGCGCCTTCGTAGGAGGCCCAGAGGATCGACACCGTCCAGCGGCGCTCGAGGAGGCCCGCCGCCTGGCGAACCTCCTCGGGCACGGGCTGACAGTGCCTACACCGTGACATCGTGAACCCGCGACGCGGGCTCGAGCGCGACGTCGAGCACCTCGGTCAGCGACATCACGGGGTGGAACGCGATCTCGTCCCGGACGTGCTGGGGCACATCGTCGAGATCGGCGCGATTGCGCTCGGGGATGACGATGTCGGTGAGACCGGCCGCGTGGGCAGCGAGCACCTTCTGCTTCAGGCCCCCGATCGGAAGGACGCGTCCCTGCAGCGTCACCTCGCCGGTCATCCCGACGGTGTGCTTGACGGGCCGACCGGTGAGGAGCGAGGCGAGCGCGGTCGCCATCGTGATGCCCGCGCTCGGGCCGTCCTTCGGGATCGCCCCCGCGGGGACGTGCACGTGGAAGGAGTGGTTCTCGAACTGCTCGTCCTCGAGCCCGTAGTCGGTGGCCCTGGCCCGCACTGCCGAGAGGGCGATCTGCGCCGACTCCTTCATCACGTCGCCGAGCTGTCCGGTGAGCACGAGCTTCTCGCCGCCGGACACGGTCGTCGCCTCGACGAAGAGGACGTCGCCGCCGACACCGGTGACGGCGAGCCCGGTGGCGACACCCGGCACCGCCGTCCGCTCCGCCGCCTCGCGGAAGAACTTCTGGCGACCGAGCGCACCGCGCACGACGTCGACATCGATCGCGATGGGAGCCTCCACCGACCCGGAGGCGATCTGCGTCGCGGTCTTGCGGAGGATCTTTCCGAGCTCCCGCTCCAGCTGCCGCACCCCCGCTTCGCGGGTGTACTCGGAGATGACCGTCTCGAGCACGTTGTCGGTGACAGCGACCTCGTTCTCGCGCAGGCCGTTTCGCTCGCGCTGCCGCGGGAACAGGTAGCCGTTCGCAATCGCGACCTTCTCGTCGGTCGTGTACCCGTCGAAGCGGATCACTTCCATCCGGTCGAGCAGCGGCCCGGGAATCGTCTCCGCCTGGTTCGCGGTGGCGATGAAGACGACCTCGGAGAGGTCGAGCTCGACATCGAGATAGTGGTCGCGAAACGTCGAGTTCTGGGCCGGATCGAGCACCTCGAGCAGCGCCGCCGACGGGTCGCCGCGCCAGTCGGCGCCTACCTTGTCGACCTCGTCGAGCAGGATCACCGGGTTCATCGTGCCGGCGTCGCGCAGGGCGCGGACGAGCCGGCCCGGGAGCGCGCCGATATAGGTGCGGCGGTGCCCGCGGATCTCGGCCTCGTCACGGATGCCGCCGAGCGACATGCGCACGAACTCGCGGTTGAGCGAGCGGGCGACCGACTCGCCGATCGACGTCTTGCCGGTGCCGGGCGGGCCGATCAGGGTGAGGATCGCGCCCGACTTCCTGTCGGGCTCGATGCCGCGCTCCTCGCGCAGCTTCCGGACGGCGATGTACTCGACGATGCGCTCCTTGACGTCGTCGAGCCCTGCATGGTCGGCGTCCAGCACCTCGCGGGTGGCCACGGGGTCGAGCCGCTCCTCGGAGCGCTGCCCCCACGGCACGGCGAGGATCCAGTCGAGGTAGCTGCGGATCGTCTGTGACTCGGGCGAGCTCTCACCCATCCGCTCGAAGCGCCCGAGCTCTCGCTCGGCCTGCTCGCGGACGTGCTCCGGCAGCTTCGCCTCGGCGATCTTCGTGCGAAACTCCTCGACGACGGAGGTCTCGTCCTCGCCGAGCTCCTTCCTGATCGACTCGAGCTGCTTCCGCAGGATGTACTCGCGCTGCTGCTTCTCCATTCCCGTGTTGACGTCCTCGCGAATGCGCTGCCGCAGCTGCATCAGGGTCAGCCGCTCGTACTGCAACCGCAACGCCAGCTCGAAGCGCTCGATCACGTCGACCGCTTCGATCAGCTGCACCTTCTGCTCGAACGTCAGGTCCGGCGAGTAGCCGGACGTGTCGGCCAGCGCTCCCGGCTCCGTGATCGAGCGGACGAAGGCAGCGATGCGGCCGTCGTCCCCACGGAGCTCGAGGATCTCCTCCACGACAGCGCGGTACTCGGTCTCGAGCTCGCGGATCCTGTCGCCGGTGGGCGTCTCGTCGGGCCGCTCCTCGACCTCGACGAAGAGCCGGCCGTCCGGGCGGGTCTCGGCGGCACCGGCGATCGCCCGGTGCAGCCCGCTGAGGGCGACCGCATGGGCACCGCCGGGGAGGCGGACCCGGTCGGTCACCTCGGCGACGACGCCGACGCTCGCGTACTCGCCGTCACGCTTGGGGACGAGCAGCACGCGCTCCTCGTCACCGACGTCGACGGTGAGCGTGACGTTCATGTTGGGGAAGACGACGATGTCGTCGAGAGGGACGAGCAACAGCTTGCTCACGACGGGCTCACGCTCCTCACTGGAGATAGGTAGTGCATTTAAGGCTAGTAACTTCAAAAAGTGTACCGCTATTCCCGCGGGGCCGAGCCCACGCCCCCAGCTCTTACGAAATGCTCACAAACCGCCGGCCCACCCGCGAGTCTCAAGGGGTGGAGCCGCCTTCCGACCATCGCCTCCCGGAAGCCGGCCACCACCTCGCAGACGGCTGCGCGCTCCGAGGGCGCGGACCGCTGCGTGGCCTGGAGGGCGTCCGCCAGAGGCCGACGCCCTCCTCTTCTTGCAAGCGGACTTCCGCTGCGCGGAAGTTCGGGAACCCGCTCACGCGGGTTCCCGCCGCGCGAAAATCCCTGAAGCCGGGAACCTACGGTTCCCTGTGACCCCTCCCTTCCTTCAGCAAGCGGAACGTCGCTGCGCGACGTACGGGAACCCGCTCGCGCGGGTTTCCGCCGCGCCCAGCATCCCTGAAGCCGGGAACCTACGGTCCCCCGAGACCCCTCCCTTCTTCCTGCATGCGGGACGTCGCTGCGCGACGTTCGGGAACCCGCTCTCGCAGGGGCTAGCCGCGGAAGCGGTCGAGGGCGATGCGGGCGATGCGGCCCGCGAGCACGTCCGAGCGCGTGCCCGCTCCGGCAGGGTGATACGTCATCACGGTGGCAACGTACGCGCCGCCGGGCCAGATCACGATCCCGTTGTCGTGACGGGCGACTCCGATCCAGCCCGCCTTGTGCAGCACACGCACGCCCGGCACGTCGCCGACCTCCCGGCCGAGCTTCCCGGAGTCGCGCACCTGCGCGAGGAGATAGAGCAGGTACCGGGCGTCGCCCGGCGTGAAGCCCGGCTGCGTGGCGCGAAGCGGACCGAGGCCGCCGCTTGCGAGCCACACGCTCCTCACCAGGCTCGCCAGGTCCCACGCGCTCGTCCGCTTCCCGTACCCCCAGGACGGCTGGCTCTCCAC
>Ga0209797_10000826_pt1 | contig 15481 bp, 14 predicted proteins | sample DOMMetBare3Fresh_2_FD_187472 | JGI IMG/M metagenome (GOLD analysis project Ga0209797, IMG submission 187472) | Wetland sediment microbial communities from St. Louis River estuary, USA, under dissolved organic matter induced mercury methylation -... | ecosystem: Environmental > Aquatic >... | reverse complement strand
ACGGTGGTCGCCAGCGCGAGGCCCGAGGTCGATTCGAGCACCTCGATCGTCATGAACTGCTCGTCCAGCGCGGCCACGCGGCCGCGCCGCGGATGGCCGTCGGCACCGATCACCTCGACGGCGTCGTGCAGGCCGACGTCGAGCGTGCGGCGCAGGAACAGCAGCGGCCCTTCGAGGCGGGCGGCCGCGCCTTCAACGGTCAGGCGCATCGGCGGCCTCCGGGGTCGGTGTCGCGGCCAGTGCGGCGAACTCGCGGTCGATGCGCGCCTCGAGTTCGGCCAGGCGCTCGATCGCGTCGTCGCCGATCTCCTCGCCCATGCGCTGCACCGGGCGCAGGCAGGCCAGCGTGGCCAGGCGTTCGGGGTGCAGGCCTGCACCGACCGCGGCCTCGGCGTGGTCGATGAACTTGGCGATCAACCGCATCATCGCGCCCTGGCGCTGCGGGCTGCAGACGCGATCGACCGGCGAGAACGCCGACTGGCGCAGGAAGGCGTCGTTGACCAGCTCGGCACAGAACAGCGTGAGCTGCTGGCGCACCGGCAGGGCGTCGCGGCCGATGATGCGCGCCATGCGTTCGAGCCGCGCCTGCTCGTCGAGCAGCGTGAGGAAGCGCTTGCGCAGCGCGAGCCACTGCGCATTGCCGTGCGTGGCCCACCAGGGCGCGAAGCTGCGCGCGTCCTCGGCATAGCTTTGCAGCGGGTGCACCGCGGGATAGAAGCGCGCCTGTGCGCGCTTGGCGTCGAGCGCCCAGTAGGCACGCACGTAGCGCTTGGTGTGGCTGGTGACCGGCTCGGAGAAATCGCCCGAGGGCGGGCTGATGGCGCCGATCAGCGTGACCGAGCCGCGACCGGCACCGAGCGTCTCGACCACCGCGGCACGCTCGTAGAAATCCGCCAGCCGCGACGACAGGTAGGCCGGGTAGCCGCCTTCGCCGGGCAGCTCGCCGAAGCGGCCCGAGACCTCGCGCAATGCCTCGGCCCAGCGGCTGGTGGAATCGGCCATCAGCGCGACGTGCAGGCCCTGGTCGCGGAAGTACTCGGCCACCGTGACCGCGCTGTAGATCGAGGCCTCGCGCGCGGCCACCGGCATGTTGGAGGTGTTGGCGATCACGACGGTGCGCTCCATCAGCGCGCGCCCGGTGCGCGGGTCGGTGAGCTGCGGGAACTCCTCGAGCACGCCGGCCAGTTCGTTGCCGCGTTCGCCGCAACCCAGGTAGACGATCACGTCGGCGCTGCAGCCCTTGGCCAGCGCCTCGAGCAGCACTGTCTTGCCGGTGCCGAAGCCGCCGGGGATGGCCGCCTTGCCGCCGAGTGCCACCGGGAACAGGCTGTCGAGGATGCGCTGCCCGGTGACCAGCGGCGCCTCGGCGGCCAGGCGCGAGCGCGCCGGGCGCGGCACGCGCACCGGCCAGTCGTGGGACATCGCCAGCGCACGCGTGCCGCCGTCGGTCGCGCGCAGCGTGCACACCGATGCCGACTCCGCGTACGAGCCTGCGGCAGCGATCTCGACCACCTCGCCGCCCGCGTCCGGCGGCACGAGGCAGCGTTGCACGCGGCCGCCCTCGGCACTCGCCTCGCCGAAGGGCTGGCCGGCGGCGAGCGATGCGCCGACGGCCGCGAGCGGAGTGAACGTGAAGACGCCGGGCGGCGCGCGTCGCATGCCGGGGGCGACGAAGGCGCTGTCGAGTCCACCGAGCGGCCGCAGCAGCCCATCGAAGATGTGGCCGAGCAGGCCCGGGCCGAGCCGGATCGCCAGCGGCAACCCATCGCCGACCAGCGTGACGCCTGGTCGCAGGCCGGTCGTGTCCTCGTAGACCTGGACCATGATGTCGTCGCCGTCCAGGCGCACCACTTCGCCCAGCAAGGCCTGCTCGCCCACGCGCACCGCCTCGCGCATCGCGAACGGCCCCTCGGCGCGCGCGCGCAGCACCGGCCCGCTGATCGAGCGGATGGTGGCGATGCTCATGCGAGCTGCTCCAGGAGGCGGATCAGATGCCCACCGATCTCGTCGCGATCGGCCAGCAGGCCGGACAGGGTTGCGTCGACGACGTTGCCGCCGGCAGCGATGCGCAAGCCGGCGTCAATTTGTGGATCGAGCGCGAAGCGTGGCAGCGGGTCGAGGCGCGCGGCCAGCGCCCGCTTTTCTTCGTCGGACCAGTCGGTGCCGTGAACGATCGACCAGCCCGCGCGCGGCAGCACCGAGCGCGCGCTGGACAGTGCGCGATCGATCCATTGCGCACGCGATGCAGCCTCGTTCCAGCGCGAGCGCAGCGCCTCGGGCAGCGCCTGCCAGCCCAGCGCCAGCAGCGCTTCGATGCGGCGTTGCCGGTGCGCTCGCTGCCGCGTGCGCAACTCGGCGCGCGCCGCGGCGAGCGCGGCACGCGATCGGGCCCGTTCTTCGGTCAGCGCCAGATGGACGGCGGCACGCGACTCGGCCCGGGCGCGCGCCACCAGCGCGTCGGCCAGCGAGCGCGCCTCGGCAATGATCGCGTCGCACTGCGTGGCGCGGTCGCGCTCGACCAGGTCGAGCAACGCTTGCGTGCGTGCGGCCAGCGTCACCGGACTGCCCTCGAAACCGCGGTCTTCATGCCTGCATGCCGAGTTGCGCGCGCAGACGCAGCGCGAGGTCGGGTCCCGCGACCTGGCCCTGCGGATCGGGCACGATCAGCACGGGCGGATGCAGCGCGCACTGCGCCTCGCGCAGTGCCGCGGCATCGATCCGCACCGCCAGCGCGGCCGAGACCAGGACCAGCGGCGCGTCGGCGCGCGCATCGGCCAGCGCCGACGTCGCCTGGCCGTCCGCGGGCACGCAGGTGCGTACGCCGGCCAGGCGCCAGCCCGCCGCGCTGATCTCGTCGCCGAGGTAGACAGGGGCGATGTTGGTCATGTCATTGGTCCGCTTGGGTGCGCGCTGAGCGAACCAAGCAGCCGCCGCGGATCCGGCTTTGCCGGTCCGCCAGCGGCGCCCCCTTGAGGGGGAGCGGCGAAGCCGCTTCGGGGGTGGTTCATGTCAGTCGATTCAGAATGAGGATCGAGACGATCAGCCCGTAGATCGCGATCCCCTCGGCCAGGCCGACGAAGATCAGCAGGCGGCCGAACAGCTCGGGCTTCTCGGCCAATGCGCCGATCGCCGCGGTGCCGACCTTGCCCACCGCGATGCCGGCACCCAAGGCGGCCAAGGCGGTCGACGCGGCCGCGGCCATCAGGCCCCAGGCCCAGACTTCGCCGCCCATGGCCTTGGCGGCGCTCGCCTCGGCGGCCAGCGCGGGTGTGGCGGCCACGAGCAACACGGTGGCGACGAGGGCGGTGAACACGACGGACAGCGCGATCACCGCGAGGCCGAACTTGTGGCTGGTTTTCACTCAGGTCTCCTGCTGCAATGTGGATACGGGGGTCGAGGGCGGCAGGGGCAGCGGCCGGAAGACGCGGCCCTGGCCTTCGAGAAAACGGGTGAAGAACTCGAACAGCACGAGGCGGGTGGTCTGGATCGACACCACCAGGCCCTCGAGCGCGATCACGACGACGTTGCCGACGACCAGCACCGCGCCTTGGGCCAGCGGGTGTTCAGCGGCCTGCATCAGCGCGACGATGGCTGCCGACAGCCCGGCGTGTGCGAGCGCGAAGGCGCCCACGCGCGCGAACGACAGCGTGTTGATCAGGATCTGCAGCAGCCGCTCGGCCAGTTCGCCGAGTGCGCCCAGCGCCGCGGTCGCACGCCGCGCATGCCAGGCACGGCCGAGGCAGAACAGCAGCGCGCCTGAAGCCGCGATCGCCAGGCCCGGCGTCCAGGCCATCGCACCGAGCACGCCGAGGTAGCCGACCAGGAAACCGGCGTCGCTGGTGAGCCACTGCGCGAGTTCGCCGCGCCATTGCGCCTGCATTGCCGCGAGCAGCAGGCCCAGCGTCAACAGCACCGCGCCGCCGGCCAGCGGCACCAGCAGCACGGCGAGCGGATCGTCCAGCGGCGCGGTCCACAGGGGGTGCAGCGCGTGCAGGCTGAAGACGCTGCCGAACAGCAGTCCGAACACGGCCGCCGAGAGGCCGCCGGCGACGAACAGGCGCGCCATCGGCCAGCGCTGTCGCAAGGCGAAGCCCGCCGCGGCGATCACCAGGCCCTGGCCGACGTCGCCGAACATGTAGCCGAACATCAGCGGCACCGCGATCGCCAGCAGCGCGCTCGGGTCGGCCTCGGTGCCCGAGGGCATGCCCATCGCGCGCGCGAACACTTCGAACGGCCGCGCCCACCAGGGGTTGGCCATCAGCATCGGCGCGCGCTTGCCCGGCGGCGGTGCGGCCACGCGCAACAGGGCGCGCGCGCCGCTGCGCTCGATCGCGGCGTCGAGCGCTTGCGGCGTGGCGCTGGTCCAACCGGTGATCCAGCAGAACAGCGCGCCCGATTCGAGCCCGTGCACGTTGTCGAGCACCCATTGCAGGCGATCGGTGTCGGCCAGGGCTTCACGCAGGCCATGTGCCGTGGCCGCCACGGCCAGTGCGTCGCGCGCCGCGGCTTCCTCGGCCTCCAGCTCGGCCAGGCGGCGCTCGCACTGGGCATCGTCGAATGCCCGGTCGGCCGGCAGCGTCGTCGGCGGTTGCAGCACGCGCCCCTTGGCGGCCAGCACCTGCTGCGCGAGGCTGGCTTGCTGCGCGGGCGTGCCCAGGGCCAGCAGGTAGATGGCGTCCGCGCTGTCGATGCGGCGCACCAGCGGCGGTGCCAGCGCGTCAGCGGCTGGGATGTCGCTGCCGGCAGGCAGCACGGCCAACCGCACCTGCACGCTCGGCCCGGCGCCGGCCATCGAGGCCGGATGCGGCAAAGCGTCGCTCGCATGGGCCCAGAAGGCGCGCCAGTGCCTGAGCTGTTCGCGCTCGGCGGCGATCGCCTGCAGGCGAGCGATCCGCGGCTCGGCGTCGAGCGCCCAGGCTTGCAGGCGGTCGATGCTGCGCTGCATCGCATGGACTGGTGGCTCAGGCATCGGCGAGGGTGCGAGTCCGTCGCGCGGCCAGTAGGCGCGGTAGCGCTGCGCGAGCTGGGCGAACTGCGGCAGCAGCGGCGCGAGCTCCGAGAACGCGCGCGGCATGGTGGCGGCGCTGCGCGCCTCGAGTTCGACCGCGCCGGTCGTCGCCAGCGCCTCGAGCGCGAGCGTGGTGTCGTCGCGCGCCACCAGCAGCTCGAACCAGCGCGCGGGGCGGGGCCGCAGCGGTGACGGCTTGCCGGTGCTCATGCGGTCGTCCAGCGCAAGGCGAACGCGGCACGCCGGACCAGTTCGGCGCGCAGGCGTTCGGCGTCGAGCGCGGTGAGCGCGATGTACACGAAGGCGGCCATCGGCTCGGCGATCGCGCGCCGCAGCAACGCGGCCAGCCGGACCTGCAGCGCGCGGCGCAAGGCCCAGCCGTCGCGGGCCGACGGGGCTGCGAAGGCAGCAGCATGGGCCGCCAGCAAGGGCAGCAGCTGCTGCTCGATCGCCGAGCGGCCCGGTTCATCGGGGCACAGCGCGCGCCAGCGTTCGAACCAGGCCTCGAGCACGCGCTCGGGATCCGCGAACGAAGCCATGTCCCCGATCAACGCGTCGTCCTGCCACGGCGGGCTCGAGCCGCCGCGGGCCCGGTGTTGCACCAGAGGCAGGTCGATCAGCGCGGCGCACCAGCGAACGGCCTGCTGCCAGGCCAGGGGCATCCAGGCCGCAACCTCGCGCACCTGCTCGTGCCACTGCCGGTGCAGCGCGGACTCGATCGTGTGCACGCCGTCCTGCGCGCCCAGGCTGCCGACCCAGCGCGCCAGCGCACTGGAGCGCGCCAGATCGAGCACGGCCGCCAGCTCGCGCGTGGTCTCGATGCGTTGCCACAGCGCGTCGCTCGGGCGCGCACCCCAGCGGGCCCAGATGCGCGCGTGCGCGAACTCGAGGCTGCCGGCGTCGATCATGCGACGGTTTCCACGCCCGCGGGGCGGGTCAGATCGGCCGCCAGCACCTGGACCGAGCGCTGCAGCGCGCTCACGGCGAGGGCGTCGGGTGCGGCCGGGTCGGGCAGGGCACGCGCCTCGGCGGCGATCGCAGCCAGTTCGGTGGCCAGCGAGCGCTCGATGCGCTCGTGCAGCCGGGCCAGCCGCACACGGCGGCGCTCGGCCAGCTCGCGCGCAGCGGTGCGCGCGAGTTCGGCGATGCGCTGCGCCTCCTCACGCGCGGCCGCCACGGCAGCGCGCGCCTCCTGCTCGGCGCGGAGCACGCGCGCCATGGCGGCATCGACCTCGACGGCGGCTGGCGCGCCGCGGCTGTGATCGTCCACGCGCCTTTCCTTTCGGGTCCGGGCGCTTCGGCACGGGCACCTGCCCGGCCGCTGGCCCCGGGGTTTCAAGCGTGACGCCACAGTCAGCGTCGAACGTTGACGGCCGTCAAGGTGTCATGCGCGCCGACGCGCCCAATTCGAGCCAGCGAAGTTCTCAGGTCCGCTCGGCCTGCGGTACCTCCGAAGCGGCCTGCCACAACCAAGGAGCGGGTACATGCTGGAGACCTATTACGACCTGATGCGCCGTCAGGGCATCACGCGCCGAAGCTTTGCCAAGTTCTGCAGCCTCACCGCGGCCTCGCTGGGCCTGGGTGAAGCCGGCGCGCAACAGATCGCCACCGCGATGCAGACCAAGCCGCGCACGCCGGTGATCTGGCTGCACGGGCTCGAATGCACCTGTTGCTCGGAGAGCTTCATCCGCAGCTCGCACCCGCTGGCCAAGGACGTCGTGCTGTCGATGGTCTCGCTCGACTACAGCGACACGCTGATGGCCGCGGCCGGCCACCAGGCCGAGGCGGCGCTCGAAGAGACGATCAAGAAGTACAAGGGCAACTACATCCTCGCCTGCGAAGGCAACCCGCCGCTCGCCGACGACGGCATCTACTGCATCCCCGGCGGCAAGCCCTTCGTCGAGAAGCTTCGTCACGCCGCGAAGGACTGCAAGGCGATCATCTCCTGGGGCTCGTGCGCCTCCTGGGGCTGCGTGCAGGCCGCCAAGCCGAACCCGACGCGCGCCACCCCGATCCACAAGGTGATCACCGACAAGCCGATCATCAAGGTGCCGGGCTGCCCGCCGATCGCCGAGGTGATGACCGGCGTGCTGACCTACATGCTGACCTTCGAGCGCCTGCCCGACCTGGACGCGCAGGGCCGGCCGAAGATGTTCTACAGCCAGCGCGTGCACGACAAGTGCTACCGGCGCCCGCACTTCGACGCGGGCCAGTTCGTCGAGCACTTCGACGACGCCGGCGCGCGCCAGGGCTTCTGCCTCTACAAGGTGGGCTGCAAGGGGCCGACCACCTACAACGCGTGCTCGGCCACGCGCTGGAACGAGGGCTTGAGCTTCCCGATCCAGTCGGGTCACGGCTGCATCGGCTGCTCGGAAGACGACTTCTGGGACAAGGGCGGGTTCTACAACCACCTGACCTCGATCCAGGTGCCGGGCTTCGGCGGTGCCGAGGGCACGGCCGACAAGATCGGCGTGTCCGCACTCGTCGGCGCGGGTGCGGCGCTCGCGGCCCACGCTGCCGTGAGTGCGATCAGGCAGGCGCGCAGCAAGACTGCGAACGACAAGGTCTCGACGACGGAGAAATGAACCATGGCAACGCTGCAAACCCAAGGCTTCACGCTGGACAACAGCGGCAAGCGCATCGTCGTCGACCCGATCACCCGCATCGAGGGGCACCTTCGGATCGAGGTCAACGTCGATGACAAGAACGTGATCCGCAACGCCGTGTCCACGGGCACGATGTGGCGCGGCCTCGAGATCATCCTCAAGGGGCGCGACCCGCGCGACGCCTGGGCGTTCACCGAACGCATCTGCGGCGTGTGCACCGGCGTGCATGCGCTAGCCTCGGTGCGCGCAGTGGAGGATGCGCTGTCCATCAAGATCCCGAAGAACGCCAACATCATCCGCAACCTGATGCATGCCACGCTGTATGCACAGGACCACCTGGTGCACTTCTACCACCTGCATGCGCTGGACTGGGTCGACGTGGTCTCGGCCCTGAAGGCCGACCCGAAGAAGACGGCCGAGCTCGCGCAGAGCATCTCGCCCTGGCCGAACAGCTCGTTCGGCTATTTCCGCGAAGTGCAGAACCGGCTCAAGAAGTTCGTCGAGAGCGGGCAACTCGGCATCTTCGCCAACGGCTACTGGGGCAGCCCGGCCTACAAGCTGCCGCCCGAGGCCAACCTGATGGCGGTGGCGCATTACCTCGAGGCGCTCGACTTCCAGAAGGAGATCGTCAAGATCCAGACCATCTTCGGCGGCAAGAACCCGCACCCGAACTGGCTGGTGGGCGGCGTGCCCTGTGCCTTGAACGTCAACGACACCGGTGCGGTCGGTGCGGTCAACATGTTCTACCTGAACATGGTGGGCGACATCGTCAACCGCACGATCGAGTTCATCGACCAGGTCTACATCCCCGACCTGCTGGCGATCGCCTCCTTCTACAAGGACTGGGCCAAGTGGGGCGGCGGCCTGTCGGGCCAGAACGTGATGGCCTACGGCGAGTTCCCCGACATCGCCAACGACTACAGCAACAAGAGCCTGCTGATGCCCTCGGGCGTGATCCTCGGCGGCGACCTGAAGAACGTGATGGATGTCGACCTGAAGGCGGCCGACCAGGTGCAGGAATGGGTCACCCACAGCTGGTACAAGCAGGGCGACGAGACCAAGGGGCTGCACCCCTTCGACGGTGAGACGAACCCGAACTTCGACATCGGCAAGGCCAAGGGCACCCGCACGGCGATCGAGAACGTCGACGAGTCCGCGAAATACTCCTGGGTCAAGTCGCCGCGCTGGAAGGGCCATGCGGTCGAGGTCGGGCCGCTGGCACGCTACGTCGTGGCCTATGCGCGCGGCAACGAGGAGATCAAGGCCCAGGTCGACGGCGTGCTCAAGGCGCTGGACGTGCCGATCACGGCGCTGTTCTCCACGCTCGGGCGCACCGCCGCACGCGGTCTGGAGGCCCAGTGGGCGGCGCGCAAGATGAAGGTCTTCTATGACCAGCTGATCGCCAACATGAAGGCCGGCGACATGGCGGTGGCCAACATCGAGAAGTGGGAGCCCGCGAGTTGGCCGGCCGAGTGCAAGGGCGTCGCCCCGAGCGAAGCACCGCGCGGCGCGCTGGCGCACTGGGTCAAGATCAAGAACCAGCGCATCGAGAACTACCAGTGCGTGGTGCCCACCACCTGGAACGCCGGGCCGCGCGACGCCAAGGGCCAGATCGGTGCCTACGAGGCCGCGCTGATGAACACGCCGATGGTCAACCCCGAGCAGCCGCTGGAGATCCTGCGCACGATCCACTCGTTCGACCCCTGCCTGGCCTGTGCCACGCACGTGATGTCGCCCGAGGGGCGCGAACTGGCGGCGGTGACGGTGAGATAGGAGACAGCCATGAAGGTCGAACGCTGGACCGGCCGGGTGCTCGAGGGCCCGCTCGAGGACGTGTACGTCTACCCTGCGCCGGTGCGCCTGTGGCACTGGGTCACGATGTTGTGCATCTTCACGCTCGCGGTCACGGGCTACTTCATCGGCGCCCCGCCGCCGGCCATCGGCGGCGAGGCGGTGAACAGCTTCCTGTTCGGCTGGATCCGCACCATCCACTTCTCGGCCGCGATGATCCTGATCGTGTTCTTCCTGGTGCGCATCTACTGGGCCCTCATCGGACCGAGCCATGCGCGCGCGATCTTCCTGCCGCCGCTGTGGAGCGGGGCGTTCTGGCGCGGCATCGTCGGCGATCTAAAAGACTATGCCTTCATCGGCGACGGCCAGACGCGCTGGGTCGGCCACAACCCGCTGGCGCTGATGGCGATGTTCTTCATGTTCGTGCTCGGTCTGGTGTTCATCATCGTCACCGGCCTGGGCCTGTACGCGCAGGGCTACGGCTGGGGCAGCGGCTGGATGAACGCCTTCGGCTGGGTCACGGTGCTGTTCGGCACGCCGCAGGCGGTGCGCACGGCGCACCACCTCGCCATGTGGTACATGCTGCTGTTCGTGCTGGTGCACATGTACATGGCCTCGCGCCAGGACATCATGAGCCGCGGCACGATCATCAGCTCGATGTTCAACGGCATCCGGATGTGGAAGGACGAGCCGCGCGGTTGAGGCGACTCAAGCCGATGATCGACCGATCGAAGCCACGGACACCGTGGCTTCGTGGTTCCAGGCCTCGAGTTCGGCGCGCACATGCTCGCGCATCTGTTCGCGCACGTTGTTCACCGCGTTGAAGAACTCGGCCATCATCAGGACCCAGCAGTACATGCCACGGCGCGTGAGGCGGATCGCGTCGGCGTCGCGGCGCGTGACGCCCAGCAGGCGCATCGCGGTGAGTTCGGGTGCCAGTCGCAGCGCGAAGGCGCGGCCCCAGCGGCGGCGCATGTCATCGTGGCGCAATTCGCCGCCAAACAGGCGCATCAGCATGTCGTAGCGAAGCCGCTCGCGCCGGCTCAGCGCGCGGCGCTGGGTGATACCGCTGCGGCCGCTCTCGATGCGCCGGCAGTAGTGGGCCAGCGAGAAGGTGGTCGAACTCATCGCGCCGCCGACGTAACTGAAGGCGCCGCTGCCCACGCCGACGTAGTCGTCCTGGTCGATGATGTACTCGTCGAACATGCCCGCGACCCGCGAGAAGCACCAGGCCGACGCGGCGCGGTAGCTCGGCAGCAGGCGATCGAGGATGCGTTCGTACATCGGGTGGCGCAAGCGCTCGTCGGCCAGGCCCATGCTGCGGGCCATCGCGTGGCGCGCGCTGCGCGCGACCATCAATGGGTAGAACGAGACCTGATCGACGCCGAGCGCGAGCAGGCGCTGTAGATCGTCGTCGAGCATCGCCATCGTCTGCCCGGGCAGGTTGAAGATCATGTCGACGTTCAGGGTCGGGAAGATGCCCTGGGCAGCGACCAGGCGCTGGCCGATCTGTGCGCCACTGCCGTACTTGTCGTGTCGCTCCATCCGCCCGAGCAGGCTGTCGTCGAAACTCTGCACGCCCACCGACAGCCGCGTCACGCCGGCGGCGCGGTAGCGCTGGAGCACCTCGGGCTGGAGATGATTGGGGTTGGTCTCGATCGAGATCGCACGCACCGGCGAGACGGCACGCACCGCGTCGAGCAGGCCGATCAGCAGGTCCGGGTCGATGGTGGGCGTACCGCCGCCGACGTAGACGTCGGCAAATCGAAAACCCGCGTCGTGGTACAGGCCGATCTCACGCCGCAGCGCGTCGAAGTAGCGCTGCGTCTTGGCCGGGTTGACGCGCACGCGGTGGAACGAGCAGAAGGGGCACAGCGTCTCGCAGAACGGCACGTGCACGTACAACTGGCAGGGCACCGGCGGCGCGGACGGCATCGCCGTGAACGCGTCGTCGTCCTCTGCAAAGCGCATCGCCTGCGCGTACTCGTGACGCAGCACGGCGAGCATGGGACGCTCGAACCACAACATGGCCTGAGTCTGGGCGCGTTGCGTCGCGCCGCCGAGACGCGCACGCGCCGGCCTTGATGCGCATCAAGGACACCTTGCGTGTTCGGCAAGAACCTGCGCACCTGTCGCGTGACCTGAGCCGACCGAGGAGGATGCCATGCTCGCCACGACTGCATTCCGCTCACTCGCCCGCGTGCTGGCGCTGGCCATCCTGTTGAGTACCGGCCTGGGTGCCGCGGCGGCCGCGCCGCCGAAGAAATCTGCCGCGGAACCGCAGATCCTGCGCACGACCGCCCCCGCACCGTCGGCGCAGGCGCTGCAAGCCGTGGCGGCCGAGTCGGCGGCCTGCTTCAAGTGCCACGAGCCGATCAAGGCCTTCCGCGAGGACGGCCGGCACAAGGCCGTGGGCTGCTCGTCGTGCCACGGCAACCTGGCCGCGCACAACGCCAACGAGAAGACGCGGCCGACGACGACGACGGACCCGTCAGCCTGCGGCACCTGCCACAAGAACCAGTTCGACACGCTCTACACGATGAACTGGGACAAGACCGCGCGCAAGGAGAAGACGCAGGCCGCCGGGCCGTCGCCGACGCCGGCGTTCGACAAGCTGATGATGCCGCATGGCTTCACGCGCGAGCACAACGAACCACGCTCGCATGCCTTCGCGCTGTACGACCAGGTGGTGGTCGACCGTGCCTTCGGCGGGCGTTTCAAGAACAAGGAAGGCTGGCAGTTCCTCGCCAAGGCCGGCGGCAACGTCAAGATCTGGAACCTGCTCGAGGACCAGTACCCCGGCCAGGACCACAAGGCCTTCAAGCCAGGCACGGCCGCGGCTGCAAACCCGGTGTGCATGTCGTGCAAGAGCGCAGACCACATCCTCGACTGGGCCTTCATGGGAGACCCGGTGCCGCAGGCCAAGTGGAGCCGCACTTCCAAGGTGGTGGACTTCGTCAAGGACGTGAACCACTCGCTCAACTGCATCTTCTGCCACGACCCGCACAGCGCCGGTCCGCGCGTGATCCGCGATGCGCTGCTGCAGGCCGTCTCGCGGCCCGAGAAGGACACGGTGTGGCACGCCGACCGCAAGGGCGCCAAGATCGACATCAAGGACCTCGGCACGCGCGGCTACACGCGCAAGGTGGGCCTGCTGTCGCGCCCGGACTCCAAGCTGATGTGCGCGCAGTGCCACGTCGAATACAACTGCAATCCGGGCACCGATCTCGACGGCAAGCCGGTGACGATGGCCGATGGCCGCACCAACCATTTCCCGTTCAAGAAGGTGGCCGACCTGGGCAAGCACTACACCGACCTGAAGTTCCGCGACTTCCGGCACGGCATCACCGGCGCGATGCTGTGGAAGGGCCAGCACCCGGACGCCGAGAACTTCTACGGCTCGGTGCACCAGAAGGCCGGTGTCGAGTGCGCCGACTGCCACATGCCTAAGATGAAGGACGCCAAGACCGGCAAGGTCTTCACCTCGCACTGGCAGACGAGCCCGAAGCACTACCTCAAGCAGACCTGCCTGACGTGCCACGAGGACTGGACCGAGCAGCAGGCGACCTACGTGATCGACTCGTTGAAGAACCGCTTCGCCGGCAAGGTGCGCAAGGCCGAGTTCTGGTTGACGCGCATGGTCGACAAGTTCGAGGAGGCGAAGAACCTCGGCGTCGACGATGGCGTGCTCAACCAGGTGCGCGACAAGCACTACGAGGCGCACATCAACTGGGAATGGTGGACGGCGTCCAACGGCGCGCACTTCCACAACCCCGACGAAGCGACCGAGTCGCTCAACAAGTCGATGGTGATCTCGCAGGAGGGCATCAAGCTGCTCGACGACGCGATGGCCGCCCGGCGCGGCGCCGCGCGCACCGCGTCGGCGGCGCCGGCGGCATCGGCTCCGCGCTGAGCCAGGGAGGCCGGCGCGGGCACGTTTCAATGTCAACACACCCTGGCAGTGCGGGCACGTTCGACACAGCCGCCTTGCGGCCGGCAGTGATCGGCGCGCTGCTGCTGCTGGCCGCGTTCGTCGTGGCTGCGGGGTTCGCGATGCGCCTGCCCGCACCGTCGTCCTCGATGGGGCTCGATGCGCCGTCGACGTCGGCACATCCGGGCAGCGCGCCGCTCACGCGCGAACATCTCGTGCGCCAGACCGAGCGCGATGCGCGCGATGGTCGTGCCTGGGCTCTGCTCGCCTATGCCGACCTCGAGGCGGGGCGTTACGTCGAGGCGGCGGTGTCCTTCGAGCGCGCGATCGCCGTCAATCGGCGTGTGGCCGGCGATCCTGCCGTGTGGTGCGATTACGCCGACGCATTGGGCATGGCGCAGGGCGGCTCGCTCGCCGGCCGCCCGACCGAGCATGTGATGCACGCGCTGGCGCTGCGACCCGATCACCCGAAGGCGCTCGAGATGGCGGGCAGTGCGGCCTACGAGCGGCGCGACTTCGTCATCGCGTCGCAGTACTGGCGCCGCCTGCAGGCGCAACTCGTCGAGGACTCGCAGGCCCATCGCGAACTTAGCGCAGCCATCGCCCGCGCTGACCGTCTGGCGGCCACATCGTTGTCACCCGCGCGTTGAGTGCAAGACTCGCGGTTGCGTCAGCCGCGCGGGGTCGGCCCGGCCTGTGCAATGACTTCAGGCATCACTTGCAGTGCTTATCCCATGTCTTTGTTTTTGCAGGCATTTTTGTTGAGGATTGCCACAAAAATCAGCGCTAAGTTCTTGATTTGATTGAATTTTTTTCAGGAGCGGTTGACGCGTCGCCACCCCGCGGTTAAAGTGGGAATAAGTGCAGATTTGTGGGGCGGGCGCGTGTCTGAGGTGATTTTCGAAGGGGGACCGATCTTGCTGCTCGACGGCAAGGGGCGGGTCACGATCCCAAGCCGCCACCGCGAGGCCCTCAGGTCGCTGTGCGAGGACAAGCTCACCATCACCAAGAGCCCCAAGCGCTGCCTGACCATTTTCCCGCGTCCGACGTGGGAGGCCTTCCGCGCCACCTTGCTGGCCCTGCCGATGTCGTACGACGACTGGCGCCGCGTCTTCCTGTCCAGCGCCTCGCCGGTCGAGATCGACAGCGCCTCTCGCGTGCTGGTGCCGCCCGAATTGCGCGAGTGGGCGTCGATCGAGCGCGACGTGTTCCTGCTCGGCATGGGTTCGCGCTTCGAGCTGTGGGACAAGGCGCGCTACGAAGCGCACGAGGCCGGTGTGCTCGCGGCGGGCCTGCCCGACGTGCTGCGCGACATGGTGTTGTGAGAGCCTGTGAAGACATGAATCGCACCCGCGTGGGGCCCCGGAAAGGGCCCAATCTAGGCGCAAGGCACAGCCGGGGTTGGGCCCCGGCGAAGTCTTGCAACGACGAGTGGGCCCTTTCCGGGGCCCCACCCGAAGGGCCGGGGCGCCATAAGGCGCTGCGCGGCGTTGCAGTGCTTGCGCGGGCGGCCAGCCCGCGCCGCGCACTGCGCCTGGCTCAGCGCCCTATGGCACCCCGGCGCGGGTGCGATTCATGTCTTCACAGGCTCTAAGGTGGACGAGGCGAACCCATGGCAGCACCGCACCGTACTCCTGCACGAAGCGATCGACGCGCTGGTGACGACGCCCGACGGGGTCTACGTGGACGGCACCTTCGGGCGCGGCGGGCATGCGCGCCTGCTCCTGTCGCGGCTCTCGCCGCGAGGACGATTGATCGCATTCGACCGCGACCCGGAGGCGGTGGCATCGGCAAGTGCTGGCGCCACGCGGGTTTCGGACCCGCGTTTTTCCATCCATCACGCCAATTTCACGCAGATGCGCGAGGTGCTGGCGTCGCTGGGCATCGCGCAGGTGCAGGGGCTGCTGCTCGACCTGGGCGTGAGCTCGCCGCAGATCGACAACCCGGTGCGCGGCTTTTCCTTTCGCTTCGATGCGCCGCTGGACATGCGCATGGATCCCACGCGCGGCGAGAGTGCCGCGGACTTCCTGGCCCGCGCCGATGAGCGGCAACTGACCGAGGTGATCAAGGACTATGGCGAAGAACGGTTTGCTCGACAAATTGCAAAGGCGCTTGTGGCTCGGCAATTTGTCGAGCAAACCGTTC
>Ga0209797_10000824_pt1 | contig 15501 bp, 14 predicted proteins | sample DOMMetBare3Fresh_2_FD_187472 | JGI IMG/M metagenome (GOLD analysis project Ga0209797, IMG submission 187472) | Wetland sediment microbial communities from St. Louis River estuary, USA, under dissolved organic matter induced mercury methylation -... | ecosystem: Environmental > Aquatic >... | reverse complement strand
CGCGCCGACCAGGATCTCGTGCTCGCCGGTGTGCTGCTGCACGATATCGGCAAGCTCGACGCCTACCGTTGGCAGGGGGCCTTCGGGGTCACCGACGACGGAGCGCTGCTCGGCCACGTCACGCTGGGCATGCTCATGCTCGACCGGCGCGTCGGGGAGGAGGATCCCCCGCCGTGCACCGACCAGGAGCTCACCATCCTCCTACACCTCATTGCCTCTCATCACGGCAGGCAGGAATTCGGGGCTGCGGTCCCGCCCATGACACTCGAAGCCGAGGTGCTCCACTTCGCCGACAACGCGAGCGCCAAGACCGCGAGCATGGCAGACGCGCTGGACGACCCGGACAACTTCACGGGGGAGGCGCTCGTCAGCGCGAAGTCGCTGTGGCAGCTCGACCGGCGGCGCGCGTATCGGGGCAGCAGTGATTGGGGATTGGGTGCTGGGGGGTAGAAAAACGGAACGGCCGCCTAGTCGTGGCTAGACGGCCGTCCCACGCATGGACTACCCGAGGTCGTGGCATTGCTGCCGCCGTTCTTCTCCCACCTGCCACCCGTTGGCTGATACGCCGCTCGGTAGGGCAAGGTGAGGCCTCGGCTTCGATCCCCAGGCCGGATGGCCATCCCACCTGGTTCGTCCATTCGAGCGCTGCGAGTCAGATCGGGTCGCGGACCGACCGTTCGCACTGCACTCCGAGGCGCAAGATCGGAGTGGATGAAGCGCGCGACTGGCTTCATCTGTTCGAGCCGGGGTGATCACCGGGATCAACGAGAGCCTGAGCCCTTGGTTGCGTCGGCCCTCTCCCCCGATATCCCGCTCGAACCCGCCTAGTCGGCCGCCACTGTGACTCGGGGTCTCAGCACGTGTCCAGCCAAGCGCGTGAGCCTAAGATAGGCACTTGCGATAAACTCGCAAGTGCCTGATTTTATTCGGGTTACGCTGCTGTTATCTGGGATGGATGTGGATTCCTAACCCTCATCAGCCGCTCACCCTACCCGCTCCGTCCACACGATGTGGAGATGTGAATCCACACTGCATGCCGAGGCTCGACGATTCAGGACTCGAGCCCGACTTCCACGTATCGATAGGTTGGCTCTGGTTCGGACGAGGCGAAGAGGCAGCCGGCCGAGCTGGCGGCAAACCAGCCGGCCACCAGCGGACGGGGAACATCCAGCTCCTGGATGATGGGCCCCAGCCAGCGTCGCAGATGCCTGAGCTCGGGTGCGCGGCGGCCCAGGAGGGCCAGGAGCGCGCCGGCGCCGGCGGTCGCACGGAGGAAGTGCGCGAGGGCGTGGGCGCGCTGGGTGAATTCCACCGCCTTGACGCCCGGCTCGTCGAACAGTACCGCCCCCTCGAACACGTCCATTGGCGGGGCATCGAGCCGCGGACCGAGATAGACGAAGCGCCGGCCGTCGGAGCCCTTCCGCTCGATCACGGCCGCGGCCGTCTCGCTGGTGAGCCGCGCGGCGTGGAGCAGGTCGTCGTCGAGCAGTATGCCGACGGCGCCCGTCCACTCCAGCGCCGCGAGCGCAGTCTCCACCGGACAGCCGAGGGCGTCGTCGAAGGCCAGCAGGCGAGGCGCCTCACCCGCCCGGAGCACGAAGTGCGATAGCCCCTCGGCCCGGTCGGCGAAGGTGCGGACGACGAGTGATTGCGGAGTGGTCATGGGGATCAATCTAAGGACACCGGCCCAGCGGCGTCAGAGCCGGCTCCAATGGCCCCGCCGAGGGCCGCGGGCTACCTTTCAGTGAGGCACCCAAGCTGCCGGAGACTGCATGCAGGTGGAGTGGACGACGTACAGTTCGCCGGTCGGCGCGCTGACAGTGGTCGAGTGCGAGGCCGGACCGCTGGTCGTAGAGTTCCCGCACCGCGCCGCGTCGGTGAAGTGGGCGGTGCGCCTGCGTTCGGCGGTGCCCGAGCTGCACATCGCCCAGGGTCAGTGTCGTGCGACCACGACCTGGCTCGACGAGTACTTCGCCGGGTCAGCGCATCCGTTCCCGTTCCCCGATCACCTGAAGCGCTGGTTCGATCTCTCACCGGCCCAGATCGCTGTCTTCAAGACGCTCCGGAAGATCCCGCTCGGCGAGACCCGCTCCTACGAAGACGTCGCCCGCGCCACTCGCCTACACCCGCGCCAGATCGGCTGGCTCGTCGCCGCCAATCACCTGGCGATACTGATCCCCTGCCATCGCGTCGTCGGAAAGGACGGCACCTTGGTCGGTTACGGCGGTGGTCTCGCCAAGAAGCGCTGGCTGCTCGATCATGAGTTGCGGGCGGCCGGGGTGGTGCTGCGGTAGGGTCCGCCTGTATTGACAAATCCCAACCCGCGCATGACCTTAGACCATGCTCCGCGAAGTCCATCCCTTGCATTATTGAGTCATCGCCGGCCGGCCGGACCTTGGGCCCGGGCGGCTTTTTCTTTGGGGCGTTTTCACCCGGCCACGAAGGCCGGGGGTTTCCCCGGAGCCCTCGGGCTCCCTTTTCAAGAGGTTGCAACAATGGCGAAGGGCACGGTCAAGTGGTTCAATGACGCAAAGGGGTTCGGCTTCATCGCGCAGGACGGCGGCAAGGACGTCTTCGTTCACCACACCGCCATCATCGCCGAAGGGTTCCGCTCCCTCTCCGAGGGAGACACCGTGGAGTTCGAGGTCGTCGAGGGCCCGAAGGGCCTCCAGGCCTCCAACGTCCGCAAGGTCTGACGCCCCACCGCTCCGCGCCCTTCCCGTTCCGACGCAGAGCCAGTCTCACCCGACCCCCTGCCGCTCCGGCCGGGGGTCGCGGGTTTCCCGCCGTCGAGGGCTAGCCACGCCATGATCTCACCTGTTCGCGCGCTGCCGCTACTTCTACTCGTGGCTCTGGTCCTCGCCAGCCACCCCGCCTATGCCTTCCCCGCTCCCGGCGATTCCATGCCTCTCGAGTTCCACGGCTTCCGTGCGGGGGCGCGGCTCGACGAAGTGCGGGCGCTGGTGCGCAGTCTGGATGGTGGCCGGCTCCGGTGCGAGCGCGCCAAGAAGGACCCCCGCCTCACCGAGTGCCGCGCGGTACTCGACGACCCGGAGCTCGGCGGCCCCGTCAATCTCTGGGTTTCCGCGATCGACAGCGTGGCTGGGGTCATCACGCTGTCCAGCCGCGTCGCGGCCGACCAGCTCGACCGATGGCGGCAGACCATCGAGCGCCGCTACGGGCGCGTGGACGCCCAGGTACAGGGGCCTCAGTGGATGATGCAGTGGGTGCGCCGCGGGCGGATGCTGCGGCTGACGTGGCGCATCGAGCGCGGCGAGAAGGTGGCCTCCGTGAGCCTGGTGGACGGGCGCGTGCTGGACGCGTGGGGCGGGGGCAAGAAGCGGTGGTAGAGCGCATCCCGCTTGAATGGCCTTGAACGTGTCGTCACCCTGGACGAAGTGAAGGGGCCATGCGTCGGGGCATGGCCCCTTCGCTGCGCTCAGGGTGACTCGAGCTCACCGGCGCTCAGCATTACCCCGCGAGCCGCACCAGAAAGCTCCCGTCCGATTCCTCCAGCACATAGTCCCGTACCACCGCCCCCTGTTCCCGAAGCACGCGCAGCAGAGAGCGTACGCGGGTCCGCACCGGTGCGCCCCCACCGCTCCGGCCCCGGCCGGTAATCAGCCGGATCACGGCGCCGGGTCGGGCCCGCGCCTGCACCCGGAGAAACCGCTCCGCATTAGCCGTCGCCTCGACCACCGTCTGTCCGTGCAGATCGAGCATGGCCTGCGCGGGACGGTCCGTCCAATCGAGCATCAACCCTCCTGATCACCGTGAGTACGTAATTTGCACCCCCAGCCTCCGCGACGGTCCGAGCAGATCGGCGGAGCGGGTGGGCGAGGCTCCTCCGCTATTCGGTCAAGCTGGCACAACATCTTCACAATCAGTCACTTACGGCATGATCTCCCCGACCGCCAGGAGCGGGCCTTGGCACTGCCAGACCGGATAAGGCTATTTGCACCCCGCACCGGCGGGCTGCTGCTCGCGGCCGCGCTATCGGGCGCCTGCGAGCGCTCGGCTGCCGACGTGGTGTCGATCGGAATCGCGGGCTCGTTCAGCGATCCAATCGGGCTGCCGATGAAGCAGGCCGCCGAGCTCGCCGCAGAGGAGATCAACGCCGCGGGCGGCATCAACGGGAAGCGCCTCGAGCTGATCATGCGGGACGACTACAGCGATCCCGACTCCGCGGTCTTCGTCGCGAGCGATCTCTACGACTCCCCGGTCTCCGCCGTCGTCGGGCACCTCTTCTCCGGGATGACGCTCTCCGCTGCGCCGGTCTACAACGGCGGCAAGGACCCGGTCGTGGCGATCAGCCCGTCCTCCTCCTCTCCCGATGTGTCGGGGGCGGGTGACTACACGTTCCGCATCTGCCCCAGCGACCTAGCCCACGGTGCCGTGCTGGCGCATTGGGTCCGCGACCGGCTGCACTTCACCCGTGGAGCCGTGCTCTATCTGAACGATGAGTACGGTCGCGGCATCCGCCAGACGTTCGTCGCCGAGTACAGCCGCCTGGGCGGCGACCTTCAGGCGGTCGATCCCTACCTCGGGGAGCGTCCCGACGTCGGCCCATACCTCGACCGACTGGCGCGGGGCGAGCGTCCCGAGTTCATCGTCGTAGCCGGCAATCGTAGCGAGGCCGAGGAGGTGCTCCGCCAGGCCCGGAAGCGCGGGCTCACCATGCCGGTGCTCGGCGGAGACGGCCTGGAGGGGATCCAGGAGGCCGGCGAGCTGGCCGAGGGTGTCTTCCTCTCGTCGCCGTACTTTCCCTCGATTCCCAGCACGCCCAATCACCGGTTCGTCGAGGCATTTCGCCGCAAGTACCCGTCGGCCGGAATGCCGAATCAGCCGGCGGCCGCCACCTACGACGCCGTCTACCTGCTGCGCGACGTGATCGCGCGGGTCGGCACGAGCCGAGCGGCAATACGCCGTGACCTGGCCGGCGTCGGCTCGGTGGCGCCGCCGTTCGAAGGGGTGACCGGCACCGTCGCGTTCGACGGCCGCGGCGACGTCCCCAATCAGAGCGTCTACATCGGGCGGGTGCATCGCGGGACGATCGAAGTCGTCGAGGGCGCCGAAGCCGTGGCGGGGACCCGGTGAGCATGCTGCGGAGCCTTCGCCAGCGTGTGATTGCGGGGATGGGTCTGCTCATCGCACTCGTCTTCGGCATCGCGCTGCTCGGCGTGAACTCCATCCGCGCGCTGGACCGGTCGGTGAATCAGGAGCTGTCGCTGCTGCTCGAGAGCACCGACCTCGGCAACGGGCTGGTCTCGTCATTGGCGTCCGAGATCCGTTCGGCCGAGCAGTACCTCGTTCGCTCCGACCAACGCCTCCGCGGGTCCACGATCGAGGAAGGCGACTCCGCCTACGCTTATCAGCGCCGCTACCGCACGCTCGGCTCGCTCACCACCGCCGACCGCTACATCGTCAACAAGATCGCCGCCAACCAGGCGCAAATCGAAGTCGCCTACGGTCTGGCGCACGCGCTGACCGAGCTCGGTCGGATCGACGATGCCCGTCGAATGGCGGACCGCGCGCGCGCGCCCTCCGACACCCTGCTGAGTGACGTGCGCGCGCTCGGCCTGGCGCAGACCACCCGCTCCGCGGCGCGGGCCACGGAGCTCCGTCGCCAGGCTGCCGACCGCCGCAACGTGCTCTGGGGACTCTTTCTCGCCTCACTTACGATCGGCGCGCTCACCTCGTTGTGGACGGTGCGCTCGGTGGACCGCCCCCTCAGTCAACTGATCGGCGCGGCCGAGCGGTTCGGCGGTGGCGATCTGCGTCCAATCGCGCTGGGCGGCGCCATGCCGACCGAGATCGCGCGTCTGGCGCATGCGATGGACGACATGGGCGGCCACCTGCGCGGGGTCGTGGTGTCGGTGGTCAGCGAGGCCAGCCAGATTGGCGACAGCGCAAGCGAGTTCTCCGCCATGAGCGAGGAGCTCGCGGCCAGCAGCGGCGAGATCTCGACCGCTATGCTCAAGATGGCGGCGAGCGCCGAGCAGCAGGTACGTGGGATGGAGAAGGCCGACGCCCTGCTCGTGAGCCTCCGGGAGATCGCCGAGGCCAACGCCCAGGCCTCCGCCCGGGTGGGAGAGCTCGGCGACCGGATCCAGGCGCTCGCCGCCCAGCACCGGTCCGACGTCGCGGCCGCGGGGCAGTCCCTGCTCGACGTGCGCGAGGTGGTGCGCGCCTCCGCGGAGCAGGTCCAGCAGCTGGCCCGCTTCTCCGAGCCGATCACCGCGTTCATCGATCTGATCAAGCAGATCTCGTCGCAAACCAACCTGCTCGCGCTCAACGCGGCCATCGAGGCTGCCCGTGCCGGAGAGCACGGCCGCGGGTTCGCGGTCGTGGCGGAGGAGGTCCGCCGCCTGGCTGACTCGAGCGCCAGCGCAGCCGAGGACGTGGCCAAAACGGTCCGCTTCATCCGGAACCAGGTGCAGCAGGTCGTCGGAACGATGGAGGTCGGGTCAGTGAAGGTGCAGGGCATCGAGGGTGTGGCAGAGGCCGCGGCGCGTGCGCTGGAGGAGATCTCCCGCGCAGTGGAGGAAGTACACGACGCGGCGCAGGCAGTGGCGCGCGAGGTGGCGGCGAATCAGGCGATCGTCGAGCAGCTGGAGCAGCGGACCCGCGAGGTGAGCCAGACGGCCGGGGAACACGCGTCGGCAAGTGAGGAAGTGACCGCCGCCGCCGAGGAGCAGACCGCCAGCACCGAGCAGATGGCCGCCGCGGCAGGCCATCTCCTGCAGGGGGCGAGGCGGCTGACGACCTTGATGCAGGACTTCAAGACCTGAGGCGGCGGGGGTGGTCCTACCGCCGCCGCCCCTTTGCCGCCTTCTTGACCTTCTTGACCGCTTTCACCGGCTTCACCGATCTGAGCGTCTTGGCCTTGGCGCGCGCCTTGGCCTTCAGCGCCCGCTCCCGATCAGCGGCCTTGTCCGCCCGCCGCTGCTCGGCGGCGTGCACCTCGGCCAGTAGCCGGTCGCCCTCGTCCTGGCCCAGCAAGCCGCGGCGAGTCGCGTAACGCACCAACTCCTCGGCGTCCTGGACATGAAACTCGGCCAACCGCGCGCCAGCTCGAATCACGTTGCCCAAGGCGTCTGCCACCGGGCTTCGCAATACCGTGGCGATCCCTGGGAGAGTCTCCAGCAACGTCGAGATCTGTGAACCGCCGAGTTCTGACACCACGATTCCTCCTCCGTCAGCGGGGCCACGGCGTCGAGGGGACGCCTGGACCATCTGGCCGAATTGTCGCACGAGAGGCCTCTCCGCGCTAGTAGTATGTATCCATACTAATTAACATATTTGTGACCACACGAGTGCGCCCCACCTGGATCCAGGCGGGGCGCCATTGTCAACGTCAATAACAGAAGTGGCTTACATCACTTGACGATCAGCCGGCCACGCATGTCATAGGCTCGATGAGGGAGACAATAGAATGGGTACGTCCCGGTCGGCATCTGGGGCACCACCATGCGGTACTCCTTGCCTATCGCCGTCAGGAGAGGACTACTGAGATCGCCGGACCGATCCGGCATGGCCGCGTTGATGGCCCCGCGGACCCCCGGCGAAAGCCCGGCACCCTCGAACACAACACTGTGCGGGGCGCCGCTCGCGACTCGAAAGACGATCACGTCGTTGGGCCGCCCCGTCACCACCGACGGCTCGAAACGATAGTCGCCCTTCCCGGGTTCGCCGATCAGCCGGACCACGTGCGCTTCCTGCGCGGCAGCGGCCACCGCGAGCCGCGCCGACAGCGCGATCCCCATGCCGAGCAGGTAAATCCAGCGTCGCATGCGTGAGCCCCCTTCCACATCGGAATCGGAAGCGCCCGTACCTTTGCGCCCCCGAATGGCTTCCGGTAAATTGAGACACAAGGCGGGGTAGCGACTTCCGTGCCACCATATCCCGCCGGAAGGGCCGACTGTGGGACGTCGGGGCATCAAGGAATATCGCGCGCCGGAAGCGCTGATTCTGATCGCCGCGGATCGGGACCAGAAACCGCTGGTGTGTCCCTCCTGCAATTCAAGCCAGGTGGAGCGCACCCCTGAGCGATCCTCCGCCGAGGACGCCCAGGGCGGCAAGGTCACTCTCCACTGCACCGCTTGCGGCCGAACGGCGGCCTACATCCCACGCACGCTCAACCGCTCCGCTCTTCCCGAAGCCCCCCGCCACACCTAGCGCGCGCCCTACTGCGGTTGCGTGAAGATCCTGCCCCACCGCACCGCGGTGACAAACGGCAGCGACTTCCAGCTGTTCTGGTCGTAGCTGAAGTAGACCACCAGCGGCCGGCCCCGCACGTTCGAACGCGGGAGGAATCCCCAGTAACGGCCGTCGTAGGAACTGTCCCGGTTGTCGCCCATCATGAAGAACGAGTCGGCCGGAACCACGATCGGACCCCAGTCCTGCAGGTCGGGTTGGTAACTGGCCGTGTCCCGCAGCGCCAGATGCGGCATCTGCCACTCGCGCATCTTGGCGCGCTGGATCGGATCCTCGGAGCGGCGGGCATCCCCATGCACCACATATGGCTCGTCCACCCGCTGGCCGTTCCGGAAGAGCTGCCCAGCCTCCATCGACAATGTGTCGCCGGGCATGCCGATGAGCCGCTTGACAACCTTGAGCCCCTCCTCCTCGACCGAGTCGAAGACGAGGATGTCGTCGCGTTGGGGCTCCCGGACAGCGGGGAGCCGGGCGTGAATGAGCGGAACCTCGGCGCCATAGAGCGCCTTGTTGACGAACAGGAAATCCCCGATCAGCAGGGTGTTCTCCATACTGCCTGACGGGATCCTGAAGGCCTCGACCAGGAAAGTCCGCAGGAAGAACCAGACCACGAGCGCCACGACGATCGACTTGGCCCAATCCCAGACCCAAATGATGGCCGAGCGTGAGCGATCGGCCGGGCCACCGCGCGTCCCGGAGGGGCGCGACGAGCCGGCGGAGGTGGAGGAGCTGGAAGGGCTACGCGCGGTCATGCCCGGTCCCTGAAAGAGAGCAACTCGAAGTATAACGGGGTACGCGGCTCAAACCGCCTCGCGGAGGGCGGCCAGGACTTTGGCCGGGTGATCGGCGGCGCTGGCCACCCTGGCCCAGTGCCGGCGCACCCGGCCATCGGGGCCGATCCACACCGTCGAGCGGATCACTCCCACTACCTTCCTGCCATACATCGTCTTCTCGCCGTACGCACCATAAGCTCGCATCACCATCCGGTCCGGGTCCGACAGCAATGTAAAGGGCAGGCTGTACTTGGACGCGAACCGCGCGTGGGACGCGGCATCGTCGGCAGAGACGCCCAGGACCACGGCGCCGAGAGCACGCAGGTCCTCCCATGCGTCGCGGAACCCGCACGCCTCCTTGGTACAACCAGGCGTATCGTCCTGCGGGTAGAAGTACAAGATGACGTGGCGCCCCGCCAAGTCGTTGAGCGAGATCGTTCGTCCTCCGGCGTCGGTCAGTGTGAACGCGGGAGCCTTGTCACCGGGCTCGAGCATCGGGTCTCCTGAAGGTACGGGTCAATGAACCGGCAGCTCTTCGACCGCGGCCTGCGGGGGAGGCCGTTCCCGCCCCTGCGAGATCGCTGGAGCCATCCGTGTGCGGCCGGGCGACACGTGGCGATCTATCCTGTGGTGGGCATCGGGCAGTGCGGGAGTGCACCCCAAGACCGCGACCATCCTAGCGGAGATCAGAGGGAAGTTGGAAATGCTCCAGGACGGCTTCGATCACCGCCGGCGACTTCGGGCGGCGGCGAAGAGTGGCCTGTTCCGAATTAGCCTCGGGCGGCGGACGGTCAGCTACCCTGCGACCGCGCTGCCGCGCTGTCTTCCCGGCCACCTGGCTTCGCGCGTTCCACGATCCTCGGCATCACGGGGGCGCCCTCGGCCAACCGCTCCTGGCCGCCCACGACCACCTGCTCGGCCGACGCCACGCCCGTGCGCGCTTCGACGAACCCCGGCGTCCGCACGCCCAGGTCCACCTGGCGGCGGGTCGCCTTGCCCTGATCGACCACCCAGACGAACGTCGAGCCCTGCAACGGGATGACGGCGTCCTCCGGGATGACCACGGCGCCGGGACGGACGGCAGTCGCCAGGCGGACCTCGATGAACATCCCGGACTGCAGCTCCCGCCGAGGGTTCGGCACGATCGCCTTCACGGTGATCGTCCGTCCGGGAAGCTGCACCACGGGATCCACGAAGTCCACGCGTCCCGTAAACTCCTTGCCGGGAAGCGCGGCCACCCGGAACGTCACCTGCTGCCCCACCTTGAGTTGATCGGCGTAGCGCTCCGGCACCTGGAATACGGCACGCTGCGGCGACACGGTCTGCAGCGACAGGAGACGCGTGTCGGTCGTCACGTAGTCGCCGAGGCTGACGAACCGCTGGCCGATGACACCCGCGAAGGGGGCGCGGACGACGGTCCGGTCGAGCCTGACCGTGAGCAGGTCCAGTTGCGCCTCGCTGCTGCGGGCGGTGGCCTCGGTGCGCTCCAGTTCTGATTGGGAGGAGGCCTTCTGCGCCAGCAGGTCCTTGGTGCGCGCGAGCGATTGCCGGGCGAGATCGCGGTCGGCTTCCGCCCGGGCCACCTGCGCCTTGAGCTCGGCGTCGTCCACCTTGAAGAGCGGGGTGCCGCGCGCCACGAACGCGCCCTCGCGGAACAGGATCTCGGCGATCCGCCCCTCGATGTCCGGGCGGAGTTCGATCGACTGCATGGCCTCGATCTGACCGGTGGCGAGGATCGCGTCCACGACAGTGTCAGTGCGGGCGACCGCCACCTCGACCGGCATCGCCGGCGGCCCGCCGGCGCCGCCCTGGTCGCCTCCGGGCGTGCCGGCGGATTCCGCCTTGTTGCACGCGCCGAGCGCTACCGCGATGAGCAGTGCCCTGGAAACTCCATGCATCGGTCTCACGGCACATCCCTGTTCGTGAAGAGTCGGTGGCCCAGAATCGCCTCGAGGCCGGCGAGCGCCAGTCGCGCGGCGTAGCGGGCCTGCACCAGATCGGCCTCGGACTGGGTGAGGCGGATCTGCGCGTCGAGCACGTCGAGGATCGTGGTGGAGCCCGCGCGGTAGCGTGACTCCTGTACCCGGTAGTTCTCCCGCGCCACCAGGACGCCGGTGCCCGAGAGCGCGGTCGTCGCCCGGGCGGTCACGTAGGCCTCGAACGCCTGGGTGACGTCGGGTCGGGCCGCGCGCTCGAGGTCCTCCCGAATGGCACGCGCGACATCCCGATTGACCCTCGCCTGCGACACGGCCAACTCGCGCCGGCCGTCGTCCCAGATCGGGAGCGACACGCTCAGGGAGAGCGCGGAGACGGTGCGCGCGCTGGGGAAGAAGCTGTCGTCGAACCGCAGGTGCGTGCCGACTAGCGCCACCTGCGGCAGGTACTGCCCGCGCTGGCCCCGGAGGAACGCGGACGCCGCGCGCTCGGTGGCGCGCGCCGCCCGGTACTGCGGCCCCTGCGTGACGGCAAGCTGCACCGCCTCGTCCACCCCGATCGGCAGCTCGGGCGCCTCGGTCGTGTCCACCGGCTCGGCGTCCACCGGGCCCGCCTCGCCGACCCGGCGTCCGAGCTGCAGCCGGGCCACCCGAAGCGCGGCGTCCCGACGGAGCTGGTCCGTCCGCGCCTGGGTCAGCTCGAGGACCAGCTGGAGCGAATCGCTCTGCACCGCGGCACCGGAGACCACCCGCGCCCGCGCGATCCCCAACCCCTCCTCCGCGCGCCGGGTGCGGTCGGCCGCCACGCGGGCGAGTTCCTGGCTTTGCAGCACCGCGTAGTAGTCGGACTCGGTCAGCAGCGCCGTGCGGAACCGCTGCTCCAGCTCGGTGGCCTGGGCGCTTTCGAGTTCGGCGCGTGTGCGCCCGAGATCGCTGAACTTCCGTGCGCTGAACAGGTCGTAGCGCGCCTGCACGCTCGCATTGACGGCCTCGGCCTGGCTCCGCCCGGTGCCGATGTTGAAGAACTCGACCGAGTACTTGGTGGCGTCGAGCGAGGCGGTGAGCGACGGCAGCACGAAGACCGCCAGCGCCGCCCGCCGCCCCCACTCGGCGTTGTCCACCTGACCGAGGGCACGCACGTAGTCGGGGTCGAGCCGGGTGGCCCGGGCAATCGCCTGGTCGAGCGTGACGCGCGGGGGCGCGGCGACCTGGAGGGCGAGGAGGACGCCGAGGATCACTCGGCCTCCGCCGCCGCGAGCGTGCCGTGCGGCCGGTGGGCCCGGCCGCGCACCCGGCCGCGCCATCCGTCGAAGATCACGTAAACGGCCGGCACCACGAACAGCGTGAGCAGCGTGGAAAAGAGCACGCCGCCGACGATGGCATAGCCGAGTGGCCGGCGGCTGATCGATCCGGCACCGAGCCCGAAGGCGATCGGCATGGCTCCCATGATCGTGGCCACGGACGTCATCAGGATCGGCCGAAGCCGGATGCGGCCGGACTCGAGCGCCGCGTCCACCGTGTCCAGGCCGCGCTCCTTGAGCTGGTTGATGTACTCCACCAGCAGGATCGAGTTCTTGGTGACCAGGCCGATCAGCAGGATCATGCCGATCTGGCTGTACAGGTTCAGCGTGGCCCCCGCGAGCTTGAGCGTGACCAGCGCGCCGGTCACCGCGAGCGGCACCGCGAGGAGCACGGTAAATGGGTGGACCAGCGACTCGAACTGGCTCGCCAGCACCATGAACACCACGAGCAGGGCGAGCAGGAACGCGAAGTAGAGCGAGGAGCCGCTCTCGTCGAGCTCGCGCGATTCGCCGGCGAGCGCCGTGCTGCTCCCCTTCGGGAGCACCTCTTTGGCGATCCGATTCAGTGAGTCGATCGCCTCGCCGAGGGTGAAGCCCGGCGCCAGGCCGGCGGTGAGGGTGGAGGCACGCACCCGATTGAAGTGGTTGAGCTCGCGGGGACCCACCCCTTCCTTGACGGTCGCCAGCGCCTCGAGCTTGATCAGCTCGCCCGCGCGGCCGCGTATGTAGAGCCCCGTCATGTCGCTCGGGGTGGCGCGCGCGCGCGGGTCGAGCTGGACGATCACGTCGTACTGCTTGTTGTTCCGGGTGAACGTGCTCGTCCGGTTGCCCCCCAGGAGCACCTGGAGCGTCGTGGCCACGTCGCCCACCGGCACCCCCAGGTCCTCCGCGCGATCCCGGTCGAAGTTTACGGTCAACTCCGGCTTGTTCACCCGGAGATCGCTGTCCACGTTGAGCAGCCCCTGCACCTGGCGCGCCCGGGCGAGCAGGGTGTCGTTGCCCTTCACGAGCAGGTCGAAATCGGGGTTCTGGATGACGAAGTTGACGGGGCTGCCCCAGCCGAAGGCCGGGGGATTGTTGGCGAACGCGAACACGCCGGGGATCGCGAAGTAAGCGCCTTGGACCTCCCCGATGATCTCCTGGATCGAGCGGGTTCGCTGCTCGAACGGCACCAGGTTGGTGAAGATGATGCCGCGGCTCACCCCGTCGCCGATGTTGACGACGCTGAAGTAGCTTTCCACGTCCTTGGTCCGGCTGAGCACCGCCTCGGCCTGGCGCTGGTAGCCGTCGGTGTAGGCCAGCGACGAGCCCTCGGGTGCGATGATGATCGAGAAGAACCAGCCTTTGTCGTCCGGCGGCACGAACTCCCGCTTGAGCGACCGGAACACCGCCACCGCGCCGAGCGTGACGAGCAGCGCGAGCCCCACGATCGCGTAGCGGTGGCGCACCGCCGCCCGTAGGGCCCGCGCGTATCCCGAGGCCAGCGCGTTGAAGCCGTTCTCGAGCGCCTTGTACAGGGCGCCGTGGCGCGGCGGCACGCGCAGGATCCTGGCGCAGAGCATCGGCGTGAGCGTGAGGGCCACGAACCCCGAAATCACCACCGAGCCGGCGACCGCGATGCCGAACTCGTTGAACAGCCGGCCGGTCGAGCCCTTGAGGAAGGCGAGGGGGGTGAACACCGCCACCAGCGAGATCGTGGTGGCGATGACCGCGAAGCCGATCTCGTGCGTGCCGTTGGTGGCCGCCTGCTCGGGACTCTCGCCCAGCTCCTCCTGATGCCGGTAAGCGTTCTCCAGCACGATGATCGCGTCATCCACCACGATGCCGATGGCCAGGGTGAGCGCGAGCAGGGTGAAGTTGTTGATCGAGAAGCCGAGGAAGTACATGATCGCGAACGTCGCGACGATGGACGTCGGGATCGCGAGGCCCGGGATGATCGTGGCCCGGAGGTTCCGGAGGAAGATGAAGATGATGATCACCACCAGCGCCGCGGCGATGAAGAGCGTATCCTCGGCCTCGCGGATCGAGCGCGACACGAAGATCGACTGATCGAACGCCACATCGAGCTTGACGCCCGGCGGGAGCGACTCCTGGATGTGCGAGAGCTCGTGCCGGATGGCCTCGGCCACCTGGATGATGTTCGCCTTCGACTGCCGGACCACGCCGATGGCCACCGCCGACGTGCCCTTGAACCGGAGAGCGCTCCGCTCGTCCTCCGCGCCCAGCTCCACCCGGCCGAGGTCCTTGAGCTTGACCAGGACACCGTTGGCGTTGGAGACGACCAGCTCGGAGAACTGGTCGGGCGTCTTGAGCTCGCCCAGCGAGCGCACGGTGAACTCCCGCCGGTCGGACTCGATGCGGCCGGCGGGCACCTCGACGTTGCGGCTCCGGATGGCTTGCTGCACATCCTGGACGGTGAGGCCGCGCGCCGACAGCTCCGAGGCGGAGAGCCACACCCGCATGGAAAACCGGCGCTCACCGAAGATCCGCGCCTGGCCCACGCCCGGCAGCGTCTGCAGGCGGCTCTTCACCAGCCGGTCGCCGATGTCGGAAAGCTGGAGCAAGTCGTAGTTCGCGCCCGAAAGCGACAGCCAGAAGAACGGCTGGGCATCGGCCTCCTGCTTGGCCACGACCGGCTCGCGCACATCTTCGGGGAGGCGCCCGCGCACCCGGGCAACCTTGTCACGGACGTCCTGGGCGGCGGCCTCGACGCCTCGCTCCAGGTTGAACTCCAGGGTGATGTTGCTGAACCCTTCGGCGCTCGAGCTCGAAAGCGTGCGCAGCCCTTCGACCGTGCTGAGCTCCTCCTCCAGGATGTCCGTGACCGCCGACTCGACCACCTGGGGATTGGCGCCGGGCAGCTCGGTGCTGACCGAGACGATGGGCGGATCGACGTCGGGGAACTCGCGTACGGCCAAGCGGGTGTACCCGATGGCCCCGAACAGGACCAGGGCTAGACTCACCATGCTGGCGAGCACCGGCCGGCGGATTGAGAGATCAGAAAGCTTCATGGAATGCCGCCTGCTAGGAGTAGCAAATCATACGCCGAACCGGGGGCCGGGACGTACGCGGTAGCATCGTCGCCGTACGAAACGCTCGCGCAGGAGATTCACCGCCCGCTATTACATTACTCCTCTTCCTCGATCCCTTTGGCTCATGGCCCTGAAGCTCTCCTCGCGCCAGCAGGCACAGCTCGCCTACCTCCAGACCCTGCCTCCCAGGTTGGGGCGCATCCATGCGGTCATCGAGGAGATGGCGGGGCTCCGGGCCGACGAG
>Ga0209797_10000823_pt1 | contig 15503 bp, 11 predicted proteins | sample DOMMetBare3Fresh_2_FD_187472 | JGI IMG/M metagenome (GOLD analysis project Ga0209797, IMG submission 187472) | Wetland sediment microbial communities from St. Louis River estuary, USA, under dissolved organic matter induced mercury methylation -... | ecosystem: Environmental > Aquatic >... | reverse complement strand
GACGCTCTTGTAAAAGCTCAAGCCGCCGGTTGGGAGGCGTTTAGGAACAAAGACGCAAAATATTTTGAGACAAACCTCACCTCTGCGTTTGCGTTCGTAACCCCCATGGGTGGATACATTGGTACAAAGGCCGAGGCGGTCAAAACCTGGACCGAGACGATGAAGTGCGAGGGCATTACAAAGACTGCCGTAAGCGACGGTTTTTCGAACGCGATCTCGCCGACGGTTGAAATACTGACGGCCAAAGGCACGTCCGACGGCACCTGCGATGGTCAAAATAATGGTGATCTGTGGCAGACCGCCGTCTACGTAAAAGAAGGCGATGCCTGGAAACTGGCATTTATGTTCGAAACGATGCCGATGCCCGGAATGTAAACCAGCCCGTTCTATTCGTAATTACAGCCGCGATCTACATTTTAGGTCGCGGCTTTTTTCTCGCAAAAAAAAGCCAAATCCTGCCTATGTAATAACCGATTAGGGTGTATAGTAGTGGTGTTTCCCAAGTAGTAAATTAGAACGACATTTGAAATGCACCATCGTCTTTTTTCAAAAAGCCCATGGTCGTCTTATTAGAAATTGATGAACTCAATAGGAGAAACATTATGAAACGAATAGGTTTGATCACATTTACGCTTACCGCGGCCGCTCTATTTGCCGCCTGCGGAGCACCCGCCGGTAACGCTCCGGCGGCAAACAACTCAAAAACCGCACCCGCGAATGCCGCCGCCAAACCCGCAGCGGCCGCTCCGACGAAAGAAGCACTTATGACGCTTGAGAAAGGCGGCTGGGAGGCCTGGAAGAATCGTGATACCAAGTGGTCCGAGGAAAATTACTCGGCCAAGGGCGTCGGGTTTTCATCCACAGGCCGCCAAGACAAGGCCGCTATGATCAAGGCGATGGCGGATGCGAAGTGCGACATCAAGAGCTACTCGCTGTCGGATGACAATATGCGTATGATCGGCCCCGACGTCGCGGTCCTGACGTTCAAGGGAACACAAGACGGAACGTGCGACGGCAAGAAGGTACCGGCAGCCGTCTGGGCATCGAGCGTTTACATTCGCGAAGGCGACAAATGGAAAGCTCTGATCTACATGGAAAATCCGGTTGTCGATCCCAACGCCAAACCCGGCCCACCCGCACCTCCTGCCACCGCGGCTAAGAAAGAAGAAGCTAAACCCGCCGACGCCAAGCCTGACGCTCTAACCGACGCACTAATGGCGGTCGAGAAGGCCGGCTGGGATGCCTGGGTCGCACGCGACGCAAAAGGGATAGAGTCGATAATGGGCAAGGACTTTATGTACGTCTCGGGCAAGGGCCCCTTGGATCGTGCAGCCGCCATCAAGAACTGGGCCGATCCTAAGTGCGAGGGCCTCGCGTATACGTTCCACGATCCGGCGTCCATCTCGCTCTCGGCGGATGTCGCACTCGTCACCTACCACGCCGCCACCAAAGGCAAATGCGACGGCGTCGCCATGCCCGCGGGCTTCTGGGTCGCGTCCTTCAGCCAAAAAGAAGGCGGTGCCTGGAAGAATGCGTTTTACACGGACATCCCGGGATAAATGCGGTATCAACGAGTCTAACCAAAAAGGCCGGGGCAACACGCTCCGGCTTTTTCATGCTAACGTTCGTGGAACAAATGTTAAGGCGACTCGGTCATAACAGCTTGTTCGGCGTTGCCACGTTAATCCGTCGTCGACGCAATTAAGTAAAGGCATTTCCACACTAAGAACAACGTCGCGATTTTAGCGGCTTCGCCAATGCCTTTTGTAAGAGATGCATCGAAAGCCCCTTGTTGATTGGTTTCCCATTTCAGTCTGAGTCGTTTTAGTTCTGAAATCTCTATCTCATGGCCTTCAACGTGAGCGATGTCATTTCGCATTTTGTTTAGAGCCGTAATTGGGGATACATAGTATTCGGGTATTGCTCCTAACGCCCGAGCCAAATCAAGTTTGAATTCAAAGGTCAAGCGACGATTCGTGCGAAGCCGCTCGGGATGTTTCAAGTTTCGATCAATGATTGTGTCTAGGATACGCTCAATTATTAGGTGACCTTTGAGAATAGGAAAGACTTCATTGTCGTCAAAAATTAGCAGCTGGACAGTTCTCTCGTCGAGGTCGTCAAAGGATGCTGTTTCATAATCGAACTTCATAGGTCATATCGAAAACGCAGAACTACTTATTAACACCGGCACTGTCGTTCAATTTATTTAATGGTCACTCCCAAATCGTCTCTATGAAATCTATAGATTCAATTCTCGGAGCGCTAAGGCGCCCGTTGGTCGTAACTGCCACACTCCATGTAACCTCGAATATGGTTTTGCCCTTTTTTACCAGAACCTTTTCTTTCGAATCCGTTAATGTCGTATGTGAAGCGTCATAATCAGGTTGACGCAAAGTTATGGATTCATTCTCTTGTGTCGCAAATGAGCTAAGACGCAAAGGGGGATACGCAGAAAAATATTGAGTCGACGCAGGAGTTGGATAGACGATTGCATTGGTGTCCTTTCCAGGCCAAAAACTTACAGGCTCTACAGGCTCTAAAGGAGCAAACTTATAATTCGAAGTAGCTATATCTCTATAAGTTTCAGCGTCAACACTAATTCGATTTACCCAAAACACCCGCTGGCGTTGTTTCTTTATAAAAAGGGATTGACCTATTCTCCAAGCCCCGTTTTCTCTATACCCAATAGTTCCATGCGTCTCAGATAATTCGCGTTGAAAGTTTTCTCGGATTTTATTTCTAATATTCTCTTTGTAATAGAGTGTGTCGTTCCGTTCAACCTCAAAAAAGTAGGGTAGTGCCTTTTCTTGAATTGTTGACACAAACTCTTCGCTGATCTCCGCGACAAGAGTATTAATTAAACCTTTCAAGTCCTCTATTGATTGCAAGACACGAACATTCTTTGATTGATTAGTGCGAGCCTTGACCGCTTCTTTTAAATCACCGTCCTTCGATACTAAAGCAACACGGCAGACTCTAGGCGTTGCAGGAGAAGCGGATACTAACTGCAAAAATACTTCCGAGACTATCGCATCACGAAAACCTTTCTCTTTTTCACCTCTTGAAAATGGCGGACGCCGGTAAGCAGCGTTAAGCATCATTTGAGACCAGTCTACATCTGATGAATTTACAGGGAGGATTTGAAGTCCAATGTCCTGAATTTGCCTCTCAATAGCATCTTGAACCCTCTGTTCAATTATTTGCTCGGTAATGTTTAGGTTATGACCTAATAATTTCTCAAGCTTTGCTATTGAAGGCAATAACTCAAATGCCCGGCTTAGCATTTGATACTGCCTTTCGTGCCGGACTACTTCTGGTAGGTACCAAGTAATTGTGAGGTCAGGGTGGCTAGAATTGGCTCGTATTAATTCCACGACTTCTTGTACAAGAAGGTTAGATTCGGAGGTATTCCAAAGTACATTTGTGTCGAATACAATTTTTAGCTCCGGTGGCTTAGTCTTCGTTTTAACTTTCGATCCACTCATAGTTACACTCGCGTCATTCAGAGATAGTCGTGCACCGACTTACTATCACCCGCACCGATCATAGTACGGCAAATCGCGGCGTGTTATCAACAACACCCTTTCACTAATGGAATTGATCTATTTTCAGGTCTTTGCCGTCCGTCGAGACCGAGATCATTCCGTTTTGTCCTGTCGTAAAAACCTCTGTTCCGGCGGCTTGCCAGCGCTCGACGACTTCGACGTGCGGGTGGCCGAAGGGCGATGAGCGGCCGACGGATATGACGGCGTATTTGGCCCCGGTTGCGTCGATAAATTGCTGCATAGACGAAGTCCGGCTGCCGTGATGCGCAACTTTTACGACATCGGCAGCGAGCGTGCCTCCGTTTGTTACCAACGCAGTTTCCGCAGTTCGCTCGATGTCACCGGTTAGCAAGAACACTCGCGTGCCGTAAACGATACGCAATACCACCGAATGATCGTTGTCCGAGAGGGCGTTCGGGTCGTCCGATGCGATGGGATAGAGCACTTCGACTCGTACGCCGCCATATTCAAAATGGTCGCCCCGCGCCAATAATTCGGTGTGTATGCCTCGACGTTGTAACACATCGGCGAGCTCTGCAAAATCAGGATCGTCCATCGGCGTTCGCCCAAATGCGGCCGAGCCGATGCTGAAATTCTTAGCCACATCAGTCAGCCCCTGGATATGATCGGCGTCAGCGTGTGTCGCCAGAATATGATCGATCCGCGAATAACCGCGATTCCACAAAAACTCGGACACGACCGCCTCGCCGATTCCGCGAACGTCCGGCTCAAAAGTCTCATTAACGTCGTCGTCGGCCTTGAACTTAATTCGTCCGCCGCCATCAACCAGCAGCGTTTGCCCATCGGGAAACGTCACCAACGCCGCGTCCCCTTGGCCGACATCCAGAAAATCTACATGCAGACGCCCGTCCGCACGCGGCACACTGAACGGATGAAATACGATCACGCAAATCAGCATTGCCAGAGCAACCGAGCAGCCGACAACAAATCTGGAACGAACGAGCCGATCGGGCCATTTGATTTCGAATGGCTTCCAACGGTTTGCGGCAAGCACGAGAAACAAAACCGGAACAAAATACGCAATATAGATCGCCCGTCCGTCAGCCGAGTATGCAGGAAGTCGAAAACTGGCCAGGCCATTGTCCGAAAACAGCCTCGGGACCGACAACATTAGCCAATTAAGGCCATCGGCGAACATAAAGAGTGGATCGGCTAGCAAACCACTGATATGACCGGCCAGAACACCCGCAACCGCCGCGAAACTCTCGAGAGCGATAAAGAACCCAACCCAAAGATTCAACAAAATTGATGCCACTGAAACGCGGTGAAAGTAAACGACTGTGAGCGGCAGCATCCATACCTGAACGATCAAAGATACGATCACGCCCTCGAAAACAAAGCGCGCCGCATTTTGAATGACACCGATCGCGCGATTAGGCCAATACGGAGCTTTGAATAGTTTGGCGGTCCAGATCTGTTGCTTCGATTCGACTTTCCAGGCGTCCTCGCGCCAATAGAGAGTTTCGCAAAATCGTCTTAACCAATTGGGAACGTTTGGCGGAAATGGCGCCTGCGCAGTCGGCGCCCATCTGCCGATTTTGCGAAGGGTTTCGATCAGCGGATAGGTCATCGCAACGATCGCCGCGACACTTACAAATGTGAGCTGAAATGACGGATTAAATAGATCCGACGGTCGCCAAACGAGTATCATCAGCCCGCAAACGCCAAGCGAATTCAGAAGGCTCCCTTGTCGATAAATGACGAACGAGAACGAGATGATCGTGAACATTATCGCCGCTCGCACCACCGGAACGTCCGCTCCGACGGCTAACGTGTAGGCCCACAGGGCGATCGTTGTGACGCCGAACTGTGTCCACCGATTACGCGTCAGATGCCTTAGAAATAAGAGCAAAAGCCCGCCTATGAATGTGACGTGGAGGCCGGAAATAACCAGAATATGGAACGTTCCGCCATCGCGAAAGAGATCTGCAGTATCCTTATCGAGAAAGTACTTATCGCCTAAAAGCGAAGCGATCATAATGCCCGCTGACGTTGGGCTTAGATTATTTCTAAAATCCTCGATGAGCGCCGCACGCCGGTCGTAAACCCACGCAAGCGGAAGGAACACGCTCTCATCGGCTACGCGCTCGACAAGCAGCCGGCTCTTGATCGATCCGGTCGCATCGACCTGAAGCCGGTCAAGTATCTCCTTTTTCGAAATGACGCCGGGGTTTAGAAACGCCTCTTCACGTACCAGCTTGCAGGCTATCCGTAACCTCGATCCGTACTTTAACTCTGGAAACTCACTTATCTGAACCGTTGCCTCAATCCCGTCGTCAGATTCGGGTAAGAACAATCGGATGCTGCCCGAGACGTCTCGCGAAGTACCTTGGTAAACGAGTTTTTCGGTGCGGAGAGTCAAAAACAAACCGTCGATCGATGGTTCCGGACGGCCCAGCAAGACCCCTTCGACCTCGACAGAATCGCCGGATCTGACGGTTTCATTGTCGTACAGGACCCGAATTCTATCTGGCGAGATGCTTAACTTTTCAACTTCAAACGACACTGCACCGGCGGAGGCGAATGCGATCAGTATCAGAAACGTGGCGAGGTTTTGCCTGCGAAGGACAATAGCCGAGATCGCAAAGATCGCGCAGTTGAGAATAGTGAGGCGCAGATCAATGTTTATCAGGCTTGCGAAAAGAATACCGCAGGCAAACGATACGGATAGCCATAAGATAGGGCTGCGATTGAAATCGGGAGATGTGGGAAGTGCGGGCATAGGAGCCGGTCATTCGGTTTTCAAAAACTCACGTAATTCCAGAAACCGCTTTTCGCTGATGCCGCGGATCTGCATAAGGTTTTCGGGACGGCGGAAGGGGCCATTCTGTTCGCGAAACTCAACGATCGCCTCCGCAGTCTTGCGGCCAATATGGGGCAGTTTTTCGAATTCGTCGGCCGTGGCGGTGTTGATGTTGATCGGACCGGCGGTAAAAGGCATTTTTGTCGATGCCGTATCGTAAACCACCCGCGACGTACACGCTGTCAAAACGGTCAACAAAATAAATAGCAAAACAAATTTCCGCCATTTCAAATGAGACCGTGCCACAGGCACATTGGAAATTAGCCCGATGCGAAGCGTCGGGATACGACGGCCAGAACCGGTCTCGCTCCGCAGGTGCGACGTATCATTTCCACAAATATTGCGCATCATACTCGACCCCGGCCGCATTCAGCATCTCAACGTATTCTTCCTGAGCTGACTTCACGTTATGATGCTCCATTTGATTTGCGATGTATCGCTTGACTCCGGGGATTTGTGATGGACTAACGGTAATGGCTCCATAACCGCCTTGCCATGCAAACATCCGAAGCCCCATGTCGCTATGTACCCATTTTGAAGCCGCCACCTTGATATCTTTTACCACATCCGCGATGCAATGTGTCGCTCGAAACCCCGTGAGAATGTGTACGTGGTCGTTCGTGCCGCCAATCGCTTCGGGGATACAGCCGGCAGTTTTCAGACAGCCGCCGAGAAATGCGTGTAGGGGCTTTCGCCATTCTTCGTGGATCGTCGGGCGGTCGTCTTTCGTATGAAAAACGAGATGAACATGCAGGCTGAGATGCGTTTGGGCCATATATACGTCACAGCTGCGGCGTGTGATCTATCTTCTTCCATTTGTCCCGACGCTACCGCATCGGGCTAATATACATTGTGCCGGTGGCACTAAGAAAACACCGTCGAAAAATCTAGACGTCATCGCCAAGTGCACCTTCCTCAATATCCTGCAGGTCCTCGTACGCTTTCGAGAGGATCGCACGGGCGCGGGTCGAGCCGTCCATTTCGCCGATGTAGCCTTCGCGGACCATGGCGTCGAGGATGGCGGCGGCGCGGCCGTAGCCAATTCGCAGATGCCGTTGGAGCAGAGAGGTCGAGGCACGCTTTGCTTGAACGACGCATTTGAGCGCGTCGTTAAAGAGCGGATCGCGGCGGCCGGGCAGATCGCCGCTGTCGTCGAGCTCTTCGTCCGTTTTGGTTATGGTCGTGTCGTATTCGGGACGGCCCTGTGATTTGACGAAATCCACCACTGCCTTGATCTCTTTTTCGTTTACAAAGGCGCCGTGCACGCGTGTCACATTCGAATGACCGGGCGGCAAAAAGAGCATATCGCCGCTTCCCAAAAGGCTCTCGGCCCCGTTGCCGTCGATGATCGTTCGAGAATCAACCTTGCTCGAAACCCTAAAACTGATCCGGGCCGGAAAATTTGCTTTGATAAGGCCGGTAATGACGTCGACCGACGGCCGCTGAGTCGCAAGCACGAGATGTATGCCGACGGCGCGAGCCATCTGCGCAAGCCGTGTGATCGCGTCCTCGGTCTCCTTGCCGCTCACCATCATCAGATCGGCCAATTCGTCGATAATGATGATGATGTACGGCAGGATGCGATGAGCTTCGCCCTGATCGTCCCATTGTTCGAGAGCGTTGCGGCGTTTGGCCTCGATGTTGTAACCGTCGATGTTCCGCACACCATAACCGGCGAGGTCCTTGTACCGGCGTTCCATCTCGGTTACGGCCCAGCGTAGCGAGACAGCGGCGCGCTTCGGGTCGGTTATGATCGGCGTCGCGAGATGCGGAATGTCAGCGTACAGGCCGAGCTCGAGCCGCTTCGGATCAACCATAATGAATTTTACTTCGTCGGGCCGCGCTTTGTAGAGGATCGACATCACGAGCGTATTGACGCCGACCGATTTGCCGGCGCCGGTCGCACCTGCGATCAGCAAATGCGGCATTTTCGCCAGATCGGTGACGTATTTTGCGCCGTCGATCGTCTTGCCGAGCCCGAGAGTGAGCAGTGAGGCCGACTCGGTGAATTTTGGCGACTCGATAACTTCGCGTAAGAATATGATCTCGCGTTTCTGATTTGGCACCTCGATGCCGACATACGCTTTGCCCGGAATGCGGTCGATACGGATCGACGGCGCCTTTAGCGCGAGGCAGAGATCGTCGACCAGACCGGTAACACGCGAGTATTTGACGCCCGCATCCGGCTTGAATTCGAACGTCGTGACGACCGGCCCCGGAGCGATATGAACGACCTTACCCGGCACGTTAAACTCAGCTGTCTTTCGAGCAAGCAGCGTTGCGACCTCGCGCAATTCCGATTCTTTGTGCGTAAGCGGTTTTGGAATTTCTGTCAGTAAAGTCGATTCCGGCAGCCTGTAGTTGTCGTAGTTCTGAGCCGCGACGGGTTTTGTATTCTCGACGATGACTTCGTCGTCGCTGATCGATGGTTCGCCGTCCGTAAAGTCAGCACGGCCACGCGGTGCGATCGGAATGTTCTCGATCTCCGGATCGATGACCTTCTTGGTTTTATACGTATCGTCGCGAGCGTCGATCGTCGGTATTGATTCGACCGGCTCGTCATCAAACAGTGGCGTCGAGCGTCCAACCGCTGCCGCGGCCGCTCTCTGCTCGATATCACCAACCGCGATCGTCGGCGGCAGAGCATCTTGCGGATGTTCGCGTTTGCCACGACGCTTTTCGGCGCGCATCTGTGCGGCCGAGATCTCGCCCGACCGGGCCTCTCGGCGTTTCGCGCGCCATTCGTCGATCCGGATACGCAGATTATCGCCCGCAACGTCAAAATGACTCAGAAACCCAGCGAGCGTAAAATTTGTAATTAGCAGTATCGAGCTGATAAATACAGCGAACAACAAAATGCCCGCACCGATCGCGCCGATAAAATGTGACGTGCCCTGAGCGGCAGCCTCACCGACGATCGCGCCGTATCCGCCAAACAGTGCCGTCAGGCCCGACAGCGAAACCGTGAAAAAGATAAATCCCGCGACCCGTGACGCACGCGGAACTAGATTCTCCGACTGAAATACGCGCCAGGCGATCAGCGCAATAAGCAAGGGGATCAAATAAGCTGTCCAGCCGAACGCGCTGATGAAAACGGCCGCAATGTTAGCGCCGACAAAGCCCACCCAATTCCTTGTACCGGGCGAGCCTACGCCGGTCGAAATCAGCGAGCGGTCGTCAGGGCTGCTCGTGATCAGACATAAGAACACAAGCACCGCGACCGCCGCCAGTATGACCGCGACAACATCGTTCCAATGCGAATGCGCCGCCGCCTTGCCGCTCTTTTTCTTGAGCAAGGTCGTACCGTCCGCGAGACAAAAATTAATGTCGTCGTCCTTATAGACTTCGCTGCATGTCGGGCAAATCTTCACAGTAAATAACTAATAGTTAATAGTGAACAGTTACTAGTCTTTCCGAGATGTTTTGACTGTGGCGATCAGCATCTTGATCAGTTCGACACAATCGTCGGTAAGACTTCGAAATAACTTCTCATTAATATAATCCGTATCCTTAAGTATCGATAGCCAATATTCCGTCTCGTTGGCCTCCTTTAGTGCAATGGACATTTTGTTGCGAAAATCCGCTCTTGATATACCGTATTCTGCCTCTCGGATCAATGCTCCTATCGCTGTGCCCGATCTCAATATCTGTTTGCTGAGAACATACTCTTTGTGTTCACCGACAAGGAATTGGCTAAGCCTGACGACACGAACCCCAAAAGCATAGCTCTTGGTCCGCAAAATTGATTCCTTTTTTATCGGTGCTCCTTCCACTATTCACTGTTCACTTTTCACTGTTCACTTTCTTAAACAGCAGAAACTCTTTAATAAAATCGTCAATATCACCGTCCAAGACCATCTCGACGTCCGCGCGTTCAAACTTGGTCCGCGTGTCCTTGACCAGCTTGTACGGGTGCAAAACGTAATTCCGGATCTGCGAACCAAAAGCGATGTCCTGTTTTGTGGACTCGAGTTCGGCGGCACCCTGGCGGCGTTTTTCGAGTTCTACCTCATACAATTTCGATCGCAGGACCTGCATCGCGACGGCTCGATTCTGGATCTGCGAACGCTGATTCTGACATGTTACAACAATATTGGTCGGAATATGTGTGATTCTTACCGCCGAATCCGTTACATTTACGTGCTGCCCGCCCGCTCCCGACGACCGATATGTGTCGATACGCAGGTCTTTATCCTCGATATTTACCTCGATATTTTCGTCGATCTCTGGTGAGACAAACAGCGACGCAAAGCTCGTTTCACGGCTGCCGCCCGAGTTGAATGGCGAGATGCGCACGAGCCGATGCACGCCCGCCTCAGCCGAAAGCAAGCCGTAGGCGCAATCGCCCTCGACGCGAAACGTAGCAGACTTGATGCCCGCCTCGCTTCCCGACTGCTCGTCGAGTATCTCAGCCTTAAAGCCACGCTTTTCGCACCAACGCAGATACATCCGCAGCAGCATCTGCGCAAAATCCTGCGCGTCCGTGCCGCCCGCACCCGCCTGGATCGAGCAGATCGCGTTGTTAAGATCGGTCTCGCCCGAGAGCAGGCTTTCGATCTGGGCCGCATCAACTTCCCTTTCGAGCCGTGCGATCAGCGTTTGCAGTTCTTTTGCCGAATCGGCGTCCTCAGCCGCAAACTCAAACAAAACCTCGGCATCCGACACGCCCGTCTCAAATCCCGCCTGCTGTTTCAAAGCCCGCTCGATCCGGCTCCGCTGCTGCACGACCTTTTGAGCCTTTTCCTGATCGTCCCAGAAACCAGGCTCCGAGATCAATTTTTCCGATTGTTCAAGTTCTGCTTGCTTTGCGGGCGCGTCAAAGAAACCTCCCAAGTTGGGCAACTTTTTCTTTGATCTCGTCGAATTTTGTTTGCAGCTCTGTGAGTTCCATTAGGTTTATTCTAACGCAATGCCAAAAAACCCGCGAACTCAGTCCGGGGTTCGCCATCGCCCTTGCTTACGCGCGGGCTTTTGCAACTTCGCGCCGGCGTCGGAGAGAAAAACCAATGAGTGAAATCGTCACTATCGTACACAACCACGCGAACCAGTCGCCGTATTTTACATAAAACGTCTGCGAGCCGTCCGACTTGGACACCGACCAAACGCGAGTGCCTTCGGAATAAGGTGGCAGCGGATCGTGAACTTGTCCGCGCTCGTTGATGTAGGCGGTGATGCCGACATTCGTGACGCGCAATACAGGACGGTTTGTCTCGACGGCGCGAAAGACGGCGTTTGCGAGATGCTGACGCAGCACCGGCGTCGGGCCGAGATAGCCGTCGTTTGTCATCTCGATGATCGCGTCGGCGCCATTGCGGACGTATTCGCGAGAGAGCTGGCCAAAGTGCGATTCGAAACAGATCATCACTCCGGCTTTTGCATCGCCTAACGGCAGCAGATCGTATTCGCGGCCGTAAGCAAAATTGCCGACAAAACCGGGAACGATCCCTTCGAGAAACGACGGCACAGCCTCGCCAAACGGCAGAAGGTAGATTTTATCATACTGCGATACCTCTCTGCCCTCGGGCCCGACCATCACCGCCGAGTTGAAATATTTACCGTTCGTCGGATCAGGCTCGGCCGAATTGAACAGCAAGCTCACATTGTTTCGCGCCGTAAAGTCGCGAACAAACTGCTGAAACTCGCGGTCGTCGTTGTACATAAAGTTCATCGGGGATTCGGGGAGGATAACAGTTGTCGGTTGTCGGTTGTCAGTTGTCAGTTTGCGGAGTTCAGCCTCTGCCGCGTCGATCTGTCGCTGGCGAAACTGCTCCCATTTCTTTGAATCAAGTCCCGCCATCGGGACGTTTGGCTGGAGGGCTACGATCTGGCTTTGACGATCGGGGTGACCAATATTACCTGTACCGATCGGACGAAACAGCAGATACATACATCCGGCAGCTGAAAGTATGATTAGAATTACTAAGAGATAGTAAAAGGCTACAGACTGATTCGCCGGTTCCGTCCATTCGTTTTGCACACGTACGTTCACATTGCGCGCCCAGAAATTCGGGTCTGTGTTCACCGAGTAAATGAACCGAAGGGCGTAGGCCAAGTTAGGATTTGCAAGGATACTATCCCAACCAAATACAATCGCCCCTAGGATACAAGAAGGAATTACAACAAAGAAGCTGACTAACAGCACTCCACCAATCGATCCTATAGACACTAAATTCGCACCGGAGAACACCTGCGAGTACCCAATCGCATTCCAGTTATTTCCCGTTAGCCAATAGCGGGCGAATTCGGTAAATACCCAAACAAACGGCGCGGCGAGGAATGCCCCGCTTCCGAAACGGCGGAGCAATAGGGCAAGAATCGAAGCGAAAATACCGGGAAAGATTCCGGAGATAACACACGGGATGAAGATCAAAATGTATGCGATCGGCGACGGAATCGCGGCGTAATGTATCGGTGCGTAGGCCAGCCACCAGCATGTGCCGAAAAAAAAAGTCGTGCCGAACATCCAACCTAGAACGAATGATCTCGTGACTGGCGATCCTATGCCCCGACTAATGCCCTTACTGCGTGCGGGCTTCTGCAACCTCGTTTCACGCTCGATCGCCCACATCAGCGGCACGAGTGCGAACCATGCGAGAAACCAATATTCGAAATCGGGAAACGCGAGGATCAACAAAACGGATGCGACCAACGCCAGCAGAGTATTCTGCCACGACGGGAAGATCCTTTTTACGATGCCGAACGTCATTCCGACATTCTAACAGGAAACTCGTACCAGACAGTGCGCAGCATTCGACTGATTTCAGTCAGATTGAACGCTGAATTCGGTCAAAACGACAATTTACGTCATACGCGCGGTGACACATTCTGTCATCTGGACTTTGTATTCGTCTTAATCAAGTCAGACTGCACGATTGTCGCACGACCCGCTAAGCCAAAACTCTTCAATATGAACGAATTTACCTGTTTTTCGCACAATTCCCTAAATACAGGCGTAAAACGAAGGAAAGCCCGACCATTTCTGATCGGGCTTTTAAGGAAGGACAACTGAAGGAACGCTCGGAAGGTGTTCAAGCACAGTGGCAAACCGCGCTCGGAGTAGTGATGGCGGCGGGGTCTTGATTATGAATCAAGCTGGCCGCGGTACTCTATTGCACGTAGCGTGCCACGAAATGAGTTCAAAGTTCAAAGTCTAAAGTTAAAAGCCGTAGAAAAGGAAAAAAGCCCGTATTTAGAGGCTAATTCTTTGAAAATAAATTTGGAAAACCGACAGGCTTACAACTTGGAACCTTGAATTTTGCACTTGGAACTGACGAAACGCACTATTTCGAGCAGCGTTCTGACAGTCTTTGTAATGCGAGGGCGTCCTGGTTCTCGCTGTTGATCTCCACCGCGGTCGCCGCATAGTTCTTCGCCTGTGGGCAATCACCTTTCTGCAGGTATATTTTGCCAAGTGCGATCGATGCTTCGATCAAGTTGGGATTCCAGAAAAAGGCGGTACGAAGATTAGAGATCGCTTCGTCCGTGCTGGCACGACGAAGGTATATCATCCCCCGCAGGAAATAGGCCTCAGCGGCCATCGGATCGGTCAGCAATATCCGACGAATTACCTCAAGTGCGGCGTCGTCATTACCGTCTTTGTAAAAAACACGGGCTTGCGAGATAAGCTCCTGCGTTTCGTCGACCCGCTTGACGGGCACGGTCTGCTTTGACGTAAACAGCACGCCGACAAAATCATTTCGCGACGGAGGATTTAGCCGGACGTTGATCAGATCGATCGTTTGCGATTGCGTCCAATTTTGCTGCAACTTAGCGTAACGATTTTGGTCAACCAAGAGTTTTTTGGCCATATTATCCGCGAACGCTTCTTTTTCCTTATCCTGAAGCATTCCGAAAGCCTTTGCGGCAAGAAAGCTCGATTCACCGTCTGTTGGGTTAGCAGCCAAGAGGTCGCGAAATTGGATCGCAGACTCCTGATAGTTTTGATTCAAAAAGAGAGCCAAGCCGTAGTTAAATCTGGTATTTGTGTCATTATCCGACGATTCGACGGCCCGTTTTAGAAACTCGATCGCCTTTGTAATAAAATCAGCCGCTTTAGCCGTGTTCTTTTTTTCCGACCGGGATGCCTGGATCGTGATCGCGGCAAGCAGATTGTTAACGCTAACGAGCTTCAGTTCTTTAACGTCCTGCAGAGATGCTAGGGCAAGCTCGAAGTTTTGCTTTTGCCAATACACCCAACCGAGGTAAAAAGCCGCCTCGGCGCTTTCCTCACCGCGACACTGCGGAATGTAACTTTTTGCCTTTGTTAGATCACGGCAGGCAGCAAAGGCTCCGACCACGCTGCCAAATTGCTCGATCGCGTCGTCCGATTTTCCGCGGCTAAGATAAAGATGTCCCAGTTCCAACGCGACCGCGCTGTAGATCGCCCCTTGCCGCTCTTTGTCCTCGGCGTAGAGCCTCAATGCATTCTTGAAATAATTCTCGCGGGCCGAAAGATCAGACGTGAGCAGTCCTTTGATATAGGCCTCAAATGCCTTGGCGGGAATCTTATTCGCAGCGTTTATAAAATCCTGCTCGGGAAACGGAAACGACCTGTCTTGTTTATAAAGAACCTTATCAATGCGGTACAAAATTTCGCGCGCGAGTTGGCCCTGGATCGTTTGCACGTTACCCAGAGCATCTTCGAAAATAAATTCAATACGTCTGCCATCGGCAAAATCCTCGCTCAGGATGCGGCCGTCAGCCACTCTGATAACCCGGGCCTTTACATAAATCTTTATTGCGCTGTCGCCCTGAACAGGCGGGATATCGTAACTGCCGACGACCAATAGCGAAGAGTTACCCTTCTGCCCGATCTTGACCGACGTTGCAAGCGATGGGATCGACGACAGTGGCACCTTTAGGCTTTGCTGGATAACCTTTCGCTCAGAGTTTGTAATAATATTCAGGCCCTTGTTTGTAAAAAGATCGGACAGTGATTCCGCAAAGCTCTCGCCAACCCAGTTGAACTCAGGCTTTCCAGACTTGTTCTCGAATGGCATTACCATCAAAACGTCGCCCGACGCCCTCGAATTTTGCGCAAAAACGCCTGTGGCCGCGACCACAACAAAGACTAAGGTAATTGAAATGTTTTTAAGCATTGTGTCCTAAAATAAAAAATTCGCTTCGATTAAAGC
>Ga0209797_10000820_pt1 | contig 15514 bp, 21 predicted proteins | sample DOMMetBare3Fresh_2_FD_187472 | JGI IMG/M metagenome (GOLD analysis project Ga0209797, IMG submission 187472) | Wetland sediment microbial communities from St. Louis River estuary, USA, under dissolved organic matter induced mercury methylation -... | ecosystem: Environmental > Aquatic >... | reverse complement strand
TCGTGGGAGTCGTGCGAGTCGTGGGAGTCGTCGAGCTCGTCGAGCTCGTCGAGCAGTCCGTAGTCGTGGGTCCCGGCGACGCCGGGCCGGTCCAGCGCCAGCCGGCTGGCCGGGAACAGCACCAGCCAGGAGGCCAGGCCCAGGAACAACAGGTCGCGCAGGATCTCCGAGCTGTAGCGCCAGGTCTTGCCCTCGGCCGCGACGTCCCCGCCCCCGCCGAAGCAGCCGCAGTCGATGGACAGGCCGCGCACCCAGGCGGAGGTCACGCCGGCGATGAACACGACCATCAGCGCGCCGGCGAGCCAGGCCGCCAGCCGGGTGCCGAGACCCAGCAGGAGCAGCACGCCGATGGCCACCTCGACCAGCGGCAACCCGTAGCCGACGATGTCATCAGTCGACGGCGGCAGGATCCGGTACGCCTGGACGGCTCGGACGGCGGAGTCCGGCTGGACCGCCTTGGCCGCGCCGGCGTAGACGAGGATCCCAGCCAGCCCGAGTCGAGCCGCCGTGGACAGCCACAGTTGGCGAGGGGACTCGGCGAACGCCGCCGGCACCGACACGCTCATGTCCCCGAGGCTAGCCGGGCGAGGTCCTCGCGCAGGTCAGCCACCGGCGTGCCGGGGAGCCAGACCACGCCCGCGCGGCCGTCCGGGCCGAACCCGATGAGCTGGGTGCCGTGGCCCACCTCGTAGCCGCCGGGGACCTGCTCGCTGCCGGTGAGCGCGACCCCCAGGGACTCGGCGGCCTGTTCGATGACCGGGAGGGCCGCGGTCAGGCCGACGAACGTCGGGTCGAAGCGCACCAGGTAGTCGCGGATGACCGCGGGAGTGTCGCGGGCCGGGTCGACCGTCACGAACACCAGCTGCACCCGCTTGCGGGTGCCCGGGTCGAGCCTTCGCAGCGCGGCCGCGGCGTCGGCAAGGACGGTGCTGCAGACGTCCGGGCAGTGCGTGTAGCCGAAGAACAGCACGGTGACGGGGCGGGTGGTGTCCCGGTCGAGGCGGAACGGCCGCCCCTCGGTGTCGGTGAACGTCAGCGCGGGCTTGAGGGACGGACGGTCCAGCACCGTGCCGTGGAGGGCGCCGGCGGCCCGGGTCTGCTTGATGATCACCCCGGCCGGGTTCGCCGGCGGTTCAGGGGAGGCGCAGGCCGCCAGGGCCAGCACCATCCCCGTCGCGGCCACGGGAACCCAGGCAGGGGTGACCGCTCGCCGAGCCTGCACACTCCCCCGACGAGCGGGGGTGGCGTCGGCGTTCCCGCGGCTCACCGGGCCGGACCGGTACGGACGCCGATGGCCAGGGCGGCCGCCAGCTCGGCCACCGCGGCGACGCCGTCCCTCGGCGTCACGGCGTCGAGCAGCCGTCGGACGAACGCGGAGCCGACGATGACGCCGTCGGCGTAGCCCGCCACCTCGGCCGCCTGCTCGGCCGTGGACACGCCAAGGCCCACGCAGACCGGGAGGTCGGTGACCTGCCGGACTCGTTCGACGAGTACCTGGGCGGACGTGGCCACCGAGTCGCGGGCGCCCGTGACGCCCATCGTGGAGGCGGCGTACACGAACCCCCGGGTCACCGACACGACTCGCTCGATCCGGGCCCGCGTCGAGGATGGGGCGACCAGGAACACGGGGTCGATGCCGGCCGCGTGGACCGCCTCGAGCCAGGGCGCCGCCTCGTCGGGGATCAGGTCGGGGGTGATCACCCCGGCGCCGCCGGCCGCGGCCACCCCGTCGGCAAACCGGCTCATCCCGTAGCGGTCGATGGGATTCCAGTAGCTCATCACGACGGTCGCTGCTCCCGTCGCGGCGACCGCCTCGACCGTGGCCAGCACGTCGGCGGTCGTCGTCCCGTCGTGCAGCGCCGCCTCGACCGCGGCCTGGATGATGGGGCCGTCCATCAGCGGGTCGGAGTAGGGCAGGCCGACCTCGATGACGTCCACCCCGGCGTCGACCATCGCCGTGAGGGCGTCGACCGCCCCGGCCACGGTGGGGTATCCGGCCGGCAGGTAGCCGACGAGCGCGGCCCGCCCCTCCGCCCGGGTGCGCGCGAAGACGTCGGCGAGCGCGCTCACGCGTCGGCTGCCAGCCCGAACCAGCGGGCTGCCGTGTCGACGTCCTTGTCCCCCCGGCCGGACAGGTTGACCAGGATCGTGGCGCCCGGACCGAGGGCGCGGCCGAGCTGCACGGTGCCGGCGACGGCGTGCGCCGACTCGATCGCCGGGATGATCCCCTCGGTGCGGCACAGCAGCCGGAAGGCGTCCATCGCCTCGGTGTCGGTGACCGCCCGGTAGGTCACCCGACCCGTGTCGTGCAGCCAGGCGTGCTCCGGCCCGACGCCCGGGTAGTCCAGCCCCGCGCTGATCGAGTGCGACTCGATCGTCTGGCCCATGTCGTCCTGCAGCAGGTAGGACCGAGCGCCGTGCAGCACCCCCGGCGCCCCACCGGTGATCGTGGCCGCGTGCCGGCCGGTGGCCACGCCGTCGCCGCCGGCCTCGTAGCCGTGCAGCGACACCCCCGGGTCGTCGAGGAACGCGGCGAAGATCCCGATCGCGTTGGACCCGCCGCCGACGCAGGCGGTCACCGCGTCGGGCAGCCGGCCGGTCAGCTCGAGAACCTGCGCACGGGCCTCGTCGCCGATGACCCGCTGGAACTGGCGGACCATCACCGGGAACGGGTGCGGCCCGGCGACGGTGCCGAGCAGGTAGTGGGTGCTGGCCACGTTCGTCACCCAGTCGCGCATCGCCTCGTTGATCGCGTCCTTCAGGGTGCGGCTGCCGGTGGTGACCGCGACGACCTCGGCGCCGAGCAGCCGCATCCGGGCCACGTTGAGCGCCTGCCGACGGGTGTCCTCCTCGCCCATGTAGACGACGCACCCCAGCCCCAGCAGGGCGCAGGCCGTGGCGGTCGCCACCCCGTGCTGGCCGGCACCGGTCTCGGCGATGACCCGGGTCTTGCCCATCCGCTGGGTGAGCAGCGCCTGCCCCAGCACGTTGTTGATCTTGTGGGAGCCGGTGTGGTTGAGGTCCTCGCGCTTGAGCAGCACCCGCGCGCCGCCCGCGTGCTCGCTCAGCCGGGTCGCGTCGGTGAGCGGGCTGGGCCGCCCGGCGTACGTGCGGTTGAGGTGGTCCAGCCGGGCCACGAACCCAGGGTCGGCCTGGGCGTCCTGGAAGGCGGCGTCCAGCTCGTCCAGCGCGGCAACCAGGGCCTCGGGGACGAAGCGCCCCCCGTACGGGCCGAAGTGGCCGGTGGCGTCCGGCTGGGTCAGGGTCACCGGTCGCGTCCGTGCCGCAGAGCCGGGTGGCTGCCGGCGTTGACCAGCTCGCTGACCATGGCCCGCGGGTCGCGGCCGGTCACCAGGGTCTCGCCCACCAGGACGGCGTCGGCGCCGGCCCGGGCGTACTCGATGAGGTCGTGGGTGTCCCGGACGCCGGACTCGGCCACCCGCACCCTGTCGGCGGGGATCAGCGGCGCCAGGCGCGGGAACACCGACCGGTCGACCTCGAGGGTGCGCAGATCCCGGGCGTTCACCCCGATGACCCGGGCCCCCGCGTCGACCGCCCGCCGGACCTCCTCCTCGTCGTGACACTCGACGAGGGGGGTCAGCCCGATGCTCACCGCCCGCTCGACGAGGGAGACCAGCGCCTCCTGGTCCAGGGCCGCGACGATGAGCAGGGCGAGGTCCGCGCCGTGGGCTCGCGCCTCCCACAGCTGGTAGCTGCTGACGACGAAGTCCTTGCGCAGCACCGCGATGTCGACGGCCGCGCGGACGGAGTCGAGGTCGGCGAGCGACCCACCAAAGCGACGCTGCTCGGTGAGCACGCTGATGGCGGCCGCCCCGCCCGCCTCGAATTCGGCGGCCAGGGCGGCCGGGTCGACGATCGGGGCGAGCTCACCCCTGGAGGGGCTGCTGCGCTTGACCTCCGCGATCACCGTCACGCCCTCGTCGCGCCGCAGGGCGGCCACCCCGTCGCGCGCCGGTCGGCGCTGCGCCGCCCGCGCCTTGACGTCGTCCAGGGGAACGGCCTGCTGGCGTTCGGCCAGGTCCGCGCGCACGCCGGCGAGGATGTCGTCGAGCACGGTCACGCGTCGGCTCCCTCACTGCGGCGTCCGTGGCGGGTGGGCTCCCCCTGCTAGCCGCTCAGGGTAGCCGGGCGCCCGAGGTCCCCCCGTCGCGGGCCGACCACCCCTACGCTTCCGGCCGGGACCGGACGCCCGTCCGGCCGATGTCCGGATCCATGGAGCCGACGTGACGACACCCGGAGACATCCCGCCGCCGGAAGGACCGCCCCCAGGCGGGTACCCCCCACCGCCCGCTCCCCCGCCACCGGGCGGGTACGGCGCACCGCCGCCACCGCCGCCCGGCGGCTACCCGCCGCCCCCGCCCCCTGGTGGGTACGGTGCACCGCCCGGAGGGTACGGCGCACCGCCGGGTGGGTACGGCGCACCGCCGCCGCCGCCCGGCTACGGGCCACCCGGCGGGTACCCGGGCCAGCCCACCCGGACCAACCAGAAGGCGATCATCTCGCTCGTGCTGGGGGTCGTCGGGCTGTGCTTCTGCGGCATCGTGCTGGGCGCCGGCGCGGCCTTCCTCGGCAACCAGGCGAAGAACGAGATCGCCGCGTCGGGCGGGCAGCAGACCGGCGCCGGCCTGGCGCAGGCCGGGTTCATCGTGGGCATCGTCGCCGCGGCCCTGGGCGTGGTGCAGCTGGTGCTGCTGGCCACCGGGAGGCTGAACTACTTCGGGAGGTGACCGCCGCTCACGGCGCGAGGAACGAGCCGACCGGCAGGTTGCGCACCAGCATGAAGACGGCCAGCAGCACCAGGCCGTAGGCCAGCTGCCGGGGGGTCGGGTCGACGAACGGTCGGGCCGACCCCCTGGCCCTGGCCAGCAGCCAGGAGACCCACAGCACGGCCACCACCGGAACGGCGAGCACGAGCAGGGCATTGCCGGCGAAGGCGCCCGCCAGGTCGAGGTGGGCCAGGTCGTGGGCCGCGCGCAGGCCGCCGCACAGCGGGCAGTAGACGCCGAGCACCCCGAACGTGGGGCAGACGGGATAGTGCCCCGGCTGGTGCGGGTCGACGGCCCCGACGTAGGCCCAGGCCCCGACGACGCCGGCCGCGCCGACCAGGGGGTCGCGCAGCCGCGCGGGGAGCGAGCGGGCCGCGAACGGGGCGGCGGTCGTGGTCACGGACCCGGTCAACGATCCCGCGCGGGCTGGGCGCCCATCCCCATCATCTGCATGACCTTGCCCGTGGCGGCCCCGAGCACCACCAGCACGGCCCCGACGACGAACACCCACACGGTCGAGGTGATCACACCCACGGCGCCGACGAGGAAGCCCAGCATGATGATGATGACCGCGGTCCACGCCGCGGGCGTCTGCCCGTGGTTGTCATGGTGGTCGTGGCTGGTGTCGTGCTCGCGCTGGTCGGGGGTCTGGTCGGTCATCGTCGCTCCCTCGCCTGGGTCGGGCTCATTCTGGCAGGTCGGGTCGGTCGGCCGTCGGATCCTCGCCTCGGTCGAGGGCGGCCCAGGCGTCACCGGGACGGACCGGCCGGGTCGCGGTGCCCTCGAAGCGCCGCGACAAGCCGGGCCAGGATCCTCCGCGGACGACGACGAGGGCGGCGCCCGCCACGACGAGCGCGCCACCGAGGACCGTCGCGAGCCACCACCCCGTGGGGTCCAGCAGCGGCTGCGCGGGCGCTCCCGACGCGAGCCGGGCGGCCAGCGGTCCAGCCGCCGCCGCGTCCGGGCGCAGGCCAACACCCACGGCGGCGCCCCCCTGGCCGGCCCCGGCCACCAGCAGCAGCGTCCCGGCGGCCCGTCGGCCCACCCCTCGGGTGGCGACCACCGCCACCACGCCGGCCAGCGACACCAGGCCCAGCGCCAGGACCGCCGGCGCGAGCTGGTAGCCGGTCAGGTCGAGCCGGACGGCCGGCAGCCCTGGGTCGGCCGCGGAGGCGCGCACCCAGACCGCGCCGCCGGCGACCAGCGCCAGCCCCGAGCCGAGCCCGATCAGCCCCAAGGCGAGCGGGTACTGGCGTTGCGAGGTCACGGCCCGTCGACCGGCCGGAACGTCGCGGCGACCGCCACCGCGCGCAGCACGGCGGCGGCCTTATTCCGGCACTCGCGGTCCTCGTAGACCGGGTCGGAGTCGGCGACGACCCCGGCGCCGGCCTGGACGTAGGCGACGCCGTCGCGGATCAGGGCGGTCCGGATGGCGATGGCGGCGTCCAGGTCCCCCGCGAAGTCCAGGTATCCGACGCAGCCGCCGTACAGCCCGCGGCGGGTCGGCTCGAGCTCCTCGATGATCTCCATGGCCCGCGGCTTCGGGGCGCCCGAGAGCGTGCCGGCCGGGAACGAGGCGGTGAGGACGTCGAAGGCCGTCCGGTCCGGCGCGAGCCGGCCGACCACGGTAGAGACGATGTGCATGACGTGGCTGTAGCGCTCCACGGACATGAAGTCGACGACCTCGACCGTGCCCGGCGCGCAGACCCGGCCGAGGTCGTTGCGGCCGAGGTCGACGAGCATGAGGTGCTCGGCCCGCTCCTTCTCGTCGGCCAGCAGGTCGGCCGCCAGGTCGGCGTCCTCCTCCGGCGTCGCGCCGCGCCAGCGGGTGCCCGCGATCGGGTGCAGCATGGCCCGGTCGCCGGTGACCTTGACCAGGGCCTCGGGACTGGAGCCGACGATGTCGAACCCCTCGAAGCGCAGCAGGTACATGTACGGGCTGGGGTTGGTCACCCGCAGCACCCGGTAGACGTCCAGGGCGGAGGCCCGCGTCGGCTGCTCGAACCGCTGCGACAGGACGACCTGGAACGCCTCACCCGAGCGGATGTCCTCCTTGGCGCGGCCGATCGCAGCCAGGTAGCCCTCACGCGGCGTCCGGCTGGTCGGCGTGGGCTCGGCGGCCCAGTCCAGGACGGTCGGCGCGAGGATCGCCGGACGCGCGAGGTCGGCGGTCATCGCGTCGAGCCGAGCCACGGCGTCGGTCCACGCCTCGTCGACCCGGTCGTCGGTGGCGTCGTAGTTGACCGCGTTGGCGATGAGCAGCACGGAGCCGTCGTCGTGGTCGAGCACCGCCAGGTCGGTGGCGAACAGCATGCCCAGCTCGGGCAGCGCCAGGTCGTCCTCGGCCAGCTCGGGGAGCCGCTCGAGCCGCCGGACGACGTCGTAGGAGAGGTAGCCGACCATGCCCCCGGTCAGCGGCGGCAGGTCGGGCAGCCGAGGCGTGTGCAGCAGCCGGATCGTGTCGCGCAGGGCCTCCAGGGGGTCGCCGTCCAGCGGGACGCCGACCGGTGGGGTCCCCGTCCAGCGGGCCTGGCCGTCGACCTCGGTGAGCGTCGCCGCCGCGCGCACCCCGACGAAGGAGTACCGGGACCACACCCCGCCGTGCTCGGCCGACTCCAGCAGGAACGTCCCGGGGCGGCCCTGCGCCAGCCGCTGGTAGAGCCCGACCGGGGTGTCGCCGTCGGCCAGCAGCCGGCGGGTCACCGGGACGACCCGGCGGTCTCGCGCCAGGGCGCGGAACCCGGGCAGGTCAGGGGTCACCGGCCACGACATGGCGGCCAGTCTGGCACTCCGGTGCTTCCCCGATGATCGCCGGAGCGCTAGCGTCCGAGGCGTCCACAGCTGCCGTGCTGCCCGCCGCCGAGGGGGAGTCCATGTCCGAACCCACGCCGCCGCCCGGAACACCCGAGCCGACGCCGCCACCCCCTCCCGGGTCCGGTGCGCCCCCGCCCCCGCCGCCCCCGCCCGGCTACCAGCCCCCGCCGCCCCCGGGGTACGCCGCCCCGCCCCCACCCAGCGGGTACGGCACCCCGCCGCCGGCGCCGGGCTACGGGGCACCGCCGACCGGCTACCCGGCCCCCCAGCCGGGGTACGCCCCCCCGCCTCCGGCCTATGCCGGCGCCGCCATCCCCACCAACCTGGCGAACTGGGGCCAGCGCGTCCTGGCCGCGCTCATCGACGGTGTCCTCACCGGCATCCCGGCCATCATCGGGGCGATCCTCATCGCGGCCTCGGCCGGGGACACCACCACCGAGCTGACGGAGACCGGCTTCCGGACCTCCACCAGCGGCGGCAACGCGTTCCTCGCGTTGCTCGGCGGCCTGTTCTACCTGGCCGCGATCGCCGTCTGGGTGTGGAACATCGGCCTCAAGCAGGGCCCGACCGGGCAGTCCGTGGGCAAGAGCGTGATCGGACTGAAGCTGGTCGGCGCGCAGACCGGCGCGCCGATCGGGGTCGGCCTGTCCCTCGTCCGGGCGATCGCGCACATCATCGACGGGATCCCCTGCTACGTGGGGTACCTGTGGCCGCTGTGGGACGCCAAGCGGCAGACGTTCGCCGACAAGCTGCTCAACACCTACGTCGTCACGACGTAGGACCCAGCGCCGACGTCGACGGGAGCCGGCCGTCGTCGAAGCAGGTCCGCGCGCCGGTGTGGCACGCGGCGCCGTGCTGGTCGACCCTGACCAGCACGGCGTCCCCGTCGCAGTCCAGCCGCACCTCGACCACCCGCTGGGCGTGGCCCGAGGTGTCTCCCTTGCGCCAGTACTCCCCGCGACTGCGGCTCCAGTAGACGACCCGGCCGGTCGTGAGGGTCCGGTGCAGCGCCTCGTCGTCCATCCACCCGACCATGAGGACCTCCCCGGTGTCCCACTGCTGGGCGACGGCGGTGACCAGCCCGTCGGGGTTGCGGGTGAGACGGGCGGCGACGGCGGGGTCCAGCGACGACGGGCGAAGCGGCTCGGGCATCCGCCCATTGTGCGGGCCGCCGGTGGGCTCAGCGCACCGCGGCCAGCAGGCTGCGATAGGAGCGCACCAGCAGGTCACCTTCCTCGCGCAGGTCCGGGCTGGTCGGGTCGCAGCCGGCGGCGACCCACCCGTCGGAGACGACCATCGCCTCAGCCCGCAGCCGGGCGGCCTCCCGCACCGCCTCCGCGGGCGCGCGGTAGACATAGGCGTACAGCGCGGTCAGCGCGTCGACCAGCTCCGACGAGCCGAGCGAGGGGTCGTGCTGAGCCGCCCGATGGGCCCGCCACCACTCGACCTCGAGCTCGGCGGCTCGGGGCGGGTCCAGGTCGAGGCCGTGGGCGCGCCGGACCAGCGCGTAGAACCGGGTCATGCTGGCCCGCGCGGCGTCGGGGTCGTTGTCGGGGAACGGCGCCCACTGCTGGTTCGCGCGCAGGACCCACCAGGCCGCCAGCAGGGTCCGCGCCCGCCCCATGCCGAAACCCTCGCGCACCATGAGCAGCGCGGCGGAGAGGAACCGACGCCACTGCCGCAGGTAGTAGGCCGCCCAGGCGTCGCGCTCGGCCCGCCCCAGCCGCTCGGCGTCGAAGCTGCGCATCGGGTTCGCCGCGCCCATCCCTGCCTCGCCCTCGAACCGCACCCCGGTCGCCTAGCCTGCCCGGGGCAGGCTTCGGGGGGAAGCCTCGATGTGCCCGACCGCTCGACGGCACGTAGCCTGGACGCGTGACCACCCTGGCTCGACGTGAGCGCCATGCCCTGGCCGACCTGATGGAGGCGGTGGGACCCGACGCCCCGACCCTGTCCGGTGACTGGACGAGCCGCGACCTCGCGGCGCACCTCGTACTCCGCGAGCGCCGGCCGGACGCCGCCGCGGGGATCCTGCTTCGACCGCTCGAGGGGTACACCCGCGTGGTCCAGGACCACCTCGCGGGGCAGGACTGGGCCCGGCTGGTCGCCAAGGTGCGCTCCGGGCCCCTGCTGATGCCCGACCGGATCGACAAGGTGGTCAACACCGCGGAGTTCTTCGTCCACCACGAGGACGTGCGCCGCGCCCAGGAGCGGTGGCAGCCACGCGAGCTGACCGCCGCCGACGAGCGCAGCCTGTGGCGTCTGCTCTGCGCCCGAGGGGGCGCCCTGTTCCGCAAGGCCACCGGGGGCGTCGTCCTGCAGCTGCCGGACGGCACCGAGCACCAGGCCCGACCGGGCGAGCCGGCGGTCACGCTGGTCGGCCCGGCGTCGGAGCTGCTGCTCTACGCCTACGGGCGCACCGCCCATGCCCAGGTGCGCATCGACGGTGACCCCGAGGCGGTCGCCGCGTTCACCCGCACGTCGCTGTCGGTCTAGCGCACCGGTTGGCCGGCGGTGCGCAGCGCCGCCTTCACGTCGGCGATCCGCAGCTCACCGAAGTGGAACACGCTCGCCGCGAGCACGGCGTCGGCGCCCGCCGTCACCGCCGGCGCGAAGTGCTCGACGGACCCGGCGCCGCCGCTGGCGATCACGGGGACCGTCACCGCCGCGCGCACCGCGCGGATCATCTCGAGGTCGTAGCCGTCCTTGGTCCCGTCGGCGTCCACCGAGTTGAGCAGGATCTCCCCCGCGCCGAGCCCGGCCGCCCGCGCCGCCCACTCCACCGCGTCGATGCCGGTGCCCCGCCGACCGCCGTGCGTGGTGACCTCGAACCCGGACGGCGTCCGCCGGTACCCGGGCCGGCAGCGCCGCGCGTCGACGCTCAGCACGAGGACTTGGGCGCCGAACCGGCCCGCGATCTCGGCGACCAGCTCGGGGCGGGTGACCGCCGCGGTGTTCACGCCGACCTTGTCCGCCCCGGAGCGCAGCAGCCGGTCGACGTCGGCCACCGAACGGACACCGCCGCCGACCGTCAGCGGGATGAACACCTCCTCGGCCGTGCGGCGCACCACGTCGTAGGTGGTCTCCCGGTCGCTGCTGCTCGCGGTGATGTCCAGGAACACCAGCTCGTCGGCGCCCTCGGCGTCGTAGGTGCGGGCGAGCTCGACCGGGTCGCCGGCGTCGCGCAGCTCGGCGAAGCGGACCCCCTTGACGACGCGCCCGGCGTCGACGTCCAAGCACGGGATCACCCGCACGGCGAGCGTCACGTGGTCGGCTGGCTCGGGGCGGGGCGCGGCCGGACGGCGTCCACCTCGACCTCGACGAGCATCCGCTGGTCGACGAACCCGGACACGACCAGCAGCGTGGCCGCCGGTCGGACCTGGCCGAGCAGCTCGGCGTGCGCGCGACCCACCGCCTCGGCGTCGCGCTGGTGGTGGACGTACATCCGGGTCCGTACGACGTCCTGCACCCCGAAACCCACGTCGGCGAGCGCGGCCAGGGCGATCCCGAACGCCGTCCGGGCCTGCTCGTAGGCGTCGCCCTCGTGCACGACCTGGCCGGCCACGGTCGCCGTGCAGCCGGCGGTCCAGGCGGCCTCGTCGGTCGCGACGACCCTCGAGTAGCCGACCGCGTCCTCCCACGGTCCCCCGGTGCCGTGCCGGCGCAGCCCGCTCATCGTGGGTCCCCCGGGACCGCCGGGCTCTGCGCCACCGCGGCCAGCGCCGCCTCGAGCGTGAACGCGCCGGCGTAGAGCGCCTTGCCCACGATGGCCCCCTCGACGCCCTCGGGGACCAGCTCGGCGAGCGCCCGCAGGTCGGCCAACGAGGAGACCCCGCCGGAGGCGACGACCGGCCGGTCGGTGCGCGCGCAGACCGCCCGCAGCAGGTCGAGGTTGGGCCCGCGCAGGGTGCCGTCCTTGGTCACGTCGGTGACGACGTAGCGGGGGCATCCGTCGCGCTCGAGCCGGTCGAGCACCGACCACAGCTCGCCGCCGTCGCGGGTCCACCCGCGGGCGGCCAGCACCCCGTCGCGGACGTCCAGGCCGACGGCGACCCGGTCGCCGTGCTCGGCGATGGCCCGCGCGCACCAGACCGGATCCTCCAGCGCCGCGGTCCCCACGTTGACCCGGGTGCAGCCGGTGGCCAGGGCGGCGGCGAGCGAGGCGTCGTCGCGGATGCCGCCGGACAGCTCGACCCGGACCTCCAGCGCGGCCACGACGTCGGCGAGCAGGGCCCGGTTGGAGCCCCGGCCGAACGCCGCGTCGAGGTCGACGAGGTGGATCCAGCGCGCACCCGCCGCCTGCCAGGCCAGCGCGGCTTCGAGCGGGTCGCCGTAGGACGTCTCGGTGCCGGCGACGCCCTGGACGAGGCGGACGGCCTGACCGTCGGCGACGTCGACCGCCGGGAGCAGCTCGAGGGCCGGCGGGTGGCGCACGGTCAGGACCTCCGGTCGGCGGCGAGCACGAGGACCACGGGAGTGAACAGCAGGGACAGCCCGAGGACTCCCAAGCGTAGCCACCACGAGTCGGACAGCACCCAGGTCGCCGCCTGGACGACGACGACCACGAGCAGGGCGATCCGCCAGCGCCGGCGGCGGCGGGACTCCAGCCGTCCGAGCGGGCGGGCGACCCGCACCCGCTGGGGCAGCGCCTCGCCGACCGCCCGCCGCCGCGCCTGGCGGCGGGCGGCCCGCTGCTGCTGGTGCTGGTGCTCGGCGAGCCGGCGGGCGCGGTCGGCCTCCCGCTGGGCCCGCCGGAACGCCCGCTCCCGGCTCACCGGTCGCCGTCCATCTCGGCCCGGATCTCGTGCCGTCGGGTCCACAGCCAGTAGGCCACGAGGAGCACGACCACCCCGACGCCGGTGGCGACCTTGATCCACGTCGCGCGCTGCCAGAACCACCACCCGCCGTAGCCGAGCCCGCCCACGAGCAGGACGAACAGGACCACCCGCGCCCGGGTCGGCCACGGCCCGCGCCGGCGGGCGGGCCGGCGGGTGGGCCGGCGGCGGGCCGGCCGGCGGGAGGTCACGACAGCCCGCTGACCCACGTGCGCAGCAGCGTGGCACCCGCGTCGCCGGACTTCTCGGGGTGGAACTGCGTCGCCGTCAGGGCCCCGTTCTCGACCGCGGCCACGAACCGCTCGCCGTGGACGGTCCAGCTGACCAGCGGCGCGGCCAGGCTGTCGGCCTGCGGCAGGGACCAGCTGCGCAGGGCGTAGGAGTGCACGAAGTAGAACCGCTGCGACTCGACCCCGGCGAACAGCCGCGAGCCGGTGGCGACCTCGACGGTGTTCCAGCCCATGTGCGGCAGCACCGGCGCGGTCAGCCGTTCGACGACGCCCGGCCACTCACCGCAGCCCGGAGTCCGGACGCCGTGCTCGACGCCCTCGTCGAAGAGCACCTGCATCCCCACGCAGATGCCGAGGACCGGGCGGCCACCGGCCAGCCGACGGCCGATCACCCGTGGCCCGTCGACGGCCCGCAGCCCCGCCATGCAGGCCGCGAACGCCCCCACGCCCGGGACGACCAGGCCGTCGCACTCCAGCGCGTGCCCCGCGTCCGCGCTGACCTGCACGTCGGCTCCGGCCCGAGCCAGCGCCCGCTCGGCCGAGCGCAGGTTGCCCGACCCGTAGTCGAGCACGACGACCCTGGGCGCTGCCGTCACAGAGAGCCTTTCGTCGAGGGCACGCCGACCACGCGCGGGTCCAGGGCCACCGCGTCGCGCAGCGCCCGGGCGACCGCCTTGAACTGCGCCTCGACGACGTGGTGGGCGTTGCGGCCGGCGAGCACCCGCACATGCAGGCAGATCTGGGCGGAGGCCACCAGCGACTCCCAGATGTGCCGGGTCAGCGTGGTGTCGTAGCTGCCGATCAGCTCGACGATCTCCGGCTCCTCGTGCACGACGTACGGGCGTCCGGACAGGTCCACCGCGGCCTGCACGAGCGACTCGTCCAGCGGGACGAGCGCGTCACCGAACCGCCGGATGCCCGCCTTGTCGCCGAGGGCCTCGCGCAGCGCCTGCCCGACGGCGAGGGAGGTGTCCTCGACCGTGTGGTGGGCGTCGACCTCGAGGTCGCCCGTCGTCCGGACGGTGAGGTCGAACCCGCCGTGCCGGCCCAGCTGCGCGAGCATGTGGTCGAAGAAGGGAACGCCGGTGTCGACCTGCACCCGCCCCGTGCCGTCGAGCTCCAGCTCGACCAGCACGTCGGACTCCTTGGTCTGGCGGTGCACCCGGGCGGACCGGCTCATCCCAGCGTCTCCTTCATCGCCTGCAGGAACGCGGACACCTCGTCGTGGGTGCCCGCGGTGACACGCAGCCAGCCGGCCAGGCCGACGTCCCGGACCAGCACGCCGCGGTCGAGCAGCGCCCGCCACGTCGCGGCCTGGTCGGCGAACGGCCCGAACAGCACGAAGTTCGCGTCGGAGTCGACGACGGTGAGCCCGAGCGCCCGCAGCTCGGCGACGATCCGGTCGCGCTGGGCCTTGACGGCTTCGACCGTGCCCAGCAGCTCGGCGGTGTGCGCCAGCGCCGCCCGGGCCGCGACCTGGGTCAGCGCGGACAGGTGGTAGGGCAGCCGGACGAGGTGCATCGCCTCGACGACGGCCGGGTCCGCGGCGAGGTACCCGAGCCGCGCCCCGGCCAGCGCGAACGCCTTCGACATGGTGCGGGTGACGACCAGCCGCGGGTGACCCGACAGAGCGACGAGGGCGGATGGCCGGTGCGAGAACTCCGCGTACGCCTCGTCGACGACGACGATGCCCTCGGCCGCGTCGGCCACCGCCCGGACGACGTCCGGCTCGAGGGCGGTGCCGGTCGGGTTGTTCGGCGAGCAGAGGAAGACGACGTCCGGCCGGTGCTGCTCGACCGCGGCGACCGCGTCCGGCGCGGGCAGGCTGAAGTCGGCTCGCCGGTGCGCGGCGACCCAGCCGGTGCCGGTGCTGCGGGCGATCAGCCGGTGCATGGAGTACGACGGCTCGAAGCCGAGCGCGGTGCGGCCGGGCCCTCCGAACGCCTGCAGCAGCTGCTGCAGGATCTCGTTGCTGCCGTTGGCCGCCCAGACCTCACGGGCGGTGAGGCCGTGGCCGAGGTAGCCGGCGAGGTCGGCGCGCAGCGCCAGCGCCTCCCGGTCGGGGTAGCGGTTGAGTCCGGCCGCGGCCGTGGTGACCGCGGCGCCGATCTCGGCCGCCAGCGCCGGCGACGGAGGGTGCGGGTTCTCGTTGGTGTTCAGCCGGACGGCGACGTCCAGCTGCGGGGCGCCGTACGGCGTGCTCCCCCGCAGGTCGGCGCGCAGGGGCAGGTCGTCGAGGGCGGCCATCTCAGCCGTCCCGTGGGATCCGGACGCGGACCGCGGCCACGTGGGCGGCGAGGTCCTCGGCCCCGCCGAGCGCGTCGACGTGTCCGGCGACGGCGGCCAGCGCCGCGCGGTCGTAGTCGACGACGTGGATGCCGCGCAGGAAGCTGCCGACGGAGAGCCCGCCGGTGTGCCGGGCGGTCCCGCCGGTGGGCAGCACGTGGTTGGACCCTGCCAGGTAGTCGCCGAGGCTGACCGGTGCCCAGGGACCGACGAACACCGCACCTGCGTTGCGCACCCGGGCGGCCCGCTCGCGGGCGTCCCGGGTGATCACCTCGAGGTGCTCGGCGGCCCACTCGTCGACGACCCGCAGCCCCTGGTCGAGGTCGGCGACGAGGGCGGCGCCGCTCTGGCCCGCCAGCGCCGTCTCGACCCGCGCGCGGTGCCGGGTGGCCGGCACCTGCCGAGCCAGCTCGGCGTCAACGGCGTCCAGCAGCGCCGCGCTGTCGGTGACCAGCAGGCAGGAGGCGTTCGGGTCGTGCTCGGCCTGGGCCACCAGGTCGGCGGCCAGGAACGCCGGGTCGGCGGAGTCGTCGGCGAGGATGCCGATCTCGGTCGGCCCGGCCTC
>Ga0209797_10000819_pt1 | contig 15517 bp, 21 predicted proteins | sample DOMMetBare3Fresh_2_FD_187472 | JGI IMG/M metagenome (GOLD analysis project Ga0209797, IMG submission 187472) | Wetland sediment microbial communities from St. Louis River estuary, USA, under dissolved organic matter induced mercury methylation -... | ecosystem: Environmental > Aquatic >... | reverse complement strand
CAACGTACGATTCCGGTCGAACGTTGTGAGACGCCGCACTAGAGCCGGCGGGCGCCGACGTAGCTGCCGTGATCCGCGAGGTTCGAGATCTTGACGACGTCGCCGGTGTGCGGCGCGTGGATGAACTGGCCGCCGCCGATGTAGATCCCCATGTGACCGAGGCCGCTGAAGAAGACGAGGTCGCCGGGCTGGAGATCGGACTGAGCCACGGGTGTCCCGTAGTTGTAGATCGACGCGGCGTGATGCGGGAGCGAGACGCCGACCTGGTTGTAGACGAACTGGACGAGGCCGGAGCAGTCGAAGCCACTCGGGCTCGCACCGCCCCAGACGTACGGGACGCCGAGGTACTGCATGGCGATGCCGACGACACCGCCGTACTGCGCGGGCGGCGCCGGCGCAATGACGTCCGGGGCGGGCGTCGCGTCGGGCGCTGAGGGGGCGGCGAGCTCTGTGACGGCGGAGTCCGAGGCGGCGACGCGGGCCGCATTGGCGGCAGCGGCGGCGGCCTGCTGTTGGGCCGCGAACCGTGCTCGAGCCTGGGCGGCAAGGACGGCCTGCCGGCGTGCTTCCTCGGCCTGGAGCTGCCGGATCTCGTCCTGGATCCCGGCGAGCTTGCGCTCGCGCTCTGCCAGCTGGCTCTCGATCGAACGCTTCTGTGCGACGCGCTCGGCGACGACGCGCGCCTGCGCGGCGCGGGCGGTCTGCAGGCGCTCGCGCCGGTGCTCGACTTCCTTGCGGAACGCCTTGACGTCCTGCAGCACCTTGGCGTCCTGGTCGCCGACGCGCTCGACCATGTCGAGCCGGTTGAGCAGGTCGTCCAGGCTTTCGGCGCCGAGAATGACCTCGATCGTCCCGCCTCCGTCACCGTTCACGTACAGCGCGCGGAGCCTGTCTGCCACGTGGGCCTGCGCAGCGCCGAGGCTCTTGCGGGCGACGACGAGATGGCGCGCGTTGGAGGTGAGGTCGGCGTCAATCTGCCCCAGCTGCACGTTGGCGAAGTTGTAGGCCTCGATCGCCTTTTCGAGCTGGGCGTCGGACTGGTTGATCTCCGCGAGGATCGCCTGCGCCTGCGCGCGCTTCGAGTCGATCGATGGATTGGCGGTCGCCGACGACGCGACGGTCAGAACTGCCGTCACGAGCGCCGCAAGGGCGAGGAGAGTGGCCGAAGCCTGTCGCGTTCTCGAACGTGTCATGTGCTGGTTCGACCGTCGTCAGGTCCGCCGGTGGCGGCGTCACCCGTCACAAGGGGAAGACTCTACCAGCGGCCCCGGCGGGCTGCAACCGGGAACCGGACGAAAACCCCGCTAAACGGCGTTTTCGCCGGGGTTGACGGGGCCGCTTGTGCTACGGTCCGGCCCCTGTGAGCGCTCGTTCCCGAGGGGTCGCACCGCTCGTCGTGGCGGTGGCGGCCGGCGCCCTTCTGGCCGTGTGCACGCCCTCCGACGGAGGTGCAGACACGGCGCCGGCGCTGCGCGCGAAAGCGGCAGCGCTGCACAGCGCCGAACAAGCGGCGCTGCTGCAGCTGTACGCGGCGGAGTCGTTGCTCGCCCGCGCCCGCAGCGAAGAGGCGCGCCTGGAGGCACGTTCGCGGGCGCTCGCGGCAGAGGAGAGGCTGGCGAGGCGCCGCGCCGGAATCGTGCAGCGCTCGCTTGCCGCCTCGCAGTCCCGTGTGGCGCGGATCCTGCGCCGGCTGTACGTCGAGGGCGACGTCGACCCGGTCGCCGTCATCCTCGGGGCAGGCTCGCTGGACGAGCTGGTGACGGGGATCGAGAGCCTCGGCCGGGCGGCCGAGCAGAACCGGCGGCTGGCCCGGCAGGCACGGGTGCAGAGCGTGGCCCTGCTGGGGCTTCGCGCACGGTTGGCAGACCGGCGGCGCGCGCTCGACGAGGCGCGTAGTGAGGCTGGGGCCGCAACCAGAAGGCTGGAGCAGGCGACGGCCGGCCGCGCGACCACCGTGGCGTCGCTGAGACGGCAGGGGTCTCTGACGGCGCAACGGCTGAGCGCGCTGGGGGCGCAGGCGCGCGCGGCGCAACGGGCGTCCGTGAAGCTGACCGCTGCCGCGACCAAGACGGCCGATCAGTCGCAGCCGGCTACCACGGATGGTGCGGCCGTCGCCGAGGAGCAGCCACCCGCGTCCCCCGTCACCGTCCCCGGGGGGAAGCGCACGCTGGTCGTGGATGCCGTCGCGTACCACCTGCCGGGGAGGACTGCAAGCGGGCTGCCGGTCGGCGTCGGCGTCATCGCGGTCGACCCTTCCGTGATCCCGCTCGGCACCAGGGTGTTCGTGCCCGGCTACGGGGCCGCGGTCGCGGCGGACACGGGCACGGCGATCAAGGGCAACATCATCGACCTCTGGATGCCGAGCACGGCACAGGCACAGGCCTGGGGTCGGCGCACCGTCACGATCACCATTTACGGTTCCTGAGCGTGAAGCTCGTACGTATCGCCTGCGCAGCTGTGCTCGTCGCCGTCACCGGAGCGGCTGCCGGCCTGGCGGCTCCCACTGCTGCGCCTCATACGGGGGTCGTGCCGGGGCTGACGAAGGCGCTGCGGTCGCCGTTGCTGTCGCTGGGACGAACCGCCGCGCTGGCGGTCGACCTGAGGACAGGCGAGGTCGTGTTCGCCCACAACGGCTCGGTGCCCGTGGCGCCGGCCTCGAACGAGAAGGTTCCGGTCTCGTGGGCGGCCCTGACACGCCTCGGCCCTGCGTACCGGTTTCACACGGAGCTGTACGGGGCGGGAACGCGGCGGGGCAGCGTCTGGGAGGGCGATCTCGTGCTGAAAGGGTTCGGCGACCCGACGCTCTCCTCGGCCGATCTCGAGTCACTCGCGAGCCAGGTCCGTGCGTCAGGGATCCGCGCGGTCACGGGGCGGGTGCTGGGGGACGAGTCGTACTACGACCGGAAGCGAGGTGCCGAGGGATGGAAGGGGTATTTCCTCGGAGGTGAGACGCCGCCTCTGTCGGCACTCGTGGCCGACCGTGCCAAGGGATGGCCGGCGCTCTCGCCGCCGCTGCTCGCCGCGCGGTCGCTCCGTGACGCGCTGGGGCGGCTCGGCGTCGCCGTCACGGGCAGGCCGGGCCTCGGCACGGCACCCACCAACGCCGCGTCACTCGCCTCGGACGTCTCCGTGCCCCTCGCCGAGATCGTCCGCGTGATGAATCACGAGAGCGACAACTTCTATGCCGAGATGCTGCTCAAGGAGATCGCCGCCGCAACCGGGAAAGGGGGCAGCTCTTCGCTCGGCGGCAAGCTCGTGGTCGCCACGATGGCGGAGGCGGGCATTCCCGTCGAGGGCGTCAGGATCGTCGACGGCTCGGGGCTCTCGAGCCTCGACCGGCTGACGGCCGTCGCCCTCGTCGGGGTCCTGCGGGCAGGCCTGAGCAACCCGGGCATTCGGAGGTCGTTCGTGGGCTCGCTCGCCGTCGCCGGCCGCAGCGGCACGCTGAGCACCCGGCTCGCCCCGTTGCGCGGGCGGGTCAAGGGCAAGACCGGAACGACGAATCTGGCGTGCACCCTGTCCGGGTTCATCGGACGCGACTACGCCTTCGCCGTGCTGCAGAACGGTGACCCGGTCGCCTCCTGGGCAGCGCGCGCGGCCCAGGACCGTTTCGTCACCGCTCTGGCACAAGCGCCCTGACCGACCCGAGGGGTCAGAGCTCCCGACAGCGCGGTCACTCGCCGAGGAGCGCGCGAAGCGCCGCCTCGTCGAGGGTCGATACGCCCAGCTGCTGAGCCTTCGCCGCTTTCGACCCGGGGCTCTCCCCCACGATCACCGCGGTCGTCTTCTTCGAGACGGAGTCCCCGACCTTGGCGCCGAGCGCCTCGAGAGCTGCCTTGGCCCGTTCGCGGGTGAAGCCGGCGAGTGTGCCGGTGAGCACGTACTGGTGGCCGCTGAGCCGGCCCTCGACGGGCCGGTCGGCCTCGCCGGCCTCCAGTCTCAGACCGAGCGAGCGAAGATCCTCGACGAGCGCCTTGTTCTCCTCGTCGGCGAACCACTCCGCGATCAGCTCGGCGCGGTCGGGCCCGATGCCCTCGGCCTGCTCCAGGTTCTCCTGGCCGGCGGCCATGAGCGCGTCGATGGTGCCGAAGTGGCGTGCGAGGTTCCGGGCCAGCACCCACCCGACCTTCGGCAGGTTGAGCCCGAAGAGGACGCGTGAGAAGGGCTGCTGCCGGGAGCGGTCGATTGCTTCGAGCGCACGGGCAGCGGAGATCTCACCGTAGCCCTCGATCTCGAGCAGCTGCGCGGGTGTGAGCCGGTAGAGGTCGGGCATGGAGCGCAACAGCCCCTCGTCCCAGAGCTTCCGCACGAACTGCTCGCCGACCCCTTCGATGTCCATGGCGGCACTGACCCAGTGGATCAGCGTCTCCAGGCCGCGGGACGGGCAGGCGCGGTTGGGGCAGCGGTGCTTGACCTCGCCCTCGAGTTGGACGACCGCGGCGCCGCAGAGCGGGCAGTGGGCGGGCATCTTCCAGTCGACGGTGCCGGGCGCGTGCTCACCCGCCGGGCCGACGACCTGCGGGATCACGTCTCCGGCGCGCTGGACGACCACGAGGTCGCCCTCGCGGATGCCCTTGCGGTTGATGTCCTCTTCGTTGTGGAGCGTGGCGGTGGAAACGGTGACGCCGCCCACCTGAACGGGCTCGAGCTCGGCCCACGGGTTGAGCGCGCCTGTGCGTCCGACACGGATGTGGATCTGGCGCAACGTCGTTACCGCGGTGGAGGGAGCCCACTTGTACGCGCGTGCCCAGCGTGGCCGCTCGTGCAGTGAGCCGAGCCGCTCCTGCTGGTCGAAGGAGTCGACCTTGATCACGATCCCGTCGATCTCGTAGTCGAGCTCGTGCCGCCGGCCCTCCCACGCCTCGCAGGCGGCGGCCACGTCGGCGATGGTCTCGAGCCGCTCCGCGTGCGGGCTGGTGCGGAAGCCGTGCTCCCGCAGCCAGCCGAGCATCTCGAAGTGCGTGTCGGGGCCGGCGCCGTCCCGCACTCCCGCGCCGTAGGCCCAGAGCGAGAGCGGTCGCTCGGCGGTAACGGCCGGGTTGAGCTGGCGCAGGGACCCGGCGGCGGCGTTCCGCGGGTTCGGGGCCGGTTTCTTGCCGGCGGCCACCTGCGCCTCGGTGAAGCGGCCGAAGCCGCTGAGCGGGAAGTACACCTCGCCGCGCACCTCGAACAGCGGCGGCGGCGCCTCGCCGGCCGGGGTTCGCATCCGCAGCGGCACGGCCTCGATCGTGCGGAGGTTGGCGGTGACGTCCTCGCCGCGGAAGCCGTCACCGCGCGTGGCGCCGCGGACGAGGAGGCCGTGCTCGTAGACGAGCGAGATCGCGGAGCCGTCGACTTTCGGCTCGATCACGTAGGCGACCGCCTCGTCGGTGCCGAGGCGCTTGCGCACGTCGTCGGCCCACTTCCCGAGCGCGTCCGGCGTCGTGACCTTCTCGAGCGAGCCCATGGGCGCCAGGTGCTCGACCTTGCGGAACCCTTCGGCCGGAGCGGCGCCGACCCGCTGGGTGGGAGACTCCGGGGCGATGAGCTCGGGATGGGCCGCTTCGAGCCCCTGCAGCTCATCGTAGAGCGCGTCGTAGGCCGCGTCGGGGATCTCGGGATCGTCGAGGACGTGGTAGCGGTAGGAGTGGTGCTCGAGGAGACGTCGCAGCTCTGCCGCCCGCTCTGCCGGGTCAGAGGAGTGCAACGAGCTCCTCGGGCGTGTGCACGAGCGCGTCCGGCTGCTCGTGCAGAAGCCGCTCGTCCGGGTGGATGCCGCCCCAGCCGACAGCGACGGCAAGCGTGCCGGCGGCCTTGCCGGCCCGGATGTCGAAGGGCGAGTCGCCCACGTACGCGGCGTCCTCGGGTCGCGCGCCCATGCGGGCGAGAGCCTCGAGCAGCGGGTCGGGATCGGGCTTGTGGCGCTCCGTGTCCTCGGCGCCGACGAGCACCTCGGTCATCTCGCGCAGGATCGGGAAGCGATCGAACGCGAGCTCGACCGTGCGCACGCGCTTGGCCGTGACGATGCCGAGCCGGTGCCCGCGCTCGCGCAAGCGGGGCAGCAGCTCGAGCACCCCGTCGAACGCCTCGAGTGTCGCGTGCAGCGGCTCGTTGTGAGCGCGGTAGCTCTCCACGAGCTCGTCGACGCGGTCGGGATCGAGCTCGCGCATCTGCGCGATCAGCCCAGGCCCGCCGATGGCAGCGCGCACCCGCTCTTCGTCCGGCTCGCGGCCGAGCACGGTGACCGAGGCGTGCCGCATGGACGCCATGATGATCGGCCCCGAGTCGATCAGGGTGCCGTCGAGGTCGAACAGGACGATCGGGTAGCGCATACGGGCGATTGTAGGCGTGAGGACTGCCTTGCCCGCCGGCGCTCAGTGGTACTCGACGTGCTCCAGGTACAGCCCCCAGGGTGGCGCAGTCGTGCCGGCTTCGGATCGCGGCCGTCCCTCCAGCAGTCGCGCCAGGTGCTCCGGCGTGGTCTCGAGCATCGTGCCGACGAGAGTCCGCACCATGTGCCGCAGAAACGAGTCGGCGGTGATCGTGAACTCGAGGTGATCGCCGTGGCGCCTCCAGGCGGCCGCCCGAACTGCCCGCACGAAGAGGTCGTGCTCGCTGACCGTGGGCGTGAACGCGGTGAAGTCGTGCTCCCCGGGGAGCAGGGCAGCACAGCGTGCGAGCAGGGCCTCGTCGACGGGCCGGGGCCACCAGAGCGATCGTCGCGCCTCGAGCGGCGATCGCGCGGGCCGGTTGAGGACGACATAGCGGTACGACCGCGCTGTGGCGGAGAAGCGGGCGTGGAAGCCTGGGCCCGCGTCTTCCGCAGCGACGACGGCCACGTCCGCGGGCAGCGCCGTATTCAACGCGTCGGCGGCGTTCGCCGCCGGAGGGCCTCCCTCGACGTCGACGGAGGCGACTTGGCCTCGGGCGTGAACGCCGGTGTCTGTACGGCCTGCCACCGCGAGCCCCTGCCAGCGCGGATAGAGGGCAGCGAGCGCGTCCCGGAGGCATCCCTCCACCGTGCGCTGGCCCGGCTGCCGCGCCCAGCCACGGAAGCTCGTGCCGTCGTACTCGATCGTCAGCTTGAGGCGTCGCATCTCGATCAGGCGGTTGGCTCCACGTCGAGGAGAAGCCCGTTGACGGCGCGAACGACGACGTCCCGTCCCGGCTCGACCGGCACGGGGCTCAGGGCCTCCCAGATCTCCCCCTGCACGCGCACCTGGCCGCGGGGGGCGAGCACGGTCACGACGACGGCGCGCCGTCCGACGAGCGCGTCGAGCCCGACGACGGTCCGGCGCCGCTTCGACCACCACAGGAAGACGGCTGTCTCGGCCGTGTCGGCGGCGGCCGCCGCGATCACGAGGATCCACCCCCACGGCGGCGGGACGAGGAGCAGCGCGAGGAGTAGCGCGACGATCGTCAGCACGGGGTCAAGCGTAGAGACCGGCCTGGCCCGGGAAGACGAGAGGCGCCCGGCGGGCGCCTCTCGGAAGCCGGTGCGGCCGTGTTGCTAGGCCGCCTTGCCCGACGCGTCGTGATCGACGAGCTCGAGCAGCACCATCGGGGCTGCGTCGCCCTGCCGTGGGCCGATCTTCACGATGCGCGTGTAACCGCCTGCCCGCTCTGCGAAGCGCGGGGCGACTTCGGCGAACAGCCGGTGCACGACGTCGTTCGAGCGAAGCGTGGCGAGCGCCTGGCGGCGCGCGTGCAGGTCTCCGCGCTTTCCGAGCGTGATCAGCTTCTCGGCGAGCGGCTTCACCGCCTTGGCTTTCGCCTCGGTCGTCTCGATGCGGCCGTGCTCGATCAGCGCGCCGGCGAGGTTGGAGTAGAGCGCCTTGCGGTGGGCGGAGTCGCGGCCGAGCTTCTTGCCTGAGCTTGCGTGGCGCATGGTTAGAGCAGCTCCTCGCCCTTCAGCGTGAGGCCGTGCGCGGCGAGCGTCTCCCGGACCTCCTCGACGGACTTGCGACCGAAGTTCGGGATGGCGGCGAGCTCTGCCTCGGACTTGGAGGTCAGGTCGCCGATCGTCTCGATCCCGACCCGCTTGAGGCAGTTGTAGGAGCGGACGCCGAGCTCGAGCTCCTCGATCGGGAAGTTCTCCATCCCGTGCGAGGTGGACGCCGCCTCGGCGGCCTCGAGCGCGGCCTCGCCGAAGCCCTCGATGCGATCGAGGTCGGTGAAGATGGCGAGCTGCCGGATCAGGATCTCGGCTGCCTCGGCGATGGCGTCGCGGGGCTCGATCGAGCCGTCGGTCGTCACGTCGAGGACGAGCTTGTCGTAGTCGGTGCGCTGGCCGACGCGTGCTGCTTCGACCTCGTAGGCGACGCGACGCACGGGCGAGAAGATCGAGTCGATCGGGATCACGCCGATCGACATCTCGGGGCCGCGGTTCAGCTCGGCGGGGACGTAGCCGCGGCCGCGGCCGATCGTGAGCGTCATCTCGAGCTTGCCCTTGTCGGCGAGGTGCGCAATCTCGAGCTCGGGGTTCAGGATCTCGAGGTCGGCGGGCGCCTCGATGTCGGCCGCCGTGATCACGCCGGCGCCCTTCTTCGAGATGTGCACCTCGATCTCGGGCGACTCGCCGTGCAGCCGGCAGATCAGGCTCTTGAGGTTGAGGATCAGGTCGGTGACGTCCTCGCGGACGCCAGGAAGCGTCGTGAACTCGTGCGCGATGCCTTCGATCTTGACGGCGGTCACGGCGGCGCCTTCGAGCGACGAGAGCAGGACGCGGCGCAGCGAGTTGCCGAACGTGTAGCCGAAGCCACGGTCGAGCGGCTCGATCGCGAACACGCCGCGGTGGTCGTCGCCCTCCTCGCTGACGATGCGGGGAATCTGGAAGTCCATCAGGCTGGTGCGGGTGGCCAAGGTGGTCCTTTCGTGTTTCTTCACAGTGGGCGACGCATGGGTTCGCCCCTACCGGTCGGGCGAGGCACGCCCCGCCCTTACTTGGAGTAGAGCTCGACGATCAGTGATTCCTGCACGGGCGTGTCGATCTCGGCACGCTCGGGCCAGCGCAGCATCGTGCCGGCAAGGCCCTCGTGGTCGGCCTGCAGCCACGGCGCCACCGATGCGGTCAGATCGGTCGCGTCACGCACGAGCGAGGCGGCGGCGCTGCCCTGCTTCAGCATGATCACGTCGTTCGGACGGACGCCGAAGCTCGGGATGTTGACGCGGCGGCCGTTGACCTGGAAGTGGCCGTGACGCACGAGCTGCCGGGCCTGCGCCCGCGAGCCGGCGAAGCCGAGCCGGTACACGACGTTGTCGAGCCGCGTCTCGAGCATGCGCAAGAGCGTCTCGCCGGGTGCGCCGGCGCCGCGTGAGGCCTTCTCGTAGTAGTTCCGGAACTGCTTCTCGAGCAGCCCGTAGTACCGGCGCGCCTTCTGCTTCTCGCGCAGCTGCAGCAGGTACTCGCTCTGCTTGATGCGGCCGCGGCCGTGCTCGCCCGGCGGATACGAGCGGCGCTCGATGGCGCACTTCTCCGTCAGGCAGCGCTCGCCCTTGAGAAACAGCTTGATGCCCTCGCGCCGGCAGATGCGGCACTTGGGGCCGAGATCGCGGGCCATTAGTGGTTCTCCTGGTGACGGTTTCGCGTCTCTGGCGTGCGAGACGCAAGCAGTGCGAGGACGCAGGCCGTGGTCGGGCCGGTGGGCCCGGGCACGGCCGAGGACGACGCAATGCGCCGCGACTCGCGCGCCAGAGGCGCCCAAAGTGTTGCCGGGAGAGCCACTAAACGCGCCTCCGCTTCTTCTGCCGCACGCCGTTGTGGGCCTGCGGCGACACGTCTTTGACTCCGAGGATCTCGAGGCCGGCGGCCTGCAGGGAGCGGATCGCCGTCTCGCGCCCGGAGCCCGGCCCTTTGACGAACACCTCGACCTTCTGCAGGCCGTGCTCCATGCCCTTGCGGGCACAGTTGTCGGCGGTCACCTGCGCGGCGAACGGCGTGGACTTGCGGGAGCCCTTGAACCCGGCCGAGCCGGCGGACTCCCAGGCGATCACGTTGCCCTCGCGGTCGGTGAGCGACACGATCGTGTTGTTGAACGACGTCTTGATGTGCGCCTGGCCGATCGCGATGTTCTTCTTGACGCGGCGGCGGGTACGGCCGCGGGCCGCTGCTGCTTTGCGCGGAGGTGCCATCTACGTTACTTCCCCTTCTTTCCGCGTCCGACGGTCTTCTTGGGGCCCTTCCGGGTGCGCGCGTTCGTCTTCGTCCGCTGCCCACGGGCGGGCAGGCCGCGCCGATGGCGCAGGCCGCGGTAGCAGCCGATCTCGGAGAGGCGCTTGATCGCCTGTGAGCGCTCCCGGCGCAGGTCGCCCTCGACCTCGACGTTCGCATCGATGTAGGTGCGGAGCTTCGTGACCTCTTCGTCGGTGAGGTCCTTGATCTTCTCGTCAGGGTCGAGCTCGAGCTCCTTGCAGATCTTCTGTGCGATCGACGGGCCGATCCCGTAGATGTACGTGAGACCGATCTCGAGACGCTTCTGATTCGGGAGGTTGACGCCCGCGATACGTGCCATTAGTGAGCCACTCCGGTTATCCCTGCCTTTGCTTGTGCCGGGGATTGGTGCAGATGACCATGGTGCGCCCGTGCCGCTTGATCACGCGGCAGCGCTCACACATGGGCTTGACGGATGGACGTACTTTCATCGATGAGTTCCTTGGTGGCAGTCGGGGCTAGCGAAGTCTGAAGGTGATGCGGCCGCGCGTGAGGTCGTAGGGGGAGAGCTCGACCTTGACCCGGTCGCCGGGAAGGATGCGGATGTAGTGCTTGCGCATCTTTCCTGAGATCGTGGCGAGCACGCTGTGTCCGCCGTCGAGCTCCACCCGGAACATCGTGCTGGGAAGCGCCTCGACGACCTCGCCTTCGACCTCGATCTTCTCTTCCTTGACTGCCACCCTTCCCTCGCGTGAAGACGCACGCCCATCGGTCGCGGACATTCGTGTACGGATCCCATGGCGCTGCACGCGGGCGCGCCGCAGGGCCGCTTACTGTAGCAAACTCGCTCTCTCGGTGGCGATCCCGACCCTCGGCGTGAGAATGCGGGCCCCCTCCGACGTGATCGCGACCGTGTGCTCGAAATGCGCGGCCAGAGACCCGTCCGTGGTGGAGATCGACCAGCCGTCGTCGTGCAGGTAGACATCCGGCCCGCCCATCGTGATCATCGGCTCGATCGCGATCGTCATCCCCTCGGAGAGCTTGGGCCCGCGCCCGGGCTGGCCGAAGTTCGGGACGTGCGGATCCTCGTGGTAGTAACGTCCGACGCCGTGGCCGACGAGGCTGCGGACGACCGAGAACCCGGCCCCCTCGACGACCTGCTGAACAGCATGTGAGATGTCACCGACGCGGTTGCCGGGCCGGGCCTCGCGGATGCCGGCAGCGAGCGCGTCCTGGCACACGTCGAGCAGCCGTTGGGCCCCGGGCTCGATCTCGCCCACGCCGAAGGTGTAGGCGCTGTCGCCGATCGCGTCGTCGACGGAGGCGCCGACATCGATCGTGATCAGGTCGCCGTCGCAGACCACGTAGCTCCCGGGAATGCCGTGGACGACCATGTCGTTCGGCGAGATGCAGATCGCCGCCGGGTAGCCCTTGTACCCCCGCGACGCGGAGACGCCGCCGTGGCTCGTGATGAACTCGCCCGCGACGCGGTCGAGCTCACCCGTGGTGATGCCCGGCTCGATGCGCTCGCCCACGTGCGCGATCGTCGCGGCGACGAGCTCGCCCGCCCGTGCGATGCGCTCGATCTCGGCCGGGCTCTTGCGGATGATCATCCGCGGGGGTCCCCGAGCGCGGCGCAGATCTCGTCGAACACTTCGTCGACCGAGCGTTCGGCGGCCAGAGCGACCAGGGTGCCGCCGTCGGCGTAGTAGCCGACCACGGGCTCCGTCTGCTCGTGGTACAGCGCGAGGCGGCGAGCGATCACCTCGGGCGCGTCGTCGGCCCGCCCTTCCTCGCGAGCGCGGCCGAGCATGCGCTCGGTGGCGATCGCATCGTCGAGGTCGAAGAAGAGAACGGCGTCAAGGCCACGCCCGATGTCCGCGAGCATGGTGTCGAGCGCCGCGGCCTGGGGGAGGTTGCGCGGGAAGCCGTCGAGCACGAAGCCGACGGCGGCGTCCGGCTGCGAGAGGCGCTCGCGGATCAACTCCACCGTGAGGTCGTCCGGGACGAGCTCACCGGCTGCCAGGATCGGCTCGACACGCCGGCCGAGCACCGTCCCCTGCGCGATCGCGGCGCGGAACATGTCGCCCGTGGAGACGTGTGGCACCCCGTACGCGGCGGAGATGCGCTTCGCCTGGGTTCCCTTGCCAGAGCCTTGCGGGCCGAGGACGAGGACGTTTATTTGAGGAAGCCTTCGTAGTTCCGCATCATCATCTGGCTCTCCATCTGGCGCATGGTGTCGAGTGCCACGCCGACGGCAATCAGCACCGATGTGCCGCCGAGGGCTCGCGCGTTGGCCTGGGAGAAGCCGCCGTACTTGATGAAGATGCTGGGCGCAACGGCGACCGCGGCGAGGAAGAGCGCGCCGGGGAGCGTCAGCCGTGTCAGCACGCGGTCGAGGTACTGGGCGGTGGGCGGCCCGGGCCTGATGCCGGGGATGTAGCCGCCGTACTTGCGCAGGTTATCGGCCTGCTCGACGGGGTTGAACTGCACCGCCGTGTAGAAGTACGTGAAGACGATGATCATCGCCGCTTCGACCAGCAGGTACGTCAGGTTGCCCGGCTGGAAATGCTGGTTGACGAAGCCCTGGGTGGCGGGGAAGTACTGCGCCACGGTGGCGGGGAAGGCGAGCAGCGCCGCCGCGAAGATCACGGGGATGACGCCGGCCATGTTCACACGCAGGGGGAGGTAGGTCGACCCGCCGGCAGTGGAGCGCCTCCCCACCTGGCGCTTGGCGTACTGGATCGGGATCCGGCGCTGGCCCTCCTGCACGAACACGACCGAGGCGACGATGCTCAGGGCGATCAGCGGGAAGAAGATCCGCTCCATGGGGCCGCCGTTCCACCACGCGCTGACACCGAGCGGCAGGCTGGTGAGGATGGAGGCGAAGATCAGGATCGAGATGCCGTTGCCGATCCCGCGCTTGGTGATCTGCTCGCCCAGCCACATCAGGAAGATGGTTCCGGTGGTCAGGGTCACCACGATCAACGTCATCCGGCCGGGATTCGCCTGCAAGGCGTCCTGACGGGAGAAGAGCACCGCGTAGCCTGTCGCCTGCGCGGCTGCGAGCGCGACCGTGAGGTATCGGGTGTACTGGTTGATCTTGGCGTACCCTGCTTCACCCTCCTTCTGCAGCTCGCCGAGACGCGGGATCACGACGGTCAGGAGCTGCAGGATGATCGACGCGGTGACGTACGGCATGATCCCGAGCGCGAACAGCGAGAACTGCGACAGCGCGCCGCCCGAGAACAGGTTGAGCAGGCTGAAGATGCCGCCCTGGCTCGAGAGGTAGTTGTCGATCGCGGAAGCGTTGACGCCCGGCGCGGGCAGCCACGACCCGAGCCGGTAGATGGCCAGCACGAGGGCGGTGAAGAGGACGCGTTTCCGGAGCTCCGGTACGCGCCACGCGTTGCTCAGCCAGCTGAACACGGTGCTACTCGGCGGCCTCGTCGGCGGGGGTATCGGCCGCTTCGGCGGCGCTCTCGGGCTCGTCGGCCGGCTCGTCGCGGACGACGGCCTTCGGGCGAGCCTTGACCTTCTTCTCGACCGGCTCGCCGCGCAACCAGCCGACGCTGCCGCCGGCGGCCTCGATCTTCGCCCTGGCGGCCTTCGAGAAGCCGTGCGCGGTGACCGACAGCTTCTTCGTCAGCTCACCGGAGCCGAGGATCTTGACGTCGGTCTTCGTGTTCTTGATCAGCCCGGCAGTGACGAGCGCCTCGGGGGTCACCTCGGCGCCGGCCTCGAAACGGGCCTCCAGGTCACGCAGGTTGACAGGAACCGTGGACGTGCGGAAGGGCCCGACGGGCATCGCGTCCGCCGACGTGTTGCCGCGGAGCTTGGGCAGGCGCATGTCGATCGGCATCTGCCCGCCCTCGAACCCGGCCGGCATCATGTGCGACCCGGCGCGGGACTTCTGGCCCTTGATGCCGCGACCCGAGTAGCGGCCCTTGCCTGATCCCAGCCCGCGACCGATGCGCTTGCGCTCCTTGCGCGGTTGCGCCGGCTTGAGGCTGTGGAGGTTGAGCTCCTCACCCATCTCTATGCGTCCTTCCCTTCGACCTTGACGAGATGCGCGACGTGGCGCAGCTGGCCGGCGAGCTCGGGCGTCTCGGTGTGCTCGGCCGTCCGGCCGATCTTGCCGAGCCCGAGCGCCCGAATCGTTCCCTCGTGGGCCTTGCTCTGCCCGATCGTGCTTCGGATCTGGGTGATCTTGACGGTGCTCACGCGCCCGCCTCCACGACCGGCTCGGAGGCGGCCGCGACGGTGTCGGTGTCCACGGCCGGAACGTCCGCGGGCGGGGGGGTGTAGTTGCGCGGCAGCGGCAGGACCTGGCGAATCGTCAGGCCACGCTGCCGGGCGATGTCCTCCGGGCGCCGCAGCCTGCGCAGCCCGTCCACTGTCGCCTTCGCCATGTTGATCGGATTGGTCGTGCCGAGGCTCTTCGCGAGCACGTCGCGGATTCCCGCGAGCTCGAGCACGGCGCGCACGCCGCCTCCTGCGATCACACCGGTCCCCTCGCTCGCCGGGCGCAGGAACACCCGTGCCGCGTCGAACTGGCCGAGGATCTCGTGCGTGATCGTCGTGCCGTGCTTCGGCACCGAGAAGATGTTCTTCTTGGCGTCGTCGACGGCCTTCGAGATCGCGAGCGGCACCTCACGCGCCTTCCCGTACCCGACCCCGACCCGGTCGACCTCGTCGCCGATCACGACGAGCGCGGTGAACGAGAACCGCCGGCCGCCCTTGACGACCTTCGCTACACGGTTGATCTCGATCACGCGTTCCTTCAGCTCTCGGCTCTCAGCCACCTCGAAAGTGCTCAAAACTCAAGTCCTCCCTCGCGAGCGCCGTCCGCCAGCGCCTTCACGCGTCCGTGGTAGAGGTAGCCGCCCCGGTCGAACACGCAGCCGGTGACGCCTGCCTGCTTCGCAGCCACGGCGAGTTGCTTGCCCACCTCGGCGGCCTGCTCGGTCTTGTTGCCGGAGAACGAGTCCAGCTGCTGCCAACTGGCGGCGGCGAGCGTGACGCGGTTCTCGTCGTCGATCAGCTGCGCGAAGATACCACGGTTCGACCGGAACACCGCCAGGCGGGGCCGCTCGGCCGTGCCGGCGACCTTGCCGCGGATCCTGCGATGGCGGCGCTGTCGCGCCTCGCGCGTCGTCAGCTTGCTCATCGGTCTCCTCCAGTAGGTATGTGGGGGGCGGCGACCGACATCAAGCTCGCTTACCCACCTTTCTGCGCACCTGCTCGTCCCGGTAGCGGATCCCCTTGCCCTTGTACGGCTCGGGCGGGCGCACCTTGCGAATCTCGGCGGCCGTCTGGCCGACCCTCTGCTTGTCCGTGCCTCTCACGGTGATCTGCGTCGGCACGGGCACCTCGAACGAGACGCCC
>Ga0209797_10000818_pt1 | contig 15535 bp, 17 predicted proteins | sample DOMMetBare3Fresh_2_FD_187472 | JGI IMG/M metagenome (GOLD analysis project Ga0209797, IMG submission 187472) | Wetland sediment microbial communities from St. Louis River estuary, USA, under dissolved organic matter induced mercury methylation -... | ecosystem: Environmental > Aquatic >... | reverse complement strand
TCGTATATAAATCGAAGGACTAAACCGCTCACGCGGTAGGGTGGCTGCGATCCAAGCTTGTGACTAAATTGACAGAGTTTTGCTGTTTTCGATGTCTAAAAAATGAGGCAATCCGCCTTGTTTCAAGATAGGAGCAGTATCATGACTTCTTCCACACACCCCATCAGTCCGTTGCGTCAACGCATGATCGACGACATGCGGATGCGCAAACTATCCCCCAAAACCCAGGCCAGTTATATCCGTGTTGTGAAACGATTCGCTGGTTTCCTGGGGCGATCGCCCGATACCGCCAGCGTCGAAGATTTACGCAGTTATCAGTTGTATTTGGTTGATCACGGTATTTCGCCGATTTCACTGAATGCGACCCTCACCGGGCTCAAGTTTCTCTTTGAAACGACGCTAGATCACCCTGAATTATTGACTAAGATGCACGCTGTGCATGTGCCGCACAAACTGCCGGTAGTATTGAGTCGTGAGGAGGTGGCTCGCCTACTCGCGGCCGTTGACAACCTCAAGCACCAGACGGCGTTATCAGTGGCTTACGGTGCCGGCTTACGCGCCAGCGAGGTGGTGTCGCTGAAGGTCAGTGACGTCGACAGTCAGCGTATGACGCTGCGCATCGAACAGGGCAAAGGCAGTAAGGATCGCTACGCCATGCTGTCGCCGGTCCTGCTGGAACGCTTGCGCACCTGGTGGAAGTTTGCTCATGCACAAGGCAAAATGCGGCAAGGTGGCTGGCTATTTCCTGGCTTGGACCCCATCGACCCACTCAGCACGCGTCAACTCAACCGGGCTATCCATGCCGCTGCCGAGGCGGCGGGGATAGACAAGCGGGTATCGATGCATACGCTGAGGCATAGCTTTGCCACGCATTTGCTGGAACAGAAGGTGGATATTCGGATTATCCAGGTGCTGCTCGGTCACAAGAAACTGGAGACCACGGCGCTGTATGCCCAGGTGGCCACCGATATTCTGCGTGAGGTGGTGAGTCCGATCGAGACCTTGCAGCCCCACTAGAGAAAACCCATGGGACGGCTTGCACTGGAGGTGGCGGATATCTTCCGCAGCCACGGGCCCGCTTGGCGAGACGCTCAGCATGACCATTTGAGCCTGGGTCAACTGAAAGTCATGTCCGCCATCGAACAGTGTCGTACTGCGACATTGGGTGGTCATGTACTGTGCTGCCCCGCTTGCGATCATCAAGACATCGCCTACAACTCTTGCCGCAACCGGCATTGCCCCAAGTGTCAGGCCAGCGCGGCCAAACGTTGGCTCGAAGCCCGGCAGGCCGATCTGTTGCCGGTGGAGTATTACCATGTGGTGTTCACCTTGCCGGCGCCGATCAGCGCCATCGCCTACACCAACAAAGCCGTGATCTATGGCCTGCTGTTTGAGATCGCCGCCGAGACGCTACGCACGATTGCCGCTGACCCGAAACATCTGGGCGCACAGATCGGGGCCACCCTGGTGCTACATACCTGGGGATCGGCCTTAACCCATCATCCACATGTGCACGGCATCGTTCCCGGTGGTGGTTTATCCTTGGACGGTGAGCGCTGGGTCAGTTGCAAGCCGGGCTTCTTTTTGCCGGTACGCGTGCTCTCGCGACTGTTTCGACGGCGCTTTCTGGAAGAACTGAGCACAGCGCAGGCGACTGGGCAATTACAGTTCTTCGGTGACTTCGCCCATTTATCAGACGCGGCGGCCTTTGCCGACTGGCTTGCCCCGCTTAAAAAGTGCGAATGGGTGGTTTACGCCAAACGCCCGTTTGCCGGACCCGAGGCGGTATTAGCTTATTTGTCGCGTTATACCCACCGGGTGGCGATCGCAAACTCACGGCTTATCGGCATGGACGAGCGGGGCGTCACGTTCCGCTGGAAAGATTACCGCGCTAAGGGCCAGACGCGGCATAAAACCATGACGCTCACTGCCGACGAGTTCATCCGTCGCTTTCTGTTGCATGTGCTGCCCAGCGGCTTTCATCGCATCCGCCACTATGGGTTGCTAGCCAATGCCGGGCGCCGCGATAATCTTGCGCGAATGCGCGACCTGCTGCAGGTTGCTCCTGCTCATGTGGAACCCATGGGTGCTGGCGCCAATGCGTCAGATAAAGCCGTTCAGCCAACCTTCATCTGTCCGGACTGTGGTGCAGCGATGATCGTTGTCGAAATCTTGGCACGCAAACCGCACATTCGCGCACCACCCCGGCAGCGAGGCGCACCATGAGCAAACGCACCTGGCAAACGCCAAACTACCTGTCATTCATTTATCGGCTAGAACCGATACGGGAAGGCTTGGCCTGGAGGCGGAAAATCCCTGATTCTGGACCCCTGGGGCAACGAAAAATCGGCTACATTGGCCTCAAGCCAGAGCTTCTGAGCTATGTCATCGCCCAGCCGAGGGGCTTGTTAGCCAGATTTAAGGCAGACCCACCATTCAAATCCCCATAGACTGTCGTTGATCATGACGCGTCACTGCGATCCCGCGGTTTCCTCCCTCGAGGCTTGTCCGACGCCTGCCCCTCAAGTTTTGTCGCATCTTGCAGTCCTGCGTTTAAGGGCAGGCATCTGACAACCCTTAACAGGAAACGGACGTCCAAAAAACTTAAAATTTGCTAACTGCGGGTGTCTGCTTTGCATTATTAGATATTACTGAAACATGTGTAGGGAAAAACCCCGAACACCAATGCCTGGCAATGGTATTCGGGTAAGTGTCAGAGTTTAAAATGCACCTGTGTAGGGGGGATTGTTGAGGGTGTCATCGACAAATGGACCAGCCGTGCTTTTTTGCCGTCGATGCTACAAACTGGCGCAGGACAGTTGGTTTTTGTTTGCCACAATCGCTGAAGCAGTGGCGGCGGCCTTCTTTGTCACGCAGGTAAACCGAGAAAAACTACGGACTATTTTCATCAGTCTCCTAATCCGGTCTCGACCAGCGCCTTAAAGACTTGCCTGACAATGTCAGGTAAAACCACAGTTTCTTCTGCTTGACCGATAAACTGGGTGCCGTCTTCACGAACGAACACTTCATCACCCGATCCAACATCGAAGTCCATTATGCTGAAACAAATCGGTTCTTCGCGTTCTGAGTAAACGGCCTGGACCTGTCCGCCTTCAAGGTGAATGACAATCCGGTTAAGGCTAGTGTGATTGCTAGTGCCCATGGTTTTCTCCTGTTTATTTTCAATTAACGGGGAAAGCCATGCCCACAGAGGGATGTTTTCCCCAGCGGATTGATAGCAAGGCCTCCCCAGTTTTATTCAGGGAGGCGCAGGTTTCAGGTTAAGGCGAATTAAATCAATTTGCCAAACTCTGATATTTTCGGATAGTCCTTTTTCCACGCTTTGATGGCTACATCGGTATCGAAACAGGCATAAATACCGCCTCCGTCTGGAACCCGGCGATCCCAGGTGAAAGACAAGGTATGCCCCAGATCTTCAATACCATCGGGTTCACTGACCCGGTTAAAACTGCCGCCAAAGTGCCGGGCAACCAGTTTGCCTAAATCCTCCAGAAAGGCCTTATAGGCAACGTCTACCGATAAGTGCGAAGCGGCCCAGGGCGCTTTGGGGAAATTAGCAATCGCTGCTGCCAGAATGTCCGAAATCTCGGTATCCGTGATAATTTTGCTCATCATTCGGCTCCCGGTAAGCGTCCAGTTTCATCGGACATTGATAAGACCTGTTGCAAGCAATCCTGAAGGGACGGTCTGATTTCCTCCTGTTCAGCATCAGTCAACGCAAATCGTTCAAACTGCCTGATCTCTGATGAACGGTCGCTGTGTTTATAGATGAGTCCGATCTCTGTCCCAGCCACTTTCATGGCCGAAATAAAGTGTCCTGCATCACTGTCTTCTTCAAGAAAAACCACGCCTTCCCGCTGATACGAATAGCTACTAATAGCGAAAGCGATTGAGCCGAGGCTGAGCAGCGTAGTCCGTTTGACTGCCAGCCAGCCGTGGCCTGGGTCGGTGTAAAAATACATCAATAGTGGTAGATTATCGTTTAGTAAAGCCATGAGATTTCTCCGATAAGTGAAAAAAACTAGAGAAAGCCATGCCCAAGGGGAATGGTTTCCCCAGTGGGTTGATTGGTAATGACGCTGTGTGTAAGCGTGGCTGTTACCAGAGTGGTTAAGTGTATCTGCTACGGTCCAAAACCTGGAACCTGCTGCCGTCAGCATAAGGCTGTCATGGTTCCCTATCGTATGCAGATGCAACGAAATGGGGCATTGCCTTTCTCGCATCCTCACGGGCTGCACTCATTTCGTCCGCAAGCAAGGACTTACAGGCAGAAAACGCTAATGCCTGTTGTTTTAATGCTTGCACGGACGCATCGGCTGCAGGGAAATTCGAGACTGCTTCCGCGCTAAAACGCAAGGTTTCGCCATCGACTTCTTCGTAATCATCGAAAAGCAAGGGCATTGCTTCAGTGTCGTCCCAAAGGGTACCTTCAGCAAAGGCGTCACTCGCCAGCTGTTTGGCCGCTTCAGCATCCGGTGCGGTTACCCCCACCATAACGCGATGGGTGTAGTCTATTTCGTAGGTGACAGCGAATTTTTTAGTCATGAGTGTTCTCCGGTAAGTAAAAAAACACCGGAGAAAGCCATGCCCAAGGGGGAATGGTTTTCCCAGTGGGTTGAGCAAGTAACAACACAGTGTTAAAGATGGCTGTTACCGTGTTGAATAAGTGCGTCTGCTACGGAACCTAAACCAGGCGCCGGCTGCCGGAAGCGCAGACTCGCGGCAACTTAAGGGTGTTACTGAATACGCAGTAACCACGGTCAAGTCGGTAAGCTTTTGCCAATACCGGCATGCACCGATATTCGAAAAAGCCCCCGGTACAGCAGGGGGCAATACCGTTATTTAATGGTTAACACTTGACCAAAGGTTGGGCTGTCCTGACTAAAATCCAGGGCTTTGATGACGGGTACAAACACATCAAGGCAGGTTCTGACCTCCCTGATGCCATCGTCGCCCACGTCCTCATACTGGATGTTTTCCTTTTTGTGCTTAAACGTATCGCCTTTAACCACATAAGTCCGGGTTCCGTCATTGGAATGAACGACGCCAGAGACCTGGCCGGCTGCCAGGACCAAAGCCAAATGCCAATCAGACAACGGCATCAATGGCCTTCTGTGCACAAGGCTGGTCTGCCCCAGATGCAATGCCCATTGTCCCCAGAGACAAGGATAGTGTGCGATTTCCTCAGCCAACTGAACCGGTTCCATACGCGTATAATTAAAGCGCAGTTCATGGGATTCACTGGCCGGTACGCGGTAGGGATCGGCATCCCAGATCGCCGGCAACACCGGCTTATCATCCAACCGGCTAAACTGCTCCAGCGCCGCCAATGCCGTCCGGTAAGTCTGGCTGGTTGTATCGGTGCGCTTTCTGATCCCTATCACCACCGCCTGTTTAAACTGTTGTTCAGGCGCCAGAAACACCCTTAAGCGGTCAAACCCTGCGGCCAACCAGCGCCTGAATTCCTGATCCAGGGTGGTGTGCGGGACAATCAGCACCAGGATGCCGCCATACTGCAACAGCCGGGCGGATTGCTGAAAAAACAGTTTTTCCAGGCGTTTCCTGCCTTTACTGTCATTCTCCCCGCCCGACTGCGCCTTATCGGTCACTAAATCGCCATACGGCGGGTTTAACCAGAGCAAGCCGAAACTGCGCGGCGTGATGAGGGTCTCCTGAAAATCACCATGGATACACCGGTCAACCCGCTTTTTAGCTTGATAGGCGCGTTCCTGATGATATTCCACGGCAAAGGCCTCCGTCCTGTCCGGGCCCAACTGGTGTTTACATTCGGCCAGGGCAACCCCTTCACCGGCACACGGGTCAATAATGCGCATCTCCCCCTGTGGACAGGGGGACAGGGCAGACAAAATCCGTTGCGTGGTGTCGTTATCGGTAGGATAGTAGCCGTCTTTGGCATAGTTATGGGCAATGCGTTGAAACATTAAAGTCATAGCAGTCTCCTTATAATTTAAGGAGACCCGGCCCACAAGGGCAGGATCTCCCTTGTGAGCAGTAAAAATTAAGGCCGAGCCAATCAGCAATGAAGCGATAACTCGCCTGCTTGAATCAACCGGCTCATGCATTCATCCAGCGCCTGTTCCGGTAATTCTATGGATAAGGCATGCAGGGCAAAGCCTTGATGGATTTTTAACCAGCCTTGCGCTGTAGCCAGGTCGGTCATGACTTTCTGCCAGCTGTCCAGTAAGGGTAAGTGGCTCACTGACTTGAACACGCCCCAGACATCCCGGGCGAAATCAGCGTGCAACGCTTGAACCAGCAGGTAGGCCTTACGATTGACATAATCCGGCTCTTTTACCGTCTTATCAAACAACCACAGGTGGACAATATCGCCAAAGAGGTTGGCTTTTGGCATCCGCCCGGTCAGTTTATCCAAACGCTCCGGATTACCGATACGCAGGGTTTTAGGGGTTATGCCGGTCAAGTAAAGCTGGTTAAGCCCCTCTTCCTGACTCGACAAGGTCAGCCTTGCCAATAATTCCTGTATAGCGGTATCCCGGCCCCAAAACGAGGCAAAGACCAGCATTTCCTCATCGTCTACCCAGGCATCGCAGTAGATGCCGTAGACAGACTCCAACGTTAATAATTGACCCTGACTGAGGGTGTGGCTCTTGTTCATAAGTTTCTCCAGAAGGTAACAAAAAAAACCGGAGTAAGCCACACCCACAGGGGCATGGTTTCCCCGGTGGATTAAGTCGTACGCCGCCGTATTAGGGGCGCATCATGGTGAGGTTAAGTGCGTCTGCTGCGGCTCCAAACTTCAGAACCGGTCGCCGGAAGCGCAGACTCGCGGCAACCTAAGGGTGTTACTGAAAACGCAGTAACCACGGTCAAGTCGGTAGGCTTTTTCCAGTACCGGCATGCATCGATACTCGAAAAAGCCCCCGATACAGCAAGGGGGTGCGAAAACCGCAAAAACTCAAGTCCTGTCAACAGCTTCCAGGATCAATACTCGCTAGGCAGCAACAGGACATTGTCGGTCAAGTAAAACTTCCAGATGCCTGGCTGCAGGTCGGTGAACTCAATCGGGTCGGTTTTAAGGACATGATTATTGCCATCATCGACAGTGACTGTCGCCTTTGAATCCTCGTCCACCGTCAACCGAATCGACAGGAAGTCCTGGGTCTTGAGTAAGGGCCAATAGTCGAAGGCCACTTTGTCAATGAACCAATACGCCCCAGCATAGCCCCCGTTTTCAGCAAAGAACTGAACACCATCGGTATAAAGCAGGTTTCGATTCAAACCATGCCGGTACCAGGTCTGGGTGCCATAAAAGTTAGCCTGTAATTGCTGGCTTAATTCATCGCTGTCCAGACGCCCGTGGCGTTGGTAATCCCTTGTCAATGCTGCCTTATCGTCAGCACCGGCGGCCACAGGCGGAAGCAGGGTAGGTTTAAGTAGGCTGTCCTGCTTGCCCAACAATTGCTTGGCCAAGGCGACTTCGATACTGTCACCATCAGAATTCAATACCTCCAGGCCGGTATCCGGCATATCCCCCGAGGTTGACTGGCTGACCGCAATTTTCTTGGCCATCAGTTGCAGGCAGGCGATTTGCGCCGTCTCGGCATAACCTAGAAAATGCACACGCACCGCTTGTTTCTGACCAATCCGCCAGGATCGCCGCGAGGCCTGTTGCACCGTATAGACGCTATAGCCGGTCTGCAGAAAACAAATCGTTGGAAAATCCAACAAGTCCAAACCGGTTTTAACCAGCTCAGGATTACAGACCAACACCTCAATACCGCGCTCGACCTGATCGAGTATCCAGTCCTCCCGGCTCTCGGTACTGACCGTGGCACGCAATACCGCCACTTTAAAGCCGGCACCCTGCAATAAGTTTTTCAACCGGGTCGAGGTGTCATGCTTGCCCGTATACACGGTATACACCAACACCTTACGGCCTTCGGCCTTATTGGCTTTACAGAGCTGAAGCAGCCGCTCTTCCTTGGGGCTATAGATGTCCTCATCCAGCACCGACAGCGTATAAAACAGTTTTTCACGCGTTCGCGGATGCCTGATGTCCCAGTCACGAAAGCAGGTATCCGGCCAGGCCAATAACGCACTCAGGACGACGCCCAATAACGACTTGTCACCTTTCTTTAAGGCCTGTTTCAAGGCCTCGTTCAGTCGCCGGCTTAATACCTGGTAAACGTCACGTTGCGCCTCGGTCATGGGCACGTTGATAAAGTCTTCCTCATAGGCGGGCAACACATTGCCGCCGATCTGATTAAGCTTTAAAAACGCGGTATAAGGCAAGACATACTGGGCTACCCCTTTCGGGCCAAAACCGGGCGCTTTGGAGGTCTGCACCTCGGTTCGCTTAGCCTTGGCCGTCCGGTGATTGCCACCGTTGGTTTCCTTATACACCTCTTTCAAAATGCCGTGCTTGCGCATAAAGGCCATCGCTGCCGAGCCCAGACTATTACTGGCGTTATAACAAAAACCGTCCTCGATCATCCGCTGTGGCATGATCCGCCAGAGCAGGAAAAACAGATCATCGGCATAACCGCCCATCAAGGTGCCGGTCAACAGAATGGTTTTCCGTGATTTTAAGGCCAAGACGCCCATTGCCTGGCCTTGGGCAGAACCTTGATTTTTATATTCATGGCCCTCATCCACTAGCAACAGGTCAAAAAAGCCCTCCGGCAGATAACGTTTGATAAACTCCGAGGGTTGGTAGCCGCCTTGTCCAAAGCCAAATTCCTGCTTGGCCAACGCGCTTTCCATCCGTTTCGCCTGGCGGTCTGAAAATACCAGGTCGCCATTGCCATCCATCAAATTGATGAACTCAAATACGTTATCATCGAGCATAGCGCCTAACACGTCCGCCCCAAAGCCTTGGAGCAGCTTGTCGGCGGTCTTGGGCCCGATGGTCGGTATTTTGCACATCGCCGCATGGATAAGATCATCCCGGTGCTTTTGGGCACCGTTCCGAAGCAGAGTCCATAACTGGCTGCCGCATTGCTTACAGCTATGGCGGCGGTCGGTTGCACTGATAAACTGCCGGTATGCAAGCGGTTCCTGGTCTTCATTCAAGAGCACCGAACCACAATCCGGGCAGGCGGCATAGTCATGCGTGATGAGCTGAGAACGAGGGGTTGACGCGTTATCATCGTCATCCCGTGCTAGTCTTTCGTAGACTTTTCGCAGCCTGATGGACGGCCGCCAGTCAAAACCCATCCGCATCCGCACCCGGCCCAGAATAAAGAATTCAGGCCGGTCACTGCCGATGTCATCCCGCAGGGCCCTGATTTTCAGCAATTGCCGCAAGGTATCCGGGCCATTCAGGACCCAGACCCGGGCATTGGCAATGGTTTCCAGGATCTCACGCCGCCATTTATAAACCAGATGGGGCGGTGCGATCACCAGGGTACGGTGGTAGCCGTGTGGGTACAGCACCGCCGCTGCGGCAATGCCCATCATGGTTTTGCCCGTGCCCATTTCGCCGTTAAGCACAGCGGCGGGTGCGCCGTCCTCAACCAACAGTTTACAGACCGCTTGCACCCGTTCACGTTGGGCGACAAACGGTTGTCGTTTAAGGCTGTTCATCACCGCCTCCCAAACCGGGTTCGGTGTGCCGTCATAGATGGGTGGGTTCTGGGTGGCCACGGCGGCCATTAACCCTTCACCAAAATCCTGAATAAACTGTGTCAGGGGGATCAGATTAGGGGGTGTGTCATCCGTGCTTAAGGTCGCTTCGGTGAATTCCGCACTAACATCGTTGTCCAGATGGGGTGCTATGTTTGTTTCAGTCATGGTCTTTCCTCGCAATAAGTTAATCAAGGCAGGAAAAACCCGTCCCGTAAGGAAGGTCTTTCCTATGGGGTTTAGGTGTTGACCGGCATTCGCCGGTTTGCTGTTCCGGGGCGATCAAGCGGCCTCGGTATTACTTTTAGTCTTCCTCCGGAAGTACCCTCTTTATTCAGGAATAGTCTGAAGGTACAATCGGTTTTGGGCTGCTACAGCCGTCCGTGTTCTTGCAAAGAATAAACGTCAGTACCGCAAATTAAATGGTCGAGAACCCGAATACCCACTAAATCTAACGCCGATTTCAGCGTTTGGGTGATAGCAATATCAGCGTGGCTGGGCTCAGAGACCCCTGAGGGGTGATTGTGCGCAAAAATGATAGCCGCAGCATTGTGGAATAGCGCGGTTTTAACGACTTCCCTCGGATAAACACTGGCCGCATCAATGGTGCCTCTAAAGAGTTCGTCGCAACTGATAATGCGGTGCTGATTATCCAGAAACAGTGCCAAAAAAACTTCATACTCATAGTGAATGAGTTTGAGTTTTATGTATTTTCCAGCTTCAGAGGGACTCGATAGCGCGGTGCCGCGGTTCAAATACTGATTGTAAATTTGGGTCGCCTCAGCAATGACATCATCTTCTTGTGCCAGCTGATAATGACCCGGTGAAATTTGAATATATAACATGCCAATTCTCCAGAAGAAAAACCAGAGAAAGCCATGCCCATGGGGGATGGCTTCCCCCAGTGGGTTAAGTGGTAACAACAGGGTGTTAATGGTGGTTGTTAGCGGGATGGTTAAGTGCGTCTGCTACAGCTCCAAACTAAAGAACCGGCTGCCGGAAGCGCAGACTCGCGGCAACTTAAGGGTGTTACTGTATACGCAGTAACCACGGTAAAATCGGTGGACTTTTTCCAATACCGGAACGGGTCTTTCGATATTCGAAAAAGCCCTGCTTCAATTACTCAGGGCATGGGTTCAAAGCGATACCACCCTTCATACCGGACGTTAAAGAGGGATAGTATCGAGGTCAACTGCGCTCCTTTACGTGCTCGGTTGTCGGTCCCCGGTTATGAACGTTTAACTGTCTGCATCGCCTGACCTGTCATGGGAGCATGAGGCCATTGTTACTGCTGCGCACGGTCTACATCCGCACAAAGGGTTCCGCCATTTTCCGGTGGTGGTAGGCCGGTGTTGTTGAAGACGAAGACCTTCAAGGCCTTCCCATAAGCCCCTGGGACCAAGAACTTATGGGAAGAACTCTTGGGTGCTGTTGATCGCTCCCTAGGGTCAAAACAAACCTCTGACTCGCGTCACTTAAAGGATCTCACTAAATAGCCAGTGAGCACGGTAATGGAAGCAGGCTTTTTCGAGTACCGGAATTTCCCGATACTCGAAAAAGCCCCCCAAATTTCTTTGGGAGGCTTTACAGACCGTATTGTTAAAGAGCTAGTCCTTTAGCCATTGCTGGCCAATGGCTTGGAACTTATAGCCCAATGCTTTGAGCCGATCCCGCTGTTTTCTGAACTGGTTCCGGTCTACTGTCGGATCCAGTTTAATCGGGTTTGTCAGCGGCCAAAGCAGGCCAAACAACTGGGCATCGGAGTCCGTATCCGCTGGCTTATCGAGCCCTTCTTCATCAGCATGATCTGCTGACAAGTCTTGCGGTATCGCATTGACAGCGGCCGGTTGTTCATCGAGCGGATCCTGTTCCAGCCCACACTCGACAGACTCAGGTGCCTCGGCACTGGCCAGGTCAATCAGGTCGAGTCTTGCCCTGACTTCAACCACCAACCGGCCACTGGTCGAATAGTAGGAAGGATAAATCTGGCTGATACCAAAGTACCCCTCATAACGGCCTTCATCGTATTGGTCGAGTTCAGCATCTTTCACTGCAAACTCGCCAATATCGGTAACCAGCCTGCCTACTCGAAAATCACCGTTACGGCCGGTGATAATCCGGATATGTAATACACCAGGAAGCTTGATCATAGCGCCTCCTTAATGCTGTTCAGTCCGGTCATCAGGTCGCTTTTCAGTTTGCCCATGGCACTGAAAAAAGGTTCACTGGCGGGCCTAATCAGTAATGCCGGTGCTGCTTCGTTACCGGGAATCACCTGAGCCACTAATGTCTCGATTGCGGAGTTGAATTTATGGTCGTTTAATGGCACCGTAAACTCCGTCCAGGTTGCTCCTGGATCAGCATGCCGGATGGCATACTTCGCCAAGGCCAATACCTTGAACAGCCGCAGTATTTCACTGGCTTCTGTGCCGGTATCCTGAGCCAGTGGGACCGCCACGCAACGTTGATACGTTGTTGGGCTGATAAACACCGGCACTTGATAGCTATAACGGCTCCGTGCCAGTTCGGTCACATTGATGAGCGACTTACCAGGCACTTGGCTGGTGTCCTGGGCTACACTCAAATTAAGTGTTGGCAGCAGGGCTGCCAGAGGGTTGTTAAATTCCTGCATGAGAAGTCTCCAAAGTCGACCGGAGAGCCATCCCATGCCGGGGAAGGGTCCCCGGTGTGGGTTAAGAAAAGTAAACTGGCACTCAGTTAAGCCGTTGCATGCAAAGCGCCCAAAGGAGAAGCTTGGCCAGCGCCGGATAATGGCAAGTCAGGCAGCCTGTAAGCTCTGCTCAAAAGCCGGTTCAGAGGATTCGTTGCTGGTCTCGGTAGCTTCGGGTCTTGCCGGGGCCTTGTAAACCATGTCACCGTCCACCTTGATCCAGCTAATGAACAACAAACGGGCTTTTAGGCTGACGCCGGTTTGGCCTTTCTTGTCGCCTTTTTCATAAACAAAGGTCTCAGCATACAGGTCGCCCAGCTTAAAACCGATCAGGATTTTTTTATGCTCCTTTTCGGCTTGCTCACACCGTTTGATAAGTTTCTCCGCTTCACTGCCGCTGACGCGGCAATCAAAGCGGGTGGTCTGAACATCCTCTTTAGCGCCGTGCAAAGCCGCAATATCGCAGGCCCAAAACGGTTCCCCGCGTTTAACCTGGACTTCACGGATGCGGTTAAGGTAACCGAGTCCGCTAATATGCAGATCGAAATAGGCGCTGTTTGGGTTAGTTTGATGAGTCATGAGTTTTCTCCGATAAGTAAAAAAACCAGAGAAAGCCATGCCCAAGGGGAATGGTTTCCCCAGTGGGTTGATTGGTAACGACACCGTGTTAAGGGTGTTACCGTGGTGTGGTTAACTACGTCTGCTACGGTTCTAAAACCTGGAACCGGCTGCCGGAAGTGCAGACACGCGGCAGCTTAAGGGTGCCATCATTTACGAGGTGATGTCTCGGTCACTGATAACGCAGTGGCGACGTATAAAGTCGGTAGGCTTTTTCCAGTACCTGAAGTTATGACGACATTCTCTCGATACTCCAAAAGCCCTGTGCAGCGCCGGTAAATAACTTGCATTTACCTCAAGCACCTAGTCATTTTAACTTACCTCACTATATTTATTTTTGTCAAGCCATTTTTGTTATTTATTGTTTTTTTATACCGGGATTCCCAGTAGCCCTAACTCTCCTAATGTGCGAGGATAATAAACGTCCAACATTTTCTCAGGAATGCTTATGAACCCTAACGACTTTTTTATTTCCAGTTACGGCGTAAAGATGCCTCCGATTATTTACGGTACGGCCTGGAAGAAAGACCGCACGGCGGCCCTGGTAGAACAGGCTATCGGTTTAGGTTTTCGGGGCATAGATACCGCCTGCCAACCCAAGCATTACAACGAAGCGGGGGTCGGTGACGGTGTGGCCACCTGCCGGAATCTCGGGATAGACCGTTCCGAGTTGTATCTGCAAAGCAAATTCACGCCGTTGACAGGCCAAGACCCGGCTCAAGTTCCTTATGATGCCCAAGCCAGCCTTAGTGACCAAGTAGCGCAATCATTCCTGACTTCGCTAAAAAATCTGCAGACCCCTTATTTAGATTGCTTGATTCTGCACTCACCGTTGGTAAACCCTCAGCAATTGCAGGAAGTATGGCAGGCAATGGAGCAGATTTTTCATAACGGTGGTACCAGGCAATTAGGGATCAGCAATTGCTACGATCCCCAACAATTTGAACTTTTGTGTCGAAATGCCCATGTAAAACCGGCTGTAATCCAGAACCGTTTTTATGCTGAAACGCAGTATGACCGAATCATTCGTGATTTTTGCCGGCAACAAGGGATCATTTATCAAAGCTTCTGGACGCTGACCGCCAATCCCAAGGTTTTGGCGCATACCACGTTTCAAACGCTGGCCGCAAAATACCAGCGTAGCACAGCCCAACTATTTTTCCGCTACTTGAACCAAATCAACATTATTCCCTTAACGGGTACAACATCGAAAACCCACATGAAAGAAGATCTGGCTATCATCGATTTTGAACTGACCGCAGAGGAGTGCCAAGCAATAGAAAAATTGCTTTGATGGGTTGTTGCCATCCTTCGCGCATAGCAATAAGTCTTGATGGGTTCCGGTTAGATAGCTCTAACACCACGATCATTTAGCGAGGGTGATTGAATAAAAACAAAACGACTCCATCTAACGCCAGTCAATGCGCGAGCGTATATGTTCCAGTTAATTGCGTTAAGTAACGTTAAAGCAAGTAAATCGAACGTCACCTGTCGACCCAAACCCGACAATCAAGGTCACTGGGTTAATTCACGCATAACAGACCTTCAATTTATCGAAAACGAATGGATACATATCAAATCAATCTTAGTTTGGTCAATTTACTATTTAAGATACCAGCCGCTACGATGATTGGGGATAGAACCGGGCTGAATGGTGGTGAGTAAGCAAAGTCTGCGTTTTCAAGATCAGAGCAAGTCAGTTTTCCAAGCAATGCGGTAGCGGCGATATCAATCATTTTATCGAGACTCCCAAGACCAATCACTTGAGCGCCCAATAGCTTTCCATCTTTCCTGTCAGCGATAAGTTTTAACGTAAAATCTTGTTTGCCTGGATAATACCGAGCCCGGTCACTTCCTGCCGTTACAATCGAAATTGGATCAAACCCCGATTCCAGTGCAGATTGCTCAGATAAGCCCGTTATAGCGACTGTCAATTTAAAGGTCTTAAATATGGCTGTTCCAAAGACACCGGGGAAATGGGCATCTCCACCAGCAACGTTTTCCCCTGCAACACGCCCTTGTAAGTTGGCGATATCGCCCAAAGGCATCCATATCGGTGCACCTGTTATCCGATTGACTGTTTCACAACAATCACCGGCGGCATAAATACCCGGTACGTTGGTTTCCATTCTTGAATCAACAGCAATTGCGCCGGTGCTTCCGAGTCCAATGTTAGCCTCTTTTGCCAGATCCACATTAGGTTTCACACCAATGGCGATTACAACGAGGTCGGCGGCTACTCTTTTTCCGGATTCTGTCCCCACAGCAGTTACTCGACCATTGTTACCATCAAGTTTGGCTAGACCGTCACCCAGTATTATTTCAACTTGGTTTTCCGTCAAATGGTCATGTACGAGTTGGGCCATTTCTGGGTCGAATTTTGGCAAAATACGGGTTGCCCTCTCGATTATGGTGGTTCTAATCTTAAGCTCATGGAAAGTCTCGGCCAGTTCCAGGCCAATATAACCGGCACCTATAATGACTGCATTTTTGGGCTGCAATGTAGTTAACAATGCTTTGAAATGAGCTAGGTCGGTGATATTGCGTAAGGTTAAAACACCTTCCAATGTTATACCTTCAATATTTGGCACTATTGGACGCGCACCAGTTGCTATGATT
>Ga0209797_10000817_pt1 | contig 15541 bp, 13 predicted proteins | sample DOMMetBare3Fresh_2_FD_187472 | JGI IMG/M metagenome (GOLD analysis project Ga0209797, IMG submission 187472) | Wetland sediment microbial communities from St. Louis River estuary, USA, under dissolved organic matter induced mercury methylation -... | ecosystem: Environmental > Aquatic >... | reverse complement strand
CCTGCCGGTACCTGTCCATCACTGCTTCTCGAATACCACCACTCACCGACCGACGGTCGAAAGATCGAAATGTCAGTCTTCCCGTCTCCGTCGAAATCGAACGTTAAACTTCCTGTCGGCCGCGAAAGAGCACTAGCCGTGTAGATCTGGTCGCCGTCCGGGGTGTGGTCGTTATTTGCCTGATTTCCAGCGGCGTAAAATGCAACCGGTCCGGACGATGACGCCGGGGCCGTCCAATTGAAAGTCCATTCTGCTCCGCCGGTTTGATCCTGAAATGTGCCAACTCGGGTTTGCCCTACATACGAACGACCGGAACTCGTGACGATCTGGGTGTTTGCTCCCAAATTCGCAAAGCTGCCCACCGTACCTGGGCCGACAAGTGCCGTCAACTGGAAGCCCCAACGCGTCCTTGAGACATCATTCGTTGTATGCCTTACCCGTATCTGATACGTTTGGCCGACCGCGTAGACAGTCGGCGCATTTATGATCGCAAACTGACCGACCGGGGATGGTCCGGAATGACATGCCGAGCACGATTGCTCATCCGGGGCACCCGTGAAGCCCGCGGGCGGCCCGCTGGACGAAGCCTCGGCTGACTCGATACCACCCCAATTGATGACAAGTCCAGCTAAACCTAAGACGACAAAAGCGATTACAATCGATAACTTTATTTTCTTGATGCGCGACATACTTTTACGATTCACAAACTCAATAGTAACAAATCATTTAAAGTCGCATAAAGCGGGCCGCCTTATTTAATGTAATGGTCAAACGATTCGAAATTCACTTTGACAGAGGTCGGCGCGAACGCGTTGACGCCTAATCCATATCTTGATATTGACCAACTAAAAGCGGACAATTGGTATCTAATAAGTCAGTCGGGCAGAAACAGAAAAGGATAAGAATATGCATTTGCTTCGAATTGGGGGTCTTGCGGTCATGTCACTCTTAGTTGTTCTGGTGTTTGGATTGGTTTCGACCCCAAACAGTTTGGCGCAATCGAAGCCGCAAAAGGGAGAATCTCCCAAAGGAACCGGGAAAGCGAATACCCGCCCCACGCCGCAGACTGAAGAAGAACGAAAAAAGGCTGAGGAAGAGAGGAAACGAGCCGAGGAAGAAAAAAACGCCATCGTCGAGGATGTAGTTGAAAAAGTTGAATCGAACATCGTCAACGTCGACGCCGTCGTCTACAACAAGAAGTCGGGACAGATCATTAGCGGCCTCAAAAAAGAGAACTTTACGATCTACGAGAATGGAGTGAAGCAGAATGTCTCTAATTTTGCGACGCCCGAATCGCCTATTACCGTCACGTTGGTTGTCGAATACAGCAAATTGACGGAGGCATTGGGCAGGGCGGCCGGAGGAGTTTTCGAACCCGGCACAAATGAGGTGATCCGTCCGGTGGGACAGTTTTTATCGAGATTTATCAAACCTCCCGATGACTATGCCTCAGTCATCGCTTTTGACATGCGGCCTACGCCGATCACTGATTTTACAAATGATCCGCGAAGACTGAACGACACGGTGAGTCTCTTGCTCAGGAATTCGCCCGCATTTAGCGAGACCAATCTTTTTGACGCGTTAAAATTCGCCCTTGTCGGCGGTAAGGGCGATTCCGTCGTGTTAGAGAACTCAAAAAGCGAAACCGCGATTTACGGCGGTATGGTGGATGTTAAATCAAAGCGTCGCGCCATCATTCTTGTGGCATCTGGGATCGATTCTTTCAGTAAGATAAATTACGACCAAATTCGCAGGATCATTCAGGAATCGGGTGTTCCTATCTATATCATCAGTACCGGCAACTTGTTCTTTAAGAAATACGAGGCATATCTTGGTGCTACGGACGGCCTCCTGGGACAGCCCGGCAGGCTCACATTTCTTCAAGCGCAAAATACGATGAATACTTTTGCGAAAGAATCGGGCGGAATGCATTACCAGATGACGTTTGAGGGCGAAATACCTAGTTATTTACAGTCGATCAACGCCCTTCTTCGCAGTCAGTACAGCCTCTCTTACGACTTGGCGGAAAAACATCCGCCGGGCACGAAATATAAACTCGACGTCAAGGTCGATGTTGATGGCGACGGGCAAACTGACGAAAAGATTTTTGTCGTCCAACACCGCCCGTTTTACACAACGCCAAAGGTTGATACAAAGAAAAGAAAAAAATAACCAGGCAGACGAGGGTTTAACTGGGGCGAGGCAGTAGGTTGCCGCCTGTTTTTTTGTTTGTAGCGATGGGCCCAGTCTGTTAACCTGAGGGTTTGTTATTGCAATGAGTAAACGCATCATCGAAAGCTATAAGCAGAAACTCGCGGCGGAGGATGGCTATGTCATCTCGCGCGAGCGTGGATTGCGCATCGCGCTCTGCTACCCGAATACGCACGCGATCGGGATGGCGAATCTCGGCCTGCATACGATGTATGAGCTTTTTAATTCGATACCGGATGTTGTATGTGAGCGCGTTTTCCTGCCGGATAAGGCCGAGTTGATCGAATATGAAAAGACCGGCGTGCCGCTGATGTCACTCGAAACCCAATCGCGCATCCGAAGCTTCGACGTTGTTGCGTTCTCGATCTCGTTCGAGACCGATTACCTAAATATGGCGAAGATGCTACGCCTCGCCGATATACCGGTCTGGGCCGCTGAGCGTGACGAAGGGCACCCGCTCGTCATCATGGGCGGTGCGGCCTCATTCTTAAATCCGGAGCCAATAGCCGATTTTACCGATGTAATTGCTGTTGGTGAGGGCGAGATACTCGCGTTTCAGTTGGTCGATGCGATCGTCGAAAACGATTCGAAAGAGGAAATTCTGTTAAGTCTTGGAAAGATCGGTCGTGGTTTTTACGTGCCTTCGCTTTACGATGTGATCTATAACGACAACGGCACAGTTTTTGACTACTTGCCTAAACAGATAGGCGTTCCGAAGCGAGTCGGCCGAGCCCTTGCGGCCGTTAATCCGAAAGAAGGTACGCTTCGACGAGCTCTGAAGCGTGGCGAAACAGAGCTTGCAGAGTTTCTGCTTAGTCAGGAAACGTTTTGCCCGTCGACTGCCATCTGGTCACCCGAGGCCGAAATGGGCGATCGTTTGCTGGTCGAAATTTCACGAGGTTGTTCGCAAGGTTGTCGGTTTTGCTGGGCCGGTTACAATTACTATCCTCCGCGCGTGGTGCCGGCAAAGGATATTCTCGATAAGGCGCGGGAATGGCGTTCCAAAACAAACAAGATCGGACTAGTCTCGACCGCCGTTTGCGATCACCCGGAGATTTCTACCATCTTGCGAGAACTGCGGGCAATGGATTATCGGATTTCGGTCTCAAGCCTGCGACTCGATCAGATCTCCGACGAATTGCTCGACGCATTGGTCGATTCGCGTGATCAGCAGATAGCCGTTGCTCCGGAAACGGGTTCGGACAGGCTTAGAAGCGTCATCAATAAAAATCTGACCAATGACGAGATCGTCGATATCTGCGGCGCGGTTTTTGAACGCGGAATGTTGACCATCAAGCTCTATATGATGGTCGGACTGCCGACCGAAACAGATGAGGATCTCGACGAGATGTTCGTGCTGGTCGAAAGAATAAAAGATCGAATGCTCGAGGCCGGAAAGAAATTTGGGCGGGCGGGCAAGATCATTCCATCGCTGAACGGCTTTGTGCCGAAGCCGAACACGCCGCTGCAATGGGACGCGATTTGCGGAGAAAAAGAATTAAAGCGACGTATCAAGTACGTCTGCAAGGGCCTGAGCAGGATACCAAATGTCGAAGTTCGATATATGTCGGCACGCATCGCGCACGAGCAAGCCCTCTATTCATCGGGCGATCGGACTGTTTCGAAAGCTATCGATGCAGCAGCTAGATTCGGCGGCGATTTGAATCGCGCTCTTCGTGAAACCGGCATCGATGCCGCTTTTCACACATCGCGTGACCGCAGCTATGACGAATTCCTCCCATGGTCGATCGTCGATTCTGGCTTGTCGTTCGAATTCTTAAAGACCGAGCACGAAAAGGCACTTGAGTCACTTTCGAGCCTTCCATGCCCGGCCGTCGAAAAATGCACCACCTGCGGCGTTTGTCCAAGCACCTGGCTTGCGGACGCACCCGAAAGTCTAATTCAGATCCAACCGCTCAAAATCCGGCAGGCTCTCGTCGCGGCACTCTAATTTACTCTTTTAATAAAAAACCGGTCGGGGTCGCCGTATGGTCAAAGTGGTAGTCGTATTTGTATATGCCGAACGGCAAAATATTAACGCGCTTCGTGTACGCGACATGTGCCGTGATGGAGTTGCCGGCTTGTTTGACATCGATCAGTGCATCGGCCGGGGTACCATTCTGCTGCGCCGCCTTCAGAATGCGCGCCTTAACATTATCGGCCGGACTCAGTTTTCCGGGTAATGCCATCCCCTGCAACACGGCAGACTGCATCTCAGTCTTCATACTCTCGGCTTCGTAAGCGACCGGCACATAGTTGTATCCGGCATGGGCGACAAGAAATATCACGACGACGGCGATGATAAATTTGACGCCGGCACTGCCTCGCTCCGAATCACGATATTTGGCATCATTTTTCATTTTATTACTCCTGAAAGCAAACGGGTTAACTGCTCACACCCATTTTTGTAGAAGTTGGCTGAGGACTTTTTGCATTGCAGTTCGGGGAATGTCTCGTTCGTGCAATATCACCGGTTTTCCGATTCCTTTTAAAAGAACCATTTGCAGCGAACCCGCAATGATTTTCTTGTCAAATCTGAAAGCCTCGAGAACTTCCTTTTCGTCGATGTTCGCAAGGCGCGGCAGCGAGCCGACGCTGTGCACAACATCGTTCAACAATTTTACATCTTTTGGATCACACAATGCAAGAGTTTTTGAGAGTTCGGCTGCGTAGAGAATCCCGTAGCCGACGGCTTCGCCGTGGGTTAATCGCCGGTAATCGGTTCCTTTTTCGAGAGCGTGAGCCAGAGTGTGCCCGAAATTGAGTATTTTTCGCGAGCGGGCGTTGGTGACGGTTGACGATTCGCGTTCGTCGAGAGCAACAATTCCAGACTTAAAAGCGATCTGAGATGCTATCAGATCGGACATCTTTAATTGAAAGTCTTTGTCATCGCAGGCCCTATGGATTTGGCTCGGAGGAAATTCAGAGAGAAAATCACGGGTCTGCTTGAACAATTTTTTGCCCCCGATCGCGCCTTGCTTTATCGCCTCATAAAAACCCGACGAAATTTCTCGCTCAGCAAGAGTCTTGAGCGTTGCAGTATCAATAAGACCGCCCTTTGGCTGGTGAAACGCGCCCGTAAGGTTCTTACCGGCAGGGGAATTCACCCCAGTTTTGCCCCCAACTGACGAATCGATCATCGAAAGCAGCGTGGTAGGTATCTGCAAATACGAAATTCCGCGAAGGTAGATCGCGGACGCAAAACCCGCGAGGTCGCCGACCACACCGCCGCCAAGGGCAACTACCGCGTCGGTTCGGGTTAGGCCGGACGACGCAAACAATCTCAAGGCCGATACAGCCGTTCGCAGGTTTTTGTGCCGCTCGCCATCTCTCATCAAAAAATGCGACACCGTAAATCCTGCGTCTCGAAGGCTCGCTTCCGCTAATTTGCCATAGAGCTTAAAGACCTTTGGGTTTGAGACAATGGCGATCTTCGCTGCGTTTCTACCAAGACATTTCCGCGCCCATTTGCCCGATTCTTTGAGCAGATCATGTCCGATCACGATCTCGTAGGTGGACGATTCGCGGGAGAAATCGATTTTGAGCTTGTGTGGCTTCATCCAAGTGCTTTTTCGATCACCGTGATCAATCGGCGGGCTTGTAATTCGATGGCGGGTTGATCTTTGCCCTCGATCATAACGCGGGCCAGATTTTCGGTACCGGAATAACGAAGGAGAAGGCGGCCTTCGCCGTGAAGTTCGCTCTCGACCGCCTTTGCGGCTACGGCGATCTCCGGAACGTTGTCAAACGGCTGCTTTTCCCGGACTTTTACATTCAACAGGACCTGAGGAAAGCGGATAAATCCGTCCGCCGCCTGAGATAGCGAAACTTGTCGTTCCACCATCGCGCGCAAGATCAGCATCGAGGTCATCATACCGTCGCCGACGAGGCTTAGTTCAGGGAATATGATATGCCCCGACTGTTCGCCGCCGATCTCCGAACCGGTATCTATCAGTTTTTCAAGAACGTATTTGTCGCCGACATCAGGCCGCAAAAGCTTGATTCCGATAGATCCAAGCGCTTTTTCCAACCCTATATTGCTCATTACCGTGGCAACGACGGTCGAATTTGCGAGCTTGCCGTGATCTTTTAAGTATCGCGCCAATATCCACAGGGTGGCGTCACCATCGACGATGTTTCCGTTTTCATCAACAAAAAGAGCACGATCCGCGTCGCCGTCAAACGCAACCCCGAGATCGGCCTTCTCCCCCAAAACTCTGGTTCGCAGATGTTCGAGGTGGAGCGAACCGCAATTTTCATTAATGTTGCGGCCGTCGGGCTGGTCGTTTATCGCGACGACGTTTGCGCCCAGACCCGCGAACAATGCCGGAGCAAAAGCAGACGAGGCGCCATTTGCACAGTCGACAACGATCTTCAGGCCGGCCGCAGAAAAGCCGTTGGCAGATTCCCTTAAATGTTCGATATAAGAGGCCTGATAATCTGCGGCTTGATCCAGCACCGCTTCTACGCGATTCGGCATTGAGTCGTTACGTTGATTTGAGAAAATGTCACTCTCTATTGCGGCCTCAGTGACCTCGTCAATCTTCTTACCGCTCGGCAAAAATATTTTGATCCCATTGTCATAATACGGATTGTGCGAGGCACTGATCACGATCCCCGCATCATAACCGAACGCTTTTGTCAGATATGCAACTCCCGGCGTCGTGATCACTGCTGCCGATTCGCACACGGCATTTTCGGACAGCGCTCCCATGTGAAATGATGTTTCGATCGCGGCTCCGGATTCGCGCGTATCGCGACCAGAGATAAAGCGCGGCTCGCGGCCCAAACGCCCGCGAAACCTCCGCGCCAGCGACGCTCCGATAACTTGCACGGTTGATTCATCAAGGGGAAATTTACCTGCAAGGCCGCGAATTCCGTCTGTTCCAAAAAGTTTTTTCATAAAACAACGCCGCCCGGAGGGCGCGAAAAACTAAGTTATACATTATGGCTGATTGCGAAACAAATCTAAAATATCCATAAGCGTTCATTATGTATGTAATAAAATATTCGAAAATGGTTGCCAACTGGATATACGATGAGCGAATCTTATACGTGCTGGCCTTCGCAAGCCACATTGCAGAATTTTTCAAACGCGGCTCTCCAAACAACTTAAATATGGGAAAAAGAATTTGCATCGGGATTTTCGTCTTGGTAACTTTCGTAGTTTCTTCGTTTGCACAGGCTGATAGGCCCTCATCGGTAGATAATCCAAACAAAATCATCGTTACAAATACTCTTCCGCTGGCCCCGGCAACGACGCCTACGCCGCGCCCGACACAGCCCGTGATAGTTGTTGGCCAGCCACAATCGTCGCAGGCCGCTAACCTGAGTTATAAAGGACTCAGTTTTTCGCAGATAAAAGCAAAAATCGCCGAAGCTAAACGGTCGATGCAGACTCGGCCTCTCACGACAGCGATGACCGAACCGCTTTCGTTTACGACAATCGTACGCATAGCCTATTACGACCTTCGCGACAAAAAAATAGACTACATCGTCATTACGAAGGATGCTTTTTTGACCCCGGATTCGCCGACGTCCACAGTCTCGTCGAGCGGCCGGTTAATGACCATCCAGACAATTCGTGCGAACGGAGTTAACACGCCCCTGGTGATCAGAGACGATCGCGGTCAGCAGCAATTGCCGCTCTTGATCCAGTACCCTGTTGAGAAAGGTGGCCGTTATATTGAAACAGCCTATTACGTTTCGACGCACCCTGGCCTGGTTACGCCGGAGGTTGTGAGTGCCGGCCGATATTACGTCCATAATGTCATCGAGATCGCGCGAGCTCAGCTTCGCTCAAAGGGTTATTCGATCCAGCCTAAGGTCGCCGACATTGCCGAACGTTTGGCAACTGTGGAACACGTCGATCATTTTCGGTTCCGAACTGAGTTTCAACCGAATATCTACAACGATATCTTCACGCTATATGCGTTGAACGAGGGTCAGACATATCGCTATTCGGTAAGTTCAGCGGGTGCGGGTGGAATGGTGCAAATGATCCCGTCTACATACCGAATGGTTCGCAGTCAGTACCCGAATGCTGCTCTAATGCCTGATTTTGTTGAAGGAATGCGAAACCATGTCAATGCGACCCAGGCAATGCTCTTGTATATGCAGATGACGTGGAATGACCTGATTGCAAGCCCGACCGTCTATGGCGCTGTGCAAAGCGGACTGGCAACACAGGATCAATTGATGGCGGCCGGATATAATTCAAATCCCGCAAAGCTTGCTGGATTTATCAATCGTGGCGGCGAGAACTGGACGGCATTGATTCCGCGAGAGACAAAGATCTATCTTCAGATATACAGTTCGCTCGAACGCTCAGTCTCAATGGCGCCTCGGAAACAATAGCTGTCGCAGATTACTCGTCCGCAGTTTCTACCGCCGGTGGCGTTTCGGCTCCGAGCTTCGCGACCTCGGCTTGAACATCACTGAATTTTGAATCCACCAAATTCTCGCCAGCAAAAAACGGATCGTTCGTCACCTCGAAGATCGCAAATGGCGGTGGGATAAATTCCTCCATTCGCTCTTGCGCTTCGAAATCGACCTTTGCCGTATTCAAACCCCAGAGGCCGCCAAGATAAACATCGAAAGCGAATGAAAAACGGTCAAACTCGTGAAAATATCGGTTTTTGCGAATTTCCCGGCCCTCAAAGTGCGAAAACACGGCATACTCCGCGTCATTCAAATGTATTTCAGCTAGTTTAGTTACAGCGTTTTCATTCTCGATCGCCGGAAATCTCTGCTGCAGGATCCGCGTCCATGTGTTTGAATAAGGGTCGCGGATTTGCCGCAATCTGATCCGCGTATTATCAATATAATTATCGAATATCTGCAGGTGGCTGCTCGCAGGCGTCAGTGGTTCGGGCAAACGCTCAACCAAAAACACGCGGTGAAATTCTGTCTGTGCGGTTTTGTTCATCTTCTGCAAATTTATTATACTCGTGAATTCAATTTTATTAAGAGCCAATCGATTATTATGAGATCACAAGCGTTAATTTTTTCGTCAGCTATTCTGCTATCAGTCTGTATGTTCGGATGCGGCGGGACGACACCGTCGAATTCGAACGCTGTCAATGTTACAAACGTTGCGTCAAACAACCCGCTCGAAACAACGACGCCGATCCCGGAACAAACTACCAATAAAGCTCCGACTTTGACGCCTGTCTTCAAAGCGTACTGTGACGCGTGGGTCAAGAATAATGAGGCCGAGCTTCGAAAGGTTTATTCGTCCGATACAATAAAAAATTTCGAGGAGCAAATGAAGGATGAAAAAGAGACCAGCCTGATCAAGTTTCTCGAAGCTACCGATAAGGTCTCGGGTAACCCTTGTGAGGTTACGAACGAGAAGATAGACGGAGACAAAGCATTGGCGACCATCCGTTCGAACAAATACCCAACCGGGATCACCGTAGTTTTTGTCAAGGAAAATGGCGAATGGAAACTGACGAACAAAAGCCCCGCAATCGATGCGGTCAAGCCGTCAAACTCCAATTCTAACGTAACGAAATGATCAATTAGCTCGACGTGCTCTTGACTTCGGTTTCGCGATAAGGCGGCAGAATGACTCTGGCCGCCTTTTCCTTTTTCAGCCCAAGCGCCCAGTCGGCCTGCATCAGTGTATGGATGTCACGAGTTCCCTCGTAAATGACCGCAGCCTTACAGTTCCGAAGGTAACGTTCGACCGGATAGTCGTTTGTATAGCCATTGGCACCGTGAATTTCGATCGCCATTGACGCGGCTGTTTCGCTGCGAACAGTCGCTTGCCATTTTGCAAGGCTAGCCGCACGGGAGGACGGCAACCCTTCGTTTTTGAGATAGCCGCATTTTAACCAGAGAAGATGGGCCATCTCGTAATCGGCCTCCATATTTGCGATCTTTTGCTTGACGAGCTGGAAATTGGCGATTGTCTGCCCTTGCACTTCGCGGGTGTTGGCATAAGCGACCGATGCATCTCGCGACGCCCGGATCACACCCGTAGCCCCGGACGCGACCGTGTAACGGCCATTTTCGAGCGAAAACATCGCGATCTTAAATCCTTCGCCTTCCTGCCCGAGCATACTCTCTTTCGGAACCCGAACATCCTGTAGTGAGAAATAACCGGTGTTTCCCGCCTTTATTCCCAGTTTGCCGTGCAGCGTGCCGCTGGAGAATCCGGGCATCGTCCGCTCGACAATAAAGCAGCTTAGACCGCTGTGGTCGCGAACCTTCTGCTTTTCCGGGTCCGTCCAGCAAAAGAATAAAAAGTGATCCGCCACGTCTGCGAGCGAGATCCACATCTTTTCACCATTTAGTATCCAGTCGTCGCCGTCGCGTCTCGCATACGAACGCATGCCGATTACGTCACTTCCCGCATTCGGCTCAGTGAGGCCAAACGTCGCTAGCTTGGTGCCCTTCGCCTGCGGAACGAGGTATTTCTGTTTCTGCTCTTCGGTGCCCCAGCTATAGACACTCAATGAGTTGAGTCCGACGTGCACGGACATCGCCACGCGCAAAAACGTGTCGCACGCCTCAAGTTCCTCACACACGATCCCGAGCGAGATGTAGTCAAATCCCGCTCCGCCGTGCTGCTCAGGAATGCAAACACCCATCAACCCAAGCTCCGCCATCTTGTCAAAAACGGAACGCTCAAAATGCGACTTTTCGTCCCATTCCTTGATGTATGGAGCGATTTCGCCGGCCACAAATTCACGGACAGTCGCTTGCAGTGCTTTATGTTCTTCGGTTAATTCTAGTTCGATCACAATTTGTAATTTTCCTCTTCAAAAATTAAGTATGATAAGATTCGGACGTAAATTCAAAACAGGATTTTAGCATTTTGCGACGTACAGCGCGAAAACCGCCGTTATTTTGCGACCGTTGCGCGAACTTATGATCGACATCTCGGTAGCTACAAAGATCCTTGACCGTGAAACGCGCGTTCTCCCCAGCGAAAAGGTCGCGCTTTCACAAGCGGTCGGCCGCATTTTGCGTGACGATATCGTCGCCGACACCGATCTGCCGCCATTCGACCGCTCGCAGATGGACGGCTATGCGGTCATTGCCTCGGAAACCGTCAAGCCGCCGGTATCGCTGAGAGTCGTCGGCGAATCGGCCGCAGGTAATGGTTGGAACAAAACGATGAAAAGCGGGCAAGCTGTACGGATAATGACCGGTGCTCGAGTGCCCGCGGGCGCGGATTCGGTGCAAAGAGTGGAGCTCGCGAACGAAAACACTGACGGAGTTGTCGAAATTCTTGAGGCAACCGAAATCGGTCGTTTTATAGTCAGAAAAGGGGATGAAATAAAAAAAGGTAAAATCGTTTTTCAGTCGGGTGAAACGATTACCGAAAACATGATCGCCGCTCTCGCTGCGTTTGGCTACGCGAGGGTTCGGGTTGGCAAGCAACCGCGGGTCGCGATCCTTGGCACAGGCAGCGAGATCGTCGAATTTACAAAAAACCCAGGACGTGATCAAATCCGCAATTCCAACACCGTTATGCTCGATGTTCTCAGCAGAAAATTGGGTGCCACAACCGAGATTTTGCCGATTGTTAAGGATGATATTGCCGCCCTTAAATCTGCTGTGAAACAGGCCGCGAAACACTCTGACATATTGGTGATCACCGGAGGCGTTTCTGTCGGAAAATACGATCATACTAAGACCGCACTTTCGGAACTCGGGGCCAAGATATACTTTGATAAGTTGCGACTAAAACCCGGAAAGCCTGTCGTTTTTGCACGGCTTGGAAAAATGCTCATCTTCGGACTCCCGGGCAATCCTGTGTCGGCGGCGGTTACATTTCATTTGTTTGTGCGCAAAGCTATTCTTGCAATGCAGGGCGCAACCTCGACTGGGCTTAGACTCGGCTTTGCGGTGCTTGCCGCAGATGCCAAAGCGGCGGCCGAACGCGACACTTACCTGCCATCGCGACTCGAAACCGACAAATCCGGTCATCTGGTCGCACACCTGTTAAAATGGCAGGGCTCATCCGATTTTGTCGGTTTTGCAGGTGCGGATTCGCTTGTTTTCGTGCCAAAAGGGAAAATTATAGAAAAGGGCGAAGTTGCCCAAATCGCGTTCTTATAGATTATAGATGGCAGAATTATCGCATTTTGACGCAACGGGAAAAGTGAAAATGGTCGATGTTTCAAGCAAGGAAACAACGGCCAGGCGAGCTGTTGCGTCCGGCAGAGTATTGCTTTCCTCTTTAACTCTCGAAGCTCTGATAACTCAGAAAACGCCAAAGGGTGATCCGCTCGAGATCGCCCGAATAGCCGGTATCATGTCAGCGAAAAAGACATCGGAGCTAATTCCGCTTTGTCATCAGATCAATTTATCAAAAGTAAATGTGACGGCGGAATTTCGCGATTTTGGCATCTATATTGAGGCCGAAGCGATAACAAACGCTCAAACGGGCGTCGAAATGGAAGCTCTCACCGCCGTTTCCGTTGCAGCGTTGACGATCTATGACATGTGCAAAGCAGTCCAAAAGGACATTGTTATCACGGACATCCGCCTTGAGTCCAAAAGGGGTGGAAAGTCGGACTTTGAACGATCCAAATAGTTCGGTGTTGTAGGACAAATTACGAACTTTCACCTACAATTGACGTAATCGTTTGTAGCTCTACAAAAGGGGTTTCGAATTATGAAATACAAACTCGCCGACGACGCCCGACCGCAAGTCACGCTCCTGATCGCGGCAACAATGGTCAGTGTTACGCTGTGGGCGGTGTCGTGGTATTTACCATTTGTGGGTTATGTCGCCTATCCGCTGCAGCTTTTCGCGACGTTTATTCACGAGAGCAGCCATGCGATCGCGACGTTGATTACAGGCAACACAGTGATGAGCCTGACGGTTTCGCCTGACGCTAGCGGTGCGGTTTGGTCGCAATCATCCGGGCTCTCGTCGCTATTGATCTCAAGCGCAGGTTACCTGGGCACGACTGCTTTTGGCACGCTGCTGCTTGTTTGGATGCGATATGGACTATCGACCCGAACTGCGTTGTTTATTTCGTCCGGGCTGGTCGGGGGGATGACGATAGTCTTCGGCTTTATGGCCCCGTTTTGGAATCTACTGGCAAACGTGACCTTAGGCAGCGTCGTCTTTACGGTCCTATCCGGAGCGTTGCTTACCGCCGGGATCTTTGCGGTTGCCAGGTTTGCTCCTGCAAAATGGGCAAATTTCGCCTTGGCGTTCCTTTCGGTGCAATGTTTGCTCAACGCCTTTTTTAGCCTCAAGGACCTCTTTGTAATCTCAGCCGTAACAAACCAATCCACCGACGCCGCTAATATGGCCGCTGCCACAGGCGTTCCATCGCTGATCTGGGTAATTATCTGGATCGGTATCTCGTTAATGATGATTACGCTTGGTATACGACTTTACGCGGTGGGCAATCGAGGCGTCTCGGTCGACTCGCTTTTTGAGGATCAGTAGGATGAAATTTTTAGCGTCATTGATGATGGTGATCGCGTTTGCGGTCGTGAGCTACGCTCAGGTCAAAACATCCGAACCGGTTGCGGTCAAAATTCCATTTGCTCAATCGCTGCAAGCTGTGGTCGTGACTACAGACAACTGGACTGCGACCGCGGGAACTGCCGCGATCTTTGAGCGAAAGAACGCAAAGAGCGATTGGAAACAGATCGATGACGCGTTTCCGGTTGTAGTTGGTCGTAATGGTATGGCCTGGGCCGATCTTTTGAACGGCGACATCGATATGACAAAGATCAAGCAAGAGGGCGACGGTAATTCGCCAGCCGGTCTTTTCCCGCTGACATCATCGTTCGGAACCGGCTCAAAGCCGAACGCGGTCGATCTACCATATACCAAACTCGATCAATATACTGAATGTGTCGACGATGCTAAATCAGGCTTTTACAACCGCATCGTCAATCGTATGCAAGTTGGCAATTTCGATTGGAGAACGTCAGAGAAAATGCTCGCTATCGGTGAACCGTATGAGCTCGGCGTTTTTGTCGGATATAATTCCTATCCGGTCGAAAAAGGACGCGGGTCGTGCATATTTCTGCACATCTGGAAGGACTCAACCAGTGGAACTGCCGGCTGTACTGCAATGGAACGCCGAAATCTTGAACGGATAGTTGCGTGGGCCTCGCCGGCGAAGAACCCGTATCTTGTGCAGATGCCCAAAGATATCTACGACAAAAAGCGAAAATCGTGGAAACTGCCAAAACTCAAATAACGCTGGATCAGTTGGCCGTTGGCTCGCGTCTACTCGTGCGTTCGCGAACGGATTGGCGCTTTGCCGCTGTGTCGCGTATCGCGGACGAACGCGTAATCCTTACGGTCTGCTCGCCGACCGGACGGACGTACCGCCTTCGGCGCGATGCGACAACCGAGATCGTACTAAACGGCCCGATACCGGTCCTAACGACACTGTTTGAGGACGACTGGCACGATAATTTTGGCAGTTATGATTCGCGTTGGTAGATGGGACGATCTCGCAGCCGCTTTCCCGGCAAACCTTCATTTCAAATGCATTGCCGCACGAATACGACGGTCTGAGCAAACCCACCGACCTATTTAGCAAACATGAACAAAAGAAAAGTCGATTTTAGGCTCTGTTTTGAGTCATTTGGCGTCCAAATAATGGTCGCGTCAAACTCCCGAGAGGCAATCGATGTCTGCCGACAGATTGTTGCCCGGGAGCTGCCAGAATTTCACATAATCGATCAGGATATCACCCCCGAGCATGCGTTTACGTTGATTTGGAATGAGAATGGTCGCGACACGCTTTACAAAAACGCCGACCGCATAACCGTTAGAACAAACCGCAAAACGGTACTCGGTTTTCTGGCCCAGCGAATACGTCACACGGTTGCCGAACACGCCAAGGGCCGCGTCTTTATTCATGCCGGCGTCGTGGCCTGGAAGGGGAAAGCGATAGTAATTCCGGGCGACAGTATGTACGGAAAGACGTCACTTGTGGTTGAACTCGTTAAACACGGGGCACTGTATTATTCGGACGAATACGCAGTCATTGATGAATCTGGTTTCGTGCATCCGTTTGCGAAAACTCTTTCGGTTCGTGGGATTATCGACGACTACCGGCAAGTTGAGGTTTCCGCTGAATCGCTTGGCGGAAAGAGCGGAAAAAAGCCTGCGCCAGTCACCGTTGTGCTTTTTACCCGTTTCCGGCCGAACGCCAAATGGCGACCGAAGCGGATCGTCGGCGCTCAGCGAATTTTGAAATTAATTCCCCACACGATCCCGATCAGGACTGATACACCAAGAGTCCTACGCACACTCGAAAGGCTCGTGGACGGCGCTTTGTTGGTCCAAGCCTACCGTGGCGAAGCGTCTCAATTCGCCGCAAGTGTCCTC
>Ga0209797_10000816_pt1 | contig 15560 bp, 12 predicted proteins | sample DOMMetBare3Fresh_2_FD_187472 | JGI IMG/M metagenome (GOLD analysis project Ga0209797, IMG submission 187472) | Wetland sediment microbial communities from St. Louis River estuary, USA, under dissolved organic matter induced mercury methylation -... | ecosystem: Environmental > Aquatic >... | reverse complement strand
GGAGCAGCGATGGCGGACACGAAGGCGTTGACCACGCGCGCCGCGGACTTCAGTGCCTGGTACAACGAGCTGATCGCCCGCGCCGAGCTGGCGGACTACAGCCCGGTGCGCGGGTGCATGGTCATCCGGCCGAACGGCTACGCCATCTGGGAGCTGATGCAGCGGGCGCTCGACCAGATGTTCAAGGATACCGGGCACCAGAACGCCTACTTCCCCCTGTTCATCCCGCAGAGCTTCCTGGCCCGCGAGGCGGAGCACGTTGAGGGGTTCGCGCCGGAGACGGCGGTCGTCACCCACGCCGGCGGGAAGGAGCTGGAGGAGCCGCTGGTCATACGGCCCACCTCCGAGACGATCATCTACGCGATGTACGCGAAGTGGATCCAGAGCTACCGCGACCTGCCGCTGCTCATCAACCAGTGGGCCAACGTGGTCCGCTGGGAGATGCGAACGCGCCTCTTTCTCCGGACGACGGAGTTCCTCTGGCAGGAGGGTCACACCGCCCACGCCACCGAGGCGGAGGCGGAGGAGGAGGCCCGCCGGATGCTCGGCGTCTATCGGACGTTCATGGAGGAATGGATGGCGATGCCGGTCGTCACCGGCCGCAAGACCGACAGCGAGCGGTTCGCCGGTGCGCTCCGCACCTACAGCTGCGAAGCGCTGATGCAGGACAACAAGGCGCTCCAGGCGGGGACCAGCCACAACCTGGGTCAGAATTTCGCGCGCGCCTTCGAGGTCACCTTCCAGACCGCCGCCGGCGGCCTCGAGCACGTCTGGAACACGTCGTGGGGTGTCTCCACCCGCCTCGTCGGTGCGCTCATCATGACGCACGGCGACGATGCCGGCCTCGTGTGTCCGCCGCGTCTCGCGCAGTACCAGGTGGTCATCGTCCCGATCTACCGGACCGATGACGAGCGCGGCACCGTGCTCGACGCTGCCGACCGGCTGCGCCGCGAGTTGGCGGGTGCCGGTGTTCGCGTCCGTCTCGACGTCCGGGACGGGATGAAGCCGGGCGCCAAGTACTACGAGTGGGAAGGCCGCGGCGTCCCCCTCCGCCTGGAGGTTGGTCCGCGGGACGTGGCCGCCGGGGCGGTCGTGCTCGCCCGGCGCACGGGCGGGAAGAAGGAGACGCTCCCGATGGCCGGCCTGCCCGCTCGGCTGCACCAGGAGATGGAGCGGATGCAGGCCGACCTGCTCGAGACGTCCCGCGCCCGGCGGGAGGCGGCGAGCATCCGCGGGGCCACCAAGGAGCAGTTCCTCGCGCACATCGAGGCGAACGGCGGCTTCGTGTACGCGGGCTACTGCGGCTCGCCCGAATGCGAGGCCGAGATCAAGGAGCAGACCAAGGCGACCATTCGCGTGTTGCCGGACGAGGAGTACCGATCGCCCCAGGTCCCGGCCACCTGCATGTGGTGTGGTCGGGCGAGCGTGGCCGAGGCGGTGTGGGCCAAGGCGTACTGACCGACAGCCGGCTCACTGACGCCGGCCTGGCCTGGAGCGGCGGCGCGCTGCGGCTCGCGGGGGTGCCGCTGGGGGCGATCGCCGCGGAGGTTGGAACGCCGGTCTACGTCTACAATGCCGGGGCGATCCGCGATCGCTACCGGTCGCTCGACGCAGCGCTCGCCGGGCTGCCGCACCGGATCTGCTACGCCGTCAAGGCGAACAGCACGCTCGCGGTGCTCCGCATCCTGCGCGATCTTGGTGCGGGCGCCGACATCGTCTCGGCGGGTGAAATGGCGCGGGCGCTCGCCGCGGGGTTCCAGCCGGATCGGATCGTCTTCAGCGGGGTCGGGAAGGCGGCGGCCGAGCTCCGGCAGGCGGCGCGCGCCCGCCTCGGACACGTGAACGTGGAGTCGGTCGAGGAGTTGCACCGGCTGGCGGCGATCGCCGAGGAGGAGCAGGTGACGGTGGGCGTCGGGATCCGGGTCAACCCGGACGTGACCACCGACACCCATCCGTACATCTCGACCGGCAAGAGCGGCATCAAGTTCGGCGTGCCCATCGATCAGGCCCCGGCCGCGGCGGCTCTCATCGCTCGCCACCCGCGGCTCGAGCTCACCACCCTGGCCATGCACCTCGGCAGCCAGCTTTCGGACACGGAGCCGTTCCGCCAGGGCATCGCTCACCTCCTCGAGCTCGCCGGGCGGCTAGGTTCGGAGGGGGCACATCTGATCCGGGTGCTGGATATCGGCGGCGGGCTCGCCATCCGCTACGGGAACGAACCGGCGATGGACCCTGTGCGCTTCGCGGAGGCCGTGGTGCCGCTGCTCGCACCCACCGGGTACACGGTCTATCTGGAGCCCGGCCGGTTCCTCGTCGGCAGCGCCGGCGTGCTCGTCACCGAGGTGCTGTACCGGAAGCACTCGGGCGGCAAGGACTTCGTGGTCGTGGACGCCGGAATGAATGACCTCGTGCGGCCGAGCCACTATCAGGCGTACCACGAGATCGTGGCGCTCGACGGGCGCGAGCGGCCCACGGTGCGGGTGGACGTCGTGGGGCCGGTGTGCGAGACCGGCGACTTCCTGGCCCTCGACCGCGCGCTTCCGGACGTGGCGGCCGGCGAGCGCCTGGCGGTGCTCGGCGCCGGCGCGTACGGCTTCGCGATGGCGTCCAACTACAACACGCGGCCGCGGCCGGCCGAAGTGGTGGTGGACGGCGAGCGCTGGTGGGTGGCGCGGCCGAGGGAGCGGGTGGAGGACCTGTATGCAACGGAGCGCGAGTCGCCCTGAGCATGAGTCGCCCTGAGCGAAGCGAAGGGGCCATGCGTCGGGCTATGCCCCTTTCGCTGCGCTCAGGGTGACTCGAGGGGAGACCCCGTAGAGGAGACAGGGAGCGAGTGGCTCAGCATCACGACGGCATCCTCATCATCGACTTCGGGTCGCAGTACACCCAACTCATCGCGCGCCGGGTGCGCGAGGCGCACGTGTACTGCGAAATCCATCCGCCCTCCCGGACGGTCGACTGGATCCGGGATTGGAAGCCCAAGGGGATCATCCTCTCGGGCGGGCCGAACTCGGTGTACGGCGAGAGCGTGCCCACGGCCGACCCGGCGCTGCTCCAGCTCGGCACGCCGGTCCTCGGCCTCTGCTACGGCATGCAGCTCCTGGCGCACCTCTCCGGTGGCAATGTCACGCGCGCCGCTCGTCGGGAATACGGCCGGGCGAGCGTGACGGTCGAAGGCGGGCGGCTCTTCCGAGGCTTCGGGCGCGGGGAGGAGACGCCGGTCTGGATGAGCCATGGGGATCACGTGGATGTGCCGCCGCCCGGCTATCGGGTGACGGCGTCGAGCGCCAACTCGCCGGTCGCCGCGTTCGAGCACACCGAGCGGCCGCTCTTTGGCGTCCAATTCCATCCGGAAGTCGCGCACACCCCGCGGGGAGGCGAGCTCCTCAACAACTTCCTGTTCGAAATCTGCGGCTGCACGCCGGACTGGACGCCGGGTCACTTCGTCGAAACCGAGGTCAAGCGCGTCCAGGAGCTCGTGGGGCCAGACCGGCGGGTCATCTGCGGGCTCTCGGGCGGCGTGGACTCGTCCGTCGCGGCCGTGCTGGTGCACCGGGCCGTCGGCGATCGACTCACCTGCATCTTCGTGGACCACGGGCTGCTGCGGCTGCACGAGCGGGAGCAGGTCGAGGCGACCTTCCGCCGCCACCTCGGCATCGACCTCCGGGTGGTGGACGCCAGCGCCCGGTTTCTCGAGCGCTTGGCCGGCGTAGCCGACCCGGAGGAGAAGCGCCGGCGCATCGGGCACACCTTCATCGACGTCTTCGAGGCCGAGGCGCAAGCCGTGGGGACGGATGTCGGGTTCCTGGTGCAGGGAACGCTCTATCCCGATGTCATCGAATCGCTCTCCCCGATGGGCGGCCCGTCGGCGACGATCAAGACGCACCATAACGTCGGCGGGCTGCCCGTGCGCCTGCCATTCACGCTGCTCGAGCCGCTACGCGAACTGTTCAAGGATGAGGTGCGGCAGGTCGGCCGCGAGCTGGGCCTGCCGGAGGAGATGGTCGGGCGGCATCCTTTCCCGGGCCCCGGGCTGGCCATCCGCATTCTGGGCGAGGTGACGCCTGAAGGGCTGGACATCCTGCGCCGCGCCGACCACATCTACATCGAGGAGATCCGCGCCGCGGGCCTCTACGACGACATCTGGCAGGCGTTCTCGGTCCTGCTGCCGATTCGGTCGGTCGGCGTCCAGGGCGACTTCCGGAGCTACGATCAGGTGATCGCGCTCCGTGCCGTCACCAGCCGTGACGGCATGACCGCTGACTGGTATCCGTTCCCACCCGAGGTACTTGCCCGGGTGTCGAACCGCATCGCGAACGAGGTGGATGGAGTGAACCGGGTCGTCTACGACGTGAGCTCCAAGCCACCCGCCACCATCGAATGGGAATGAGCCGACCTCGCGCCGTCACCCTGCGATTCCTCGCCGAGCCCAGCCACGTCAACTTCGGCGGCAAGGTACACGGTGGGGCGGTCATGAAGTGGATCGACCAGGCCGGCTATACCTGCGCGGCGGGATGGACCGGCGAGTACTGCGTGACCTTGTACGTCGGCGGGCTCCACTTCATCCGGCCGATCCGCGTCGGCGAGATCGTGGAGCTGCGCGCGCTAGTGATCCACACGGGCCGGACCAGCCTGCACATCGCCATCGACATCTACGCGCGGGATCCGAAGGAGGCGACGCTCAAGCGCACCGGCCACTGCGTCATCGTGTTCGTCGCGCTCGACGAGAACGGGCGCCCCAAGGCCGTTCCTGCATGGACGCCGGTGAGCGATACCGACCGCGCGCTCCAGGCTTACGCGCTACGCCTCACCGAGCTCCGGAAGCTCATGGACGCGGAGCTCGAGTCCCACCTGAGTCTGCTGGAGCAGTCCACCGCCGATGCGGTGTCGATCGGGGGCTGAGTCGTCCCTCCGTGGTCCAGGGCGATCATTCCTGGCGAGTTGCCACGCGGAGCTGCCGCCGTCGCGTCGCCTCGCGGCCGTCCGGGCCCATCACCCGCACCTCGACCACGTACGCTCCGGGCTTGAGCCTGCCCAGCTGCAGGGTGCGGTGCGCCCGGATCACGCCGCCGTCGGCTCTCTCCTCGAATGCCAGAGTCACGACCGGTCTTGCCTCCCCCCGTGCCGGGTCGCCCCGTGACCGCAGGACGGCGATCCGGTGGCCGTACGTGGCCCCCGGCGTTGCCCCCGTGCCCTCGTAGTAGAGCTCCACTTCGCTGCCCCTGGGGACCAGATCGAACGGGGTGAGGAACACGGTATCCGAGGTGGCCGGGAGCCAGCGCGCGCTCGCTGCGCGGACGCCGAGTGCGAGGTCGCTGAGCGACAGCGCAGCCCCGACGGCGGTGACGTGCACCGTGTCCCTTGGCAGCACCAGGCCCGCGTCCGGCCCTTCCTCTAGCACCGCCCGCCAGCTCCAGCGCCCCGTCGGCACCAACAGCTCGACCCGCCCGATCAAGTACTGGCCTCGCGTCAGTGGCCGATCCAGGTGGAACACGATCGTCGTGTCCGCCCGCGCCACCGCGTGGTCCGCGCCGTCGAGCGCCACCACGCGCACCCGCACGGGGTAGGCCGGCCCGCCCGGTCCGTCGGTCGGCGTGGTCTCGGCGGGCCCGAGGGCGAATACGAAGTGCGCGAGGGGCATCCCGTCGCGCGTGCCAACCGACACCAGGTTCGCGTATCCGGTGAGCCGCCGCGCGAACTGCAGCTCGTAGCTGTCGGTGGTGGTCCCGAAGTCGATGCTTGCCCGGCCGATGCCGCGCTCGCGGCCGCGGGCGCGCGAGGCGCCGTTGGGACCCCAGTGCAGCATGCGGCCGTAGAGCGGGGAGAGCGTCTCCCGCGAGAGCAGCAGCTGGTCCACCGGCGCGTCCGCGGCGCCGTGCAGGTCGAGCACGCTCTCGACGAGGCGGTAATCGTACAGGTCGCCGCCGCCGCTGTCGTCATAGCCGGCGCTGAAGTGGAACAGGAGGTCGCCGTCGGGCCGGCCGTACCGCCAGGTCTCGTTGGGCATGAGGCCGAAGACGAATGGCCGAAGCCTCGCCGAGGGTTCACCGTGGCGGACGTAGATGATGCCCCGGTCGTCGAGCTCCTCGCCGCCGGACCGGTAGGCGTCGCGGGCGCCGTAGAAGCGGCGGGCGACGGTGAGCCCGAAGTGCCGCCGGGCGTACAACAGCCGGCGGTAGTGCTCGCGGATCCGCTCGCCCTCCTGGCGCAGCTCGGCATGGTCCCGATCGGTCCAGAACTGCCGGAGGAACGCCGCCCGGTCGGCGCCGCGCGCCGCGTCGAAGCGGGCGAGGTCGGAGTCCGGGGCGATCGGGAGTAGATCGGCCCGGTAGCCGGCGACCGCCACGGAGTCGTCGGTGGCGGCTACCTCGTAGTAGGGGGTCTCGCCCGCCGGCGCGCCGAGCGCCAGGCTGGTTCGGGCAAATTCGAGCCTGGCCAGCGCGGTAAGCCCGTCCGACGCCTCCCCGCTCGCCGCGGCGCGCTGGAACGCCGCCACGGCCGCCTCGGGCTCGTCTGCCGCGCGCTCGAGGCGGCCGAGGGCGAGCAGCAGCTGGACGGGCGGGTCGGGGAGCGCGGCGTCGGCCTGGCGGAGGGCAGCGCACGCGCCGTAGTAGAGGGCGGTGTCGCGCAGGCCGAGGGCGAGCTCGGCCAGGGTCAGGGCCGCGGGCAGGTAGCCGGGATCGGCGGCAAGCGCCCGCCGCTCGTGCTCGATCGCGCGCTCGAGCGTGCCGCTCCCGATCCGGTTCCCCAGCGCGAGTGGATCGCCGCGCTCCCACTCGGCGCGCCGGACCTCGGCCAGCGCGAGGGCGTGCCACACGTAGGGCCAGTCCGGCTTGCGCGTGGTGAGTGGCCGCAGGTCGTCGCGCGCCTCGCTCGCGTCGGGGTCCGCCCCCAGCTCCGCGCGGCGGAGCGCGGTCAGGCCGGAGCGCAGGGCAACGCGGGCGTCGCCCGAGCGACCCGGCGCCAGCGCGCGGCGAAGCGTGCGGAGGGCGGCAGTGTCTTGGACGGCGGCGAGCGAGTCGTGGAAGCGATCGATCGTGGAGCGGTCGGACAGGGACTGGCCGAGGAGTGGCGCGCAGGGAACACCGAGGAGCAGGAGAGCCGGGAACCGCCAACGCACCGCTTACACTCCCTTCTCTCCCAAGAGCCGCAGGAACTCATCCGCCGACTGCAACGCGGCCAGCCGCTCGGGCACGTCCGGCTCCTTCGCAAACTGCGCGATCTTGCCCAGCACGGGCAGGTACTGGTTCGAGATCTCGAGTGGCGGCGCCACGATGAGAAAGAAATCGTGGACCGGGCGGCTGTCGATGGCCTGGAACTCCACGCCCTCTCGCCGGTGGCCATAGGCCAGGTGCAGGCGGCTCACGACCAGCGACCGGCAGTGCGGGATGGCGATCCCCCGCCCGACGCCGGTCGACCCCAGGGCCTCCCGGCGCTCGAGCATGCGCAACAGCGTATCGCTGGACTGTTCGTCGAGCCGGAGCAGCCCGACGAGCTCGGCGAGAATCTCATCCTTGCTGCCGCCGCGGAGCGCGAGGATGATGGCGCCCGGGGCGAAGAAGTCCGCGAGGTGCATGGTGTGGCGGCAAGCTAATTCCGCCTTGTGGGGGAGTCAAAGCCGCAGCCGCAGCACCAGCGGCGCGCGCAGTTCCTCGGGCCCCTCGATGCCGCCGTCCTCGCGGAAGCGCTCCCACTGGCTGTTCGCGACGTAGAAGAGCTCGTCGCCAACCACGACGCCGAGCGTCGGCTCCGCATAGTCGGGCCGGGCGCGCTCGAGGACCTCGATGCTCACGATGCGGTCGCCCCCGGCGTCTAGCCGGAGGCGGACCACGCGGTGGGGGCCGATTCCGTTCTGGATGCCGACCAGATCGCGCCCCGCCGCATAGAGGCCGTCGATGCCGAGCGCGAGCACGTCGTCGCCCACCTCCATCAGTCGCACCTCGCGCGACGCGAGGTCCACGCGCAGGATCCCCCGGGCGTAGTCCGCAACGTAGAGGATGCGCTCCGCCGAGTCGAGTGCGAGCCCCTGTGCGGAGAGCAGCAGCGGGGACTCGAGGAATCGCTCCAGCGAATCGGCGCCGGCTTTCACGCGGTAAATGGACGGCCCGCGGCTGTCGGTGGCGTAGACGTCCCCGCCGCGGGTGACCGTGACGTCGCCGAGCAGATGGGGGGCGCCGTCGGGGGACAGGAGGAAGCTCCCGGTGAGGTCGCCGGAGGACAGGTCGAATCGGAAGAGTCCGGAACGCAGGCTGTCCGCGGGATCGAAGTCGGCCATCTGGGGCAAAGCCGCCGCGGCCACCCAGAGCACGCGGCGGACCGGATCCACCCGCATGCCGAGTGGGGCCCACAATCCCCCGCTGCCGGACGGGACGAATTCGGTTGCGCGCCCGCGACGGTCCACCCTGAGGATCTTGCGCCGGTGCACGCTGCCCACGAAGAACGATCGGGTCGCGGGGTCGTACGCGATGCCCTCGGTCAGCAGGTCGCGCTCCCGCAGGGTGAACGCCGGCGTACCCCGGGCCAAGGGCGCTGCGTTCCGCGAGAGGGCCCGGCGGATGCCGTCGAAGGCCGGCGCGCCACGGAGGACGGCGAAATCGGAATCGGCGGCCACGTCGGCGCTGTAACCCAGCGCCGCGAACCGCCGAAGCAGGGCCAGCGCCCCGCCGGTATCTCCCGCGAGCGCGTAGGCCGCGGCGAGCGCGTACGTGGTGCCGCCGTGCGCCGGACGAAGCCGCTGGGCCTCGGTGGCATACCGCAGGAAGCCGGGGAGGTCGTGCGCCTGATAGGCAAGCACGGCCTTCTGGTACGCCGCGCGCGAGGCCAGAACGGGGTCGTCCTGGGCCGCGACTGGGGCTACCAGGGCGAGGCCCAGCGCGAGCGCGACGAGAGCGAGGTGGCGGGGCATGAAGCAACTACGAGGCGCGCACGCGCAGGGTTCCACGCCGCGGCTTTCCCTTCCATTGCCACCGGTCCCGCCGCCAAGTATTTTCTCCCCATGCAGTTGCCCTACCCGTCCGCCCACCCCTTCCCGCTCATCCTGGCCCCCATGGCCGGGGTGTCTGAGGCGCCGTTTCGGCAGATCTGCCGGCAGATGGGGGCCGACGTGGTGCTGTCGGAGTTCCTCTCTTCCGAGGCAATCCGCCGGCGGATCCGGAACACCCTGGAAGGGGCAGAGTTCGCGGAGTGCGAGCGTCCGATCGGCATCCAGATCTACGGCGCCCACCCGAACGCCATGGCGGAAGCGGCCGGGCTCGTCACCGAACACTACCGGCCGGATTTCATCGACATCAATTTCGGCTGTCCGGTCAAGAAGGTGGTCCACCGGAACGGTGGGTCGGGCTGCCTGCGCGACATGGAGCTGGTGGAGCGGATCATCCGCGCGGTCATCGGGGCGACCCATCTCCCGGTGACGGTCAAGACTCGGAGCGGCTGGAACGACGAGCAGCGCGACCCCGTCGGCATCGCGCTGCGAATGCAGGATGCGGGCGCCCGTGGCTTCACGCTGCACGCCCGGACCCGCACGCAGATGTTCTCCGGCCGGGCAAGCTGGGACGAGATCGCTCGAGTGACCGAGGCGCTCGACATCCCCGTCATCGGGAACGGCGACGTCCAGACGGCCGACGACATCGTGCGCATGCGCGAGCACACCGGCTGCGCCGGCATCATGATTGGACGCGGCGCCTTCGGGAATCCATGGCTGTTCCGGGACGGCCGCGTGCGGCTCGAGGGGCGCGCCGCTCCGCCGGCGCCCGACGCGGCCGAGCGATTCCGGGTGGCGCTCGAGCACGCGCGGCTGGCGCTCCGGCTGCAGGGCGACACTCGTAAGACGGTCATTGAATTTCGCAAGCACCTCGGCTGGTATACCAAGGGCCTGTACGGTGCGAGCGACCTGCGGCAGCGCCTCTACCAGGTCGAGTCCATGGCGGAAGCCGAGGCGATCTTCCTCGACTATCTCGAGCCGGTTGCCGCGGTGGCGTGAAAGCCGAGCAGCTCGAAGCCCTGCTCGCCGAGGTCGCCGCCGGCCGCCTGACCCCGGGCGCGGCGCTCGAGCGCCTGCGCCACCTCCCCTACGAAGATCTCTCGTTCGCGCGCATCGACCACCATCGCGCCCTCCGCCAGGGGCAGCCCGAGGTGGTCTTCTGCCAGGGAAAGCCCCTGGAACAGGTCGTCGCGATCTGCGAGCGGCTCGAGGCAGCAACGGGGTCGTTTCTGGGCACCCGCGCGACCGAGGCGATGGCCGAAGCGCTGCGGCAGCGGTTTCCACGCGTCGTCTGGAATCCGGTCGCGCGGACGGTGTTCCTCGCCCATGCCGAAGCTCGGGCCCCGGGTCCGGACGCCGGGCCGGTGCTGGTGATTTCCGCGGGCACGAGCGATCTGCCGGTGGCCGAAGAGGCGGCTGTGGTCGCCGAGGCGTTCGGCAGCCGGGTGGAGCGGCTCATGGATGTCGGCGTGGCCGGGCTCCACCGGCTGCTCTCGGCGGGCGACACGCTGAAGCAAGCGCGCGTGGTCATCGTCGTGGCCGGGATGGAGGGCGCCCTGCCGAGCGTGGTCGGTGGGTTGGTCGCCGTGCCGGTGATCGCGGTGCCGACCAGTGTGGGCTACGGGGCGTCGTTCGGCGGGCTGGCCGCGCTGCTTGGCATGCTCAATTCCTGCGCGGCGGGGGTGACGGTGGTGAACATCGACAACGGGTTCGGCGCGGCGGCAGCGGCGAGCCGGATTTGCCGGGCATGACGGTTCGGACGGTGCTTCAGCGTGCCGATCCGGCGCTGGCCTGGCTGGACGTCGTGCAGCCGACTCCGAGTGAGCTTGAGGAGATCGCGCGCACCCACGGGCTCCATGCCAGCGCGGTCCAGGACTGCCTCGACCCCGAGCACCTGCCCAAGTTCGAGCAGTTCGACACCCATAGCTTCGTGATCATCCGTGCCTTCGACCAGGAATCGAAGGGCAGCTGCGCCACGGTGCAGGAGTTGACGCGGAAGATCGCCATTTTCGCGGGACCGTCCTTCCTCATCACGATCCACCGCACCGAGCAGCCATGGCTGGCGACGCTGGAGGCGAGGCTGCAGGCCGAGCAGGGCGCGCGGGTCGGGAAGGAGGGGCTGCAGACCTACCTCCTCACCCAGGTGCTGAACGGGGCGGTGGACACCTACCTCAAGCCGATGGAGGCGATCGAGGCGCGGATCGACGCGTTCGAGGAGCTGGTCTTCGGCGGGCGTGACGCGGACGCGCGGGCTTTCGCGGAGGACCTGCGCGAGATCCACGTGCTCAAGCGGCAGGTGACGCTCATCAAGCGGCTCCTCTGGCGCACGCTCGACGTGGTACAGCGCCTGACGCCGTCGTCGGGGCGGTCGGCCTCGCTCTTCCGTGACGTCCAGGAGAACGTCGAGAGCTCGCACTTCTACGCCGATGAGCTGCTCGACGACGTGAATACCGTGCTCACCGTGCAGCTCGCTCTCGCGGCCCACCGCACCGGCGAGGTGATGCGCATCCTCACCGTCTTCTCGGTGTTCTTCCTTCCGCTCACGTTCCTCGTGGGTGTGTACGGCATGAATTTCGACTTCATGCCGGAGTTGCGCTCTCGCTGGGGCTACCCCATGGTGCTCGCGGCCATGGGTGGGATCGTCCTCTCGATCTACCTCTGGTTCCGCCGCCGCGGGTGGCTCCGCGAGTGAGCCTGATCGCGGCGGTCCTGGCAGCGCTCGCAGGCGGCGGGGCAGGCTGGGCCCTGGCCCGGCGCCGGGCCGGACTGCCGATGGCCTCCGGCGTCGGACCCCATCTCCTCCCCGACCCCGCCCTCGAGTGGCTGCGCCGGTCATACGGCGCGCTCGGCGTCTGGGTGGCCGAGCTCGACCCCCAGGAGGAGGGCCCGCACGCCGAACGGATCGTGGACGCGGAACGGCTCTCGGTGTCGCAGATCGTGGCGGTGGATCGGCGCCTGGAGCGGGCCCGCGATCAGGAGCAGAGCGGAGCCGAGCGCATGGACAGCGGTACGCTGGTGTTTCACGCGGCGGGCGGGACCGCGGTGGCGCTCCTGCTCCCACCGACGTTCGACGCAACGCGCATCGACCTCGTCGAGGCGGACCTCCGGCGGCTCCTCGACGGCGCCCGGCGGCGCCCCCAGATCGTGGCTCTCGCCCAGGCCCAAAGCCAGGAGGCGTCGCTCGAATCCACCGGCAGCGTCGGACTGAGACTCGCCTACCAGCTCGAGCGGGCGCTCGACGCGCAGGTCATCGTCGCGGCGACCGAGGCCGCCAGCGAGCACGCGCGCGTCGGCTCGCTCACGCCGTTGCCGCAAGTCAGGGTGGTGGGCGTCTCCGGCCGGGGCGACCGGCGACTGCTGGATACCGTCGTGCCCGAGATCAGCGACCTCGCACGGGTGGCGCGCGGCGAGGTGCCGCAACTGACCATGGAGGGCGATCCGCTCGGCGGCGCGGTGGCCGACCGCCGGCAGCGTCTCGGCCCCGTCATGTTGCTGCCGATCCTCGTCGGCGACCAGGCCTTCGGCGCCGTGGCCATCTGGCCGCCAGGCGGCCGCGAACCGGTCGGTGCGGCCCTCGCGGAGCTCATGGAAGCGCTGGCGAATGCCGGCCCCCGCCTCGCGCGAGCGCTCGAGGGTGACAAGCGGACGGCCAACGCGGCCTCCGATCGGCTCACCGGGCTGGCCAACCGGCGGAAGTTCGACGAGCTGATCTCGCAGGCTGAGCCCCGAGGCCCGCGCGAGGGGGCACTGATCTACGCGGATCTCGACCGCTTCAAGCCGCTGAATGACACGCTTGGCCATGCCGCCGGGGACGCGGCCCTCATCCACTTCGCCAAGATCATCCTGGGGCAGATCCGCGGCGGTGATATTCCAGCGCGAATCGGTGGAGAGGAGTTCGCCGTCTGGCTTCCGGAGGCCAGCCTGGAGGTGGGCGCCCGCATCGCGGAGCGGATCCGCATCAAGCTCGGCACCACTCCATGGGACTGGAACGGCCGCAGCTGGCCCCTCAGCGCCTCCTTCGGCGTGGCGGCCTGTCCCGAGACCGGACGGACCCTCCGACTCCTGCCCGCACAGGCGGACGCCGCGCTCTACGTGGCCAAGAACGCGGGAAGGAATCGCGTGGAGCGGGCGGGGAGTTAGAACAGCCCGCTCAGGATGGCTCCCGTGGGGAGACCTGCCCCCACGGCGAACCTACCAATCCGGCCCGTCGCCGTCTATATTTGAGTCACCCGGGGGCGACTGGCTTCGACGGGTTTGGTGAAGGAATCGCAGCGTGCCCAGGTCCAGAGCCCTGGTAAAACCGTCTGGAACGCTTTAACTGCCAATACTGAACTGGCACTGGCCGCGTAAGCTGAGCTAAGCTCGCTTGACGCGCCTTCGGCTGGTGGAGCCCGCCTGGAGCGCCTCCAGTCGAATCGCAAACCCGGGCTGGCCGGCCGCGTCGCTCCGACGCGAACGGTGAGATCTTCTAGGAGCTAGGCCGAGGGGAGGTCGGTTCGGCACCGACCCGAGGCGACGGCGAGAAGACGAGCCTACGCACGTAGACGTGGTTCTGGAAGCTTACTCGGACCAGGGTTCGATTCCCTGCGCCTCCATCGATTGACGACGGCGGAACCGCCCATCCGGCGGTTCCGCCGTCGCGTTTCACCGGCCGGTCCGCTCGGCGCAGAAGTAGCCCTCGGCCGCCGGCCCGACCGTCCCGCTGGCCCACGAGCCGACGAACCCACGGTCCGCGATGCCGCGGATGATCAGCACGAAGTAGCCCCCGTCAAACCGAACCACGCCCCGCCGGTTCGCCTCGGCGCCGAAGCGGAGAAGAATCTCGGCCGACGCATCCTGACGGGGCGGATGCCGTTCGATGACGAGCACGCCAGGCGCCAACGGGCTCAGTGAGCCGAGATCGCCGGTCGGCGTGGCGCCGATCGCGGCCGGATCGAGCTCGACCGATCCGGCGAGGACGTAGCGGGTCGTGGTGTCGGGAATTCCGAGCAGCGGTGGGGGCACCCGGAGCGAGTCGTCCATCGGGCGAAGCCGCAGGAGCCCGTCGACCTCGGTGCCCGATCGCGGCCCGGCCGTGGCGGCGACGTGGAGACGATACTCTCCCTGGAGGCCGTCCGCCGACGCCGTGGGTGACAGCTGCCCACTCGGAGCGGAGCAGGTGTCCGAAGCGGCGGGGTTCGCCTCCGGGCGCGCCGAGTGGCAGGCGAGCACCAGGGGTAATGCCGGAAGCCACGCCCGCGTCCTCTGGTTCATGGCTCGACGATCCGGACAACATCCCCGGCCTCATTCACGACTCGGATGGGCAGCCGGACTACGTCGTTCTTCAGCTCCAGCGCCCGCCGGATGCCGAACGCCCGAAGCGCCGGGGCCAGCGTGTAGGGATCGGCACCGGTCGTGTTGACGGTATAGCCCAGATCCGCCATCGAGGCGACTGAAACTTGGCTCAGCGGATTCTCGCCCACCTGGATGAAGCCCGTCATGAGCTCGCTGCCGAAGACCGATTCCCGCCAGTGCGCATCCGCGGTGGCCGCCCCGCCGGTGTTCTCGACGGGGACCTTGAGGCCGCCCGCATAGCTGGTGCCGCCAGCGGCGTCGAAGGCGGCGGTGGCCTGGGCCCCGGTGAAGTGGGGGTCCGCGCCCCCCGAGAGCGAGGGATCGGCGAGCAGCCCCAGCTCGGGCCACAGCGTGCCGTAGCCCAGCACGTGACCCATCTCATGCAGGATGACCTGCTGGAGCAGCCCCGCGCTCTCGATGAGGTCGAGGTCGGCGGTATCGAAGCGCATCAATCCCATGACGGAGAGGCTCCCGGCGATACGGATGTAACAAGGTCCCGCCGCGCCGAGAATGTTGCCCGGGCCGTCGATCGGCTCCAGCGTCACGAGGATCAACACGTCGTCGATCGGGCGCTGGATGGAGGGTGAGTTGCTGCCACAGGTGCCGGCGGCCGCGTCGAGGCTGACGTCGGTCAGGTCGCCGACGATGAGCGCCTGCCAGCGTTGCTGCGCGGCGAGGAACGCCTGCATCTGTGCCGGGGTCGTGGTCGTGAGGAATCTGAGCTCCACCGCGAACGGCGACACGCCGGTCTGAGTGAAGCTGGTGACGAGAGAGGTCCCGACCACTGCGGCCGTGACCTGCAGCGACCCCGCGGAAAGCACGATGAACGAGGTCGACCGGCGCCCGTCGGCGCCGGTCGCGCCGCTCGGGGTCCCGACGGTGCCGACGCCCGCCGCGGCAGTGAACGTCACCGTCACGCCGGCGATCGGGACGCCGTTGGCGTCGTTGACCTGCACTGTGAGGGGGAGGGACACCGCTTGGCCGGGGGCCGCGGTCTGGCGGTCGCCGGACACCTTCTGGATCTGCGCCGGCGTCTGCACCACGGTCACGGTGGCGCTGGCGGAGGCCGCGCCGGCCGTCGCGGAGATCTCGGCGGATCCATTCTTGATCGCGGAGACGAGGCCGGCAGGCGTCACCGCCGCCACCGCCGTGTTAGTGGAGCTCCAGGTGAGGCCAGGGGACGTGATCGTGGCTCCGTCCTGATCGGTCACCGTGGCGCTGAGCTGCTGGGCCTGGCCGATGGCGG
>Ga0209797_10000813_pt1 | contig 15590 bp, 15 predicted proteins | sample DOMMetBare3Fresh_2_FD_187472 | JGI IMG/M metagenome (GOLD analysis project Ga0209797, IMG submission 187472) | Wetland sediment microbial communities from St. Louis River estuary, USA, under dissolved organic matter induced mercury methylation -... | ecosystem: Environmental > Aquatic >... | reverse complement strand
ACCGCCCCCGATGGCCGCATCACCGGTTTGTTAGGTCCTAACGGTGCGGGCAAGTCAACCACGCTGCGCATGCTGTCGACCATCCTGGCGCCGCAGAGCGGCGCAGCGCTGATCGATGGCATCGATACGCGCACCGACCCGCTGGCGGCGCGGCGCGCGATTGGCGTCTTGACGCACCAGTCGGGCCTCTATCCGAACCTCACCGCGCGCGAAAACATCCTGTATTTCGCCGAGCTGCATGGCATGGCGCGGCCGGAACGCCTGCGCCGCGCGGATGAGCTCATCGAGCAGCTCGACATGCGCGAGTTTGCGACCCGGCGGGTCAAGGGTTTTTCGCAGGGCCAGCGCATCAAGACTGCGCTGGCGCGCGCGCTGGTGCATGGTCCGAAAAACATCATGCTGGACGAGCCCACCAACGGCCTCGATGTGATGGCGGTGCGCAATCTGCGCGCGCTGCTCAATCGCCTGCGTGATTCGGGCCATTGCGTGCTGTTCTCCAGCCATGTCATGCAGGAAATCGCCTGGCTGTGCGAAGAGGTCGTGGTCATCGCCGGCGGCCGGGTGCTGGCCACTGGGACCCCGGATGCGATCCGCGAACGCACCGGTGCCGCGCATCTCGAAGACGCTTTTGTAAGCCTGATTGGCGATGCCGAAGGCATGCTCTGATGCGCGCGCTCTGGACCGTGTTCCGCAAGGAGTTCCTCGAAAACCTGCGTGACCGCCGCACGCTCACCACCGCGTTGTTGTTAGGCCCGGTAATCGGGCCGCTGATGCTCTCGGGCCTGCTGCAGTTCGTCGCGCAGCGCGAACAGGACCGGATCGACAAACCCCTGCCGGTTGCGGTGGTGCACGCCGAGCGCGCACCGAACCTGCTGACCTATCTCAAGGGCTACGGCGTCGAAGTTACCGAGGCCAGGCTCAGCGATGACGCCGCCCAAAAAGCGGTCGAGTCGCGCCAGCATCGCCTGGTGCTCGTAATTCCGGAAGATTTCGGCAGCCGCCTCGCCGAGCAGGCGCCCGCTCCGGTTTACCTCTACTATGACGCGGCCAGCCTGGACGACGCCCGCTCACTGCGGCGACTCTCCTCGCTGGTATCGCAGTACGGCCAGACCATCGCGCAGCTGCGGCTCGCCGCGCGTGGCGTCGATCCCGGCGTGATCGCGCCCATCGTCGTGCAGGGTATCGACGTGTCCACGCCGCGCAGCCGCGCCGAGACCGTGCTGGGCATGCTCAGCTACATCGTCATGTTCGCGATGCTGTTAGGCGGCATGTATCTCGCCATCGATGCGACCGCCGGTGAGCGCGAGCGCGGCTCGCTCGAGCCGCTGCTGACCACCCCGATCGCCCGTGCGCACATTGTCTACGGCAAGATCCTCGCGAGCTGCGCCTTCATGCTGATCAGCCTGGTGCTGACCCTGAGTACCACGGCCCTGGCGTTGTCGTACATAAAGCTCGACGGTGCGGGCATCGCAGTGGACTTCAGCCCGTCCGTCGTGCTGCACATGATCGCCACCACCGCGCCTTTCATTCCGCTCGGCGCGGGTCTGATGACCCTGATCGCCAGTTTTACGCGCAGCTATCGCGAGGCGCAGAGCTGGCTCGGCATCGCGATGCTGGTGCCGACCCTGCCGCTGGCGATCGCCTCCGTGTTGGGGCTCAAGCCGAGCCTCGCGACGATGGCGATCCCGTCGCTGAGCCAGCACTTTCAGTTGATGGCCGCGCTGCGCGGCGAAACGCTGCCGCTGTCCTGGGTGCTGGTGTCGGCGGGGGTTTGTCTGTTAGCTGGTTTTTTCGTCTGCTGGATTGTCAGCCGGCTCTACCAGCGCGAGGCGATCCTCGGCTGATGCGCGGCGAACCAGGCGGCCAGAGCCAGCAGCGCCAGCAGCTCACCGACACTCACAGCCGGCAGTGGCGCGGCGCGCAGAGTTCGGGCGCTTGCTTGCGTCAGCTCCGTCGCCACAAGGATCACATGCGGGGCCACCAGCATGGCCAGAATGCCGAATATCGCGATCCAGCCCATGCTCATCAGCCATTCTCTGGCGAGACTCTTGCGCGTCTGCGAGTACTTGGCGAGTTCCGCCGCGCGGCGCACAGCCGGATCGCCGGCGGGCTGCGCGACGTTCGCGATGCGCGCCAGCACACGTGCATCGAAATCCGCACCGGTCCGCAGGCCGCCGTAATGCTGGCGCAGTCTTTCTTCCAGATTCATGATTGCGTCACTCCCGCCAATTCGCGCAGGCGTTCGCGCCCGCGATGCAGCAGCGTTTTCACAGTCCCGACCGGCATTCCGGACATTTCCGCGACTTCTTCGACCGAACATTCTCGCAAATAGAACAAGCGCACCACCGTCCGCTGCTTTTCCGGCAGCTGCGCCACCCAGCCCTCGATGCGTCGCGCATCCGTGTCGGCCTCGATTGCATCATAGTTTGCACCACCGGACGCCTCCACCGACCGCGCCTCGACCTCAGCTAACACCGCCGGCTCGGTCAGCGATCCGCTGGCGCGCCGGCTGCGCAGCGCCGACAAAGCCGCATTGCGCGTGATCGTATAGATCCAGGTCGACAACGCCGACCGTCCATCGAACGCCGGCAGCGCCCGCCAGATCTTGACGAACACCTCCTGGGCGATATCCTCGGCCGCCGCACGGTTGCCGACCAGGCTCAGGCACAGCGCAAAGACCCGTTCGCGGTAGGCAGGCAGCAGCCGCGCGATTGCGTCGTCACGCCGGCCCTCGCGCACCCACTGCAGAATTTCGTCGTCCATGTCACCCGCTCACTATTAGACGCGCACCCGGATCCGCGGGTTTCAGCAAATTTTTTGTAACCGGTCGCCGGCGGCGGGAGTCTAAACCGGCATGAATGCGCATTTCAGCCATCCCTGGTCCAGCGGACTCGAAGTATTTGCGGCCCTGGCACTGGGATTCTGGCTGGGCAAGCAGCAGCTCTGGCTGTGGCCGCGCGTCATCGAATTCGTTCAATCATTGTTAGGAATCTAAGCGAGGAATATATGGAAACGACTGTTTCGGAAATTGGTGTGCTGATACCCCTGGTAGCGGTTTTCATGGGGATCGGACTGGCCATTGTGTCTGTCATTACCCAACATCGCGCGCGGGTCGCGGCAATGGAACAGCGCCATCGGGAACGCATGGCCGCCATTGAAAAGGGCATCGAGTTGCCGCCCGACCTCGTGTCGGATTCGGCGGACGATGCTGGCCGGGGCAGGAAACCGGCTTCACGATACTTGCTGCAGGGACTGATATGCCTGGGCATCGGCGCCGCGCTCCTCGTATCCAGCTTTACGATCATGCCAGCGGAGCTGCAGCTACCCGGCGGCATCCTGGTGGCGATCGGCGCGGCCCTGGTCATTTTTTATGTCGCCACCGGACGGACCAAGCCGCCCGCGCTGCCTGGCGACCCGCCGCGCTAGGCAGCGCGCTCAGGCGCTGCGCGGTCGCTCTGCGTCCTGCTGGCGCAACTCAGCCTGGTTGCGTGCCAGCAGGGCGCGGAAGCGATGCAGGTGGTCATCGGCAAATTCGCGCGCCTCGATTTCAAAGCGGTTGTCCCAGTAGCCGCGCCGGAACCACTCGAGCAGATAGCGAAGCACCGTAAGCTCGCCCGTCTCCCATTGCCGCAGCACATGGCAGTATTCGTGCAGGACGAAGTCGGGCCGCTCAAAAAACTGCCGGGCGCCGCCGCGCAGGTATATGCGCCGCCGGCGCGTCGTCGCCAGTGCCCGCGCATGAAAGCGCGCAAACCAGGAATGCTCGTAGATCTCCACCAGATCCACTTCCGTTCCAAAGACTGCTAACAAAGTCAGCCGCTGATCGGGCGGCAGCGTGACGCGGCGGCCGATCATTTACCGATGCAGAAACTGCTGAAGATCCGCCCTAACAAGTCATCGGCGCTGACCGCGCCGGTAATCTCACCAAGCTGCAGCTGCGCAAGACGCAGTTCTTCCGCGACCAGCTCGCCGCCGCGCCGCTCCTGCAGCTGCCTGGCCGCGCTCTCGACGTGCTCGCGGGCCCGCGTCAACGCATCGACGTGCCGCCGGCGCGCCGAGATCGTGCCGGCGCCGGGGGTCTCGAAGCCCACCGTCGCCTTCAGATGCGCGCGCAGCAGCTCGAGGCCGTCGCCACGCAGCGCCGACACGGTGATTCGTGGCGGTCCGGCCATCGTGTCCGCCACGGGAATGCCGGTGGCGAGATCGCACTTGTTCAACACCAGCGTGACCGGGACATCGGCGGGCAGCCTCGCGCGCTCCTCCAGATACGCCGCGGCCTGCGGATCGATGTGCGCATCGACGACGAACAGCAGGCGGTCCGCCCGCGCGATTTCCGCGCGCGCGCGCCGCACGCCCTCGCGTTCCACCGCATCGTTCGCCTCGCGCAGGCCGGCCGTATCGATCACATGCAGCGGCAGGCCATCGAGGTCGATCCGCTCGTGCAGCACGTCGCGCGTGGTGCCCGGAATGTCGGTGACAATCGCCGCGTCATGCCCGGCGAGGCGATTCAGCAAACTGGACTTGCCGGCGTTAGGCGGGCCGGCGATCACAATCGTCATCCCTTCGCGCAACAAGCGGCCCTGGCGGGCCGCCTGGTCGACCGCTTCGAAGTGACCGCGCACATTCAGCAGGCGCTCGGCCACTTCGCCGTCACCCAGGAAATCGACCTCCTCCTCCGGAAAATCGATGGCGGCCTCGACATAGCTGCGCAAATCCGTCACGGCATCGATGAGCCCGGCCACCATGTTGGAAAACTCGCCCTGCAGGGAGCGCATCGCGGCGCGCGCCGACGCGCGCGAGTCCGCATCGATCAGATCAGCCACCGCCTCGGCCTGCGCCAGGTCGATCTTGTTGTTGTGAAACGCGCGCTCCGTGAACTCCCCCGGCCGGGCGCGCCGCGCGCCCAGCTCGACCATGCGGCCCAGCACCGCTTCCAGCAACACCGGACCGCCATGACCCTGCAGTTCCAGTACGTGTTCGCCCGTATAGGAATGCGGCGCGAGATAGAAGATCGCCATGCCCACATCCAGCGGCTCGCCGGCGGCATCCCGGAACGCTGTTAGCACCGCGCGCCGCGCGGCCGGCAGGTCGCCGCAAATAACCGCCGCGATCTCGGGTACCTTTGGGCCGGAGACGCGCACGACGCCGATGCCGCCGCGGCCCGGCGCGGTGGCGATTGCAGCAATGGTGTCCACATGCGCCATGGATTGATCATAGTCCAAGAAATTGGCGAAAGGGATACTCGGTTGTGCGGCCTGGCAGCGTGGGCTGACGCCCGGCTCGCAATCGCTCGCCCCTAACGGGGCACCCTCGTTCGGGCTACTCGCTTGGACACATTCGCCCACCTCGAGTCCATAGCCCCATCGACCGCGCTCGAATACACGACATCGTAATACGGTCCGTTGCGTTGTTCGGCGCGCGGTGACGGCCTAGCCTTGACTTAGCGCGGTGGGCGCGCCGCGCCCTCTCTCGGCGAGCTCCAGCTCGCGGGCATCAGCCCACGCTGCCAGGCCGCACTGCCCAACTCAGCATTCACCAAGTTCTTAAACCTGAACCCGTCTCCTTCGCGAATTACTGCTATCGCGAAGTTGTTAGGTCGTCGCCACATTCGAGGTTTCGACCCGACGCTTTCCAGGCAAATTGCGGCCAGGACTTCGAAGCTCTAGCCGGGCTGGCACGCGGATTCTATGGACGTTCGGCCCGGCGGCGCCCGCCGCTGTTGGCGAGCTGGAGCGCGCCGAACGAATGCCCGGCGCGCGCGGTCGATGACGTCATGGTCTGGCGATGCCCGAATGTGTCCAAGCGCGCAGCATGAGTGAGGGTAGCCGAAGGCCGCGCGATTGCGAGCAGACGGCGGCGGGCGCCACCGGGCCGCCCGCCCACAACGAAACCGCTCAGTTCGCCTTGATCTTCGCCTGCACGGCTTCAATGCGCCGGTTGATATTCCACTGCTGCAGGATTCCCAGCAACGTACTGGTCACCCAGTACAGCACCAGGCCAGCGGGGAAAAACACGAAGGTCGCCGAGACGACCAGCGGCATGAATTGAAAAATCTTGGCCTGCATCGGATCCGGGGGCGGCGGATTGAGCTTGAACTGCACGTACATGGCAACGGCGTTCAGCACTGGCAGCACAAAGAACGGATCGCGCGACGACAGGTCCTGGATCCAGCCCATGAACGGCGCCTGGCGCATCTCGACGCTCTCCAGCAAGACCCAGTAGAACGCCAGGAATACCGGCATCTGGATCAGCATCGGCAGGCAGCCCGCGAGCGGATTGATCTTCTCTTTCTGGTACAGCTCCATGGTGGCGCGGCCGAGTTTCTCGCGATCGTCCTTGTAGGTCTCCTGCAGCGCCTTCATCCGCGGAGCCAGCACGCGCATCTTGGCCATGGACTTGCCGGCGGTCTCGGCCAGCGGGTAGAACGCGAGCTTGAGCAGCAGGGTTGTGATCAATATCGCCCAGCCCCAGTTACCTAACAGGCCGTGGACTTTTTCGATCAGCCAGAACAGCGGCCGCGACAGAATCGTCAATGTGCCGTAGTCGGTGACGCGGTCGAGCTCGACGCCCGTCTGTTTCAGCTGCGCCTGCAGTTTCGGGCCGACGAACAGTCGCTCGTCGATCTTGGCGTCCGCGCCAGCCGCCACCGCCTGCGCCGGACCTAACACGGATATCAGGTATTGCCGGCCACTGACCTTGATGTCGTAGTGGTAGCTCTTGCCAGGATCGGGCACCACGGCACTGACGAAATGGTGCTCCATGCCGGCGATCCAACCGCCGGTCAGGTCCCTGGACAGTTTGTGGTTGTCCTCGCTCTTGAGCGCGAGCTTGGTGTACTTGGTGCCGTCGTAGTACGCCGGCCCTTTGTACGAATAGCTTTCGACGCTGAACATCGACGTTTCCGGCTGAATGTCATCGCGCAGAATCTGCGCGTAGGCGGCGGCGACAAACGGCGCGGCGGAGCGATTCTCGATCTGGTACTCGAGATCGACGCGATATTGGCCGGGCTTGAAAACGAAAGTCTTGGTGACCGTGACGCCCTGCCCGTCAGTCCAGGTCAGCGGCACACGCAGTTCCTGCGCTCCGGGCGTCAGGCGGTATTCCCGGGCCGTGGCAGTGAATTGCGCCAGGTGCGTCGGAAACGCAGCATCCGCCGCACTTGCGCCCGCCGGGGCAAGCCCGGTCTGCAGTGAATAAAACCCTTCCTTGGCCGCGCGATCGAACAAGCGCACCGGCTTGCTCTCGCCCTTGACCTGCGGATAGTTCAGCAGGTCGGCGCGCTGCAGCTCGCCGCCAGTCAGCCCGATATCGAGATCCAGCACGTCGGTAATGACGCGTACCGTGCCGCCACCCGCAGTGGCGCCGCTGCTGACAGCGGTGGCCGCCGGCGTTGCCGCCGGCAGCGAGGGAACCGCGTCAGCCACTGGCGCGACTGCCGGCACGTTTGCGGTGGCGCTCACGGGCGCCTGCGGGATCGCGGCATCGAGCGCCGCTGGCTTGTTAGCTTGGCTCGCCGTGACGGCCGCCGCCGCGGGCGCGTAGTCCTTCTGCCAGGTCTCGTAGTTGAGCCACAGCGCGAGCGCCAGGCCGATCCACAGGAATATGCGCAAATTGCCTTCGTTCACGTGCTTGCTGTCTCTTTCGGATGGCAGTCGCAACTGCCGGGGACCAGGTCAACGCCGCCCGGATGAAAAGGATGGCAGCGCAGGATTCGCCTGGCTGCTAACAAACTGCCGCGCCCGGCGCCATGTATCGCCAGCGCCTCGCGCGCGTATTCGGAACAACTGGGCCAGAAACGGCAACGCGGCCCTAACAAAGGGCTGATGAATAACTGATAGACGCGGATCAGGCCGCGGAGGATGGCGCGCATTGCCTGATTACCTGCTGCCAGAGTTGGGTCAGACTGGCGCGCAGCCGGGCGCGTTCGGCGTCGCGCGCCGGCGCCCGTGCCGAAACGATGATGTCGACTGCCGGCAGTTCGTGCTGGTGCAGGCGAAAAGATTCGCGGATCGTGCGGCGCACGCGATTGCGCGCCACGGAATTGCCGATCGTCCTGGCAGCGATCGCCAGGCCAATGCGCGCCCGTGGGTTGCCGGTCGTCGCCGGCAGCGGTGCTTTGATCGTCACGACAAACATGGCATCGGAGATACGGCGGCCGCCGGCGAACGCCGCATCAAAATCCGCCTTGCGCAACATGCGCTGCGCCCGCGTCAGCTTGAGCGGTCGCGCAGCGGCGGGTTGCCGGCTTTCGGATGTTGGCGGCGTCAGGGCTTGTCGCAACGTCAGGGAATAAGCTTCTTGCGGCCCTTGGCGCGGCGCCGGGCGAGTACTTTGCGCCCATTTTGGGTCGCCATGCGGGCACGGAACCCGTGGGTCCTCTTGCGACGAATTTTGCTGGGCTGATATGTGCGTTTCATGTTGACGCTCTAACTATTGATTTTGCTTCAAAAAAGGGCCGGAAGGGTACGTTCGGGCGGCCAGAGGTGTCAATACAAATACTGCGGCAGTACTGCGGCAGGGTATAGACTTCCGCCCCCTTTTTTACCGAACAGCGGCTTCAGTCAAGGCGAGAAACGTGGCGGCAGAGCTTTGGGCACAATGCGCCGCGGCGCTGGAAGATGAACTCCCTCCCCAGCAATTTAACACTTGGGTGCGGCCGCTTATGGCAGTCGAGGGTGCCGGGACCCTGCGTTTGCTGGCTCCCAATCGTTTTGTCGTCGACTGGGTCAGCACCAACGTTTTGCCCCGTGTCGCCGAGTTATTACGGCAATTCGCGGGGCCTGCGGCGCCCATTGTTACCGTGGACGTTGGCGACATGGACCGGGCGCCGGTTCAACCAGCCGGCGCCGTCGGCCCAGCCGCAGGGCCTGGGGCTGCCTGGAAACCGACCGGCTTTGGCCCCAGCCGCGCCGAGGGGATTGTCATCGGCGGCCGGCTCAACCCCGCCTTTACCTTCGACAATTTTGTGGTCGGCAAGAGCAATCAACTGGCGAAGGCGGCTGCCCAGCAAACTGGCGAAAATCCGGGCAAGGCCTATAACCCCCTGTTCATCTACGGCGGCGTTGGGCTCGGCAAGACCCACCTGATGCAGGCGGTCGGCCACGCCATGCTGGGCGGTAACCCGGGCGCCAGAATCGCCTACGTGCATTCCGAGCGCTTTGTCAGTGACATGGTCACCGCACTCAAGCACAACACGATGAATGACTTCAAAGCGGCCTATCGTTCGCTCGACGCGCTGCTGATCGACGACATCCAGTTTTTTGCCGGCAAAGACCGCTCCCAGGAGGAGTTTTTCCACACCTTCAATGCGCTCCTCGAAGGCCAGAAACAGATCATCCTGACGTGTGACCGTTATCCGAAAGAAGTCTCCGGCCTGGAAGAGCGCCTCAAATCGCGCTTCGGCTGGGGGCTCACGGTCGCCGTGGAACCGCCGGACATCGAAACCTGCGCCGCGATTCTGATTCGCAAAGCGGATGACACGGGTGTACGCCTGCCGGAAGACGTCGCGTTTTTCATTGCGAAAAGCATCCGCTCGAACGTACGCGAACTCGAGGGCGCCCTGCGCCGCGTGCTCGCCAACAGCCAGCTGACCGGCGCCAGTCTGAGCATCGATTTTGTCCGCGAATCGTTGCGCGATCTGCTCGCGATCCAGTCGCGCCTGGTCACGATTGAGAACATCCAGAAGGCGGTCGCCGAGTACTACAAGGTCCGGCTCTCCGACCTGCTGTCACCCAGCCGCACCCGCTCGCTGGCCCGGCCACGGCAGGTCGCAATGTCTCTCTCCAAGGAGCTGACGCGCCACAGCCTGCCGGAAATCGGCGAGGCCTTCGGCGGCCGCGATCACACCACCGTGCTGCACGCCTGCAAGCGCGTCAAGGGTCTGCGGGAGACCGACCAGGCTATCCAGGAGGACTACTCCAACCTGTTGCGGACGCTGGCTCGGTAATACTCCGTGCGTACCCTTGTGCAAAACCTGTGTGCCCAGGTCGAGCGTTTTTCTGTCCCCAGATGATGCACAGTCGATCAGCGGCATGTGCCGCGAGATATCCCGCGCCAGGCGTCTGCCAAGTCTCTGAAAAAAGACTGGTTTTACCGGTTGTTCCGCTTGTCCACAGGCTCCACAATCACTACTTCCTACTAATTCTCAGAAAGAATAAAGAGCAATGAAGATCTCGGCGACACGTGACCAGATACTCGGACCCCTGCAAAGCGTTATCGGCGTGGTGGAACGCAGGCAAACCATGCCGGTGCTCGCCAATGTGCTGATCCAGGCGCGCAATGGCCAGGTGAACATTACCGGCTCCGACCTCGAGGTCGAGTTGTTAGCTACCGCGGAAGCGACGGTCAATCAGGCCGGTGACCTAACAGTACCGGGCAGAAAATTACTGGATATTTGCCGCTCATTGCCCGAGGGCTCGCCGCTCAACCTAACAAAAGAAGGCGAAAAGCTGGTGATCAAGTCCGGCCGCAGCCGCTTTTCGCTCGCGACGCTGCCGGCGGCGGAATTTCCCGTGGTCGAAGCAATCAATGCACAGCAGACCCTGATGCTGCCGCAAGCGGAGTTCCGGCGCCTGGTCGACAAGACGCATTTCTCGATGGCGCAGCAGGATGTTCGCTATTACCTGAATGGCCTGCTGCTGGAAGCGGAAGGCGACACCTTGCGCGCGGTGGCTACCGATGGACACCGGCTCGCCATCAGCGAAACCAAGCTGCAGGAACCCAGTAAGTCCAAACAGCAGGTGATCGTGCCCCGCAAGGGCGTGCTGGAGCTACAACGGATCCTGACGGCGGACGGGACCCTGGAACTCGGCATTGGTGCAAATCACGTTCGCGCCCAGATCGGCACCATTCGCTTCACATCGAAGCTAATTGACGGCAAGTTCCCCGAATATAGTCGTGTTATCCCTCAAAACCCCACCCGCAATATCGAAGCCGACCGCGAGGCGCTTCGTGTTGCACTGCAGCGAACAGCGATTTTGGCCAACGAGAAATACCGCGGTGTCCGATTGGCGGTGAAGAATGATTTGCTGACCCTCCAGGCGCATAACCCGGAACAGGAAGAAGCTGAAGATCAGGTCGAAGTCAGCTACAAGGGCGATGAGCTCGAGATCGGTTTCAACGTTACCTACCTGTTGGACGCTTTGGCGGCTATTGAGACCGACCGCGTAATCGTCGGCCTGTCCGACTCCAATAGCAGTTGTCTCGTTACCGGCCTGGGCACGACAAGCAGCCGCTACGTTGTCATGCCGATGCGGCTTTAGGCCGCAGAGCGCCTGATGGCGCTGACAGAACTGGCTGCAGATGGGGTTCGGTGCCTGAAGAGCGTCGAACTGCAGCTGAGCCCCAACCTGAACCTGATATTCGGCGCTAACGGTGCCGGCAAAACATCCGTTCTGGAAGCGGCGTTTCTGCTGGGCCGCGCGCGATCCTTTCGTACCCGGATTGGCGAACGCCTGATTCGTCATGGCGCCGCCCGCCTTTGGGTATTCGGGCGCAACGATAAACCGGCCCGGGACCACGGCGGCCTTGAGATTGATCGTAAAACGGGATCCCGCGCCAAGCTTAACGGCGCCACGATGGTCAGTTACGCGGGTCTGGCAGAGGCGTTCCCGGTCCAGGTCATTGACGCTGAAATCCACAAACTGGTCGAAGAAGGGTCGGCGCGGCGCCGGCGCTGGCTGGATTGGGCAGTGTTCCACGTGGAACATCCGTTTCCAGCCCAGTGGGCGAGCTACAGCCGGTCGCTAAAACAGCGAAATGCGGCCCTGCAAGCCGGCCTGGACCACCATCCTTGGGATGCGGAGCTCTGCCGCCATGGAGAGGAGCTAACCCAGGCGAGGGAGCGTTTCTTCGAAGCCTGGCTGCCGTACTGGCAGGAACACGAGGCCAGCCTGCTTGGCCTCGGGTTACAAATCGGTTTCTCTCGAGGTTGGCCGGCAGGCCAGTCGTTGGCAGCGACGCTGTTGGCAGATGAGGCCCGCGACAAGGAGCGCGGGATTACCACGCACGGGGCGCACCGGGCAGACCTCGCACTCAGGATGGGACGATATGCTGCGCGCGATGTGCTGTCTCGCGGGCAACAGAAGCTGGCTGCGGTGGCTATGACGCTGGCCCAGCTGCAGTGCCTTCAGGCCACCGCGCAGCTTCGACCGACGCTGTTGCTGGACGACCCAGCCGCGGAATTGGATACCACGCACCTCGGCCTGTTTATCGAGCGGGTAGGGGAATTGAAGGTCCAGCGCATCGTTACATCATTGAGCGGCGACTTTCGTGTTTTTGGCGACCCTGACCAGGTGTTTCACGTGGAACAAGGCGAGCTAAAAACGCTATAATGTCGCATCTGACTCAGGGTGGCGCATGTCCGATAAAGACGTCTACGATTCCAGTAAAATCAAAGTCTTAAGGGGCCTTGATGCAGTGCGAAAAAGACCCGGTATGTACATCGGTGATACCGATGACGGAACTGGCCTGCACCACATGGTTTTTGAGGTCGTAGACAACGCGATCGACGAGGCGCTGGCAGGGCACTGTGACCGCGTGGTGGTCACCATTCATGCCGATGAGTCGGTGACGGTTACCGACAACGGCCGCGGCATTCCAGTCGATATCCATCCGGAAGAAGGGCGCTCCGCGGCCGAGGTCATCATGACCGTGCTGCACGCCGGCGGTAAGTTCGACGACACGTCGTACAAAGTCTCGGGTGGACTGCACGGCGTCGGCGTGTCGGTGGTCAATGCGCTGTCCGATGTCCTGTACCTGACGATCTATCGCGACAACAAGGTCTACAAGCAGGAATATCACCTCGGTGACCCGGTGGCGCCGCTCGCAGAGGTGGGCACGACCACGGAGCGCGGCACCGTCGTGCGCTTCAAGCCCAGCGCGCAGATCTTCACCAACATCACGTTCGTCTACGATTTGTTAGCCAAGCGACTGCGGGAATTGTCCTTCCTCAATTCCGGTGTGCGCATCGAGCTGATCGACGAGCGCGAAAACAAGACCGATCTGTTCCAGCATGAAGGCGGTCTGCAGGCTTTCGTCAAATACCTCAACCGCTCGCGCACGCCGATCCATGACACGGTGTTTGCATTTCGTACCACCGAGGGCTCGACCCAGGTCGAAGTCGCGATGCAGTGGAACGATTCCTACCAGGAATCGATGTTCTGCTACACCAACAATATTCCGCAGAAAGATGGCGGCACGCACCTGTCAGGGTTTCGCGCCGCACTGACGCGCACGCTCAACGATTACATCGAGAAAGAGGGCGCCGCCAAGCGCGAGAAAGTGCCGACCACCGGCGATGACGCGCGCGAAGGCCTGACCGCGATCCTGTCGGTCAAGCTGCCGGATCCGAAATTTTCCTCGCAGACCAAGGACAAGCTGGTTTCCTCCGAGGTCAAGGGCGTGGTCGAGACCGCGGTAGCTAACAAGCTGAGCGAGTTCCTGCTCGAGCGCCCGCAGGAAGCCAAGGCCATCGTCGCCAAGATCATCGACGCCGCGCGCGCCCGCGAGGCGGCGCGCAAGGCGCGTGAAATGACGCGCCGCAAAGGGGCGCTGGATCTGGCCGGCCTGCCTGGCAAGCTCGCGGACTGCCAGGAAAAAGACCCGGCGCTGTCAGAGATTTTCATCGTCGAGGGCGATTCCGCCGGCGGCTCCGCCAAGCAGGGCCGGGACCGGCGTACACAGGCGATCCTGCCGCTCAAGGGCAAGATCCTGAACGTCGAGAAAGCGCGCTTCGACAAGATGCTGTCGTCCGCCGAAGTCGGCACGCTGATCACGGCGTTAGGTTGCGGCATCGGTCGCGATGATTTCGACGTCGAAAAACTGCGCTACCACCGCATCATCATCATGACCGACGCGGACGTGGACGGTTCGCACATCCGGACCTTACTGCTGACGTTCTTTTACCGGCAGATGCCGGCCCTGATCGAACGCGGCCATATCTACATTGCGCAACCGCCGCTGTTCAAGGTGAAACGCGGCAAGAGCGAGGTCTACGTCAAGGACGACGGCGAACTGAACGCGATGCTGCTGTCGACCGCTCTCGACGGGTCGGCCTTGCACACCCGTACCGGCGGCGAGGTGTTGCGCGGCTCCGCGCTGGAACTGCTGGCGCGGATGTACATGGAAACGCTGGCGATCATCCGGCGCTGGTCACGTCGTTACGACGAGCGGCTGCTCGAGCAGCTGATCTATCTGCCAGCAATAAAGGCGTCGGATTTCGACCGGCCCGATTGGCTGCGCGACTGGACCCGGCTGTTAACCGAGCGCCTGAATGCGCAGCTCGACGGGGTCCGTAACTACGACGTCCAGCTGCGCACGCAGCCAGATGGCGTGGTAAACCGCATCCAGGTCCACAAGACCGAGCATGGCTCGTCGACTGACAAATACCTGCCGCGGGAGTTCTTCGAATCGGCGGAGTACCAGCGCATCGTTGACCTCGGCCGCACGCTCGAGGGGCTGGTGGGCGAAGGCGCCCATGTCGAGCGTGACGGGCACCGCGAGGACGTGGGCTCGTTCAAGGCGGCGATGACCTGGTTCATGGGCCAGGCCCGCAAAGGCCAGACCATCCAGCGCTACAAGGGCCTGGGCGAAATGAACCCGGCGCAGTTGTGGGAGACCACGATCGATCCGGCGGTACGCCGGCTGATGCAGGTACGTATCGAGGACGCAGCGGCGGCGGATGACATCTTTTCCACATTGATGGGCGACCAGGTCGAGCCACGCCGGGAGTTCATCGAAAAGAACGCGCTGTCGGTGATGAACCTCGACGTTTAACAGCCGCGTTATTGTCGTGCCGGCGCAACAGCCGGCGGCCTAACAGGAAATTGCCGCCGTTTAACCGCGGATTTGGCTACACTAACGGCACAAACAGCCGGCGCCGCGTTTGTGGTGCAGGCGATACCAGAGTCTTACCGGGAGCAAAAATCAAATGGCAACGTCTCAGTTGACACGTGCTGCGTGGCTTGCAGCGTTTTCGGCACTGCTGTCCTTCAGCGCAACAGGTTTCGCGCAGGACGCCAATAAAGACGACAAGAAAGCGGCAGACGAACAGCTGACCGAGGTCATCGTCACCGGCTCACGCCTGCGTCGCGATAACTTCCAGACCGCCGCACCGCTGCAGCTGATCACCCGCGATGAAACAGTGCTCGCGGGTCTGTCGACGACTACCGAAGTGCTGCAGAGCTCGTCGGTCACCAGCGGCAACGGCCAGATCAATAACTCCTTCGGCGGCTTCGTAACGAATGGCGGCCCCGGAGCTAACACTGTCGGCCTGCGTGGCCTTGGCCCCGGCCGCTCGCTGATCCTGTTGAACGGTCGGCGCATCGCGCCGGCCGGAACACGCGGCTCGGTTGGTACGGTCGACCTGAACGTGCTGCCCAGCGCGATCATTGATCGCGTCGAAGTGCTGCGCGACGGCGCGTCCTCCGTCTACGGTTCGGACGCCATCGCCGGCGTTATCAACGTCATTACGCTGAAGAAAGCCGATGGCCTGACACTGGAAGGTAACTTCAAGTCACCAACCGCCGGCCAGGGCGACGAAACGCGTCTCTCGGGCGTCTTCGGCTGGAACAGCGATCGTCTGAACCTCA
>Ga0209797_10000812_pt1 | contig 15595 bp, 13 predicted proteins | sample DOMMetBare3Fresh_2_FD_187472 | JGI IMG/M metagenome (GOLD analysis project Ga0209797, IMG submission 187472) | Wetland sediment microbial communities from St. Louis River estuary, USA, under dissolved organic matter induced mercury methylation -... | ecosystem: Environmental > Aquatic >... | reverse complement strand
GCCTCACCGCCGGCCAGAACCCGGGGTAGATCGTGGCGACCTGCTGGTAGTTCTCGGTGCCGATCCACTTCGCGGTCGTGATGCCACCGATCCCGTCCCAGCTCGTGAACGAGAGCGCGACCGAAGCGAACGTCGGGAACCAGATCAGCCCGCCGACGACGATGAGCGGGAGCCCGACCATGAGCGCGAGCGCGATGCGGTCGCGCCCCGAGAGCCGGACGGCGCGCCCCTTGCGGGGCGTGCCGTCCGCTTCCACGCTCGGTGCGACGTGGGTTGCCATCGCGTCGAGATCAGTTACCTGCTCACGACCCGAAGATCGCCTTCTTCTGCTTCTGGATGCTGCTGACGAGGCCGTTCACGTCGTTCGGCTTGTTCAGGAACTGCTGGATCGCGGGGATCATCACGGTCGACGCGAAGTCGGGCCGCGTGTCGCGGTCGAGGAACTGGGCGATGTGCTTCGAGGATGCGATCAGCGCTGCCGACTTCTTCTGCGTGGCGTTGTACTTCGACTTGTCCACGCCCTTGTTCGCGCCGACATTGTTCGGGTCGGACTTGAGGTAGATATTCTCCGCCGCTGCGGACCCGAGGTAGGTCAGCAGCTGCTTCGCCTCCTTTGTGTTCTTCGCCTTCTTCGTCATGGCGAACCCGTCGATCGGGGCGTCAACCGAGTCCTGGCCCCACTTCGGGTTGATGGCCGGGTAGGCGAAGAAGTCGAGGTCCTTCGCATCGGCGCCCGTGAACTGCTGCCCCACGAAGGTGCCGAGCATGTACATGCCGGCCTCCTTGTTGAGGAGCTGCTGCGCTCCCTCCTGCCAGGTGAGGCCGAGCGCGCCGTCAGAGGTGTAGGGCAGGATCTCGCGCCACGTGTTGAACACCTTCTTCACCTGCGGCCCGTCCCAGCGTTCCTTCCCGGCCATCAGGCGAATGTGGAAGTCGTAGCCGTTGATCCGCATGTTGAGGATGTCGAAGGTCCCCATGGCGGGCCAACCGTCCTTGTCGGTGAAGGCGATCGGCGTCAGCCCGTCGGCCTTCATCTTCTTGCAGAGGGCGATGAGCTGGTCCCACGTCTTCGGGATCGTGTAGCCCTTCGCCTTGAAGACGCTCTTGCGGTAGTGGACCGCCCACGGGTAGGCATAGATCGGCACGAAGTAGAACTTGCCGTCGGCGCCCTTCGACGCATTCTGGAAGGCCGGGGCGAACTGCGGCTTCAGCGTCGCCCACACGTCGTCGATCGGGGTGAGCAGGCCCTTCTGGGCGAAGAACTGCAGCCGGTAGCCGGCGAACCAGGTGAAGACGTCCTGGGGCTGGCCCTGCAGGTACGTGTTGATCTGCTCCTGGAAGGTGTTGTGGTCGACCGTGTTCACGTCGACCTTGGTACCGGTCTTCGCGGCAAATGCCTTGAAGACGTTGGCGTACGCCTTCTTCGGCACCGGGTCCGACGCGTTCGAGCCGAACGTGACCGTTCCGGCCGCCGTCGACCTGAACAGCGACGACGACAGGTCGCGCGCGGAGGCACCGCCGGCCGAGAGGCCGTACGCGGCAGCTGCTCCGGCGGCCCCGGTCACGATGAGCCGGCGGCGCGTCAGGCGGGTGTGACTCGCCTCCGCGGAGCCGGGAGAGGGAGGCCTTGCATCCGACATGAGATCCTCCTTGATCTTGGAGATCGATCAGATTCGGACAGAAACGAAACCGATCGCTCTGAGCGCATTCGTCGGTAGACTCCCACGCCTCCTGCGGCACTGTCAAGGGTGCTCGCACAACTCCGCAGGTCAGAGCTTGACGTTGGCTGTTGGAACGTGTTGGGTATTGTGCGGATAATCGATTAGCGTGCGAGCGGGTTCAGCCCGGCTTCGTCCCTCGGATAGCGCGGTCCCATCGCTCAATGCTGGCTGGTCAACGTCAGAAGCTCATCCTCGACGAGATACGCCGGCTCGGCGCGGTCCGCGTGAGCGAGCTGACCGAGCTGCTCTCCGTGTCGGAGATGACCGTGCGACGCGATCTCGACGCGCTCGCCGGCTCGGGTCTCGTGGAGAAGGTGCACGGCGGTGCGACCTCACACAGGCGGCTGACCACGGACGAGCCCGGCTTCGAGGCGAAGTCCCACCGACAGCTCGCGGAGAAGGAGGCGATCGCACGTACGGCTGCGCAGCTCGTGCGGCCGGGGCAAGCGGTTGCGCTCACGGCGGGGACGACGACCTGGCGCCTCGCGCACCACATCCTCAACGTGCCCGATCTGACGATCGTGACGAACTCGATCCAGGTGGCGAACGTCCTGCATCGCGAGCAACGCCCGGACCTCACGGTCGTCCTGACGGGCGGGGTGCGGACGCCCTCCGATGCACTGGTCGGCCCGGTGGCGATGACGACGCTCCGCTCACTCCACGTCGACCTGCTCTTCGTCGGCGTGCACGGCATGGCCGTCGACCCGGGCTTCACGACGCCGAACCTGCTCGAGGCGGAGACGAACCAGGCCTTCATCGCCACGGCCGAACAGGTAGTGGTGATGGCCGACCGCACCAAGTGGGGCGTGCGGGGACTCAGCTGCTTCGCGACCCTCGACCAGGCGCACGTCCTGATCTCGGACGGCCGGCTTCCGGTGGAGGCCAGAGAGGTCATCGGAGAGCACGTCGGAGAGCTGATGCTCGCCCGCGTCGACCGATCCCACCGGTCCCACGCCGGGGGGCGCAGCGGGAACGGCTCCCCGTGAGCGGCCTCAGGGGAACACCCGTCGACCAGGATTCCGCGCCGAGCGGGGTGGCGGCGGAGTTGCGCACCGACGTCCACACGGGTGCGCAGACGTACATCGTCGGCTCGCGTCAGGCGCGCCCGAACCTGCCCCGCAGCGGGTGCCCCTTCTGCCCCGGCGGCATCGAGGCCCCCGAGCCGTACGACGTCCTGTGGTTCCGGAACCGGTGGCCCGCAATGCCCGACGATCGGTGCGAGGTCGTCCTCTACACAGACGAGCACGACGCCACCTTCTGGTCGCTGGGCGCCGCGGGCGCCCGGCGGGTCGTCGACCTTTGGGCGGAGCGCACGGCTGCGCTCGGTGCACGGGCCGACATCGACTACGTGCTCGTGTTCGAGAACCGAGGCGCGGAGGTCGGAGCGACCATCCCCCACCCGCACGGCCAGATCTACGCGTTCGACATCGTCCCGCCGCAACCGCGGCGCGAGCTGGAGCGCGGCGACGTCTTCTCGGAGCCCGAGGACCGTCTCGTCGCCACCGCACCCGGATGGCGCGCCTGGGTGCCGGCCGCGCCCGTGTTTCCCTACGCGTTGGTGCTCGTCCCCGACGAGCTCGTCGCCGATCTGCCGTCACTCGACGACGCCGGCCGGGACGGGCTCGCCGCACTCCTCGTCGACGTGCTCGAGCGGCTCGACCGCGTCTTCGACGCACAGACGCCGTACATGCTGTGGATCCACCAGCGTCCATTCGACGGTGCTGACTGGCCGGGGGCCCGCCTGCACATCGAGATCGTGTCGCCGTGGCGCGCGCCGGCCGTGCCTCGCTTCGTCGCCGCGGGCGAGCTCGGATCCGGGATCTTCTTCAATCCGGTCTCGCCGGAGGAAGCCGCCCGCTCGCTACGCGACACCCTCCCCGAGCGCCCGTGAACGCCACCCCGTCTGCGCTCGAGACGCTGCTCTTTGTCGGAGGCCGCAAGTCCTGGGAGAGCCCCGAGCTGCCAAGCCTCAACCGGCTCCAGCCCCGCGCCACGCTCGTGCCGTTCCCGTCGCCGGAGCTCGCGGCCACGCTCGACGAGAGGCGCTCGCCGCTCTACAGGCTCCTCGACGGGGCCTGGGAGTTCCGGCGGGTCGAGCGCCCCGAGCAGGCCGCAGCCGCACTTCGCCGGGCCCGGGGCTGGGACAGGGTCGGGGTGCCGTCGCTCTGGACGATGCAGGGCTACGACCAACCGCACTACACGAACGTCGTCATGCCCTTCGAGGGCCTGCCCCCAAACGTCCCTGCGGAGAACCCGACCGGCATCTACCGGCGGTCGTTCTCGATCCCGCGCAGCTGGCGACGGCGACGGATCGTGCTGGGCTTCGGCGGTGCGGAGGGAGCGCTCTTCGTGCTGCTCAACGGCCGGCCCGTCGGCCTGTCGAAGGACTCCCGCACGCCCGCCGAGTTCGACGTCACCGACCTCGTCCGGCACGACAGGCCGAACGAGCTCGTCGCCGTCGTCGTCCGCTGGTCCGACGCGAGCTTCATCGAGGACCAGGATCAGTGGTGGCACGCCGGCCTCTCGCGCGACGTCTACCTCTACGCGCCCGGCGAGACGCACATCGCGGACGTCTTCGCCCGCGGCGACCTCGACGACGCCTATCGCCACGGCAACCTCGTCGTGACGGCATCCGTGGGCGGCCCGGGCGGGGGCAAGGAGCTCGAGATTCGCCTGGTCGGCCCCGGAGGGAAGGTCGTCGCCACGGGTGCCTTCCACGACACGCTCGAGCTCGCGGTGAAATCGCCGCGCCGCTGGTCGGCGGAGGAGCCCAACCTGTACACCATCGTCGTCACGCTCGACGGCGGCGAGAGCGTGTCGTGCGGGGTCGGCTTCCGCCGCGTCGAGCTCCGCGACGCGCGCCTGCTCGTCAACGGCAAGGCGATACAGATTCGCGGGGTCAACCGCCACGATCACGACGACACCCGAGGACGCGTCGTTAGCCGTGCGCTGATGGAGGCCGACGCGAGGCTGATGAAGCAGTCCAACGTCAATGCGGTGCGGACGTCGCACTATCCGAACGACCCGTACTGGCTCGACCTCTGCGACCGCTACGGCCTCTACGTGGTGGACGAGGCGAACATCGAGTCGCACGCCTTCTACGACGCGGTCTGCCGCGACCCCCGGTATACGAGTGCGTTCGTCGAGCGCGTGCGAAACATGGTGGAACGGGACAAGAACCATCCGAGCGTGATCCTCTGGTCGCTCGGCAACGAGAGCGGCTACGGCCCGAACCACGACGCCGCGGCCGGCTGGGCACGGGCCCGCGACCCGTCGCGCCCGCTTCACTACGAGGGCGCGATCGCACGAGACTGGTCGGGCGGGCACACCGCCACCGACGTCGTCTGCCCCATGTACGCGTCGGTCGAGGAGATCGAGGCCTGGGCAACGACGACCCGCGACTCCCGCCCCCTCATCCTCTGCGAGTTCTCGCACGCGATGGGCAACGCGGGCGGGCTCTCCGACTACTACGCCGCCTTCGAGCGGCACGGCGCGCTCCAGGGAGGCTTCGTCTGGGAGTGGATCGATCACGGCATCCGTAAGGTCGACGCCCGGGGGCGGCGCTACTGGGCCTACGGCGGTGATTTCGGCGACACGCCGAACGACGCGAACTTCTGCGCGGACGGCCTCGTCTGGCCCGACCGCACGCCCCATCCGGGGCTCTTCGAGCTGAAGTTCCTCGCTCAACCGCTCTCGGTGGAGCCGGTGGGGGGCGGCCGCTTCCGGATCCACAGCCGCCGCGACTTCGCCGACCTCTCCGACCTCCGGGGGGAGTGGGAGCTGACGGTCGACGGTGCCGTCGTGCGTCGCGGCAGGCTTCCCTCGCTGCGGGTGCCGCCCCGGGGCGCGCTCGACGTGCGCGTGGACATCGGATCGGAACTGCCGGGCGAGCGGTTCCTCACCTTCCGGTTCTTCCTCCGGCGTGCCACCGAGTGGGCTCAGGCGGGACACGAGGTCGCGTGGCAGCAGCTCGCGCTGCCCTCACGTCGCCTGCGCTCGACCGGAAGCGTCGCGCGGACGCGGCCGGCCGAGGCCGGAGGGAAGATCGTGCTCGAAGCCGGCGGCACCCGGGCCGTGGTCGACGGCGCAACAGGCGCGCTGAGAGAGCTCGAGCACGCGGGCGCCAGGAACGTCGTCCGCGCTGGACCGACGCTGCAGCTCTGGCGTGCGGCGACCGACAACGACGGCCTCCGGCTGCTGCCGAAGCGGAGCACAGGCGTGCTCGGGCGCTGGCTGGAGTTGGGCCTCGATCGGATGGAGCGGCGTGTCGAGTCGGTGCGAGCCGTACGCGGCGGGGTGGACGTGGTCGAGGCGCTCTCCGGCCGGGGTGCGTGGAACGACGTTGCCCACCGGCAGCGCTACCGCGTGCTCGACTCCGGTGGCCTGCTCGTCGAGCACGACGTCGTGGTCGGGCGGGACCTCCGCGACCTTCCTCGCGTCGGCGTCGTCCTCGCGCTGGCGCCGGGTCTCGAGCGGCTCGAGTGGTTCGGCCGCGGGCCGTGGGACGACTACGAGGATCGCTGCGCCTCGACCGTCGTCGGCCGCTTCCAGAGCACTGTGCGGGACCAGTACGTGCCGTACATCCTGCCGCAAGAGCATGGCCATCACGGCCAGGCCAGGTGGCTTGCGCTGACCGACAACTCGGGCCTCGGGCTCGAGGTTGGAGGCCGGCCTACGATCGGTTTCACGGCCAGTCATTTCACGGCAGCCGACCTCTATGCCGCTCGACACACCTGTGACCTCGAGCCTCGGCGGGAGATCGTGCTCAGCCTCGACCACGCGCAGCGGGGTCTCGGTACCGCTGCCTGCGGCCCCGACACGCATCCTCGCCATCGGCTCGACGCCGCCCGCTACCAGTTCTCGTACGTCCTCACGCCCCGCGGCCGTCACCGGGCCGCGTAGCAGCACGTCAGCGGCGGGCCGCGCCCGCCGACGGGCGCACCACGAGCGCGTGGCCACCCCTGCCCGCCTGCAGCCGGTACTCCGCTGCCACAACGCCGGCGACCTCGTCCGCCAGGTCGGCGTCGGTCAGCACGAGCACAGACCCTCCGAACCCGCCGCCGAGTAGCCGCGCCCCGTGCGCGCCGGCCGTCTCCGCCAGCTCCACGAGCAGGTCGAGCTCGGGGATCGACACCTCGTAGTCGTCCCGCAAGCTCGCGTGGCTCTGGCCCAGGAGCCGGCCCGCAGCGGCCAGGTCGCCCTGCTCGAGCGCAGACGCGAACTCCCGCACGCGCTCGTTCTCGGTCAGGACGTGCCGTAGCCGGCGGCGCGAGACACCGTCGAGGTCGTCCAGGGCCGAGACGTCCACCTCCGTGGAGCGCCCGGCGCCGACGAGTGCGAGGGCGTGCTCGAGCTGGGCCCTGCGCTCGCCGTACGCCGTGTTCTCGAGGCTTCGCTCGACGCCGGAGTCGACGATCAGCAGACCGGCCCCGGGCGGCACCGTGATGAGCCGGTGCTCGAGCGTGGCGCAATCGAGCAGGATCGCAGCGCCGGCACGCCCGAGCACGCAGGCGGCCTGGTCGAGGATGCCGCACGGCACCCCGACCGCACGCAGCTCGGCGCGCTGGCACGCCAGAGCGAGCTCGAGCGGCTCGAGCTCGAAGTCGGCGACCGCGCAGAGCGCGAGCGCGACCGCAACCTCGAGGGCGGCGGACGACGACAGGCCCGATCCGGCCGGAAGATCGGAGGCCAGTGACCCGGTGAGACCGACCGGCGGCCTCCCCGCCAGGGCCAGCTCGACGGCGACCGCTTGCGCGTACCGCGCCCATCCCGGCGCGGTCGGGCCACTGCCGTCGGCGGCGAAGGTCTCGGCGCGCCCGTAGCCGCTCGAGGTGAGGGTGATCGCCTCGGCGTCGGAGAGCACCTCGAGCGTGATCCCGTACTGGATCGCGACCGGGAGCACGAGACCGCCGCTGTAATCGGTGTGCTCGCCGATCAGGTTCACGCGGCCGGGAGCCCAGGTGACGACAGCCGGCTCCGGAGACTCCCGCATCAGCGAGAACGTAGCGGCTCGACCCGCAGCAGGCTCGGCCGCCCGGCCGGCTCGCTCAGGCGAGCGCGGCGTGCACGCGTGCCTGGAAGTCGGCGATCAGCTGCTCGCTCTCGCGCATCAGGCGTCCCTGCGAGACGGCGCCCGACCCGAGCCCCGCCTGGACGGAGACGACGAGGTCGGTGTCCTCGCCCCCGACCTCGGCGTCGAAGGCCAGCACCTCGTCGATCAGGCCGGGGGGCACGTCGGCGCCGAACCAGTAGTCGGTCACCTCGATCGTGCGACCGACCCCGTCGGGAACCCACCGCTCGATCGAGATGTTCTGGGGGCCGGGGACGATGTTGATGGTGGTGTTCGGCCAGATGAGATGGAACTGCGAGTGCACGATCTCCCCCGTGGGGAGGTACGGCGCCGAGCCGTTGCCGGCGAGCGCCGAGGGGCGCACGGGGCCGATCTGGCTCGAGAAGGTGGGCGCCACCGAGAGCGCGTACGCGTCGGCGTCGACGTCGATGAGCTTGCTGAAGGCCTTGTGCGCGGTCGGGCAGTGGTAGCACTCGAGGTAGTTCTCCAGCGCCACCTTCCAGTTCGCTTCGATCGGCCACTCGTGGTGGGAGTGGAAGCGCAGGGTGGAGAAGTCGAGGCCGCTACGAGCGACGATCTCCGGCAGGGCGCCCAGCGTCTCGGCCAGCGGGCTCGCCTGAGGATCGGGGTTGACGAACACGAAGGGCCCCCACGTGCCGACGGCCACGGGAAGCAGGGAGAAGTCCGCGGGATCGAACCCCTCCTCCCTCTCGGAGCGCGGCGCCTTGCGCAGCGTGCCGTCGAGCTCGTAGGTCCAGGCGTGGTAGGCGCACTGCAGCGTCTCGCGGCAGCCCGACTCGCGCGCCACCGTGTAGGCGCGGTGGCGGCAGACGTTGACGAATGCGTGCAGCACGCCCTCGCGGTCGCGCGTGACGACGACGGGCACATGGCCTGCCTGCGTGGCGAAGAAGGACGACGGCTCGGCAACCTGCTCGGCCGGGCCTGCGTACTGCCAGCCACGGGCGAAGATGCGCTCGCGCTCGCGCTCGGCTACGCCGTCGTCCGTGTACCACGCAGCGGGCAGCGTCCACCCGTCCTCGAGCGGGTGCTCGAGCGGCGGCAGCCCTGCGACGGATCCGGCCTGGGTCGCGCTCATCGTCTCCGTTTCCTCGCTCGGGTCGTCCTGACTGTCCGGTCAGTCAGGATATCCACGATCTCGCGTATCGGTCAAGATAGGGCAGATGTCCGCCGTGAGTGCCCAACCCCAGACGGAACGGGTCGCCTCGATCCTCGAGGCCACCTGCCGCGTCGTCGTCCGCGACGGCGCACACGGCCTGCGGATGGCGAGCGTCGCCCGGGAAGCGGGGATCTCGAAGGCGCTCGTGCACTACTACTTCGCCACCCGCCAGGAGCTGCTGCGGAACGCGCTCGTCTTCTCCGAGACGCGCTGGGAGGAAGCACTCGACGAGGAGCTCCGCGGCCTGCGTACGGGGGCCGCCCGCCTGAAGCATGTGTTGCTCGTCACCGTCGACCCGAAGTCGCACTTCTCGGAGCAGCGCGCGCTGTGGAACGAGGTCTGGAGCACCTTGCGCTTCGACGACGACCTGCGACCCCTCGTCGAGCACTACTACCGTGCCTGGCTCGAGCGCATCGTCGCGCTCGTGGAGGAAGGGCGCAGCGACGGCTCCGTGCCGAAGAGGGTGAACGCGGCCGACGCGGGCTGGCGGCTCGCTGCCGCGGCCGACGGGTTCGACGCCCTGCTCTACGTCGGCCTCGCCACCCGAGAGGACGCCCGCCGACTGCTGCTGGGCGCACTGCAGCGCGAGCTCGCCGGGTAACGGCCCGGTCAGCCGGGGCGCGGCGCGAGCACGCGTACGGCGTCGGCAGGCAGGTGCAGCGTCACCGGCGCCCCCTGCGCGAAGGCGGGCACCGACCCGTCGTTCGGGATCGTCGCCTTCACCAGGTCGCCGCCGACGAGGCGCACGTGCAGCTCGTGGGCCGTGCCCACGTAGACCGCGCGCTCGACCATGCCCGGCAGCCGGTTCTCGCCCGGCGCATCCTGTGCCTCGACGCCGATCCGCTCCGGGCGGATCATCGCCTTCACCTCGCCGCGTGCCCCTGTGTCGCCGCGGGCTGCGCGCAGACTCCGCTCGCCGATCCGGAGCGCGCAGCCTTCGCCGTCGGCCTCCGCCTCGGCCGTGATCAGGTTCGAGACACCCAGGAAGTCCGCTACGAACACGGTCGCCGGCTCCTCGTACACCTCGCGCGGCGTGCCTGCCTGCTCGACGCGGCCGGCGCTCATCACGGCCACGCGGTCGCTCATCGTGAGCGCCTCCTCCTGGTCGTGGGTGACGAAGACGAACGTGATCCCGAGCTCGGCCTGGAGCGCCTTCAGCTCGACCTGCAAATCCTTCCGCAGCCGCGCATCGAGCGCGCCGAGCGGCTCGTCGAGCAAGAGCACGCGTGGCGTCAGCACGAGCGCGCGGGCGAGCGCCACGCGCTGCTGCTGGCCGCCCGAGAGCTGCGACGGCCGGCGGCCGGCATAACCGCCGAGCTGAACGAGGTCGAGCGCCTCCGCGACCCGCAGGCGGCGCTCCTGCTTGGTGAGCCGCTTGTACTTGAGCCCGAACTCGACGTTGCGGGCCACGTCCAGATGGGGGAAGAGCGCATAGCTCTGGAACACGGTGTTGACGCTCCGCTTGTGCGGCGGGATCTGGGCGACATCGAGGCCGTCGAGCAGGATGCGACCGCTCGTGGGGCGCTCGAAGCCGGCGATCATCCGCAGCGTCGTGGTCTTGCCGCAGCCGGACGGGCCGACCATCGTGAAGAACTCGCCGGGCGGCATCGTCAGGTCGATGCCGTCGACGGCGACGACCTCGTCGGGGAACCGCTTCGTCAACCCCTCCAGGCGAACCTCTCCTTGCACCGGCTCACACCTCCAGGGCGGCGGCGACGGCGGCGTCGCTGCCGCCGGCGAAGCGCCGGTAGACAAGGAAGGCCAGGGCGAGCGTGGCGAGCGTGATCACGAGCGCGACAGTGGCGAGCGCGTTGAGAGCGGGTGTCGGCGCGCCGCGGGCGCTCGAGTAGAGGAGCATCGACACCGTGGTGGTGCTTGCGTCGCTCGACAGGTATTGCGTCACCACGAAGTCGTCGATCGAGATCGCGAAGACGACGGCCGCGCTCGCGACGATCGCCGGAGCGAGGAGCGGCAGGAGCACGCGGAGCAGCTGGTCGCGTGGCGGCGCCCCCAGGTCGGCCGCCGCCTCCTCGTAGTCGCGCCCGATCGAGACGAGGCGACCACGCACGATCACGACCACGTACGAGAGCGTGAAGGTCACCTGGCCGATCACCTGAGCCGTCGTGCCGAGCCCGATGCCGGGGAAGATCTTCAGGAACAGCAGCAGCAGCGCCACGCCCATCACGATCTCCGGGGTGACGAGGGGCAGGAGCATGACGGTGTTGACGGAGCCCGAGCCCGCCCCGCGCCACCGCTGCAGCCCGAGGGCGAGCGCGACCCCGAGCGGCGTCGCCACGAGCACGCACAGGACACCGAGGAGCAGCGTGTGCTTGAGCGAGCTCTGCAGGGCCGCGTCGTGGAACACGCTGCCGGTGGCCCCCGTGAACCAGCGGGTCGAGAAGCCCTGCCACGTCGTGCGCGAGCGCCCGTCGTTGAACGCGAACAGGATCGCGACGGCGACCGGCACGATCGACCACAAGACGTACACGGCGGTCACCAGCACGAGTCCCCGCGGCCGGCCCCAGGGGTTCCGGAGCCTGCTCACGCCTCACCCGCCCGGAGGTCGGCATCGGCGCTCCGCGTCGAGCGCAGGTAGTACGCCATCAGGACGAGCAGCACGAGGGCGAGGAGGAGCGTCAGCACGGCGCCGGTCACCTTCTCCGAGCCCTGGCGCGTGAACTGGTCGATCTGGTTCCCGATCATGTTGCACTTCGCCGAGGCGCAGACGAGATCCGGGGTGTAGTAGTCGCCGAACATGGGCAGCGCGATCAGCACGGAGCCCGCGAGGATCCCCGGCAGCGAGAGCGGCAGCGTCACCCGCCGAAACGCCTGGAAGGGGCTGGCACCGAGATCGCGCGCCGCCTCGATCTGCCGCTGGTCGATGCGGTCGAGCGAGGCGAAGAGCGGCAGGATCAGGAACGGCACGTAGCCGTAGACGAGCGCGATGATCACGGTCGTCGGCTGGCCGTCGAGCCAGCCTCCGCGCTCGGAGAGCAGGCCGAGCCAGATGAACAGCCGCTCGATGCCGACGTCGTGCAGCACGATCGTGCCCCAACCGCCCGGACCGAGCAGGTTGATCCACGCGAGCATGCGCATCAGGTAGTTGATCCAGAACGGCAGCACGAGGGCGAGCAGAACGAGCCCACGCCAGCGCCCGGTATGGCGTGCGGCGTAGTAGGCGACCGGGTAGCCGATCGCGAGCGACAGCGCGAGCGCGACCCCGACGAAGAGGAAGGTGCGCAGGAAGACGGTCAGGTACTGGCCGCCGCTGCCGATGTCCCGGAGCACGGTGAGCACGTAACCGACGTTCCAGTCCAGCGGGTTCCAGAACGGGACGGGCTCGGAGAGCGTGTTCTGGTTGCCGAAGGCGACGCTGACGACGGCGTAGAGGGCGACGAGGAAGAAGACGCTGAGCCACGCGACGCCGGGGAGCGCGAGCAGCCGCCAGGTCCAACGGGAGCCCATCATCCTACCCGGCCTTGAACTTCGACCAGGCCTGGTCCCAGAGCCGCTCGCCGGCCACGCTCAGCTGCAGGAGCTCCTGGTTGAAGGCGAACTGCTCGGGGCGGACGACGGCCCGCTCGAGGCTCTTCGGGATCAAGCCCTGGTCGAGGAGCGTCTGCGCGTCGATCCCGTTCTGGGGCGGCGTGTAGCCCGTGAAGTTGACGAAGTTGTCGTACGCGTTCGTCTCGTCGAGGAAGAAGTCGATGAAGGCATGCGCAAGCGCGGGGTTCGACGACGTGCGGCCGATGCAGAAGAAGTCGTTCTGGACGACGCCGTTGCGCTCGGGCGCCCAGTAGGAGAGAACGTCCGGCTTGACCCCCTTCGGCATGTAGTAGAACGCCCCTCCCAGCAGGTCGCCCGACCACGAGTGGTGGAGCCACGTCCTCGCTTCCGGCAGCGTCTGGTAGTCGGTGATCGCCACCTTGATGTTCGCGATCCGCGTGAGCTCCTTGAGGTCACGTCCCGCCTGCGCCACGATCGCCGGATCCTCGGTGTTGACGTCCGGACGGGTGCCCGCGCGCATGGCGTCGCGCATCATCGGCAGGCTGAGCGCGTCGCGCTTGTCGTCCAGGAGCCCGACCTTGCCGCGATAGGGTGAGGACTCCCAGAAGACGTCCCACGGGACGTCCATGGCAGCGATGTCCGTCGTGAGCTTGTCGTTGCGCCAGCCGATGCCGTCCGACCAGACGACGTAGGGAACGGTGAACCTGCTGCCGCGGTCGTAGGCTGGGTCACGGAGCTCCGGCCAGACGTTCTTCTCGAGATTCGGCAGGTAGGCGTGGTTGAGCGGCTGCAGCAGTTGTTGCGCGATCAGGTTGACGATGTTGGAGCCCGAGAGCCCCACGATCACGTCGAAGCTGACGGCTCCCGCCGCGAGCTTCGCGATCGCCTCGTCGGACGAGTTGTACGTCGCCACCTCCACCTTGACGCCGTGCTTCCTCTGGAAGCGCTTGAGGACGACGGGGTCGAGGTAGTCCGGGTAGTTGTAGACCTTCAGCGGCCCCCGCTCGGGCGTCCTGCCCTCGGGGAGCGGCTGGTTGTCCGCCTGGATCGCCCAGGTGACGCTGTTGTCGGGCCGCGGCAGAGGCAGCCCACCCGGCCCCGTCGGCTTCGCGACGACCAGCGGGGAGTCCGCTCCCCCCTCGCAGGTGCCGATCGGCGTCGTCGTGTTCTGGCAGCCGGCGAGCGCGCCGAGCGCGCCGACCCCGAGCGCTCCCCCCGCAGCGCCCTGCAGGAGCCGGCGGCGGCTGAGACCCGGTCTGTCCTTCGGGTGCGCCATGGACTGGCCGGGATTGAATCCCGGTCCTGACCGTGAAGTCAAGCGTCCCGGCGCGTAGGATCGCCGGCACCGTGCACGAGAAGCGCATCGAGATCCGCTGGCGCGACGTCGACGCGTACCGCCATGTCAACAACGCGGTCTACGCGACCTACCTGGAGGAGTGCCGGGACGAGCTCGCCGAGAAGGTGCTCGCCGACGTGGGAGACATCTGGGACTACGTGCTGGCCCGCGTGGCGATCGACTTCCGCCGCGAGCTGACCCAGGACGACGACGAGGTCGTCGTCCGCTGCGCCGTCGACCGCGTCGGGCGCTCGAGCGTCACCCTGCGCGAGGAGATCCGAACGCGGGACGGCGAGCTGTCGGCGGAGGCGGAGGCGGTGCTCGTGGCGCGTGACCCGGCGACGGGCCGCTCCCGGCCGCTGACCGACCCGGAGCGCGAGGCGTTCGAGCGGGCGCGCTCGGGCGGCTGACACTGACCGCGCACGTCGTAATCGTCGGAGCCGGCTTCGCGGGCCTCGCCGCCGCGGACGCTCTCGCCCGGGAGGGCGTCGACGTCACGGTACTGGAGGCGCGCAACCGGGTGGGCGGCAGGGTCTGGTCGCAGGAGCTCGGGAACGGCGCCGTCGTCGAGCTGGGCGCCGAGTTCGTCCTGCCCGGCAACGACACGATCCGGACGTACGTCGACCGCTTCGGCCTGGGCTGGTGGGACAAGGGCATGCGCTACGGGGAGCGCGAGCCGCGCGGAGGTATCGGGGTCGATGGGCCGCGGTTGCGAGCCGCGCTCACCGAGATCGCGGCGGCGGTGGCCGTGCCCGGGCTCGACGGCGTCTCGGCCGCCGAGCTGCTGAACCGGCTCTCGCTCGACGCCGGCGCCCGCGAGGCGGTGCAGGCGCGCCTCGAGGTGTCGTGCGCCGCCACGGCAGACCGGGTGGAGGCCGCCACCCTCGCCGGCCTGGCCGCCCACTCGGGCGACGTCTCGCCGAGTGTGGCCCGGGGCAACCAGCGCGTGGCGCTCGCCCTCGCAGACCGGCTCGGGGACGCCGTGCGCCTTGCGAGCCCGGTGGAGCGCGTGGAATGGAGCCCGACCGGCGTCCTCGTTCACGCGGGCGGCGGCGCGGTGGAGGCCGACCGGATCGTGCTCGCCGTCCCTGCGAGCGTGATCGGCCGGATCGAATTCGACCCTCCCCTGCCCGAGTCGCTCCGCGCCGCGTACGCGGCCGTCGAGTACGGGCACGCGGCCAAGCTGTTCGTCCCGCTCGCGGCTCCCGCACCTCCGAGTGCGGTGCTCTCCGTCCCCGAGCGCTACTGGACGTGGACCGCCACCGGCGACGGGGAGGTGCAGCCGGTGGTTCATGCGTTCGCCGGCTCGGCGCCTGCGCTCAGGCGGCTCGAGGTCGAGCGCGGCGCCGGCGCGTGGCTCGCCTCGCTCGCCCGGCTGCGACCGGATCTCGCCCTCGCACCCGAGCAGGCGGTGCTCTCGACGTGGGACGACGACCCGTGGGTCGGGGCAGCCTATTCCTGCGCCGCGCCGCCCCCGGATGCGTGGCGGCCGGCCGGTGTGTTCCACGCCTGCGGCGAGCACACGGCGGGCGGAAACCGGGCGCTGATGGACGGCGCGCTCGAGAGCGGCCTGCGCGCCGCCGGCGAGGTGTCGGCAATCCTCCGTGCGATGGCGTAGTCTCCGGGGTCGAATCCTGACCGTACGGTCAGTTGGCGCCCCGCCCAGGAGGTTCGTCCGTGATCGTCCCCGAGCTCCCCGCAGAGATCCGCGACCTGAAGCAGCGGGTCGGCCGCTTCGTCGAGGCCGAGGTCTACCCGCTCGAGCAGCGAATCGTCGAGCGCAA
>Ga0209797_10000811_pt1 | contig 15602 bp, 10 predicted proteins | sample DOMMetBare3Fresh_2_FD_187472 | JGI IMG/M metagenome (GOLD analysis project Ga0209797, IMG submission 187472) | Wetland sediment microbial communities from St. Louis River estuary, USA, under dissolved organic matter induced mercury methylation -... | ecosystem: Environmental > Aquatic >... | reverse complement strand
GCCTGGCGCCGGTGCACCGCTTCGTGCGCGAGCACCTCCGCGGCCTGCGGCGTACCCACCAGGTCCGCCCGCAACCAGGTCTCGGCCAGGCCGTTCCGGCAGAACGTGTATCCGACGTAGCCGGGCGGGATCGGCGCCTCGCGGCCGAGCACGAGCGGCGCGGCGAGGAGGGGGAGGAGCCACATCAGGCGCATGGGAACCTCGAAGTGAGGGTCTCGGCCGCTCTGGCGTCGACTGCGGCAGCTACCTTATCATAGCTTGATCCCTGCCCGTCAAAACCCAAGGCCCGGACCTGCGGGCCGCATCGGGACCCGAGATGTCGCGACCTTCGCGCTCCAGTGGACCGGCCGCCGCTCAAGCGCCACCCGCTCCTGCGCCGAGCACGCGCGAGCATATGGATCGCTGCGCCGCCCGCCTGCGTGACTCGGCACGGAGCTTCAGTGCACTCTCGATCGATCGGCGACTCGAGCTCCTGCGCGCAATGCGGTCCGGCTATGCCCGGACGGTGCCACGCAGCGTTGAGGCGTGTTGCCGGGCCAAGCGGATCATCCTCGGTACGCCGCTCGAGGCCGAGGAGTGGTTCCTGGGACCGTGGCCGGTCATGCGGCACTTGCGCCTCCTCATCGAAGCCCTGTCCGCACTCCGTCGCCGCCATGCCATGCCGCTCGGCGATCCGGGACGGACCGTGGACGGCCGGCTGTCCGTGGAGGTATTCCCCGGCAGCACGCTGGACTCGCTGCTCCTGCCCGCCACCCGCGTGGAGGTCCACATGCGGGCCGGCATCGGCGACCGGGAGGTGCTCGCCTCTCAAGGCGCGTTCTACAAGCGCGGTCTCGAGGCCGGGCGCGTAGTGCTCGTCCTCGGGGGAGGCACCACCGCGGGCGCGCCGATCCAGGACGTGCTCACCAAGATGTTCAACGAGGGGAAGGTCTGCCTCCTCAAGCTGCACCCGCTCACCGCCTACCTGGGGCCGCTGGTGGAAGAGGCGTTCGCCGAGGCGATCGCCAGGGATTTCCTGCATGTCGTCCACGGCGACTGGGAGGCGGGAAGCTACCTCAGCCACCACCCCGCCATCGACGAGATCCATATCAGCGGCGCTCCGGAAACGCTCGAACAAGTTCCGCACGGAAAGGCGATCACGTCCGAGCTCGGCGGAGTATCGCCGGTGCTCATCGTGCCGGGCCCCTACCTCGACCGCCAACTGGCCTTCCAGGCGCAGGCCCTGGCGGGGGCGATGGTACACAACGCCGCGGTCAACTGCCACACGCCCCGGCTGCTGGTGACGCCACGCGGGTGGACGCAGCGCGATGCGTTCCTCCGACACCTGGAGGAGGCCCTTGCTCTCGCCCCGCTGCGGATGGCGTACTATCCTGGGACGGCGGAACGCTGGGAGGAACTCACCGCCCGACGGACCGGACTCCGCACCATCGGCGCCAGGGTCGCAGGGATGTTGCCGTGGACCATCATCCCCGAGCTCGATCCGACGAGCCGCTGGGAGCCGCTCTTCACCTCCGAGTCGTACTGCCCCGTGCTCGGGGAAGTCGCGGTCGGGAGCACCGACCCGCTCGACTATCTGCACCAGGCCATCGGGTTCGTGAACGAGCGCGTCTGGGGCACCCTGTCGGCGACGATCATCGTCCACCCGCTGACGCAGGCAGACACGCACCTCGGGACCGCGGTCGAGCGTGCCATCGCGCAGCTCCGGTATGGCGCCGTGGGGGTCAACGCCTGGCCGGCGCTGCTCTCGGCGATCGGCTCGGCGCCCTGGGGCGGCCATCCCAGCGCCGATGCCGGCCACACCCAAAGCGGCCTGGGCTGGGTCCACAACGCCGTCATGCTGGAGGGAATCGAGAAGGCGGTGATCCGACAGCCGATCACCCTGCAGCTCAGGCCCGTCTACGTCCCCGGCCACCGCTCGGCCGCCGCCCTGCTGCGGCGCCTCACGGCGGTGGAACGCGGGGCCGGATGGGCCGGACTCCCGGGCGTCCTGGAGGCCGCGATCCGCAGCTGAATCCCGCCCCGCCCTGGACCAGTGGCGGCCTCCGTTTTGCTCTAGCCTCTCCCCGAGACGCTCATCCCGCAGTCTCGCCTCCGCCACTGACGCATCCGGCAGACCTTCACGCAATGTGCGGGAGCCATTCGCGATGACGAAACCCTTCCCCCCAGCTCGCTGGGCAGTTCTCGCCTCCCTTCTGGTAGTCACCTTTCTGAGCGGTGGCTGGCTGCTTCGCCCGCAGCCGTCGGCCGAAGGCGGCGTGTACGAGCAGGCGCGGTTGTTCGAGAGCGTCGTCGGCGCCATCCATCGGCATTACCTCGACTCCCTCGGCGAGGGCGACCTGTACCAGCAGGCGGCCGACGCGCTCGTGCGAACGTTGCACGACCCGTATGCCGAGCTGCTGGTCGAGGATTCCTATCGCGACTACCAGCGGCAGATAACGGGCACGGAGATCGATCTCGAGCGGGGCCCCGCGGAATCCGGCTGGGAGGGGCGGGCAGGCGGCAGCGTGATCGCCCCCGGCGACGAGGTCCTCAGCATCAACGGCGCGAACACCAGCGGTTGGCCGGCGGAGCGGCTGGACGAGGCGCTCCGGCGCGGACCGAGCCCCACGGTGACGGTGGTCGTGCGGCCTCGCGGCGCAAGCCAGCCGGTCGTCCGGCGGTTCACCCGCACCGAGATCCACGTGCCCGCCGCCTCGCACGGGGTCCTCCTGGCGCACAAGGTGGGTTACATCGCGCTTCGGCGCATGAGCCAGGGCGCGTCCGACGAGCTCCGGGCGGCGGTGGACGCGCTGGTCGCGCGGGGGATGACGTCTCTGGTGCTCGACCTCCGCTCGAATCCCGGTGGGCTCATCCGTGAAGGCGTCGCGGTGGCCGGCCTCTTCCTCGCGCCGGGCGACACGGTGGCGACCTCGGTCGGCCGGTCGGCCGCTCGGGTCAAGACCTATGTCGCGGAGGCGCCCGGCAGTTGGGGTGATCTGCGGCTCGCGGTGCTCGTCAACGGGGGAACCGCCAGCTCCGCCGAGCTGATCGCGGGAGCGCTCCAGGATCACGATCGCGCGGTCGTTGTCGGCACGCCAACCTACGGCAAGGGTGTGCTGCAGACGACCTACCCCATCGGCGACGAGGTCGCGCTCAAGCTGACCACCGCGCGGTGGTACACGCCCAGCGGTCGCACCGTGCAGCGGCCCCGCCCGGACAGCACGGGCGGACCGGCAAACCGGACGCCGGCCACTCGGCCGCACCTCTTCTTCACCAGCCGCGGGCGAGTCGTTCCCGATGCGAGCGGAATCCTGCCCGATCTGCTGGTGCGCGCGATGCGTCGCCCCGAGAGCGAGCGGTTGCTCGCCGCCAGGCTCGGGGCCGAGATGACCCGCTTCCACGATGTCATCGCCGGGTATGCCGCGGAGCTGCGGGCGGAGCAACCGGGACAGCCCGTCCCGGCCACAGTAACGCCCGAGCGACTTGACGCACTCTTCGCGCGGATGCAGGAGGCCGGAGTGCCTCTGGACCGCGCGACTTACGACCCGGCCAGGGGATTCGTCGAGGAGGAGCTGGGCAACGAACTGGCGCGAGCGTTCTTCGGCAGCGACGCCGTGCTCCGCCGGAAGGCCCCGAGCGACCGCCAGTTGCAAGCGGCCATCCAGGTCATGCGGAGCTCCCCGACTCAGGATGACGCACTCACCGCCGCGATGGGGGCGCAGCTCAGCGGGCGGCTGCGGTAGGACGGCCACTCGGCGACGCCGGGGAGTCACCCTGAGCGAAGCGAAGGGGCCATGACCCGGGGCCTGTCCCCTTCACTGCGTTCAGGGTGACTCCCCGGCCTCCGAGCGGGCCCCCATCCCCAGCAGGTGCACCACGACCCTGGTCCCCCGCCCCACTGCGCTCTCCACATCGATCCGGCCGCCCCAGCCCTCGACCAGCCGGCGCACGATCGCCAGCCCGAGCCCCGAGCCGCTCGTGGTGGTCGAGAAGCGCGGCTCGAAGATGCGCGGCAGCAGGTCCGCAGGAATGCCGGTGCCGTCGTCGGCCACCTCGATCCGCCCCGGCCCGACAGCCACCTCCACCGCGCGAGCGCCGGCCGTGCGGGCGTTCTCCAGCAGATTCACCACCACTTCCTTCACCTCGTCCGCCCTGGCGGCCCCGTAGGCTCCCGGCTGGCTGGTGAAACGAACCGCGCACTCCTCCTCCGCGAGCCGGTACAGCTGGATCACTTCCCCCACAACGACCCCGAGGTCGATCCGGTCCAGCGGCTGGATGTCGTCCGCCGGCGCGGCGAACCGGCTGAACGCCCGCGCAATCGTGTCCAGCCGATCGATCTCGGCCAGCATCCGCTCGGCGGTGTCCTCCAAGGTGCGGTCGAAGTCCGCGCGGCGGTCGCGGTAGACCCGCCGCAGGTGCTGGAGGCCGAGGCGCATGGGGGTGAGTGGGTTCTTGATCTCGTGCGCCACCTGTCGGGCCATCTCGCCCCACGCCAACACCCGCTCGGCCCGCGAGACGTCGGTGACGTCATTGAGCGCGACCACCACGCCGCGCACCTCGGGTTCGAGCGAGGCAAGCTGGAACGAGATGCGCCGGCCGCCGGCCTCGAGCTCGCCCGTGTCGTCCGCCGCAGGGTCGTCGAGGAATCGCCGCACCGCTGCCGTGAAGGAGTCCCACTCGGACCCCAACCGTTCGAGCAACGGCGCACCCTCCTCGAGCTCGGCCCCGACGAGATCCACCGCCCGCCGGTTTGCGATCAGTACCCGTCCGGCGGGATCGATGCCGACGACGCCGGTGGCCACGGTGGCGAGCACCGCGGCCGTCCGCCGGCGTGCTGCCTCGAGCGCGTGCTGGCTGGACCGGATGTCGGCCGCCATTCGCTCGAACGCGCCGAAGACCGGCTCGAACTCCAGCGGCGGCTTGTCCGCATGGGACGGCATCGGCTGGCCGCGGCCGAGGGCCAGCGCCGACCGGCGGAGCTCCGCAACCGGGCGCGAGAGCGCGCGCGACGCGCGCTGGGCGCCCACCAACGCTGCGGCCACCCCGGCGAGCGTGGCCAGCAGCAGCACCAGTGCGAGATCGAGCTGGCGCACCGCCAGGCTGGAGTCGTCGGCGAGCTGGGGGGTAGCCAGCACCCCGATGTCGGTGGGATCACCGGTCTGGATGACCCGGTAGCCCACGCGCTCCGCCAGCGCCGGGATGAAGCCGTCACGGGTCACCTCCAGCTCGCCGTCGATCGCGAGCGCGTGGTAGGCGTCGGGATCCATGAGCTGCGGCATCACCCCCAGATCCTCGAGAACCTGAGTGCTCGTGCCGACCAGGCGTCCTCCCCGGTAGAGCGCGAGATCGGCGTCGATGCGGCGGCTCAGCTCTCGCAGCCGCTCGACCGGCACCCCACTCCCACCCCGCACCAGCTCGCCCGCAGTCAGCACGGCGTCGCGCAGCGTCTGCGTGATGAGCAGGTCACGGCCTCGCTCGACCTCGTCGGCCAGGCGGGCGAAGCTCCACCCGGCGAAGCCGACGGCCGGCAGGAGGAAGAACACGCCGAGCGTGACGGCCAGCCGGATGCGGAACGAGCGGGCCAGGCTCAGCCATCGCGGCGAGCGCAGCCGCACGCCCGTGATCAGCTCGGCGACGAACCAGAGCAGCCCGAGCGCCGCCGCGTCGAGCAGGATGACCAGCACGCCCCGCACCAGGAGTGGGACGGGGCCGCGCAGATCGATGGCGGCGTGGACCACACGGGGGCCGCCGGGGAGCTCGAGCGGGTAATCGTTCCGCACCGACCAGCCCTCGCGTCGCCAGCGCGGGCGCGGAGTGGCCGCGGACGGGTCGGTGGGCGGGCTCAGCGTGAGCCGGTAGAGCGGTGACTGCTGGCCCCCCGGGTCGAGCAGGCGGCCCACTCGCCCGGGAAGGACGAGCTCGGACCGGGGTCCGATCGCAGCGGTCATGATCACGTCGGGCGAGACGCGCACCATCAGGATGTAGTGCACGCCGGGCGCCCTGAGCAGCTGGCTCACCCGCTGGGAGTCGGCGGGGGGCAGGCCACGCACCATGGTCGAAAGCAGCGACGGCGGCAGGTCGAGCGAATCCAGCGCCAGCTCCTCCAGGAGCGAGCCGCGCGCGGACCACAGCGCGAGATAAGCAGGGTACCCCTGCGACCCCAGCGCCGATCCGCGCCAGAGCGCGTACATCTCGGAGGCGGTCTCCGGCGCAGCGGTTCGCCGGACGTCTTCGCCGAAGCGTTCGAGCAGCGGGACGGCGAGCGGATCGGGCTCGTCCCCCAGGCGGGCCACGTCGCGCTGCGCCACCTGCACTCGGCCGGCCAGCTCCGCTCCCCACGTCACCAGCGCCGACGAGCTCCCGGCCACGAGCGCAATGCCGCTGATCACGGCCCAGCGCGGGCCGGGGAGGGCCACGAGCAGGAGGGCCGGCGTCCAGAGGAAGGTGTACCAGTCCGGCCAGCCACCACGTGGGCTCCAGACCAGGACCCCGATCGCCGAGGCCGCCAGCGCGATCGCGACCCCGAGGGCGATGTGCCACCAGACGCGATCATCCGAGGCCGGGCCGCGGAAGAGGCCGGCGGCGGGAACGATGAGCGCGGACGCGGAGACCAGCAGGGCCAGGTGCCAGATCAGCCAGAGCCCGGTCGAGACACCGTCGGCCGGCGGGGTGATTCCGCGACCGAGACTGCTGATGAGGTAAGGCGCGGCGAGCAGGAGCCCCGCACCGAGCACGATGCCGTACCACCGGCGGCGCGGGTGCAGCCGCCAGAGCCACACCCCACCGATCGTGAGCAGGATGCCCGCCAGCGCCAGCACGCCGGCGGACCCCGACAGCGGGCCCAGCAGCGGGCGGAAGAAGGTGGCTGGAGAGAACAGCGGCTGGAGCCCGAGCGCCGGGCCGACCGGGGCGCGTACCGCCAGCCAGACGAGGGTCGCCAGCAGCGCGATGCGCTCGAGCGGCCGCGTAGCCACGCTGAGTCCCAGGGCGAGCACAGCGAGCACCAGCCAGGTGACGGCACGACTGCCGCGCTCATACGCCAGCATCTTGGCGGTGCCCTGTTCCGGCGGGATCGGGCGCACGCTGAACAGGAGCCGCGGCCCGGCGGTCGTGGGCTCTTCGTAGTCGAAGACGTCGGCACTGTCCGGCGCCGTGTTCGGAGGGTACACCGTGAGGCCGACTTCGGTCCGAACCCGGAACAGCTCCGCCAGGCTGCGACCCCGGTCCGGAACGGCGGGGTGGGCCCAGATGAGGACGCCCGCCACCGCGGCCCGACCATCCCGGGTGTGGCGCCTGGCCTCGAGCTCGACGTAATATCCAGTCGCTCGCGAGCCGATGGAGTCTCCCCGGGTCGTCGGCGGCAACCGATGGCGTCCGGCCCAGGCCCACGGGAGGCCCTGGGCGTCGAGCACCACCACGCTCATCTCGGGCCCGCCTGCCGGCATCAGCCGGTCGAGCAGCCCGAAGGCGGTCTCGCGGTCGGCGGTGCCGGCGGCAGCGGCAGCGGCCTCGGCAAGCCGCTCGGCGCGATGGTAGGCGGCGTGGAGCTCGCCCGCGAGCCGCTCGGAGGCCGCGTCCACGCGACGCTTGCGGTGCTCCGGCCAGTGGCCCTCGATCGCCGCGAGCCGCCACTGCGCGACGGCCATTGCTGCCGTGAGACCGGCCACGGCGGCGACCAGCCCTCGGCGGCGCCAGCTGGCCCCGGGTCGCCCCGCCAAGACGGTTGTGAGCGCCGCCAGCGCCGCGGCCGCGACCCACACCCATGCCGGGCGGCGCAGCCACTCCGCCGCCGCAGCTCCGGCGGCGACCACTACCACCATCCACCACCACGCGCGATGACTCAACCCGGACGCCCCTGGCGGATAAAGGAGATGACCCCCGGCGCGGTGCGCGAGCGGCTGCAGGAGCGGCCGGGCCTGGTTGTGCCGGTGGGCACGACCGAGCAGCACGGTCCCCACCTGCCGCTCGGTTGCGACACCACCATCGTGGAGCGTCTCGCCGATGACCTGTCGATCAAGTTCGCGATCCTGCGGGCGCCGACGGTGGAGTATGGGGTCCACGCGTCCGCCCCTGCCTTCCCGGGCGGCGCATCACTACGGCGCCGCACGCTGCATCGGGTCATGAACGAACTTATCGAGTCCTGGGAGCACGGGGCAGGCGTCCGGGAGTTCGTCATCCTGACCGCGCAGGCCAGCGAGGCCCACCTCGAAGCGCTGAGCACGATCCGGACCGACGGGGCGACAGTGCAGGTGATGGACGTGTTCAGCCTGGAGTTCGGCCCGCTGCTCGAATGGCCGGGCGCTCCTATCCAGGGCGGCGAGCTCGATACCTCCTTGCTGCTGTTCCTCGCTCCCGAGCAAGTGCGCATGGAGCTGGCACAGGACTTCGCCATCACCCCCGAGATGCTCGACCGGTACCGCCCGGGACAGACCCGCCGGCTCCCCCAGGGCTCACCCGGGTCGGTCGGATTCCCGAGCCTGGCATCCGCCCAAAAAGGGGAGCTGCTGTATAGATTCATCTTCGACCGGATCAGCAGCAGTCTGACCGGAGCCTGAGGGAGAAGGCATGCGCAGCACCGCGCTTCTCGTGATGTTGCTGCCCGTTCTGTCGGCGGCGGCGCAAGAGCCGCTGGAGACCAAGCTGGTGGTCAAGCAGGGCGGCAAGGAGATCGGCCGAGAGGAGTTCACGCTCCGCTCGACCCGCGCCCGGGGGCTGCCCGGTTCGACGATCATCGCCGCCGCCCGCTATCCGTCCACCACCCCAGCCACGCGCCTGGCCGCCAGCCTCGAGCGCACCCCCGATTCCACGCTGGCCAAGTTTCAGCTCGACGTGGAAAGCGCCGGCGCCGTCACCGTCATCCTCGCGGCCGGCTCGGGCGCGCGGCTCATCGTGCGAACGCTGGCCAAGGGTTCGGAGTCCGGCCGCGAGCTGCCGGGCGGACCGGACGTGGTGCTGCTCGACGACGCCGTCTTCTCGCTCTACCACCCCGTAGCGGAGCTCGCGACCCCCGCAGGCCGCACGCTCACCGCGATCTTTCCGCGCTCCGGCAAGCGTGCGACGTTCACGGCGCGGCGCGAGTCTGGCACCCCCGGAGGCGCGGGGCGTATCGCCTTGAGCGGCGAGATCGCCGGACTGCTGATTACGGACGCCCATGGCCGGCTGGAACGAGTCGAGCTGCCGGCCAAAGGTACCGTCGTCACTAGAGCCGAGTAGGACCCCTCCTCCAAGTCGTTATCATGCAGCGCTGAACGAATGCTTCGTCGCAACCTGAAACCTAGGCGGCGAGGGGCTCGTATTGAGCCCCGGTCACATCCAAACCGAAAAGGGCCTCACCCATGATTCGCTGGTTCCGCTTCCTCGCGCTGGTCGCGCTCTGCCCGCGCATCGCGACGGCGCAGGACTCGACGGCTGCACCCCGCACGGCCCCGGCGGTGACCCTTTCCCTCGACGAAGCGCTCCAGCAGGCGCGGGCCAACAGTCCCGCCTACCGCCAGATCCTCAATGACGCCGGCCCGGCCAAGTGGGGTGTCCGGAACGCCTACGGCAGCCTGCTGCCCTCGCTGAACGTCTCCTCGGACCTGGGCTACACGGGCTCCGGGCAGTCGAATTTCGGCGGCGGCTTCGTGTTTCCAACGTCGGCGTTCCTGACCTCGGGCTACAGTCTGGGCCTCCAGTGGCAGCTCAACGGCCGGGTGCTCACGGCGCCGGCCGAGCAGAAGGCGCTGCAGCGGGCGACGGACGAGGACATCAGCGGTGCCGGGGTGAACCTGCGAGCCGAGATTGTGACCCAGTACCTGACGAGCCTCCAGACGACGGCCCAGGTGGCGGTCGCCCGGCAGCAGGTGGTGCGCAACGCGGACTTCCTCACGCTCGCAAAGGCGCGCTACCAGGTGGGCCAGGCCACCCTGCTCGATGTGCGCCAGGCGGAGGTGATCAAGGGGCAGAGCGACGTGGGGCTGCTCCGCGCCGTCCAGGCGGAGAATGAAGCCAAGCTCGACCTGCTCCGGCGCATGGGGGTCGAGCCGCCCGTACCGGTGGACCAGATCGCCCTGAGCGACTCCTTTCCCGTGACGGCGCCGGCCTTCGAGCTGGACTCGCTGCTGGCACTCGCCGACCAGCAGAATCCGGCGCTCCGCTCGCTCCGCGCCCGGCGGACCGCGGCGTTCTATGGCGTGCGTTCGGCCAAGAGCGAATTCCTGCCGACCCTCTCGGCGCAGGCGGGGTGGAGCGGCTTCACCCAGCAGTACACCGACGAGAACTTCCTGATCAACCAGACGCTGACCGGAGCTCAGACCCAGGCGGCCGACTGCCAGTACAACAACCAGGTCCGCTCCGCGCTGGGGCTCGGCGGAGTCATCACCAATTGCTTCGCCGCCGCGGGGCTCAACGACCAGGGCACGTTGCTGCTGGACCCGGTGAGCCAGCAGATCCGCGACGGGAACAACGTCTTCCCGTTCGACTACACGGGCCAGCCATTCCAGGCGAGTCTCCGGATCTCGCTGCCGATCTTCACCGGTTTCGGCCGCTCTCTCCGGCTGTCCCAGGCGCGCGCCCAGGAGCAGGACGCGGACGAGAGCGCCCGTGCCCGCCGCCTCCAGGTACGGAGCGACGTCCATGCCCGCTACCTCGGCCTCCAGACCGCCTACCAGGCGATCGACGTCCAAGCCGCCAACCGCGAGGCCGCCCGCGACCAGCTCCGGCTGGCACGGGATCGCTATCGGCTCGGCGCCGGCACGTCGTTGGAGGTCTCGGATGCGCAGAACGCGGTCCAGCGCGCCGAAGGCGACTACGTGAACGCGGTGTACGATTACCACAAGGCCGTCGCCGCGCTCGAGGCCGCGGTCGGTCGTCCCCTTCGCTAACGAGGAACGCACATGTCGCGCGGGATGAAAGCCGGTCTGATCGTCGCGGTGGTCGCGCTGGCCGCGGGCGGGGTCGTGGCCTACCAGATCAGGAAGAAGAAGAACGCCGGCACCGAGGTGCGGATGGAACAGGTGACCCGGCGTGACCTGGTGAGCGCGGTGACCGCCAGCGGAAAGATCGAGGCCAAGACGTCGGTGGACATCAGCGCCGACATCACCGGCCGCATCATCCGCATCGCCGTCCGGGAGGGCGACCCGGTCTCCAAGGGCCAGTTCCTCATTCAGATCGACCCGGCCCAGTATCAGGCCGCCGTGTCGCGGGCGCAGGGCCTCGTGGCATCGACGGAGGCCACGCTGGCGCAGACCCGGGCCACGCTGGACCAGGCGGAGCGGGCGTGGAACCGCGCCCGCCAGCTCACCCAGCTCGGCCCCAACCTCATCGCGCCCGAGGCAGCCGAGCAGTCGCAGACCTCGTATCAGGTGGCGCAGGCGAATTACCAGGCCACGCGCGCGCAGCTCGAGCAATCGCGCGCCAGCCTGCAGGAGGCCCGGGACAACCTGGCCAAGACGCGGCTCACCTCGCCCATCGCCGGCCGCGTGGTGCGGCTCGCAGTCGAGGAGGGTGAGGTGGCCGTGCCGGGCACGTTCTCCCGCGAGACCGGGCTGCTGATGACGATCGCCGACCTGTCGATCATCCTCGCGAAAGTCCAGGTGGACGAGACCGACGTGGTGCGGCTCTCGCCCAACGACTCGGTGCAGGTGACGATCGACGCCTATCCCGACACGACGTTCGTCGGCCGGGTGACCGAGATCAGCCACAGCGCCAAGCTGACGGCGACGCAGACCGCCTCGGGCTCGAACGACCGGGCCGTGGACTTCGACGTCGAGGTCACCCTCGAGAATCCGCCGCGCGACATTCGGCCGGACCTGAGCTGCACCGCGCGGATGGTCACCGACACCCGGAGCCGGGCGCTCAGCATCCCGATCATCGCCCTGACCGTGCGCGACCACGAGCGGGTACCGAGCGAGAACCCGAACGTGGACACCACCAGGATCAAACGGCTCGGCAAGGAGGCCGAGGGGGTGTTCGTCGTGCGGGACAGCCGCGCGACCTTCCGGCCGGTCAAGGTCGGGATCGCCGGCGACGAGTACTTCGAGGTGGTGGACGGGCTCCGGGACGGCGAAACGATCGTGGCCGGCACCTACCAGGCGATCCGCGATCTGAAGGACGGCGCCCGCGTGAGTCCCGTGGACACCACCAAGGCGAAGAAGGCGGCCGAATCATGAGCGAGATCATCCGCATCCGCGAGCTGACCCGTGAGTACCAGATGGGCGAGGAGCGGATCCTGGCGCTCCGCGGCGCGAACCTCGACATTCGGCGCAACGAATACGTGGCGATCATGGGACCGTCGGGCTCCGGCAAATCCACCCTGATGAACCTGCTCGGCTGCCTCGACACCCCGACGGGCGGCGAGTACTGGCTCAACGGCCAGGAGGTCTCGCGCCTCTCGGACCACGAGCTGGCGCGGGTTCGCAATCGGGAGATCGGCTTCGTCTTCCAGACGTTCAACCTGCTCCCCCGCGCCACCGCGCTGCACAACGTCGAGCTGCCGCTGGTCTACGCCGGGGTCCGGACACGCGAGCGGCGGGAGCGCGCGGCGAAGGCGCTCGAGCGCGTCGGGCTGGAGCACCGGATGGACCACCGCCCCAACGAGCTCTCCGGCGGCCAGCGCCAGCGCGTGGCCATCGCGCGCGCCCTGGTCAACGACCCCTCGATCCTGCTGGCCGACGAGCCCACCGGAAACCTCGACAGCGTGACCAGCGCGGAGATCATGCGGGTCTTCGCCGACCTGCACGCCGCGGGCCAGACGGTCATCATGGTGACGCACGAGGCCGAGATCGCCGCGCACGCCGAGCGGGTCGTGGTGCTGCGCGACGGCCGGGTGGAGAGCGACCGCCTCACGCGGGGCGCCGCGGCCTAGATGCGGCTCCTCGAGGCGGTGGGGATGGCCTTCCGGACGATCCGGGCGCAGAAGCTCAAGAGTTTCTTCTCGCTCATCGGGGTCCTGATCGGCGTCACCTTCCTCATCGCCGTCGTCTCCATCGTGCAGGGCATGAACCGGTACATGGTGGACCGGTTCGCCAACACCCTCGTCGGCGCCAACACCTTCGAGCTGCGGCAGCGACCGAGCATCGTGACCGGGAATGTGACCGACGACGTCTGGCTCGAGTGGCGGCGCCGCCCGCGGATCAGCTACGCCGACGCGGACTACGTCCGCGAGCGCCTCCGCACGCCGGCCACCTTTGCCAAGTTCTGCGAGGACCGGGTCGCGGTCCACTACGAAGGCAAGGTGGCCAAGGACATCGACCTCGTCGGCACCGACGCGTCCTACTTCGGGATCCGGAACTACGAGATCACGGCCGGCCGGGCCTTCACGACACAGGAGGTGCAGACGGCGCTGCCGGTCGTGGTCGTGGGCCACGAGCTCGCCGACAAGCTGCTGGCCGGGCTGGACCCCGTGGGCAAGACGGTGCAGATCGGCGGGCTGCCCTACCGGATCATCGGCGTGGTGGCGAAGCAGGGCACGCTGTTCGGCCTCTCGCTGGACAAGTTCGCGGTCATGCCGTTCAGCGCGCAGGCACGGCGGCTCATCTGCCCCATCAACATCCTGGACGCCCTCATCGTCCGCACGGACGGCCCGACCTCCATGCAGCGCGCCATGGGGGAAGCCGAGGCGATCATGCGCAGCCGCCGCGGGCTCAAGCCGTGGCAAGGGAACAATTTCGCCTTCCAGACGGCGCAGGGCGCGCTGGGTACGTGGGAGAAGATCTCGAAGATCCTCTTCCTGGCGTTGCCCGGCCTGGTGGCCATTTCCCTGGTGGTCGGGGGCATCGTGATCATGAACATCATGCTGATGGCCGTGAGCGAGCGGACCCGCGAGATCGGCATCCGGAAGGCGCTCGGCGCCCGCCGGCGCGACATCCTGGCCCAGTTCGTGGTGGAGTCCGCGACCCTGTCCGCCGCCGGCGCGATGCTGGGCATCGGCTTCGGGCTGGCGCTGGCGTTCGTCGTGAAGGCGCTCACGCCGCTCCCGGCCGCCGTCGCACCCTGGTCGGTCGTCGTGGGGATGGTCCTCGGGATCGGCGTCGGCATCGCCGCGGGCGTCTATCCGGCCAGCCGGGCGTCCCGGCTCGACCCGATCATCGCGCTGAGGGCCGAATGACGCCAACCCGTCCGACCACGGTCCTGAGCCGGATGGCCGAGGGCGTGGGCATCGCCCTCGATTCCGTCCGCGCCAACAAGGTCCGCGCGGCGCTCACCGTGCTCGGCGTCGCCATCGGGGTCACCGTCGTGATCGCCATGGGCTCGGCGATCACGGGGATCAACCGCAGCATCACCGCCATCCTGGAGTCGGCCGGGCCCAAGACCTTCTACGTCCAGCGCTACTTCAGCGGCGGGCTCGACGTCTCGGACGGCTCGGACGAGACGTCGCCGTGGCGGCGCATGCCATGGCTGACGCTGGAGGAGGCGGAGCTCATTCGCCGGCTCCCCTCGGTGCGCGACGTGAACATCGGCGAGTACACCAATGGCCCGGTGAGCTTCGGCGACGTGAACCTGAAGAGCGTGAACCTGGCGGGGTTCAGCCCCAGCTACATCCAGGTGAACGGGGGCGACATCATCGCAGGGCGCACGTTCACCCCCGTCGAGTACGCGTCGGCGGCCCGCGTGGCCGTGATCAACGACAAGCTGGCCGAGTCGCTGTTCCCCGGGCGCGATCCGATCGGGAAGACGATCAAGATCTCCGGCGAGCCGTTCCAGGTGATCGGGCTCCACGCCGAGGCAGCATCGCTTTTCAGCAACGCGAACGAGCCCCGGCTCGCCATTCCCCATACCGTGTTCACCAAGGTCGCGGACTACGAGCGCGGCTGGATGGAGATCGCCGTGATGCCGACCGGGGCGGCCACCACGGCGGAGGCCCAGGACGAAGTGACCGCGGCGATGCGGAGCGCGCGCGGGCTCAAGCCCGCCGACGCCAGCAACTTCGCGATCGTGACGCAGGACCGGGTCTTGGAGGCGTTCAACAAGATCACCGCGGGGTTCTTCGTAGTGATGATCGCCCTCTCGAGCGTCGCGCTCATGGTGGGCGGCGTGGGCGTCGTGGCGATCATGATGATCTCGGTCACCGAGCGCACCCGCGAGATCGGGGTCCGGAAGGCGCTCGGCGCCACCCGCGGCGAGATCATGTTCCAGTTCCTGGTCGAGGCCGCGACGCTCACGCTGATCGGCTGCCTGATCGGGATGGCGCTGGGCGCGCTGGTGGCCTGGGGAGTCCGGTCCTTTACCCCGATCCCGGCCACGGTGCCGCTCGCCTCGGTCATCGCCGCAATCCTCGCGTCGATCCTCACCGGCGTGCTGTTCGGCCTCTATCCCGCGAGCAAGGCCTCGCGGCTGGATCCGGTGGAGGCGCTGAGGTACGAGTAGCGGGCGGAAAAGGCGGAGAAGGCGGAGAGGGGGGAAGCCCTGATTGCTCTAGCCTCTCCGCCCTCTCCGCCCTTTCCGCCTATTTTCCTGCCATGCCTTTCACCGAAGCCCTCCGTCTCGCGCTCCAGGCGATCTGGGGTGCCAAGCTCCGCTCCTTCTTCACCCTCCTTGGCATCGTAGTTTCGGTCGCCTTCCTAGTCGTCGTGGTGGCGGTCATCCAGGGGATGAACGCCTACGTGAAGGAGAACCTGACGGGTGCCATGATCGGCACCAACACC
>Ga0209797_10000810_pt1 | contig 15641 bp, 11 predicted proteins | sample DOMMetBare3Fresh_2_FD_187472 | JGI IMG/M metagenome (GOLD analysis project Ga0209797, IMG submission 187472) | Wetland sediment microbial communities from St. Louis River estuary, USA, under dissolved organic matter induced mercury methylation -... | ecosystem: Environmental > Aquatic >... | reverse complement strand
TCTGGATAAGCATCTAAAAAAACCTGCAGTGTATAATAAAGTACAGGCTTTTCTTTCACCAGCATAAATTGTTTCGGCAAATCACCGCCCATTCTCCTACCAGAGCCGCCTGCAACTATCAGTGCATATTTTTTCATTGTTTATTACTTATAAATTGCAATTTCAATTTCACCACTATTCTTTTTTAAGCCTCTGTACATGCCTTCACTATTGAACATCATTGCTGTATTTCCTTTTGCATCCACCCCAATCATTCCTCCTTCCCCATCCAACTTTAATAACTTATCATGCACCACTACATGCATGGCATCATGCAAAGAAAGCCCTTTGTATTCCATCAGGCAGCTTACGTCATAAGCTGTCACGGCACGGATAAAGGGTTCGCCATGACCTGTGCAACTGATAGCACAGGTTTTATTATTGGCATAAGTACCTGCACCGATGATTGGGCTGTCGCCAACCCTACCGAATTGCTTATTGGTCATTCCGCCGGTACTGGTTGCTGCTGCAATATTCCCCTTCATATCCAGTGCAACAGCTCCAACAGTTCCGAACTTCTTTTCACCTGTTATTATATTATGATCAAGTGCTGTTTTATCAGAACCTTGGATTTGCTTCCATTGATCATACCTGAACTGTGAAAAAAAATATTCATCAGGTTCTGTTTTAATGCCATACAATTTTGCAAAATCAAATGCACCTTGTCCACTTAGCATAACATGCTGGCTCTGGGTCATCACTGCATAAGCAAGTTGAACAGGATTACGAATATTTCTTACTGCAGAAACTGCACCGGCCATCAAATTTTGCCCATTCATTATTGAAGCATCCATTTCCTGGCTGCCATCTTTTGCAAAAACAGACCCCCTCCCTGCATTAAACAGAATATTGTCTTCCAATGAACAAACAGCGGCCCTTACTGCATCAACAGCAGACCCGCCTTTATCTAATAAAGCATACCCCGTATTTAATGCATCCTCAAGCCCTTTCCGGTAAGCTTTTTCCTGCTCGTCAGTGATTTGGTTCTTTAGTATTGTACCGGCTCCCCCGTGTATTACCAGGCTATAATTTAACATACGTGTAAGTGGGTATTAAATAAAAACCGAAATTAAGTATTTTGACAGCGAAATAATTTTCAATTTTAATAGTACGCATTCTTTAGACAAACAAAGAAGTAATCGATATTTTTTATATTTACTGAAAATCAATTCCCGGTTGATGAAAAGAAGAAAACTTATCATATCAGATTTTGCACTAATAGCCGCAAATCTTTTACCGGTGATAGGAGTCTGGTTTTTAGGCTGGCGAGCCACAGAAGCTTTTATTGTTTATGCCCTGGAGACATTAATACTTGGCATTCTTACCATTTTGAAAATGCTGATTGTAACATTTGTCCGGAAAAAAGATAAATGGTATGCAAATGGCGGAACAAGTCTTCAAAGTGGATTTTTCTTTATTCTTTTTTTTATTCTGCATTTTGGATTATTTGCCCTTGTACAAACCACCATCTTTTCACAAACAGCAAAAATTACGCCGCCAAACAGCAGTTTAACATACTTCTTTTTCCATTGGTATACTTATGTAAATCAGGATGTCGCTTATATGCTTTGCGCCTTTATTGTAAGCTACCTGGTAAAAAGCTTCATTCCTTTTTTATCAAAGGGAGAATATAAAACCGTGCCCATTATGCTAATTATGTTTCAGCCATATGGACGAATATTTGTTCAGCAGTTTACAGTAATACTTGGAAGTCTTTTTCTTAGTTTAGGCCTCGACAAAATATTTATACTTTTATTTGCCTTGGTAAAAATTGCCTTTGAATTGTATATTGATTATGACAATATTATTAATAAAGCTCAGGCAGATTTGGATCAGAAATCAACCAAGAAGTAACTCACACTCCCGTAATAATTTTTCTTTATTAATTGCCACAGTTCCTACTTCCTCACAAACAAGTCCTCCGGCAATATTTGCTATCTCTGCCATCAGGTGAACATCCCTTGTAATAGCAAATACCATTGAAGCGACAGCTATAACAGTATCACCTGCACCGGAAACATCTGATACCTGACGGATATGGGAAGGAATGATATTTGCATTTTTCTCCTTTTGGTAAAAAACACCTTTTTCTGAAAGTGTAATAAAAGAAATATCATGTTCCAGAATTTTTTGCAACTCTTCATGTATATTCTTCAATGCTTTGAGGCTAATATCTTCAATCAATAAATTCAATCCTTCCTTAACTTCTTTCAGGTTAGGCTTAAAAATATTTGTTTTTTTATAGGAAAAGAAGTTTTTGCGTTTTGGATCAACGGCTGTAATAATACCGGCTTGCTTACAAAGATTAATCACTTCATTTATTACAACCTCTGTCAATACGCCTTTATTATAATCTTCAAAAATGATAATATCAGGATCTGAAGTAGTAATATAAGCCTGAACTTTTTTCAACAACTCTTTCTGATCAATTGCATTCAGATCTTTAGAAATTTCCGAATCCAGGCGCATCATATGCTGGTTCCGGCTTATAATCCTTGTTTTATTGGTTGTTATCCTTTCTTTGCTTTTTATAATATAAGATGAATCAATTTCACATTCCTCAAACATTTCCTGTAATAACAACCCTTCATTATCATCCCCGGTTACGGTTAAAATTGTTACCTGGGCTCCAAGGGATTGGCAATTTAATGCAACATTACCTGCACCGCCTATTCTGTATTCTTTATGATCAAGTGTAACCACTGGCACAGGTGCTTCAGGAGAAATTCGTTCTACTTTTCCCCACATATATGTATCCAGCATCACATCTCCTATTACACCAACCTTTAACGTAGCAAAGGATTTGAATATTTTTTTAAAGTCTTCCATACCCCAAAATAAAGTATTATTTCTGAATTGATAATAGCAATAAAAAAGTCCTCCGTTCAGAAGGACTTTTAATACTATTCAAAATCTAAATTAATTTTTTTTAACTGGCTTATATAATTCGTTTAAACCTTTAATTACATCTGCAGTAATGTTGTATACTGAGTCCTGGTAATAAAATAATCCCGGATCATCAGAAACAACATAAGAATATCCTTTAGTCTTATTATACTCTTTAATAAAGGCCTCAATTTTTGATTTGATTTCATTTTGCCTGCGGACCATAAAGTCGTTGTACTCCTGGTCCAGTTGTTGTTTTCTGTTCTTTAATTCTTCATCAAGCCTTTTTATTTCATTACTGGCAGCCTCAGATTGCGTTTGTGTAAGTGTTCCTGCCTGCGCCTGATTTTGAAAATAATTATATCTATCCTGAAAGTTTTTAGACAGCTTTTCTAATTCTCTGTTATTTTGTTCATCCTTTTTATTCAGCTCAGCTTTTAATTCTTTTACAAGGTCAAATTTGGTTGCAACTGAATCCATTTCAAAATATGCCATACGAAAGGGCTTACCGTTTACAACAGTATCTGTCGACAGATCCGACTTACCTGTAGAATTGCTCTTTTTAGAATTGAACTGTAAAATCAGAAGATAACCAGCTACCAGACTCAATAATACATTCCAAATAAGTAAACCATTTTTCATTAGATTCCTTTTTTACAAAATAACTACGATTAGGTGGGCAAATATAATCATCCATAAGAGATTAACGGATAATTAGGATTTTATCTGGCATTTTTATCAATACAGCCAAATGACATTTAATAAAAAAAGCAGGGAGAATACTCCCTGCTTGAATATGATAAATTATCAATTGAAACTGCCTTATTCTTCTTCGTCAAATGCCATTGCCTCACGGGTTGTCTGCAGCAATTCATACTCTTCTTTGCTTCCGACAATCATATCCTCAAACTCTCTTAAACCTGTTCCTGCTGGTATTGGGTGCCCTGTGATGACATTTTCTTTCAATCCCAGCATTTCATCAGTTTTACCATTGATAGCGGCAGATGACAATACTTTAGTTGTTTCCTGGAATGAGGCTGCTGAAATCCAGCTTTGAACTCCCAAGGATGCCTTAGTAATACCTAAAAGTGTTGGCGAAGATGTAGCCGGTTTTGCATCACGGTATTCAACCGGTTTTTTATCATTACGACGAAGAATTGAATTTTCTTCTCTTACTTCACGAAGTGATACAATCTGTCCAGCACGGAGTTTTCCGCTATCACCAACTTCAGTTACTACTTTTTTATCAAAGATGAAGTCGTTTTCTTCGACAAATTCAAACTTATCAACCAGGTCATCTTCAAGGAACCTTGTATCACCAGGATCAACAATATTTAATTTACGCATCATCTGGCGAACGATACACTCGATATGTTTATCATTGATTTTTACACCCTGTAACCGATATACTTCCTGGATTTCATTTACAACATACTCCTGTACGGCAAAAGGTCCTTTAATTGAAAGTATGTCGAATGGAGCAATTTGCCCGTCGCTTAATGAAACACCTGCTTTTACAAAGTCACCATCCTGTGCAAGAATCTGTCTTGTTAATGGAACAAGATATTTCTTCTGTACGCCATCTTTAGCTTCGATGATGATTTCCCGGTTACCACGTTTAATAGCACCCATTATTACCACACCATCAATTTCTGAAACTACCGCAGGATTGCTTGGATTTCTGGCTTCAAACAATTCTGTAACACGAGGCAGACCTCCGGTGATATCTCTTAATTTACCTAACACCCTTGGTATCTTCACAATTACCTGTCCTGCCTTTACATCATCTCCTTCTTCCATGATGATATGACTTCCTGTTGGCAGGTTATAAGATTTGCTTTCTTTACCAGCTACGACTATAGAAGGAATTTTTGTTTTATCTCTCGTTTCAATAACAACTTTTTCACGGTGACCGGTTTGCTCATCAGCTTCTTCCCGGAAAGTAACACCTTCAATTACGTTATCAAACTTCACAGTACCGTTTATCTCGGCCATGATTACGTTATTGAATGGATCCCATGTGCAAAGAATATCACCTTTATTTACTTTCTGACCGTCTTTTACATTCAATGTAGCACCATAAGGAATATTATTGGTGATTAGTAAACGATCATTTTTTGTATCGATAATACGAACCTCACCAGTACGTCCGATAACGATCTGAACTTTCTTGCCTTCATTGTTTTCAATGATTACAGTACGTAATCCATCAAACTGAACGGTACCGTCAAATTTTGCTCCTAAGGTTGATTCTACGGATGCTGAACCCGCCACACCACCAACGTGGAATGTACGTAATGTAAGCTGTGTACCAGGCTCACCTATTGATTGTGCAGCTATGATTCCAACTGCGTCACCTTTTTGAGCAATGTTTCCGGAAGCAAGGTTTTTACCATAACACTTCACACAAACACCTCTCTTGCTTTCGCAGGTAAGTACAGAACGAATCTCTACTGTTTCTATTCCTGAGTCTTCAATTCTCTTTGAAATATCAACTGTAATTTCATCACCGGCTGATACAATCAAATCTTCAGTTACCGGATCATAAACATCATGTAATGAGGTACGACCTGCAATCCTGTCATTTAATGGTTCAATGACATCTTCATTATCTTTTAATGCTGAAGTTGCTATACCACGAAGTGTACCGCAGTCTTCTTCTGTGATTACCATATCCTGAGATACGTCAACCAAACGACGTGTGAGGTAACCGGCATCAGCAGTTTTTAATGCTGTATCCGCAAGACCTTTTCTGGCACCGTGTGTAGAGATAAAGTAATCCAATACATTCAATCCGCCTTTAAAGTTGGATAGAATCGGATTCTCAATAATCTCAGAACCGGTAGATCCGGATTTTCTTGGCTTCGCCATCAATCCTCTTATACCAGCAAGCTGCTTAATCTGTTGCTTAGAACCCCTTGCACCGGAATCAAGCATCATATAAACAGAATTGAATCCTTGTTTATCATTTGCCAATTCACGGATTAAAGTTTCTGTAATTCTTGTATCAACACGGCTCCAGATATCCACTATCTGGTTATATCGTTCGTTATTTGTAATCAGACCCATATTATAACTTTCCCACACTTCATCTACTTCACCTTTTGCATTATCCAGCAATTCTTCTTTTACATCGGGTATAATAAGATCATTAATACTAAATGACAATCCTCCCTGGAAGGCAGTACGGAAACCTAAGGTCTTTATATCATCCAAAAACTTCGCTGTTTTTGGCACATTGGTGATTTTGATAATGTCACCAATAATTTCACGAAGATTTTTCTTGGTTAACAGCGTATTTACAAATCCAACTTCTGCCGGAACATGTTGATTAAAAATTACACGACCTACAGTCGTTTCGATTAGCTTATGCTCTAACAATCCATCTGTATTACGGATGTTTGCCTTCACTTTAATCCAGGCATGCATATCTATTACACCTTCGTTGTAAGCGATGATAACTTCTTCTGCTGAGTAGAATACTTTGCCTTCTCCTTTTACTATTTCTTTGTCATTTGATTTTTTACCCTTGGTGATATAGTACAACCCCAACACCATGTCCTGTGACGGAAGTGTGATTGGAGTACCATTCTGCGGATTGAGGATATTATGAGAGGCAAGCATTAACAACTGAGCTTCCAGTATTGCTGCATTGCTCAATGGCACATGCACAGCCATCTGGTCACCATCGAAGTCAGCGTTGAAAGCTGTTGTTACCAACGGATGCAATTGTATCGCTTTACCTTCAATCAATTTGGGCTGGAAAGCCTGGATTGACAATCGGTGCAACGTTGGGGCCCTGTTCAGCATGATAGGATGCCCTTTTAAAATATTCTCCAAAATATCCCAAACCACAGCTTCCTTCTTGTCCACAAGTTTTCTTGCAGACTTCACTGTTTTCACGATACCTCTTTCGATTAATTTCCTAATAATAAATGGCTTAAACAATTCAGCAGCCATATCTTTTGGTAAGCCGCACTCATGTAGTTTTAATTCAGGACCAACCACGATAACAGAACGGCCAGAATAGTCTACCCTTTTTCCAAGCAGGTTCTGACGGAATCGACCTTGTTTACCTTTTAATACATCACTCAGAGATTTTAACGCCCTTCCACCTTCTGCTTTTACAGCATTGGATTTACGGCTATTATCAAACAATGAGTCAACGGCTTCCTGCAGCATCCTCTTTTCATTACGGAGGATAACTTCAGGAGCTTTGATTTCTAACAATCTCTTCAAACGGTTGTTACGGATAATAACACGACGATAAAGATCATTCAAATCCGATGAAGCAAAACGACCACCATCCAGCGGTACTAAAGGACGCAATTCTGGTGGTATTACGGGTATATATTGCATTACCATCCACTCAGGACGGTTTGCTATTCTTAAGTTGGCATCACGGAAAGCTTCAACAACACTCAAACGCTTCAAGGCATCAGCCTTACGCTGTTGTGATGTTTCTGTAGCAGCAGCATTCCTGAGATCAAATGACAATTGGTCAAGATCAATTCTTGCCAGCATATCATGTACAGCTTCTGCTCCCATCTTAGCGATGAATTTGTTCGGATCATCATCTGGCAGATACTGATTATCCTTTGGAAGCGTATCAAGTATATCTAAATATTCTTCCTCAGTAAGTAAGTCACCGGGATTTTGACCTTTATCGCCACGGATACCGGATTGTATTACAACGAAACGTTCATAATAAACGATCGTTTCCAGCTTCTTTGAACTTACGCCCAACAAGTAACCAATTTTATTAGGCAATGATTTGAAATACCAAATATGAACAACAGGCACCACCAGTTTAATGTGGCCCATTCTTTCACGACGTACTTTCTTTTCAGTTACTTCTACACCGCAACGATCGCAAACGATCCCTTTATAGCGAATTCGTTTGTACTTTCCGCAAGCACATTCATAATCCTTTACCGGACCAAATATTCTTTCACAAAACAAACCATCACGTTCAGGTTTGTATGTTCGGTAATTAATTGTTTCGGGCTTTAATATTTCACCATAACTTCTTTCTAAAATAGTGTCGGGTGAAGCAAGACCAATTGTGATCTTTGAAAAACTTGCTTTAGGACGATTTTCTTTTTTGATAGCCATAATACATTTATCGTTTTTCGTTTGTCGATTATTTTTTTACCAGCGACATTAAGCCTTTTCATCTTCTGTTGCGCCTGAAAGTCTGCAGGCAGGTCGCAAACATCATCATTGGGTTCGCTACTCAGCCTTCCAAAGAATCAGTTTATTCAAACTTCAGATCAAGACCTAATCCCCTTAACTCATGTACCAATACATTGAATGATTCAGGAACACCCGGTCTTGGGATATTCTCACCTTTTACAATAGCCTCGTAGGTTTTTGCACGGCCGATAATATCATCAGACTTTAATGTCAATAATTCCTGAAGGATGTTTGATGCACCATATGCTTCCAATGCCCAAACCTCCATCTCACCAAAACGCTGACCACCAAACTGTGCTTTACCACCCAACGGCTGTTGAGTAATCAAACTGTACGGTCCTATTGAACGGGCATGCATTTTATCATCAACCATGTGGTGAAGTTTAATTACATAAATAACACCTACGGTTGCCTTTTGATGGAAACGATCACCTGTTTCACCATCATACAGATATGTATGTCCGTACATTGGAATATTTGCCTCCTTGCAGTAGTTTCCAATTTCATCAACTGATGCCCCGTCAAATATTGGTGTTGAGAATTTCAACCCCAGATTTGCTCCGGCCCAGCCCAGAATTGTTTCATAAATCTGTCCGAGGTTCATACGGCTTGGTACACCAAGTGGATTAAGTACAATGTCCACTGGTGTTCCGTCTTCAAGGAACGGCATATCTTCATGACGAACGATTTTAGCAACGATTCCTTTGTTACCATGTCTTCCGGCCATTTTATCTCCCACTTTAAGCTTACGCTTTACTGCCAGGTAAACTTTTGCAAGCTTCAAAACACCTGCAGGCAATTCATCGCCTATGCTGATATTAAATTTCTCTCTTTTATAACGTCCTAATTCTTCGTTGAACTTAATGTTATAATTATGAAGGAGTGTATTAATCTGGTCATCAACTTTTTTATCTCCTGACCAACCCAGCGGATTGATGTTTGCAAAATCAAGTCCTCTGAGATTTTTTTCAGTGAATTTGGCACCTTTACCAATCTGTATTTCACCAAAGTTGTTGCTTACGCCAGCAGAAGTATGATTTGCAAGAAGTGTTGTTAATTTCTCAAGCAATACTTCCATCAGATCAGATTCATTTTTTTCGTGAATCTTCTCCAGCTTTTCCATAGCTGCTTTTTCTCTCACTTTAGCGTTCTTATCTTTCTTGGCCCTCTGGAAAAGTTTCTTGCCAATTACAACACCCTCGACACCATTTGGAGCTTTCAATGATGCATCCTTTGCATCTCCGGCTTTATCACCAAAGATGGCACGAAGTAATTTTTCTTCCGGCGTAGGATCAGATTCTCCTTTTGGAGTAATCTTACCAATTAAAATATCACCTTCTTTTACCTGTGCGCCAATTCTGATAATTCCGTTTTCATCCAGATCTTTTGTAGCTTCTTCAGATACGTTAGGAATATCAGGAGTAAGTTCTTCTTCACCCAGTTTTGTATCACGAACTTCCAGTTCATATTCTGAAATATGAACAGAAGTAAACATATCTTCTTTTACTACTCTTTCACTGATAACTATAGCATCTTCAAAGTTGTAACCCTTCCATGGCATGAATGCTACTTTAAGGTTTTTACCTAAAGCCAGCTCACCATTCTGTGTTGCATAACCTTCGGTAAGGAAATCACCTTTCTTAACTTTTTGTCCTTTCTTAACAGCAGGATTCAGATTGATACATGTTTCCTGGTTCGTTTTTATAAACTTAGTCAGTTTATAAATCCGAAGGTCATCCTCAAAGCTTACCAGCTTTTCCTGCTCGTCACGATCGTATCTAACATGTATTTCATTTGCATCAACAAATTCAACAATACCATTACCGTCTGAATGGATTTGAATTCTTGCATCTCTTGCTGCTTTACCTTCCAACCCTGTACCTACAATCGGCACATCAGGACGAATAAGTGGAACAGCCTGACGTTGCATGTTTGAACCCATCAAGGCACGGTTTGCATCATCATGCTCAAGGAATGGAATTAATGAAGCACTCAAACCAACAATCTGGTTTGGAGCAACGTCCATAAATTCTACATCGTTTTTATCAAGAATCGGGAAGTCACCCGTTTCACGACTAACAATTTTTTCTTCTTTAAAATTCCCTTTATCATCTAAAGGCGTATTTGCCTGAGCGATTTTGGCCAAATCTTCTTCTTCGGCACTCAGAAAATTTAACTCCTTCATATTCACTTTTCCTTCATTCACTTTTCGATAAGGAGTTTCAATAAAGCCCATTTCATTGATTTTGGCATGTACACAAAGTGTAGATATCAAACCAATGTTTGGTCCTTCCGGAGTTTCAATTGTACACAAACGACCATAGTGTGAATAGTGAACGTCACGAACTTCGAAACCGGCTCTTTCACGACTCAAGCCACCTGGCCCGAGTGCCGATATACGACGTTTGTGAGTTATTTCCGATAATGGGTTTGTTTGATCAAGAAACTGTGATAACTGTGATGTTCCAAAGAATGAATTAATCACAGAAGAAAGTGTTCTTGCATTAATCAGGTCAACCGGTGTAAATACCTCGTTGTCTCTTACGTTCATTCTTTCCCTGATTGTTCTTGCCATACGGGCAAGACCAACGCCGAACTGTGCATATAATTGCTCACCTACGGTACGTACCCGGCGATTACTAAGATGATCGATATCGTCTATTTCAGCTTTACCGTTAGTAAGACGGACTAGATATTTTATGATTAAAATAATATCTTCTTTAGTCAGTGTTTTTTTAGTAATAGGTAAATCAACATTCAGTTTTCTGTTGATTTTGTAACGACCAACCTCTCCAAGATCATATCGCTTATCACTAAAGAATAATTTATCGATGATGCCACGGGCAGTTTCATTATCAGGGGCATCTGCACCACGAAGCTGACGATAGATAAATTGAACCGCTTCCAGTTCACTATTAGAAGTGTCTTTGTTCAGCGTATTATAAATAATCGCATAATCTCCACCCACATCTTCTCTTTGAATGAAAACACTTTTAACCTCCATCTCAGAGATTGTTGCAATAGCTTCTTCATCCAGAACTGTATCCCGCTCCATTACGATTTCATTTCTTTCGATGGATACAACCTCACCAGTATCTTCATCTACGAAATCTTCTACCCATGTTCTTAATACCCGTGCAGCTAATCTTCTTCCGATGTATTTGTTTAATGTTTTCTTATCACATTTTACTTCATCAGCCATTCCAAACAATTCAAGAATATCTTTGTCTGTCTCGTAGCCAATAGAACGTAATAAAGTTGTAACCGGGAATTTTTTCTTTCTGTCAATATATGCAAACATCACATTGTTGATGTCAGTAGCAAACTCCATCCATGCTCCTTTGAAAGGAATAACTCTTGCAGAGTAAATTTTGGTACCGTTCGGGTGAACAGACTGACCGAAAAATACGCCGGGTGAACGGTGTAACTGTGATACAACGACCCTTTCAGCCCCGTTAATTACAAAAGTACCACGTGGAGTCATGTAGGGTATGTTTCCAAGAAACACATCCTGCACGATAGTCTGAAAATCCACATGCTCTTCGTCATTACAGCTCAAACGAAGTTTTGCTTTTAATGGAACAGCATAAGTAAGACCTCGCTCCATACACTCCTCAATTGTGTAGCGGGGCGGATCGATAAAATAATCCAGAAATTCCAATACGAAAATGTTCCTCGTATCTGTGATCGGAAAATTTTCTTTAAACACACGAAACAAACCTTCAATATTACGTTTGTCTGGTGTGGTTTCTAACTGGAAAAATTCTTTAAAAGACTGAATTTGCACTTCGAGTAGATCTGGAGTTTCAGCCAGGTGCTTAATCTTACCAAAATCCACTCTTGAGTTAACTTTTGTTGAAGACATATTCGTAAAACAGGTTTTACAACGTTGAGGACATACAAATCATTCACCGGTTTTCATTCTTTTTAAAACGAAAACCAATGAAAGTCAATTACTTACACATGATTTGGGATGTCAAAATTTTATTGGCCAAAATAAAGGATTGCAAAGGTAGGGATTTATATTTCCCAAACAAGAAAAGTTTGCTAACAATAACCCGGCCAAAATGCCACAAAGTGGGTATTAAAAAAATCGGAAAGAACCCTTATTTTGACTGGAAAAGAGGAAATGTCCTGGAAAGAATTTGTTACTGATTATTTAACCCTCAGCCGAAATGAAAGAATCGGAATAATGGCAATAGCATGCCTTATTCTGGGAATTTTTATATTGCCAAAAACGATATCTTTTAAGAATAATCCAACCGCATCAACTATTGATACCGCATGGATGAATAGTTTAAAAAAGCTTGAGCAAAAAGAAAGTGAAAACAGTTTGACATTTCAGGATTTGAATAATGACAATACCAATTCGTATCAATATGACCGTTCTACGCCGGATTACTCTAGAAAATCGAAAGGAGTACTTTTCTTTTTTGATCCTAATACAATAACCGAATCAGAGTGGCTGCGATTAGGATTAAGAGAAAAAACATTTAGTACTATTCAAAATTACAAAAGCAAAGGAGGGTATTTCAGAACACCGGAAGATCTTCAAAAAGTATATGGACTATTCCCAAATGAATACGAAAGAATTGCTCCTTATATCAGAATTGAATCCCGCATTGAAAAAAATAATAACAAGGAATTTACCACTCAAATAAACACTGAAAACCCAAATAAAAAAACATTTTCATCACGATATACAATTGTTGATATTAACTCTGCTGATACAACTGCATTAATACAACTGCCTGGAATTGGCAGTAAACTTGCTTCGAGAATAATACTTTTCAGAGATAAGTTGGGTGGATTTTACACAATCAACCAGGTTGGTGAAACCTTTGGCTTACCGGATTCCACTTTTCAAAAAATAAAACAATACCTGAAGTTGGAAAATGTTGCAATTCGTAAAATCAATATTAATAAAGCTACTGTTGATGAATTAAAGAATCATCCTTATATCAGGTGGAATATCGCTAATCCATTAATTGCTTATAGAAATGAACATGGAACATTTGCAAGAGTAGAAGACATTAAAAAAGTAATGGCAGTGACCAATGAAATTTATAATAAAATTGAACCTTATCTGACAACCCAATAAAAAACCCCTCGCAAAACGAGGGGTTAAAATAGATATTCAGTAAAAAGAATTAATCGATATCAATCCCGAAATAAATAATAATCGGGAATTTGACAGCCTTATGCTATTTCAACATCAGCACCGGCTTCTTTAAGCTTTGCAACAATTTCTTCAGCTTCTGCCTTAGAAATTCCTTCTTTGATGTTCTTTGGTGCACCGTCAACCAGATCTTTTGCTTCTTTTAATCCAAGACCAGTAAGGTCTTTAACGATTTTTACAACATTTAATTTAGAAGCTCCACCATTCTTTAATACTACATTAAAAGATGTTTTTTCTTCAGCAGCGGCTGCGCCACCACCATCACCACCAGATACAACAACTGCTGCAGCTGCTGGTTCAATGCCGTATTCTGTTTTTAAGAAATCAGCCAATTCCTGAACTTCTTTTACTGTTAAGGCTACAAGGCCTTCTGCTAATGCTTTTACGTCTGCCATTTGAATTAAATTTTTACCGTCTTCACTGCTTTTTTAGCTCCGACGGCGGGTTTAAAAAAATTTGTTTGTTACCGGTTTATTTAAACTCACCCGGAAAAAATGAGCTATTATAAATTTCTAATACGCTTTCAATTATTCTGCGGTTGCAGCTTCTGCTTTTTTCTCAGCATTTTGAAGTAAAGCAGCTAATACTCTCTTTGCAGGAGATTGTAAAAGACCAATTACTTCTCCAATAAGTTCGTTCTTTGTTTTAATCTTAGTCAAAGCAACCAGTTGATTATCCCCGGTGTATACATCACCATTGATAAATGCTGCTTTTAAAACAGGTCTTTCACTATTGCTTTCTTTACGGAATGAACTGATAATTAAAGCTGGTTCTTTCGGATTTTCAGAAAACATCAGAGCCGTTACTTTATGCAGGGAATCAATCATGCCAGCATATTTTTCACTATCTAAAGACTCCAGTGCTTTTTTAATAAGTGTATTTTTTGCAACTTTCATTTCCACCTGCTTGCTAAAACAAGCACGGCGTAATTTGCCCACCTGCGCTACTGACAGTGATTCTGTATCTGTAACATAGAAGTTGTTGTATTGAGAAAATTTGCCTTTCAGCAATTCAATCACTTCATTTTTTTGATCTTTTGTCATGTCTTTTTATTTATCACCCCCCGCCAACAAAAGGTTGGCTGAGGACTGGTTTATTGATTAATGAACAAATGCTTTAGTATCTATTGCAATACCTGGGCTCATGGTGCTGGCCATGCTGATTCCTCTCAGGTAAGCCCCTTTAGAAGATGATGGTTTTGCTTTAATTATTGCATTTAATAATTCCTGGCTGTTTTGTTCAATTTTTTCAGGAGTAAAACTTACCCTGCCGATAGAAGCATGAATAATTCCTACTTTGTCAACTTTAAAAGCAATTTTACCACCTTTTACATCATTGATAGCGTTTGCTACATCGTTTGTTACCGTTCCTGTTTTTGGATTTGGCATCAGGTTTCTTGGACCTAACACTTTACCCAACTTACCAATTTTAGGCATAACTGATGGCGTAGCGATGATGACATCAACATCTACCCAACCACCTTCAATTTTAGTAACAAATTCATCGAGCCCGACAAAATCGGCACCGGCGGCTCTTGCTTCAGCTTCTTTATCTGGTGTGCAAAGCACTAATACTTTTTTTGTTTTACCTGTTCCATGAGGAAGAGATACTGTACCACGGATAGCCTGGTCAGCTTTTTTTGGATCTACACCCAAACGGATGTGTAAATCAACTGAAGCATCAAATTTGCAGGTAGTAATACTTTTTACCAGTGCAGATGCTTCCTTTAATGAATATGATTTATTGTTATCCACTTTTGGATTTACAACTTTTCTTTTTTTGCTAATGAATGCCATTGTGATTCGTTTAAAAAGATTCAAGAATTAATTTTCCCAGGGAGCTTTACCTTCCACATTCAAACCCATGCTTCTGGCTGTACCGGCAACCATTTTCATAGCGCTTTCCACAGTAAAGCAGTTCAAATCAGGCATTTTATCTTCTGCGATTGATTTTACCTGATCCCAGTTTACTTTACCAACTTTTGCACGGTTGCTTTCTTTGGAACCTTTTTGAATTTTTGCGGCTTCCATTAATTGAATAGCTGCAGGAGGAGTTTTTAGAACAAAATCAAAACTCTTGTCGGTATAAACGGTGATTAATACAGGAATTACTTTTCCCATTTTGTCCTGCGTTCTAGCATTAAATTGCTTACAGAATTCCATGATATTAATACCCTTGGAACCTAATGCAGGACCGATTGGAGGCGCAGGATTAGCCTGGCCACCCTTACACTGCAGCTTTACATAGCCGCTGATTTCTTTTGCCATTTTCTTTGATTTATTGGTTCAAGCGTCACGATATTTATCGGGACTCCCAAATTCCTCATTCCCAGTTTGCTGGG